>Ga0185317_100337_pt1 | contig 12811 bp, 12 predicted proteins | sample DevilsHole_FD_128020 | JGI IMG/M metagenome (GOLD analysis project Ga0185317, IMG submission 128020) | Groundwater microbial communities from Devils Hole, Nevada to study Microbial Dark Matter (Phase II) - Devils Hole (SPADES assembly)... | ecosystem: Environmental > Aquatic > Deep subsurface >...
GGATAAGTTTATTTATTTACTGTGCTGGAGGTGGAAGTGTGGGGAGAATTTCAGCGCTGGGATTAGATGTGGGCAGCAAGCGCATTGGGGTGGCGGGCTGCGATGGTACAGGCTTGATTGCCTCCGGCTTGGGCACCATTGAGCGCACCTCGTTTGAGAAAACTGTGACTGAACTGCAAAAACTGGTCAGAGAGCGACAAGTGCAAGTTCTCGTCGTCGGTTTGCCCTATTCTATGAATGGCACCTTCGGCTACCAGGCAAAAGCGGTGCGGAAATTTGCCACAGCGCTGGCCAACGCCCTGCAGCTGCCGGTGGAATATGTCGATGAGCGGCTGACTTCGTTTGAAGCCGAACAGCTGCTGATTGGCTCGAATATCTCTCCCTCCCGCAACAAGAGCCTGGTTGACCGCTTGGCGGCGGCGCTGATTTTGCAGCAGTGGCTCGACGGGCGGCGGCTGGCTGGCGAATAAGGCGATCGACTGTGATATTCTGGTGAGTGCTTCCCGCAGGCGCGACAAAAGTCCAAAAAAACTGCGACCGACGCGCTCGCTTGGTGTATTTCCACATTTAAGTTTATCCAGCGCTCCTGGAAACTGCCCCTGAGTTGTACTCCTATCGCTATGTTTTCATCGAAATCCCCTAAAGAGAATGGGCGTCCGCCCTCAGAAAACGTCACCTTGACGGATGAAATCGGGCGCTCTCTCCTCTGTTCCATCGAGCATTCTTTGGAGGTAGAGGGTCAGGAATACGTTTTGCTGCTTCCCGTTGACTCGCCGGTGGAAATATTTTCTTGGCAGGGTGAAGGGGACGACGAAGAAGCCATCCCGGTTGAAGATGAGGACGAAATTGACCAGATATTCTCGACCGCCAAAGCGGTTCTCGAAGAGCAGAACCTCACCCTCAAGCGCTCAGCCATCACCCTGACGGTTGAAGGAGAATTGCCGGAATTGGCAGAAGAGGATTTCCAGGAACAGGAAAACTCGGATGGTGAGGATTACGAGGAGCTGCAGTGGCTGGTGAGCTTCTACCAGGAAGAACAGGAGTACGCCATTTACACGCCTCTAGACCCCTTCTACATCTTGGCTCGTCTCAATCCATCCGGACAGCCTGAATTGCTCTCGCCCGAAGAGTTGAAGAAATTAGAGCCAATCATGCCAGAATTGGAGGCCATGATTGAAAACCAGCTCTTCGATGAACTTGACTAGGAAAGGCAGTTTAGATTAGAGATTAGAGATTTGAGAGTTACTTTGGCCCATTCACCTCTCAAATTTAAAATCTAAAATCTAAATGGTTGTTTTGGTATCAGAAGATGAAAGTTGTCCAACGCATTGCCATGTTGTCCCTGCTGGTCTTAGTGGCGGGTTTGGGAATTGGCGCTTGGCAGGGAAAGCTGTGGTGGGAGAAGGCCAGTGCCCCAGTCAGTGAGGGCCAGCAGGCACAGCCTGTTCGCTTCCGCATCGAACCGGGAACGCCGGCTCTGCTGATTGGCCAAAAGCTGGAGTCGGCGGGCCTGATTCGCTCGGAAATGGCTTGGCGGCTGTGGACCCGCTGGCTGCTGCTGCAAAACAGCAGCACTGAGTTTAAAGCCGGTACTTACAAGCTATCACCGGCCCAGTCGCTGCCGGAAATCGCCACCCAAATTTTGACCAACAAGGTGGTGACGGTCAACTTCACGATTCCGGAAGGGTGGTCGATCAAACAGATGGCTGCTTACTTTGAGTCGGAAGGGTTTTTCCCCGCCGCTGACTTTCTCGAAGCTACCAAACAGATTCCTAAAGACCAGTACCCGTGGCTGCCCGATGGCTTGCCCCACCTGGAAGGCTTTTTATACCCCGACACCTACGAGCTGATCGGGGATAACATCACCCCAACTGCAGTCATCAGGCAGATGCTCAACCGGTTTCAGGAATTGGCCCTGCCGCTTTATGAAAACAGCCCTAAAAAGAGCGAACTCAACCTCCGCGACTGGGTGACTCTCGCTAGCATTGTGGAAAAAGAGGCGGTCATCCCCGCTGAGGCTCCGACGATAGCGGGAGTATTTACACGGAGATTGGAGTTGGGGATGACCCTAGGTTCCGACCCCACGGTTGAATACGGCTTAGGAGTGACGCAAACACCGGATAAACCATTAACTTACGCTCAGGTAGAGACGCCTTCGCCCTACAACACCTATCTCAATCCGGGCTTGCCGCCGACGCCGATCGCCAGTCCAGGAGTGGGCAGTTTAAAAGCAACCCTTTCTCCGGATAAAACAGAATACCTTTATTTCGTGGCGCGGTATGATGGCACTCACGTCTTCAGCCGCACTCTAGGGGAACACGAAGCAGCTCAAGCGCGAATTCACAACGAGCGGGATGCTAAAAGAAACTGAGATTAAAATTTTGCAACTTTAAAGCAAGCAATTTGGGATGACTTGGGGCAAACTCTTACAGCCTGACTTAGTTCTGGGAGACTCAATTATGAGCCTCACACCGGCCATTTTGCAGGAATATCAGCTCAAGGGGCTGGTGCTGGACGTGGATGAAACCCTAGTGCCGCTGCGGGAGAGATCCGCGTCTGCAGAACTGCGCGACTGGGTGGAGCAAATTAGACCTCTGGCGGCGCTGTGGTTGGTCAGCAACAACCTCAGCCTGACTCGGATCAGCGGCATCGCCGAGTCTTTGAACCTGCCTTATATCCTGGGAGCAGCCAAACCTTCCAGACGGAAATTAAGGCAGGCAGTAGAAGCCATGAACCTGCCGGTGGGGCAAGTGGCGATGGTGGGCGACCGGCTGTTCACCGATGTCCTGGCAGGCAACCGCCTCGGCATGTTCACCATTCTAGTAGAGCCGGTTGTCGATGCCGGTGTTGTGGTGCGGCGCGATGGGTGGCGCTCCTTTGAGGTTTGGGTTTCGCAAGCCCTCGGTGCCACCCTCACCCCCCCGAAGCAATAAAACTTGACATGGGGCATGGGGGCAGCGGCAGGATTGCATGGGGCAGGCTCGCATGGGGCACGATCAGATCGTCGGATTGGGTTAACTATCACTGACCGGCTAACCCCTAACCCCTAACCCTTAAACCTTAACCCCTAAGCTAATATGCCGCAAACGATAGTCGTCAAAATAGGCACATCCAGCCTAACTGTGCCAGCCACTGGCAACCTGGCCCTGTCCACGATCGCCACCCTAGTAGAAACACTCACCGACCTGCGGCGGCAGGGGCACCGCGTGGTTCTGGTGTCCTCGGGAGCGGTGGGGGTGGGCTGCGCTCGCCTCGGACTGCGCCAGCGCCCCCGCAACATAGCCCTGAAACAGGCCGTGGCTGCTGTTGGCCAGGGACGGCTGATGCGCGTCTACGATGACTTATTTAGCTCCCTGCAGCAGCCGGTGGCCCAAGTGCTGCTCACCCGCACTGACTTGGTGCAGCGCAGCCGCTATCTGAACGCCTCCAACACCTTCCAAGAATTGCTGCGCTTGGGAGTAGTGCCGGTCGTCAACGAGAATGACACCGTAGCCACCGAAGAACTCAAGTTTGGGGATAACGACACCCTCTCGGCGCTCGTGGCCAGCTTAATCGAAGCCGACTGGCTATTTATCCTCACCGATGTAGACCGGCTGTACTCAGCTGATCCCCGCAGCCATCCTGACGCCCAGCCGATCAGCCTGGTGCAGCGCCTCGACGAGCTAGAGCAACTGCAGGTGCTTTCCGGCGACTCCAAGAGCGGCTGGGGCACGGGCGGCATGGCCACAAAAATTCAAGCCGCCCGGATTGCCACCAGCGCCGGCGTGCGCACCGCCATCACCGCCGGCAGCAATCCCAGAAATATCGAGAAAATTCTCCAGGGAGAGCCGGTGGGGACTCAGTTCCAGCCCCACCCCCGAGCCGACAGCGCCCGCAAGCGCTGGATTGCCCACGGTTTGGTGCCGGTTGGGAAGATTTACCTGGATGCGGGAGCCGTGGCAGCGATTTGTCAGGGGGGCAAATCCTTACTCGCTGCCGGTGTCACCAATGTCGTTGGCGAGTTCCAGGCATCAGATGCCGTGCAGCTGTGCGCTGGAGACAGTCGGGAAATTGCCAGAGGGCTCGTCAACTACAGCAGCGCCGAACTGGAGCTGATTCGGGGGCGCAAATCGGCAGAAATTCCCAGCATTTTGGGCCATGCCGGTGCGGAAACCGTCGTTCACCGAGACAACCTGGTTTTGAGCAACTAGGGGCGAGAAACCGGGTTTTTTAACTTTATAGCAGTAGCCATATTGATTAGGACATTCATCTGTTACCCTATCCGCGTCCATCTGTGATCATCTGCGGTTTTAAATATTGAACCGCAGATAAACGCAGATGAACGCAGATGTGGCACTGTCCTAACTATAGTAAATATTGCTATATCTCGCTCTTATGCTTTGAAACTGACTGAGAAACCCGGTTTCTTCCGCTGCCAGGGGCCAGAAACCGGGTTTCTTAACTTTATCTCGCTCTTGTGCTTTGAAATTCGGTCAGAAACCCGGTTTCTTCCGCTGCCAGGGGCCAGAAACCGCAGCCTAGTAGGTCATAGCTTCAGGAGGCGCAATATCAGATCCCGCTGCCACACCGGCATAGCCCGTGCTCAACCCGGGCGTTTTCACCGGCACAGTACGCCCGTCCGGGTGGGAAACAGATCCAGGAGAGGAAAAATTTGGGTCAGGTTCAGCAACCGCTCTTGGGTTGGCTTGCGCCGACAGCCAAGAAAGCCCGCCCACGGCACCCGCCATCAGGGCGGCGTAGCCAACGTATAAATGCCCCGCACGCATCTTTTCTGACTGGAATTCAGGCCGGTACCAGGAGGGGACAACAGATTGTGCGGCGGCGGGTGCGGGTACGGAAGCCGCCATCCGAGAGCCATCGAGCCCCAGGGCATCGGCGGTGCGGCGGATAAAGCCGCGAACGTAGATATCTTCAGGCAATCGCTCAGTCCGCCCTGTTTCGAGAGCCTCCAGAATCGGTCGCGGCACCAGGGTTTGACGCTCGAGTTGCTCCAGAGAAAGCTGGCGGCTGTGACGCGCTTGCTGGAGTTCTTGGCCTATCTGGCGCAAGCGCCGGGTACGCGCCCCCTCCGCTGTTTCCGGTGCCGCACTGGCTCTAGCCGCGCCCGCCACGGAAGCCAAAGCACCCTCTCTCGCCGCCGGCTGAGCGGGTTGTGCCGGCAAGGGTGCCGGTTGCGGCGCTTGCGGACTTTGAGCCGCAACCGCCCCACACTGCTGGACACACTGCGCCAACGCCAGCCGGATGGCTTCTTTTGCCACTGCAGCTAGGAGCATCTGCGGGATAGCTGCATCAGTGCCCTGCGTCTGCAAGCTAGCTACCGCCTGCCGGTAGATTTCACTGCGGTAGAGCTCAGCTTCGATTTGCCCCTGGAGCGCTTGCAGCGCTGGTTGAGACATTTCTGAGGTTGTGTAGCCACCCTCCCAACAGGGGGCCGCAGGTTTCAGTACCATGATCGCTATTGTCTCCGTGCTTGAGTGAAAGCGCATCTCCCTAAACGCGGCCATACAGACTGGGAATTGGAGCAACTGCCGCAACGACTGGGTGAACCCGGACAGCCAAGAGAGATTTGAGATTTTAGACTTTAGGTGCAAAAAAGATTAAATTGTTAATCTGAAATCTTAAGCTTGAAATCGCAGCGACGAGCAGCAAGGCGATTGAGACTGTACTGGCTGCAACCGTCACCGGCTTTTCAGTGGTGCGCCGTCCGCTGTTAGCGGTTGATTCCCAGAATGGTGGAAGTTTACTGGATAGCTAATTCAGTGCTCAACGCATGGATTCCGGATGGTTGGGGCGTAAATTATAAATGACCAAAAGTTGGGCGCTCGTGCTCTTGGCGAGCGCCACAACCGAGCTGCCGGTTACTGCCGGTTCACCGAATTGATCAGCCACAGGGCTGTGAGAATGCCGGCAAAGTGAGCCACCAGGGTGTGGGTGTTCCCCAGCACCACAAAGATATCCAGGGGTTGAATGAGTTTGCTGAGATCGCCCCCCAAGCCCAGTAACGCCTGGGGCTGGGCCAAAGCCTTTCCCAGCAGGGTGCCGGTAATCGCTTCTGCCCCCATGAGGGTCAAACCCATCCCCGCTAAATTCAATATCAAGCCGCGCCGCAGCAGCTGCATGGCGTCTGCCTTCTTGGGGCGCAGGTTGGGATTGGAGGATTGCAGCTGTTGAGCTAGGCGGGTGTAACGAAAAGACCAGTAAATACTGACGCCGAGCACTAGAAGTCCGCAAACGGTAAAAAACAGGCCCGGTCCGCTTCCTGGATTGTTGGCTGCAGCACCGGCGGCGGTGCGGGGAGCGCTGCTAGAAAACCCAGCAAATGCGAAAATTAGGCTGGCAATAACGGCTAGGACGACCTGCACCCAGAAGCTAGTCCAGCCGGCATAGCGAAATACGGGGACAACTTTCTGCACAGATGGGGGAAGTGCGGGGGGCTCTGATTGGTTGGACATACGGATTTCCAGTTGGCGTTGCTAGGATATATCCTTACGATAGTTCGTTTTTTTTTAGGCCAAAGCGCTTAAACCTCGGGCTGGCTTGCCATACAGCCCGCCGGTAGGGCGTGCAGCCCAAGGTCGAACTTTTGGGCTGAAGCCCTACTACGAACTTTTGGGCTGAAGCCCTACTACGAACTTTTGGGCTGAAGCCCTACTACGAACTTTTGGGCTGAAGCCCTACTACGAACGCAAGGGCTGAAGCCCTACTACGAACGCAAGGGCTGAAGCCCTACTACGAACGCAAGGGCTGAAGCCCTACTACGAACGCAAGGGCTTTGGGCGCTAGAAAAACAGGGAATCCTCAAGGGGCTGGGAGACGAAGTGGCCTTCCGCCCCGGAAAAGTAGGTTACTGCGGCGGAAGCGCCGGTTTAGATTCGGCAGCGGCGGTTTGTGCGGCTTTTGCCTGTGCGGCAATGATTTCCTTCTCTTGCATTTCCAGCAACTCCGGCACCGTGACAAACCGGTAGCCGAGTTCTCTGAGCCCGGCTATGATCGCAGGCAAAGCTTGCACGGTTCTCCAACGGTTGCCGCCACCATCATGCATCAGGACAATTCCACCGGGCTTGGCCTCATTGAGCACTGTGTTGACCAACATTTCCACGGAGGTGCTTGACTGCCAGTCCCGCGTGTCAATTGACCACAGGACAACGACATCCTCACGGCTGCTGGCGTAATCGGCTAGCCCATTGCGCAGTGCGCCCCCCGGTGGGCGAAACAGCGCGGTTTTCACTCCCGCCGTCTGGAAGATATGGTCATTTGTGCTGTCAATTTGTTTGGCTGCAATCTCCCTGTCCATGTAATTGGTGGGGTGATCCCAGGTGTGGTTGCCAATGGCGTGACCGGCGGTAACGACTTGCTTGGCGATTTCTGGATAGGTTTGCACGTTTTTGCCAATCCAGAAGAAAGTGGCTTTTACGTCCATTTTTTTGAGAATGCCGAGCACCTCGGGAGTTTGCTCCCACGGACCGTCATCAAATGTGAGGGCGATGACTTTCTCGTCGCCGCTGAGCTCGGCGCGATCGACGATCTGCCCTTGAAACCTCTGCGGTGCTGAGAACAGCGGTGGTGGCGCAACCTCCTCTGGCGGCGAGGTATTGGCGCTGCCGGTCAAAAGTGCCTCCTGTTTCAGCTCGCTCAATGATTGGACACCGGCAAGCAGTGGGGCTGTTAGCTGCTGCCAGTTGACTTCTGTCGGTGAGGGTATCCCCTGAGCGAAAGCTTGCAGCGAAGGCAAGCGACTGCAAATGTCATACAGGCCAAAGACGGCAATCAGCGCGATCGCGGTTCGCTGCTGCCTCCCAAACAACAGGTCTCGGTCTGTCATATACTGTTTCCTCACTTCTCACGCCACTGCTGATGGTGGCAGTTTTTGTTTAACCAGGCAAATTCTCTCCGATAAGTTCGCCTTTTGGAAGTGGGAAATTATAAAAACTACAAAAAAACGCTCCGGTAACCGGAACGCTGGTTTAAATTTAGGCTGCCCTGGCGCTGCAGGCTTGTGTTATGTTCCTTGGCACCGCTGGCGGTAGGGCGCTCGCGGGTTGGTCAAAACCTTTGGCTTTGTCACAGATATTTTGGGTTCTTCCCGCCCCTGCAGCGATAGATAATTGCTGCCACCGGCGGCTGATATGCTGTTAGGCTTTTAATCTGCTTTTTTTGAAAGGAGGCAGTCGCGACGATCTGCGCACACCACCACCAATGAAAACTCGCGCTTCGGGCGGCGGAGATCCAGTTGGGCTTTAGCCCAACTACGAACCTTTTCAAGTCAGAGCCTCCTGAGCGGCGTTCCCAGCTGCCAGGCGGGGAACGAGAGGACAACCGGATATCTTACTAACTGCCGGCACTCGGGCTGCCCACTGCGACTAGACTGACCGGCACTGCCTCTCCAGAAGACAGGACCTCCGGGAAAATGTGGGCGTTGGGTTCGTGCATGACCTGAATTCCCAGGTTAGCCCGGTTGAGGATATCGGCGTCAGTGCGGATCAAGTGACCGGCACTGTCGAGAATCGAGTGGTTGAAGTTAAATCCATTGACGTTGAAGGACATGCTGCACACGCCGGCAGTGGCAAACCAGATGCCTACAACGGGCACAGCAGCCTGGAGGAAGTGGATCGACCGGCTATTGCGCATTCCCAGCGCTGGAATCAGCAACCGGCCTAAATAGCCGTAGTGACCGGCTAGCAGGTTGTAGGTTCGTTCGGGCTGGCCAAATTTGTACCCGGAAGTGGCTGATTCTGTGTCGCTTGTTTTGCGAATCACTGTTGAGGTGGCTAGGGAGCCGTGCAAGGAGCTTAATAAGGCACCGCCAAACACCCCAGCTACGCCTAGCATGTGCAAGGGGTGCATGAGTATGTTGTGGTCTGCCTGGAAGCCTAGCATAAAGTGGAAGGTGCCGGAGATTCCCAGGGGTAGCCCTTCAGAAAAGCTGCCCTGACCGATTGGGTAAACTAGCAATACGGCGGTTGCTGCACTCACCGGCGCGGAAAAGGCTAGGGATATCCAGGGGCGCATGCCCAACCGGTAGCTGAGCTCCCACATCATCCCTAAATAGCACCATATCCCTATTAGGAAGTGCAGGACGATTAGCTGGTAGGGACCGCCGTTGTACAGCCATTCGTCAAGAGAGGCGGCGTCCCAAATTGGATAAAAATGCAAGCCAATGGCGGCGGAGGTGGGCACGACGGCGGCTGTTATTATGTTGTTGCCGCTCATTAATGCGCCAGCAACGGGCTCGCGAATCCCTTCCATATCTACTGCCGGTGCGGCAATGAAGGCAATTATGAAACAAATGGCAGCTGTTAGGAGCGTTGGGATCGCCAGCACGCCAAACCAGCCTATGTAAATCCGGTTTTCGGTACTGGTAATCCATTCACAAAAGCGCTCCCACGCGCCCGCTACTTCTATTTCTGGTCTGCGCTGAATTACGGTACTCATAGGGTATTGTTCCTATGGCTAAACTTTGTTTTGTCAAGTGGTGGCCAGAAACCGGGTTTCTGGAAGAAACCCGGTTTCTTCTTCTTGTGGCTTCACTTTTTATTTATAAATGGACTCTTAAAGACAGATGGGATTATTCCTTGCGGATTACTCGCTTTCTCTGTCTCTGGAGGGAGGGCGAACCTGCCGGTCTGGCGGCAAACCAGGCCCTCTCTAAGAGATGAAACCCCGACTTTATGCCGCTGCTTTCTTCTCTTTTGATATCTGGCAGTCTCGGATACTTTTAGGATAAATATTTATCCGTAAAATTGCCAGCAAATTCACTATATTTTAATCTGACCTTTAATTAATATTAAAAAGCTTCTCGCTTCTGGCAGCCCTGTGTTATAGTGGCGTTTGCGGCACAAAGCGAGATATAAAAGTTGATATGGTGATACAAAAGTTAAAATTTGGAAATATTCGCTAACAAAATAGGGCGCGGGGAACATGGCCCAGAATTGACCGGCTGGCAGGCTGGCAAGCTGGTAAGTTCTGCCGGCAGCAAGCGGCAGAAGGCTAAAAAAGTCAGCTGTTAGGCTTTTAATCTCCTTGTTGGAGTAAGGAGGCAGAGCCTCTAAAGGGGCGTTCCCAGGCGGAGCCTGGGAACGAGGTGAACAAAATAGGGCGCGGGGAACATGGCCCAGAATTGATCGGCTGGCAGACTGGCAAGCTGGTAAGTTCTGCCGGCAGCAAGCGGCAGAGGTTTAAGATGTAAGATTAAGGAGGGTAACTGTGATTGAAACAAGGTTTGCTTCGGTGTACGGGCCGGTTAAGTCTTGGCGCTACGGGCGCTCGCTGGGGGTTGACCCGATTGGGCCGGTGTCTGCGTGTTCCTTTAACTGCGCCTATTGCCAGCTGGGGGAAATTGAGTTGAAGACGGGAACTCGTCAAGTGTTTATCCCGACGGCGCAAATTCTGCAAGATTTGCAACAGTTCGCTCCTTGGGATGTGGATGCGATCACCGTCAGCGGCAGTGGGGAACCGACTCTGGCGTTAAATTTGCGGGAGATTATTGCCGGCATCAAAGAACTGACGGCACGGCAAACGGTGGTTTTGACGAATGGCACTTTACTGGGAGATCCGGAAGTGCGGGCGGCGCTGGCACTGGCTGATAAAGTGGCGGTTAAGGTAGATGCGGTGTCTGCGGACAAGCTGCGGCGGGTGAACCGGCCTGTCGGGGGGATTCAGCTGGCAGATATCTGGGCGGGTTTGCAGGAATTTCGCTCCGGTTATCGGGGGAAGCTGGGGATTCAAACGATGATTATAACAAATTGGGATGCTCTGGAGCGAGCGGAATACATCCGCTGGGTGGAGTATTTAGCACCGGCAGAAATTCAACTGAACACGCCGACGCGCCCGAAACCGCTCAAGCACGAGCTGGATGCGCGGGGAAATCACAGCACTGAAGATCGCCCGTATGCGGTGCAGGTGCTCAAGTGCGTGAGTGCCGGTGCGCTGCAGGAGTTTGCCGGTGAGATTCAACGCGCCACCGGCATCCCTGTGCGTTGCGCTCCGGCGTGAATTTAGGAGTATTCCGGTTGATTTATTTTGCCACATTTACTAAGTGATTAAAAGTAATCAACCGGATTTAAGCAGTGTTTAAATTTACAGTTTAAGGGAGAAAAAAGATGACAGCAGAGGCAGCAAATGTATCGCCGTGGCAGGTGGAGATTCCCGCCGGATATTTGAATATTATGGGGTATGTGGATGAGTCTGAGGTGAATGGCCCTGGGTGCCGTGCGGTGGTGTGGGTGCAGGGGTGCGCTCGCGAGTGTGGGGGGTGTTTTAATACGGCTTCTTGGCCTTTTGAGATCAATCAGCTGGTGCCGGTGGAACAGCTGGCGGAGCAGATTTTGAGCAATCCCCGCAATCAAGGGGTGACGTTTTCTGGGGGTGAGCCATTTTGGCAGGCACCGGCACTGGTGCAACTGGCGCGGATATTGAAAGCTGCCGGTTTGAGCGTGATGTCTTTTAGCGGATTTACGCTTAAGGAACTGGAAGGGGAGGGTGCGCCGCCGGGAGCGCAGGAGCTGTTATCGGAGCTGGACATTCTGATTGATGGCCCTTATGTGGAGTCGCTGGCGATTAATTCCCCGGATTCGCCGGTGTCTTCTCGCAATCAGCGGGTGCATGTGTTCAATCCGGCATTTAATGATAAAATCACTTGGGCGAGTGACCAGATGGAGATTCACATTCTCAAGGATGGTTCGCGGATTGTTACCGGCTATCGCGGGCAGATGAATTTAGCGGAATTGTGATATAAGTATTAAAAACCCGGTTTCTTTAAGAAACCGGGTTTTTGGCTATCAGCTGGGAGGGGGACATTTTTACCGCTCCCCCAACCCCTGGATCATCCCATTTTTGCAAAGATTGTCACCCTCACCCCCCGTTCCCCCCCTCTCCCATGAAGGGAGAGGGGGGAAGAGTAAAGAATTCTCCCCTCTCCCCTTGTGGGAGAGGGGTTGGGGGTGAGGGGAGTGCAAAAATGGGATACTCCGCCAACCCCTCTCTTTTTAGGGTTGGGGAGCAGATCTCTGACGATTCCCTTGGAGGGAAGGGAGGTGAGGGGGTGAGGTGTGTCCACGGGGGGTAGCCGGTTCATCTGTATGGCTAGCAAATGCGGAGGTTGCCATGATTATTAATGTGAGAGGGGCGCTGCAGTACACCTCAGTAGATGATTTCTGCAGAAGGCTTGCAGAAAAGCGGGGAGAAGTTTACAAACCAATTTTCTCCAATAGCGACCGCCACGATGCCTGTGTGAAGCGGTTGGTTGGATTATTTGCTGAAAAGGTAGGCGGGCAACTTCTGGTTGCCTGTCAGCAGACAGTAAAATTCAGTGAGAGATACCAAGCGCATCCGGACTTGACGTTTCTTATCCCTCGGGCAGAGTTTGTAACAGCTGGGGAGCTGAAACCGCAGGGTATTTTGCTGGTAGTGGAAGTTGCTGACACGACGGGTGAAGCTGAGCGTTACACGAAAGTTCCCCTTTATGGAACTATCGGGATTCCTGAAGTATGGCTGGTAAACATGAAAAACAAATGCGTAGAAGTTTACTGGCAACCTTCGGAGAAGCGGGGGTACAGGAAGGGGCGGAGGTATGTGCGCGGTGAGCGTATTTATTTAGGGGCGTATCCCGATCTGAATATCCGGGTGGATGAGGCACTAGGTTAGTCTATGTGCCGGTTGTTCGTAGTTGGGCTTTAGCCCATAGTTTGTAGTTGGGCTTTAGCCCAAAAGTTCGTAGTTGGGCTTTAGCCCAAAAGTTCGTAGTTGGGCTTTAGCCCAAAAGTTCGTAGTTGGGCTTTAGCCCAAAAGTTCGTAGTTGGGCTTTAGCCCAAAA
>Ga0185317_100338_pt1 | contig 12766 bp, 10 predicted proteins | sample DevilsHole_FD_128020 | JGI IMG/M metagenome (GOLD analysis project Ga0185317, IMG submission 128020) | Groundwater microbial communities from Devils Hole, Nevada to study Microbial Dark Matter (Phase II) - Devils Hole (SPADES assembly)... | ecosystem: Environmental > Aquatic > Deep subsurface >...
GAAATACGGCCTCGGCGGCGCGGTCGATGGCGATGGAGGCTACTCGTGGGGCGGCGCGAACGGCACGCAGTTCTGGCTCGACCGCAAGAACAAACTGTTCGCCATCTACATGGTGCAAACGCAGCTCTACCGCGCCCCGACCTACGGCACCTTCAAACAACTGGCGAACGAATCCGCCGGCATCACCAGCGGTCGCGGCCCGGGTGCCCAAGGCCAAGGCGGCGGGGCGGGCGCCCTGACCAGCCAGTTCAAACAGCGCGACAAAAACAACGACGGCAAACTCACCCGCGACGAACTCCCCGCCACGCTGTTCGACCGACTCGACGCGGACAAAGATGGCGTCGTCACCGAGGCGGAGCTGGCGGCGCTGAGGAAGCGGTGAAGAAGGAAGCGCGGGCAGGCGCGGGACGCGGCGGTTTTGAACCGGCGGCGCGTGATGGGCGCATCGCGCTGGCTGGCCTATTTCTCAGTTCCCGGCCAGAGGCGGATGAGGGAGGCGGGTTTGAGTTCGCCGGGGGCGGGTGACTCTAGCGAGAGCACGACTTCCGTGATGTAGGCGCTGTGGCGGATATACAGGCGCTGGCTGACGATGGTGGCGGGGATGCGGTTGCCAACGGCGGCGCGGTCAGGTCCGGCTTGTGCGAGCAGCACCGGGGCTTTGGCCTTGAGCGGGCGGGTGCGGCGGATCATGTCGGAGCATTCCTGGAACAGCGTGACCTTTACTTCCGCGCCGTTGACGCTGTCCGCATAACCCGGGAAGCCGTCGCGGGTGAGACGGGCTTCGTGGGCTTTGATCTGCTGGTCTTCGAAATGCTTGACCGAGGCGTCGTCCATGAGCACTTCCCAGGCGACGCGCTCCAGCAGGCCCGTGCCGCCATGCGTCTTGATGTAGAGCGGCATTCCCGGCGCGAGGTCGGAGAACTGACCGCCGGGCCGGCCTTCGCGCCAGTAGCGGGTGTCGGCGTCCGTATGGATGACCATGTCGGGCCAGATGACGGCGCTGCCGTCGAGTTTTTTGCGGGTGCAGTGCAGGATGCGTCGCTCGGTGTCGATCCGGTCCACAAAGTAAGCCTCCTTGTGCGCGAGGATTTCCTCCAATTCCTCGGCGACGAGGTTCAGGCGGTTCCACTGGCCGTCGGTGCCCTCGACCAGAATGAAATTGAGACGCTCGCCGATCCGGTAGTCGGACATGTCGCCGATGCTGCCGTGGTGCTGACAAATGACATGCGGCAGAGCGATGAAGCGGGCGATGGTGCCGTCGGCAGTCTTCTTGAACGTGCCGGTGCGCGTGGCGGGATCGTAGCTCGCCAATTCTCCGCGCGCCTTCTGGAAGGCGACATCTCGCCGGGTGTCACCGGGCGGCAGGACTTGTGGGGGCGGAGATTTGGGCGCAGGTTCGGGTTTCGGCGCTTGGGCGAGCGACGAGGCGGTGAGGAATATCATCAGGCAAGGCGTGAGAAAACGATGGAGAATTTGCATCGTGAGTTTGGTTGCTGAAAAAACGGGTATCGGATGAAGCATGTTGCGCGAATTGGTGAAGCGTCGGTGTTTTGACTGGGGTGTAACCGGCAGCCCTCGCTGACGCTTCGGGTTAGTGTCTTTTCGTTCGATTCTCGGTCAAAACACTAACCCGAAGCGTCAGCGAGGGCGACAGGTTAGCCAAAAAAAGCGGGATGCCGGTTACACCCTTTTGACTGTCGCGATCTGTTTGTCGTTTTCAGAATCAACGTTCCATGAGGCTCTCTTCCCTGGGTGCGTCGATGAGCGGCCAACTGTTGAGCACCTTGCCGTCGCCGGGCCAGAGGCGCACGACGCGGCCGGGTCGGAAGCCCTCGACCATCTGTCGCTTGCCGACGGTGACGGTGACGCTCAGGGCGCCGTCGGCGGCGCGGCGTGCGATGCTGGGGCCGCTCTGCCGGTCGTTGATGGGCCACCAGGTGCGCAACGACTCTTCGGCCGGGGCGATTCGCGTGATGCCGATGGCGGTGAAGTCTTCGAGCAGCTTCGGATCCACGCTGGGAAACACGGTGACGGTGACCGAGCCAAGTTCATTGTCCACCTTGTCGATGCGGCCCGGAACGCCGCGGGTGCGCTGGTAGCGGCGATGGATTTCCAGTTGATGCGCGGTGGCGGCGGCGCGGCTTTCGTCGTCGAGCCACAGTTCCACGACGCGACCGGGACCGAACAGCGTGCAGATCGTGAGATTGGCGAGCACCTTCATGCCGGGCTGAATGTCGGAGAGCGAGGCGAGGGCCTTGTTTCGCCAGATGCGCGCCTCGGGGCCGATGGTGAAGATAGTCGCGGAAGCGTCTGCCTTGCCGGTCGCATCGAGGCCGGTGACGGTGAGCTTGCCCGCCTCGACGTCGCACGTATCGACCCGCCAGAGGCGGTTGAGTCGCATGTCGCGGCTGTAGTCATCCTCGAGCAGGGAGACGCGGCTGAACGCGAGGTAGGGCCCCCGCCGATCCGAACCCGCGAGGACGGGAACATAGTGCGCGGCGTATTGCCTGACCTCCGGCCCTTCGTGGAAGACGCCGTGCAGATGAGTGCCGATCGGGATGTCGCGCAACTCGGCGGGCGCGCCGTGATACATGACCCGGGCATCGGCTTGCAGGATGAAGGGATGAGGACGATCCCACTGCGTGCGGCGCTGGTCGTCATAGCGGTCGATCCGCAGCACGCCCTCGCGGTTGATGTGGTCGAGGGCGATGAGTTCGCCGGCCATCTGCTTGTCGGCGGCCAGCGCGACGATGGCACAAAAATGACTGACGAAAAGTGGGAGAATGAGTCTGGCCATGATGAGTTTGGTGACAAAGGCTGTTTTGGTCAGTCATCCGCTCGGGTTCACACCAGTTCGCCCACCGGTCCGAGGCTGTCGGCGAACTGCTCCACGTTGACGTCCATCTTCTGAATCATGGTGAGCAGCAGGTTCGCGAGCCGGGCGCGGTCGTCGAGCGGGCGGCTGCACACGGCGTAATGTTTGTCGGGGGTGAAGTCGTAGCGGCCGCCGAGCTTGGGCAGGTTGTAGTCCAGGTGCGTCCCGTGCTTGAATCCGAGCGCTTTTCCGCCGGCGAGGATGAGGGGCAGGTTGGCGTTGCCGTGGCTGTGGCCGTAGCTCATGCCGCTGCCAAAGAGCACCATGGTCTGGTCGAGCAGCGGCGTGTCGTCCTCGCGCGCCTGCTTCAGCGCGCTGAGGAAGTCGCTGAACTGCTCGACCAGGAACGTGTCGGCCTGCGTGAGCCGTCCCATCTGCACGGGGTCGCCGTTGTGGTGGGAAAGCTCGTGGCGCGTCTGCACGATGCCAATCTCCGGCAGGGCGAGGCCGTAGGATTCCGTGCCGCTCATGAACGTGATGACGCGGGTCATGTCGGTGCGCAACGCGAGCACCATCAGGTCATACATCGTGCGGTAGTAATCGCCCGCGTCCGACTTCGGAACGTCGCGGCTGAGGTTGGCGGCGATGGAGGATTCGACCTTCGGCTTGGGGACGTCGAGCCAGGCGTCCGCACGCTCGGTGCGAACCTCGACGCTGCGGACGGCTTCGAGGTATTCGTCGAGCTTGGTGCGGTCCCCGGCGCCAACGCGGCGTTTGAGCGAGCGTGCGTCCTCCAGCACGCTGTCGAGCACGCTGCGGGTGCTGCCGAGGCGGCGACGCCGCACATCGAGGCCTTCTTTCTCGACGCCAAAGAGTCGCTGGAAGACGAGTCTAGGGTTGTCTTCGGCGGGCAGCGGCACGCCGTCGCGCGACCAGGCGAGCGTGGTGTTGCCGCGCCCGACGGAGAGTTCGAGCGAGCCGATGCGCGTGTGCGGGGCTGTCTGCTCCGCGATGACCTGGTCGGCGCTGACGGTGTTGCGGAATGCGCCGCCGCCTTGCTTGATCGGCGCCGCGGTGAGCCACATTTTGTCCACCTCGTGCCCCCCGCCAATGCCGCCGGGATGATGCAATCCGCTGATGGGCGTGATGTCCGCGCGGTGAGCCGCGAGCGACTGCATCGGCCCGCTGAACTCGTAATCACGCCCCGCTTTCGCGATCTGCCACGTGAGCACGTTCACGCCGTTGGGGATGTAGATAAAGACGCTGCGGCGCGGCTTCGTGACGGCAGCGGCGCGAACGCGGGCGGGAACCATGCAGTCGAGCAGCGGCAAGGCGACGGTCGCGCCGAGACCGCGCAGGAAGTGACGGCGGGGAAGCAGCCAGTTTTGCGTGAGGATGTTCATGGCGGATGTTTTTCCTGTGGTTGATCAGTTTGAGAATCAGCGCCTCTGAAAAAGCTCGGAGAGCACCAGCGCCTCGATCAGCGCGGCGAGTTTGAAATCGGCGGCCTTGCCCTGCGCCGCGATGTTCGCGAGGGCGGCGCGATCGTCGTAGGTCATCGGGCGGCGCAGGGCGAACATGGCGAGCTTCTCGGTGAGCGCGGCGTTGAACTTATCGAGGTCGGCGAGAAGCAGCGCCTTGAATTCGTCCGGGCCGGCGAACTTCCGCCCGTCGGGCAGCGCGCCGGAAGCGTCCACGTCCGGATTTTCGCCGCTGCCGTCGGTGACGGTTTCCACCGTCCGCCAGCGGCCGATGGCGTCGTAGTTCTCGAAGGCCAGCCCCAGCGGATCGATCTTGCGATGGCACTCGGCGCAGCTCTCGACAGTCTTGTGCGCGTCGAGCTTGGCGCGGAGCGACAGCTTCTTGTCGCCCGGCGGCGTGGTGGGGATGGGATCAATGTTTCCCGGCGGCGGCGGCACTTCGCGGCCCAGCAAGGCCTCGGCGAGCCACACGCCGCGATGCACGGGACGGTGCCGCATGCCGTCGGAGGTCATGCTGAGAATGGACGCCTGCGTGAGCAGGCCGCCGCGGTGATGCTCCGGACTCAGCGCGACACGGCGGAAGTCGTCCCCTTCGACGCCGGGCACGCCGTAATGCCGCGCCAGGCGCCCGTTCAGCATCGTCCAATCCGCATGAAGGAACTCGCGCAGACTCAGACCGCCTTCCAGCACGGCGCGGAAGTATTCCGTGGTCTCGCGCGCCATGCTGGTCTCCAGATGCTTCGAATAATCGGGATACAGCACCTTGTCGGGCGGGAAGGTGCCGAGCTTGCGCAATTGCAGCCAGCTTCGCGGAAATGTCTCGCTGAAGCGCCGCGCGCGCGGGTCGGCCATCATGCGGGAGAACTCGGCCTTGAGCACGTCGGGCTGCCGCAAGGTGCCGGCGCGTGCTGCGGCCATCAGCGGCTCGTCGGGCATGGTGCTCCAGAGGAAATACGAGAGCCGCGCGGCAATCTCCCAATCCGTGAGGCGGTCATCGCTTCGGGCTGGATCGCCCTCGACAAGGTAAAGAAAATTCCGGGAACAGAGCACGGCCGCCATCGCGGTCTTCAGCGCGGCCAGCTCCGGCGGAGTCTGAGGCGCAGACGCTGCGAGTGCTTTGCGCGGCGCGGCCTTGAGCTGGCTCGGATTCGAGGGCGCTGCCGCCGGCACATCGGGCTTTTCAAACGCCGCGAGTTCACGGTCGTAGATCTTCATCAGCCGCGCCACATCCTCCGGCATCGCGGAACGGCGGTAGGCACGGCTGGCAAAGCGATGCAGCGCGGCCTCGACCTGCGCGCGGTCCTTCAAATCGGCGGGCAGGTAGTTTTTCTCGGCAAAGGTTGGCCCCTGCGGCAGCAACGGCCCCTCCCACTCGATCCAGTCAACGATGAGCAGCGGCCAAAGCGGGTTGTGCTCCTCGTCGGTCAGCTTGAGCTGCCAGGGCCACCGCCGCGGGTCTCGCAAGCTCAGGAACGGAGCGTAAGCGCCATCGCCACGCGCATTGTATTGCGTGGTGGGCGGTCCGGGAGATTCGTTGCGCAGGAAGACACTGAGGTTTCCCTCCGGCAGGTGCGCGATGAGCTCGATGATCTCCGGTTTGCCTTCTGCCGCGAGGACATCGCGCTCCAGCAGCACACGATCAAGCTCCGGTGAGTAAACAACGAGGTGCGGCGCCTCACCGGACCTGGTTTTCAATCCGCTGAGTTGAATCCGCAAGCGGTAGAGACCCGTCACCGGCAGGCGCGGCGGTCCGGCACGGCGGATGAACCACTGCGGCCACACCTCGTAGCGTGCCTTGGCCGCGATGCCGCTCTCCTCCGCATGCTTCCAGTCGGTCGGCCCGCCGCTGAACTGATGCGCGCCCCGCCGCTCCCGGATCGGTGTCGGGCGCTTCTCCGGGAACGCCTCTGCCAGGATCGCTCGCGCCGCCGCGAGGTGCTTCTCCAGATGCGCAGGCGAAAAGGTGAGCACATTGCCCAGCCGCTCGAACCCTTTCCACTCAGCATCCTGAGTCATGCCATTGGGGTCGGTGGCATCGTAGGTCACACCGAGGAGATCCTGCACCGTGTTCACATACTCCTCGCGTGTGAGCTTGAGCAGCGACACCGGCTCGCGCCGCGCCAGCCGCGCCGCTTCCCCCTCTTTCAGCAGCGTGTTCAGGGTTTCTACCATGCGCGCCCGCTCCGCCGCGGCCGGTTGCGTCTCGGACTCCGGCGGCATTTCGCCCGAAGAAATTTTCTCCAGCACATCGCTCCATCGGCCGGCGGTGCCCGGCTGGGTCAGGTCGCGCGAGAGCGTGTCGAGTCGCAGCTCGCCTTTCTGCTTTTTCTCTCCGTGACAGCGCAGGCAATGCTGCTCGAGAAACCGCTCCGCGTCCCGGTCGAAGTCAGCGGCGGAGGCATCGAGGGCGACAAAGTGAGCAGCGACCAGCAGCAGCCTGATCGAATGGGTTTTGCAGCAGTGGCCCTGTCTCTGGCTCATTCCGTTACTTGATTGTTTCAGTCGTAGTTGTTTCATCTTTGCTCTCCGGCGCGGCAAAGACATCGAACTCGCCGTAGAACGGATTGGCGTTGAAACGCATCGAGCGATTATCGGACCTCGGCATCCACCACAACAGCCAGCGGTAGCGACCCAGCGTGCCGTTGGACGAAGTGATCGCACAGACCTGCTGCGACGGGCGCTCCGCCACGCTCTGCGCCACGCCGAAATGCTCGTCTGTGTTCACCTGCGCGATCCATTCCCAGCCCGCGTCCGGCGCATTCTCGGATACCGGCGGCGCCGTATCGTCCGCACTGCCGTACAGCACATAGCGCTGGTGCGCGCGGCCCCGGTTGCTTTCCACTTTGGGATTCTGGTGCCACGAATACGTGTGGATGCGCTCCACGCGCACCGCCGCGCCCAGATCCAGCAGCAGCGCGCCGGAGGAACGGTCTTCAATAAATGCTGACTCGCCCGGCGCATCCGCGTCTTGCTGGCCATGACCGTCGAGCAAGACATCGGCCGGTGCGCTATTGTCCTGAGGCCGGCCTTCGGGCGCGTGCAGCGTGCCCGCTGCCACGGTGATGCGCGCTTTGCCCTGGCGCGCATCCGCGTCATCGCCGTCTGTTGGCGGCGGCAGAGTGGGAAAGCGAAACGCCGGGGAGCCATCGCCATGCTCGACGCGCACCATCACGCGCGCCCGGCCCGGCTCCAGGGTGAGCGACGCCCCTTCGCTCAAATGTTGCGGCGCGGGATGACCGTCCGCATGCACCACGACCTCGCCGGAGGAGACCTCCACGCGGACCCGTCCGTCCGCATCCGCCGTGGTCACAAACTTCGTGCCCAAATCCACAATGCGCGAATGCCTCGTGTGCAAGGTGAACCCCCTGGCCGCGGGCGTGTCAGCCACCGTGAGCGCCGCTCCCAAATGCAGCCGCGCGCTTTTTGCCGAGAGCACCTCCAGCACCACCGGCCCCCGCAGCGTCGTCACCGCCCCGCAGCCAAACTCCACCACCGCGCTGCCCGCCGAAAGCTCCACCCGCTGCCCGCGCCGCAGCGCATCGCCGCGCGACGGATTCCACGACGAATCCATCCAGCGGCAATTCTCCAGTGCCCCCAGCCGAGCCACCGTGCCGTGACGCGCCAGCAGCCAGCCGCCCAACAGGCTCATCGCCACGCAAGCCGCAGCCGCATACGGCAGCCAGTTCCGCACGCGCTCGCGACATGCCGTGTGCCGTGTCTTCGGCTCTGACACGACCCGAAACGCCGCGCGACGGAACTGCTCGTGCAGCATCTGCGCGCGCACCTGGGCACTTGCGAACAGCCGCCGCCTGGCCGCGTCGCCGCGCAGTTCACTCTCCAGCGCTGCCAGTTCCTTGGGCGACAACGCACCGTCCTGATGGCGCATCACAAGCGTGAGAAATTCGGCGTCGGTCATGCCCAAGCCTCCTCATCCTTCAACCGCCCGCGCACGCAATCGCCGAGCGCCTTATGCAAGCGAGCAAGCGCCTGATAAACCGTCTCCAGCTTCCGCCCCATCCGCTCCGCCACCTCGGCGCAGCGACGCTGCTCGAAATAACGCAGTCGGAGCAGCTCGCGGTTGTGCGGCGTCAACTCCTCCAGGCAGTGCTCCAGCGCCTCGTGCATCGCGTCCACCTCGGCGCGCCGCGGCCATTCCTCGGCCAGCACCGCCAGCAACTCGTCGCTTAATCCCACGTGGCGGCCGTCGCGCGTCCGAAGAATGTCAATGGCCCGGTTCCGCCCTGCCACCCGCGCCCAGTTCACCAACTGCACCGCGGACTCGAACTCGCCCGCGCGCGCGACCGCCTTCGCACACACCTCCTGAAACACGTCCTCCGCGAGGTGAAAATCACGCGTCACACTCGCGAAATAGGCCGTGAGCGGCAACCGCTCCGCCAGCAGCGCCGCGGCGATCTCTTCGGGGCGAAACATGTGTATTTGCTTTCCGTATGCTATATTACGAAATACCCGCGACAAACTCGACACGCGATTTTGCCCGCCCCGACAAAACGACATGAGCTGCGACGGCAAACTCAGCCGCGACGAACTCCCCGCCGCCTTGTTCGACCGACTCGACGGCGACAAGGACGGGTTTGTGACGGAAAACGAACTAATGGCCTTGCGGAAACCGGAATGAGCCAGCCTAATGACTCCAAAAAGCCACACCATCTCCACCAAACAAGGCTTAGAACCATGAAACTCTTCAACCTACAATTCGCATGGCTCCTCACCAGCGTCCTGTGCTCTGCGTCCGCACAAGACTTGAGCGACGCGCCCGGCCCGTTCGCCGTGGACACGGTCGCGCCGGTCAAAATCCAAGATGCCAAGCGAGGAAAAGACCTCGAAGTGCTCGTTCGCCTGCCGAAGGGGGATGGAAAATTTCCGCTCGTTGTCTTCAGCCACGGCTTCGGTGCCAACAAGGATGCGTTCGCCCCGGTGAGCGAATGCTGGGCCAGCCATGGTTTCGTGGTCGTCCATCCGCAACATGCCGACGCGGGCAAGGCCGCCGACTTGCTTCGCGGCGACCAGGGGAGCGATCAAGACCGCCGCGCCCGCCTGCGCGAAATGCTCAGGAAGGAGCGCGTTTCCGGCGGCGGCTTCAACTCGCCTGAAGCCGCTGCCAATCGCGTCGCCGACGTGGCAGCCATCCTTGACAACCTCGACCAGCTTGAGAAAGCCGTGCCCGCTCTCGCGGGGAAGATTGACCGCGAGCGGATCGGCATGGCCGGCCATTCTTTCGGCGCGGCTACATCGCTGCTTATCGCCGGCGCAACGACCAGCGCGGCGGGCACGGAGAAAAGTTACGCCGACCCGCGCATCCGCTGCGTGTTGGCCTTCTCGCCCTCCGGGGCGGGAGAATACGGCTTCACCGACGCCAGCTTCGACCACCTCAAGCTGCCGATGCTCTGCATCACCGGGACGCGCGACATTCGGCCCGGCCACCCCGTCGAGTGGCGGCGCGAGGCCCACGACAAGAGTCCGCCCGGCGGCAAGTATCTGCTCATCCTCGACGGCGCGAATCATGTGAGCTTCGGCGGCGGCCCGCCCAGCCTGGCCTCACGCCCCGGCGGTCCAACTGCTGACTACACGAAGGCGGTCAAAGCCGTGAGCAGTGCGTTTCTCCGCGCGATGCTGACAGACAACCCGGATGCCCGTTCATCGCTGACCACCAACGGCGTTGAGGTGTTGGAGAAGGTGAAATCATTCGAGCAACGATGATCGGGAACTGTCGGTTGCGACACCATCGGCTCGCCCGCGCCGTCACATGGGCGGCCGGCGAATCGCCGCCGGTGCGCGTCGTGGCGCCAAAATGTGTGCAGGCGACGTATTGTGAGCGAGCGACGGAGAGCGGCAAACGGCAGCTTGTGATTCACTTGCTCAACAACGTCAACACGCCGGCCGATCACGGATTTCTCGCCACGGACGTGCCGCTCCGCGAGGAGTCGCTGCCGATTCACGATATCCGCGTTGCAGTTGGCACGTCAGACTACTCTCGGTGGACAGTGCAACCCGCCGGCCACGATCCGCGAGTCGAGCGCGACGGCGCGACCACGGCGATTCGTCTGCCGCCGCTGGACGTTCACTCGCCGCTGGTCGGCGACGCGTAACGACTCCCGGTCCCCCTTTTCGATCATGGAGTGCGGCGATTCATCGCCGCTTTCACTCGCGGCGCAGCCGCCTTCTCTAGCTTGAATTTCACGGCGAGCTTGCGGTCCAAAAGGCGGCTTCGCCGCAAAACAAAGCGGCGATGAATCGCCGCACTCCAAGGTTCGCTTGGTTCGAGAATCCCGGCGCGCAGGGATTCTCGGTCTGGAGTCCACGATGCGCCCTCGCCCACGCCCGCGCAAGCAAAACCGGCAGTGAAATTAGACCTGTCCGACCTGGCCCGTTTTCCTCGCCTCAGTGAAATTAGACCTGTCCCGTTCTCCTCGCCTCCGTTCTCCTCGCCCGTTCTCCTCGCCTTGGCCCTTTTCCTCGCCGTTTTCCTCGCTTGCTGGCCCGTTTTCCTCGCCCACTATGTCCGCAGCGGACTCAGGTATAGTACAGCTTGCCGTTGCGCTGCTCCAACGAGCGGGCCTGAATAAGTTGATCCATTTCTCGAGCGATCACATTGCGAAGCTGGGAGCTAGTCGATTTGAAGCCGAACAAGCGGGCGGTTTCGACAATGGCCTCATCGTGTGTTACGCCAAGATGCACGCGGGCCACTGCCATCACGGCGGCACGGATTTCAGCGGGCGGCAGGTATTCGGGCTTACGCAGATTGGGGGATTGGGCCGATTCGCGGTTTCGTACCGGAGGTTCGAGTTGGCCTGGGGACGAAAAGAAATCGCCGTCTTGCACTACGTTGCGCTCGTGACGTGCCACGCGTAACGCCGCATTCGCCGCCGGGCAGCGGCGTGCCATGAAATTTCTCCAGCATCGGCTTGTGGTCCCACAGGTCGATGTGCGACGCCGCGCCGGGACAGAAAAGCTGCAAGACCTGCTTCGCCTTCGGGGCTGCACGAGCCTTTTCGGCCGCGTTCGTCGCCTGTCCCGCGATCAACCGCGCGAGCGCAACGCCCGTGAGTCCCGTCGTCATCTGACCGAGAAAGCTGCGGCGGGTAAGGTCATTCAAGTTGGTGTCGTTCATAGGCGCGTTCCGTAGCATGGACTTCCAGTCCGTGCCTCTTGGTTGGATAGTCGCCTTTCGCTTCGCGAAAGGGATTTTCCCTTGGGGCTCTTGCTCCGCAAGAGCTTCCTTTCGCGGAGCGAAAGGCGACTATCGGCTGCGGGTCAAATGAATTCATGGTTGATTGAGTGCTCGCATCCGTTCCGCCGATTCGCGAAGTCGCTGCACGACCTCCGGATGCTGGCTGGCGATGTTGTTCGATTCAGTAAGGTCGGTGCGTAGGTCGTGAAGTTGCAGTGGATCGGTGAGATGCAGTTTCCAGCGGCCTTCACGCATCGATTCGAGTCGCCGTTCCTTGTACCCGTAAAGCGAATACAGCGTCGTGCGGCGGGACTTGGCCTTGGGATTGAGCAGAACGTCGAGCTGGTCCACGCCGTCAAGATGCTCGGGCGGCTTGACATTGCACAAACGGGCAAACGTCGGCAGCAGGTCGAGCGTGCAGAGCATCTCATTGCAGACCCGACCGGCAGGCACTTTGTCTGGCCACCACGCGATGCACGGAACGCGTAAGCCACCTTCAAACACCGTGTGTTTGGTGCCGCTGAGCGGTGCGGCGGTGCCAGGCGTTTTGCGTTCGGGGCCGTTGTCGCTCGTGAACAGGACCAGCGTGTTCTCGGCCAGTCCCAGCTCACGAAGCTTCGTCAGAATCCGGCCCGTGCTGTCGTCCAGTTCCTCGACCACGTCGCCGTACAGCCCGCGCGACGACTGCCCTTTGAACTTCGGCGACGCATCGAAGGGCAGATGCGGCATGGCATGCGCAAGATACAGAAAGAACGGTCGATCGCGCTGCGACTCGATGAACCGCAATGCTTCGTTCGTATAGAGCGACGTCATCTCGGCGGGGACGGCGGGACGTTTTTCCACCGCATCACCGCGAAGCACGGGCATGCCGCCTTCGTGCTCGAAGACGACCGTTTCGAACTTGTCGAGGTTGTGCAGCACGCCGTAATAGCTGTCGAAGCCTTGATCGAGCGGACGCATCCCTTTGACGAAACCGAGATGCCACTTGCCGATGCAACCGGTGGCGTATCCGGCGGACTTCATCACCTCCGCGAGCGTCACTTCAGCGCCCGCGAGTCCGTTTGTCGCATCGGGCCGCAATACGCCGGTCGCCAGTCCGACACGGCCGGGATACTTGCCGGTCATCAGTGACGCGCGCGACGGTGTGCAAAGCGCGGAAGTCACGGAGAAGTCGGTGAACCGAGTCCCTTCCGCCGCCATGCGGTCGAGGTGCGGCGTGCGGATGTCCTTGGCTCCGTAACAACCGAGGTCGCCATAACCGAGGTCGTCGCAGTTGATGAG
>Ga0185317_100339_pt1 | contig 12760 bp, 11 predicted proteins | sample DevilsHole_FD_128020 | JGI IMG/M metagenome (GOLD analysis project Ga0185317, IMG submission 128020) | Groundwater microbial communities from Devils Hole, Nevada to study Microbial Dark Matter (Phase II) - Devils Hole (SPADES assembly)... | ecosystem: Environmental > Aquatic > Deep subsurface >...
GCCTTCCTCGGCGCAAGTCCAACCGGCAAGCAGAGGGAGCGCCCTTTCCTTTCCCAGCATACTTAAACTAATTGTTATTTGTCAATAAATTTGCGTAAATTATTTGGCGGGGCGAATCAATTAACCTAGAAGTGATGGATTGACGGTGAAACCTGTGGACTTAAGGGAGTTGAGGGAGCGGAGGAAGCTGTCGATGCGGCAGGTGGCCATTGCTCTAGACGTAACAGAAACAACTGTGCGCAACTGGGAGCACGGGCGAACCATCCCCAGGATCAGGCTCGACCAGCATGTCAAGTGGTGCCAGCTGTATGGAGTGACTTCAGAGCAACTTCTGGCGGCATACCATGAAACCATTCGCCACGAGCGAGTCAAACAGGTGTTGGATAACATGCCCATCGAGGAGCTGGAGAGGCTGGCCGGCTTGCCAGCCGAAGCAAGCGACATCCCTGAATAATCTCAGCCAGACGGGCTAAATCCCAGAGTGCGCACACCCGCACAGCGGCAGTAGATTAGACTTCTTGCAACAATCAGTTTGTAGTGGGGACTTCACTCCCCAGCCCCCGCTCCGGCATTCTGGCGTCCGCTTCCTGCTACCAACGAGTCTTCAGGACTTTTGCCAGAGGTATATTGCTCGCCGGCCAAACAATACTTGACTTTTGACGCTTATTATGGTAAACCAAGTTGCCACCTACAAGGTCTTTGCATCCAGATCCCCCCTTTCCGGGGCGGAAGGGCCCGCCCCTACAAAGGGGGCGCTTTGAGATTGTCCCCCCCCCTTTTTGTAGTGCCGGTGGCACAAAAGCCCGCCCTGGCTAGGGGGGGGATCTACCCTGACTCACTTGTAAGTAGAAACTTGAGTTATGGTATTGTCAGCAGCACCCACAACCCGAACGTGAACATCGAGCTCTGTCCAGAGGGCACCGGCTGGCTGATTGCCGGTCAGCCTCTCGATGCGAACCGGCGCTACTCGGTGGCTGTCAGTGATTTCTTGGTGAGTGGCAAGGAAATCGGGCCCGATTTTATGACTCTCAAGCAAGCGGGCGTGCAGCTGTTTGAAGATGGGCGCGACATCCGCTTTGCTTTGATTGAGCAGCTGAAAGCGCCAAAGGGCCAGAAACCCGGTTTCTCAAAGAAACCGGGTTTCTACGCTTTCACAACTCCAATAAGCTGTTTGGCTTTTAATTTGCTTATCTATTGCAAGGAAACAGAGCCGGCTTCCTTGGTGTTACCAGCCTGTAGGGGCGGGCGGCACACGCAGACCGCCCCCCGAACGAGCCGGTGAGATGGATAGTGTAAATTCAATGCGCCATAGCTTAGAACCGCGCTTAGTGATAGCTAACCCTAAAAAACTCTCTTCTTCTCCTGCCGAGGCGTCCAAGGCGTTCCTGCGCTCAATCACAGAAGCCCGCCTATTCAATAAGTAATTTAACGAATTAAATCTGATAAATTATCTGTGCGATAGGCCGCAAGCTAGGTAAGGCAAATATCTGATGGTAGGCTTACTGGCGAATAAGCTGTAAAGATCCGGCTGATTAGATATTTCATAGCCCCCCCGGGGTCACGACATTGGACTTTGAGGGTGGGAGTGCGGCTGTGGGCGAAAAGCGCCGCCACGCGAGAGCGCCGTACCTGTGGATATATAGCAATAAACAGTAACTTTAGGACACGCTTGATCGCAGGGAGCGCCTGTCCTACGAAGTATAGGCGTAGGCTGCATTCGGCCTGCCCTCAAAGTCTAATGTCTTAACCTAAGTGGCTCCTGCTATATAAAAGACTTCTTAATTTAAAAGATGGCCGGTGCGGCAGCTTCAACAGAGAGAGTCGTGCGCAGCGGGTGAGGGGGGAAAAACAAATCCACCGGCAGTACCAACAGCAGAGAAGCCGGAAAAGAAACGCCGCATTCAGGGGAGCCGGTGTTGGGGTTGAGCGGGCAGATGTGTCTGTAAACTGCCAGTAGGGAGCAAGACCGCAAACGCCATCTGGGCAGCTTGGGGGAAGCCGCAGCGCGGCTGCACCGGCGTGCTGAAAGCGGTTGCGGGCGTGCCAGAGGGATTAGGTGCTGGCCAATTCGGGCTGGGGCTCGGCAGCTGGCGCTTCGGTTGCCGGTGGCTGCGGCTGGGACTCAGCCGCCTGGTGGTGGCCAAAAGGCAGGCCGTTTTCGTCCCGACCGTAGAGGGAGTGGTACATTTTAATGTACTCGCGGGCGGATTTCGTCCAGCTGAAGTCCTGGCTCATGCCGCGCTTTTGCAGCTCCCGCCACTGGGGCTTGAAGCGGTAAGCTTCCCAGGCGCGAATCATGGAGGTGAACAGGTCCAGGGGTTCGTAGCGGTCGAAGCAGTAGCCGGTGCCGCTGTCGTTCATCGGATCGTAGTGGAAGACGGTATCCACCAAACCGCCGGTGCGGCGGACAATTGGCACGCAGCCGTAGCGCAGGGCCATCATTTGGGAGATGCCGCAAGGCTCAAACCGGCTGGGCATCAAGAAAGCGTCACTGCCGGCATAGATGCGGCGGGAGAGGGCGTCGCTTTGCAGGATGTAGGCTGACATCCGCCCCCGGTAACGGGAGGCAATCTGCCAGATTTGGTTTTCGTAGTAAGGATCGCCCAAGCCCAGGACAATGAATTGAGCATCGGTATAGGCCATGAAGCGATCCAGTATTTGAATCACCATGTCGATGCCTTTCTGCTCGACGAGGCGACTCACCATGCCAACCAAAAAGGCATTGGCGTTGACTTCCAAGCCCACTTCTTCTTGCAGCAATACTTTGTTGGCGCGGCGCAAGTCCAGGGTGTCAGCGGTGAAGTTTTGAGAGAGGTATCTGTCAGTGGCAGGGTTGTAGCTGTCAGTGTCGATGCCGTTGAGGATGCCCCTTAACTTGCCGCTGACAAAGGAGAGCAAACCTTCGAGTTTTTCGCCGTAGGCGGGCGTTTTGATCTGGTCGGCGTAGGTGGGGGATACGGTGTTCACCAGATCGGCAAAGTGAATGGCAGCTGCCATCGTGTTATTACCCTGCATGTACCAGGGACACCAAGCGAACTGCTCCAAGCGCCAGCGCCACGGGCCCTGATAGGCTAAGTTGTGGATGGTGAACACGGTTTTGACGTCCGGATCTTGGTGCATCCACACCGGAATCATGCCGGTGTGCCAGTCGTGGCAGTGGATGATGTCCGGCTTCCAGTAGTTCCAGGCAAACTCAGCAGCGCCGTTGGCGAACAGGGTGAACCGCCAGTCTTCGTCTTCTCCGTAGTAGATGCGCCGGGGCGTAAAGCTGGGGTGGCCAAAGAGGTACAGCGGCACGTCGGTGTTGGGGAACTGGGTTTCGTACACCGCAAACTTCTGGTACATGGCATTTCCCCACCAGATGGGCTCGGAGGGAATGTCGATTTTATCGGGGAGAAAGCCGTAGTAGGGCATGAAGACGCGAACGTCGTGGCCCATTTGGCGCAGGAATTTGGGCAGAGCGCCGACGACATCCCCCATGCCCCCTACTTTGGCCAGAGGAGCGGCTTCTGCGGCAACAAATAAAATTCGCATGATTCGGTTTTGGGTTCCCTCAGATGATCGGTGAGCGAGACGGTTTAAAATTTTGTTAAGCCCATCATACTCTAGCACTGCCCTGCGACTGAACGAGCGGGACAAGTACGCAAAAAACAGCCACCGCTAGCGGGCCCGCCTGAGGCCGCCCTTTGCGGGCGCAGGTTACTTTTGCTCGGGGTGAGCCGACTCTGGCGAACCGGCACGCCCGCTGGTTAATGGCAGCAATTAGCTGGTACAAGCGCCCTAAGTCTCGCTGGTTGAAGTGCACTCACCAGGCGGGGCAAATCAGTGGTTTCATCCCCGGCTTCTTCTGGTAACGCCTGACTTTTTTCAATCCGCCCTTTAACGATGATGTCGGTGAAATTTTCGTTCAATTTTTCGACATCCATGTCTGATATCTCTGTCTTGAGACGGATGACGAATTTGTTTTTAACGTATCGGCTAGAGTGGTAGACTCGATAGAAACTTCTGATAGCGGTGCAAGCCACCTCTACGTTGTCGGCGATTGTGTAGAGATTGATATCTTCTGGACTGATCAGCCGCCGCCGCACCAGCTGCTTGTGAATGAAGGCATTCCAGTCATGCCAGTAGTCCCCCCCCGGGGTGTCTATTAAAATCACCGGCACGGGGCCGAATCTGCCGGTCTGGCTGAGGGTAATGCACTCAAAAGCTTCGTCCAGGGTGCCAAACCCGCCGGGGAACAGAGCCACAGCGTCACTTTCCCGCAGGAAGAACAGCTTGCGGGTGAAAAAATACTTAAAGTTAATCAGCTTGCTCGAACCGGCGATGAAAGGGTTGGCTCCCTGCTCGAAAGGCAAGTGGATATTCAACCCAAAAGAGCGATCCGCACCGGCTCCTTCGTTGGCTGCTTGCATAATTCCCCCACCCGCGCCTGTGATCACCACGAATCCCTGCTCCGTGACGCAGCGAGCGTGCATCAACAGCCATCTGGTATTCCGGGCTGTCTGGCGTGTCGGCGAGCCGAGCCAAAGATAGTGATGAGTGCGAACATGCCGGTAGGGATAAAACACCTGGAACCCTCGCTCCATATCTTCCAGGCAAGCCGTGACAATTTTCCAGTCCAGACGGTCGATTTCCTCACCGGCAAGACGCACGATTGCCGTCAGAGAGCGCTCAATAAACTTGCTGTATTTCGCGTTAGGGAGCCGGTTGATTAGGTCAGCGATGTCCGTATGAAGCGACTCAAAAGGCTGGGAAAATGGGGAAGATAGGGTAGCCATGAATGCTTTTGAACTGGCGAGTATTTCTATACTACCCAGACTCAGGCGCTCGCTCGCTCGCTGCCGGCACAGTTTGTGCTGCTGAGGGAGGAGGGGCATCCGCACAACAAACCGGCCTTCAATTGCGGACTCGGCAATTATCATCAAGCCCTGCCGCCAGCTAAGCCTGATTCGGCCTCAGTCCTGCCCGCTTGGGATAAGCTGTCGCACATTCAATGGCGCTATCTCTCCCTATTCCCCCGTTCCCAGATCAATCTGGCAGCCACCCAATGGATGCTGGGCTCCATTTCAAGGGACAAGCCTGATTATTAACCTAACAGCTGATTCCCTGCGGTAAATTGCAGGGGGAGCATCCTGCTGCATGCAAAAAAGCCGAAATCCATACCATAATCATTTCACCCGCCGGCAGGAGATGGTTTTTTGGCCAGCAGCAATCCCGGCAACGGGATTGAAACACCGGCGGCTCGCCCCCTGCCATTCCCGGACAGTCGCCCGGGAAAGCGGGCCAAACAGTTTTGGGCAGCGCCGGTGGCGGGGGGATCAGAGATATTGTTCTAGCGTCTTCGCCAGTGTGGTTTTGGGCACTGCGCCGACCACCATATCAACCCGCTGCCGATCTTTAAAAATCATCAGCGTGGGAATGCTGCGTATGCCATACCGGCTGGCGACATTTGGATTCTCGTCTGTATTGATTTTGACCACCTTCACCTGGCCTTCGTACTGAGTGGCGATTTCATCCACCACTGGAGCGACCATCCGGCAAGGACCGCACCAGGGGGCCCAAAAATCGACTAAAACCGGCACTGGACTCTCGATCACTTCTTGATCGAACGTGGCGTCTGTAACTTCTGCGGCTGCTGACATGCGTGACAAGACCTCTATACGTTGTCTTTTAGGATAGCCATTGTAGCATCCGGGCTAGCTCAAGGGTGCTGACCAATGGAAATTAGAATGTCTGTTCTTAAGGAACCGCCCGAACAGAGTCCGGGCGGAGTGTGGTGTGAGGAGTGAACGGAAACATGCGTCTCCGCTTCTTTTCTATTGTAAGCTACTTAATGCCCTGATGCCCTCACCGGGCGGGAAATTTTTCCCTTGTCCTGAAGGTGGGAGCATCGCTACTTACCCATACCTAGCTGCTGGGCTTTCTGGTAGACTTTGCCTTCCGTCAGCAGGGAGGGAGCGATCACCACCTCAACTTGCTGCATTTCCCGGATCGACTTGGCTCCTAAGGTTCCCATACTGGTTTTGAGAGCGCCCAGGAGGTTGTGGGTGCCGTCATCGAGCTGTGCCGGCCCTCGGAGGATTTGCTCCAGGGTGCCGGTGGTGCCCACCCGAATCCGCGTACCTCGCGGCAGTACAGGGCTGGGAGTGGCCATGCCCCAGTGATAGCCGCGTCCGGGCGCTTCTGCGGAGCGGGCCAAGGGTGAGCCAATCATCACGCCGTCGGCACCGCAAGCGATGCACTTGCAGATGTCGCCGCCGGTGATTAACCCGCCGTCAGCAATCACCGGCACATAGTTGCCGGTTTGGCGATAGTAGTCGTCGCGGGCGGCGGCGCAGTCAGCCACAGCCGTTGCTTGGGGGACGCCTACGCCCAAAACCCCCCGAGAGGTGCAAGCCGCACCGGGTCCGATGCCCACCAGCACGCCCGCCGCACCGACTTTCATCAAATTGAGGGCGACAGAGTAAGTGACGCAATTGCCCAAAATCACCGGCACCGGCATTTCTTGGCAGAATTTCTCTAAGTCCAGGGGTGTCACCGACTCGGGCGACAGGTGCGCCGTTGACACCACAGTCGCCTGCACGAAAAATAAATCCGCACCGGCTTTGGCGACGGCTTCCCCATATTTGGTCGCCCCTGCCGGTGTGGCGCTCACTGCCGCAATCCCACCCTGGCTCTTAATTTCTTGAATCCGCTGCTCGATTAGTTCTGGTTTAATTGGTTCGGCGTACAGCTGCTGCATGAGGGTAACGAACTCTTCGTTACCCACAGATGCGATCCTGTCCAGCACCGGCTCTGGATCGGCGTAGCGCGTTTGGATGCCTTCCAAGTTGAGCACGCCCAGCGCCCCCAGTTGAGACAGCCGCACTGCCATGCGCACATCTACCACCCCGTCCATTGCGCTGGCAATGATCGGGATTTCCCGCTCCATGCCCCCAATGCGCCAGCGGGTGTCTGCCAAACTCGGATCGAGAGTCCTGGTCCCTGGGACTAGGGCGATTTCATCAATTCCATAAGCTCGGCGAGCTGTCTTGCCCCGCCCAATTTGAATATCCACTCTGACTCGTTCTCAAGACTATATCTAAGCTAGGGTATCAAATTTTGCGGACAGCTTTCTTTTGTCTTTGTTACATCCGCTCTCACTTGCAGGCGGAAAGCCCGCTGTAAGCGCTCACCAGGCAAACAGTCAAGATGTGTGAGGCTAACTGGAAAGTTCCATCCGCCGGCAGTCCGGTTCGAGAGCGCTGCGGCGGGGGGTGGGCGCAACTGCCGGCACAGCAAGGCTGGCTGAAGTCAAACCTCACCCCCACCCCCTTTCCCCACAAAAGAAGTGGGAGACATTCGCCTGTCTAGGGGGAGAGGGTGCGATGACTGTCGGGCTAGCACCGGCAGCTCCATCTATGTCACAATCTCAGAACAGGAGGTAAATATGCCAGAAAAGCAACAAAAGCGCTACTTCACCCCAGAAGAATATTTTGCCCTAGAGTCAAAGGCTGAGTACAAAAGCGAATACCATAATGGTGAGATAGTCCCGCTAGACCGGGAGGAGGAGGATATGCTCGCACAGACAGAAAAACGCTACACTCCTGAGGAATACTTGGCCTTGGAAGAAACGGCTGAATACAAAAGTGAATATCACAACGGAGAGATAATACCCATGACAGGTGGGACAACTAACCACAACAAAATTGCCCTAAATTTTAGCGCTAATTTTAAATTTGCTGTCCGGGGCCAAGATTACGAGATATATATGGGCGATGTCCGCTTGTCGCTGCCGCGCTATCGCCGCTACGTCTATCCTGATATCATGGTCATTCAGGGGAAGCCGGTGTATGAAGGAGCCGGCACAACTACCGTGACCAATCCGCTGCTGATTGTTGAGGTACTGTCCAAATCCACGAGCAACTACGATAAAGGGGATAAATTTCAATACTATCGCTCAATTCCTGAGTTGAGGGAATATGTTATGATTGACCAGTACGCCTATCATGTTGAGCAGTTCGCTAAAAATTATGAGGGTAAATGGTTCTTGAGTGAGTTGGAATCTGCGGATGCCGTGCTGTCACTCGCTTCCGTAGAGTTACAAATTACTTTGAGTGATATTTATGAGCGGGTTAATTTTGATGAGAGTGGGGAAGAGTGAGGAATGTGAGGAATGGGAATTAGCCCAACTATTTTCCGCCGATTGGGCCGACGCCCAACTACTTTCCGCCGATTGGGCCGACGCCCAACTACTTTCCGCCAGGTAGCTCAATGCTGCCAGACAGGCGGCAGGGGCACTGTCCCCAAATCCGGTTGCAGGCTCAGCAAAAACCTGCCCGGTCGGGAAACAGTGAATCCAAAATAGCCGCAATAAAATAAATTTGCTACAAAAAGATAAGATTTGTGACTTTTTATTTATGAAGTTGAAGCGATTGGGCCATGTTGCCATCTGTGTCCGGGACATCGACAAAGCTGCTGAGTTTTACCGCAACTTGGGCATGGAGGTGGTGTGGAAGGACACCGACTGGGCTTACCTGAAGGCCGGTGAAGATGGGCTGGCCCTTTTGGGGCCCGGTTACAAACAGGCAGGGCCGCATTTTGGGTTTATTTTCAGCGATCGCACTGAGATGGAAGGCGCTTACCAGCAGCTGACAGCACAGGGGGTGCAAGTCACCAGCATTCACGATCACCGGGATGGCACTGCTTCCTTCTATGGTCGCGATCCCGATGGCAATTGGTTTGAGTATCTTTACGAACCGGCGATCGTTGCCAGTACAAACCCTTAACCGAAGCCGGTGGGGGGAGGGAAGATGAAGAAACGGTAAAGGAGGGGTCGCTACCCCTGAGGGTGCCGCCCTTCGGGCTGCCAGCGCCTCGCACAGGCGTGGGGTGCGAGGATTTTATCCTTCCTTCTTCGCATTCTCTTTACAGAAAGATTATCTTTAGATTGGGTGGATTAACTGATGTCAAGCAGACGGCGCTCGTCTTAAGCTAAAAGAAGCCTGCACAAGCAACTTTCACGGATTCTCCTATGCGTACCCTGACCTCCCCGACGGCAGCGTCTGCTATGCCCCTGACCAAGCAAGACTGTCAAGCGCTAGACGAAATGTTTAACAACTTTGACCTCCAGCAGCTGAGCTGTCTTGAAGCTTTTTTCAAAGGAGCCTTTGTTCCTCCGCTCGACCCTCTGGAAAAACCCGCATGGATGGCCGGCAGCTCCAGTTCTGTCATGGGTAACTTTAGAGATTGCGGTTTTTAAAGGAAATTTAAGATGAGTTCGATCAGCAGCTTCCGCCCGCACTGGGACGCTAGACTTTCATGGTTTTTAGGGTGGCGGAAACCGCAAGCATAAAGCTATGGCGGCTTTTTAAAACCGGCAGCTCAGCGGCATATTTGAAAGCGCTTCAGCTTTTGGCGCTTGATTGAGACAGACAGTATTTTTAGCTTTAGCTGTTCATAATTAACAGCTCTTTATTCAATCGAAAATATAAAATCACAAATCCCTAATTTCTCTAGCGCTGGCACACGCTTGCCGGCACAGACGGTGGCGGACACATTCCCCACATTGGCTAAAAAGCTGGTCGCCGAGTGAGAACATATTTATCAAGTCATTGTTAAGCCTGAGTGGGTGCCATAAACCGGGTTTATTCTCTAGCTGGGCTGAGTTGTTTCGGCTCAAACACCAGAATAAAAACGCTTGATTATGGATTAACTGTTTATTGATAAATCGCCTCTGAGGTGCGCAAGCCATAGGGCAGGCGAAATTGGTATTTATCAACCCCACGACCGCGCTCAGGCGCAGGGTGAGGATAAGAAAAAGACTGTCTGGGTTTGGGGAGCGTTACTTGTTTCCCACTCCCCACAGATTAATGTCAACTCCTGGCTTGTGGTGGCCAAAAATATGCGAAATGGCCCGATTTATGTGTGGTAATTGTGGCGACATCCTCCCGGGCGCAAATCGTCACCGGCTAGTAAACTCTGACTGCAGGCAGTTGACAAAAAAAGAGAGTAGAGCTAGAATAAATACCCCTTGGAAAGGGCGGGGCTGCCGGCCCTCACAGTACATCAACCCAGGCGGGTTTCAACCGGCAAGCTAAAATAGAGTCTGGGCAGAGTCTGGGCACCGCCTGCCATCGGCGCACTGTCATCTGAAAATTACTTAATAAGTCCCTTAAATTGAAAATCAGCGTTCAAGATTGGATTGAATCCGAAACTCTAGAACTTCTCGAATGGCCACGCTTGTGCCAGCACCTGTCCACCTTCGCTGCCACCAAGCTCGGCGCAATTGCTTGCCGCAATTTGCCAATACCGACAACCCCCGATCAAACCCAGCAATTGCTGGCGCAAACCCGAGAAGTTTACCTGCTCGAAAGTCGCCTCAGCGGAGGATTGACATTCGAGGGAATCAGTGATATTGGCGACTCCCTGGAACGGGCGGAGCTGCAAGGCATCCTGTCTGGGGAAGAACTCCTGGCCATTGCCACCACCCTAGCCGGCGCTAGGCAGCTGCGCCGCACCATAGACGACCACGAGGACTTGCCGGCGCTAAACGCCCTGGTGGCGGATTTGCGCACCTATCCAGAAATCGAGCGGGAAATTCACCACTGCATAGACGAGCGCGGACGAGTGGCCGACCGGGCCAGCCACAAACTGGCCAGCATTCGCATGCAGATGCGCCAGATCAGGGACAGGATCTATCAAATCTTGCAGGGCATCATGCAGCGACAAGCGAATGCGATTCAGGAACAGCTGATCGCCCAGCGCGGAGATCGCTTCGTGATTCCCGTCAAAGCGCCGCAAAAAGAATCGGTCCCAGGCATTGTCCACGACACCTCGATCAGCGGTGCCACCTTCTACGTCGAACCGCACGCTATCGTCGATTTAAACAACCAGATGCGCCTGCAGGTTCGCCAGGAGCAAGCTGAGGAAGAAGCGATCCGCCGCGCCCTCAGCCAGCAAGTCGCCGCTGCAGGAGCGGACTTGGAGCGGTTGCTGGCCACTGTCACGGTCCTGGATATCGCTACCGCTCGCGCCCGCTACAGCCTGTGGCTGGAAGCCAACCCGCCGCGATTTATAGATCGCACCACCGGCACAGAAAGCCAGAAAGGAGAAACCGTCACCCTGCGCCACCTGCGCCACCCCCTGCTAGTCTGGCAGCAGCAGCACGAACAGGGCTCGCCGGTGGTGCCCACTGACTTGCTGATTCAGCCCCAGATCAGGGTTGTGGCCATCACCGGCCCCAACACCGGCGGCAAAACCGTCACCCTGAAAACCTTGGGGCTAGCCGCACTGATGGCAAAAGCCGGTCTGTTCGTACCCGCTTCTGAGCCGGTGGAACTCCCCTGGTTCGACAGCGTTCTGGCGGATATTGGCGACGAGCAGTCCATCGAGCAAAGCCTCTCCACCTTCTCCGGGCACATCCGCCGCATCACCCGCATTCTCGACGCGCTCACCGAAAATTCCCTGGTGCTGCTCGATGAAGTGGGTGCCGGCACTGACCCCTCTGAGGGCAGCGCTTTGGCCATTGCCCTGCTGCAGCACTTGGCCGGCAGCGCCAGCTTAACTGTTGCCACCACCCACTTCGGCGAACTCAAAGCCCTGAAATATCAGGACGATCGCTTTGAAAACGCTTCCGTGGAATTTGATGATCTCAGCCTCTCGCCCACCTACCGCCTGCTGTGGGGAATTCCGGGGCGCTCCAACGCCCTTACCATCGCCAGCCGGTTGGGAATGCCTGCCGAAATTGTCGAGGTGGCTCGAACCCTGACCGGCACCGGCTCGACCGAGGAAATCAATCAGGTGATTGCCGGTTTGGAAGATCAGCGCCGGCGTCAAGAAACCCGGGCAAAACAAGCCGCTGAGCTAGTCAAGCAGTCTGAGCGCTTACACCGGGAGCTCTCCCAAAAAGCAGCCCAACTGCAAGAGCGCGAGCAGCAGCTCAAACTTTCCCAAGAAAAGGCTGTTCAAGACGCCATTCTGGCAGCAAAAGCCGAAATTGCCGCTGTCATCCGCCGGCTGCAGCAAGGTTCCCCCACCGCAGCAGACGCCGGACTGGCCACCGAAGCGCTCGGTGAAATTGCTGACCGGCACTTGCCCTCCCGCAGAGAACCGCCCCCCAAACCCAAACCCGGGTTCCGCCCCCAAGTCGGAGATCGGGTTCGCATCCCCCGCCTCGGGCAAACCGCTGAGGTGATCGTCGCCCCCAATGCCGACGGCGAACTGAGCGTGCGATTCGGGCTGATGAAAATGACGGTATCCCTGACAGATATCGAATCTCTCGAAGGGGAAAAACCGGAGATGCCGGTCAAACCCAAACCGGCACCAGCACCCGCACCAGCACCCGCCGCCCTTCCCACCGTTCGCACTTCTTACAACACCCTCGACTTGCGAGGGAGTCGCGTCGCGGATGCGGAAATTGAACTCGAACGCGCCATTGCCCAAGCGATTCCCACCAGCGGCGCTGTCTGGGTGATCCACGGCAAAGGCACCGGCAAGTTGCGCCAGGGCGTCCACGATTTCCTCGAGCAGCACCCCCACGTCGATCGTTACGAGCTCGCCCGCGCCCAAGATGGAGGTGCCGGTGTCACCGTTGCCTACCTCCGCTAAGCCCACCAGGGGAGAAGGGTATAACCCTTATCCCCTCTTCCCTCTCTTTCCCTTCTTGGCTTCCCCTCACGGGGGCGGTTCATTTTTCTTATTTCCCACAACAGCCAAAAGAAAGCTCCCCCTCACCCCCCAGCCCCCTCTCCCACAAGGGGAGAGGGGGGTCGCCCCACAC
>Ga0185317_100340_pt1 | contig 12723 bp, 6 predicted proteins | sample DevilsHole_FD_128020 | JGI IMG/M metagenome (GOLD analysis project Ga0185317, IMG submission 128020) | Groundwater microbial communities from Devils Hole, Nevada to study Microbial Dark Matter (Phase II) - Devils Hole (SPADES assembly)... | ecosystem: Environmental > Aquatic > Deep subsurface >...
GGGGAGGTGCTGGAGTGCCGGTGGCACAAGGGTTTGGCGGGCACCGGCACGGGGAAAGGAAAAAATTTTTTCAGCCGGTTGTGAAAACTCTTGCCAAGTCGGGGGGAATTGTGTATTATGTAATTCTGCAAGCGGATGTGGCGGAATTGGTATACGCGCACGTTTGAGGGGCGTGTGGGCAACCTTGCGAGTTCGAGTCTCGCCATCCGCATTTAAATAATGGGAACTTGGCGTAGGACAGGCGTTCCCTCCGCCCCTGTCCCTGTCCGGAAGGCGTAGGACAGGCGTTCCCTCCGCCCCTCTCCCTGTCCTTGTCCTTATTAATTGAGCACAGTAGGGTGGGTTGCCCTAAGAGGGCAACCCACCTTCCCGATAACTCAGCAATGGCAATCGACCTCTGAGCTCGAAGGATGGATCTCTGAGATCGAACCGTGGAGCAAGGGATCTCAAACGATGGAGCAACAAAGCTCGAACGGTGGAGGAAGAAAGCTCAAACGATGGAGAAAAGTATCTCCAACGATGGAGAGCCAAGTCTTCCCATCCGCACTGATAGCAACTGACTTGACAGCACTTTCAGAACGGTTCACCAATGGGGTTGCCTTTCAAATCCCACAACCTTACAGTACCGTCATAACCGCCGGAGACGATAGTTTTCCCATCCGCACTGATGGCGACTGAGTTGACAGTACCGGCATGTCCTTTGAACGGTTCGCCAATGGGGTTGCCTTTCAAATCCCATAACCGCACAGTACCGTCAAAACCGGCACTGGCGACAGTTTTCCCATCCGCACTGATAGCGACTGAAAAGACAGCACCGGCATGTCCTTTGAACGGTTCACCAATGGGGTTGCCTTTCAAATCCCATAACCGCACAGTACCGTCAAAACCGCCACTGACGACAGTTTTTCTATCCGCACTGATGGCGACTGAGTTGACACAACCGGCATGTCCTTTGAGCGGTTTACTAATGGGGTTGCCCTTCAAGTCCCACAACCGCAACGTCGCCTCAAAACAGCGGTCCCCACCCCCGCTGGCGACAGTTTTCCCATCCGCACTAATAGCGACTGAGTACACCCAATCCCAACCCACATTTGTTTGTAACGGTTCACCTTGGGGGTTGCCTTTCAAGTCCCACAACCGCACTGTCCGGTCATTACTGCTGCTGGCGACTATTTTCCCATCTCGACTGATAGCGACTGAGTTGACCGAACTCAAATGTCCTTTGAAAGGTTCACCGATAGGTTTTCCTTTCAAATCCCACAACCGCACTGTCCCGTCCCAACTACCGCTGACGACAGTTTTGCCATCGGAACTGATGGCGACTGAGTTGACCCAACTCTGATGTCCTTTGAAGGGTTTACCGATAGGGTTGCCTTTCAAATCCCACAACCTCACTGTAGTGTCATCACCGCCGCTGACGACAGTTTTACCATCGGAACTGATGGCGACGGAATTGACAGCACCGGCATGTCCTGGGAACGGTTCGCCGATGGAATTCCCCTTCAAGTCCCACAACCGCAGAGTTCCGTCACCCCCGCCGGTGGCGACAGTCTTGCCATCCGCACTAATAGCGACTGAGTACACCCAATCCTGATGTCCTTGGAACGGTTCACCGATAGGGTTGCCCTTCAAATCCCACAATTTCACTGTACTGTCATTCCCGCCGGTGACGACGGTTTTACCATCGGGACTGATGGCAACTGAACGCACCCAACCGGCATGTCCTTTGAAGGGTTTACCAATCAGGTTACCCTTCAAATCCCACAACCGCACAGTGCCGTCATTACTGCCGGTGACGACTGTTTTCCCATCGGGACTGATGGCAACTGAGCGCACACAACCGGCATGTCCTCTGAAGGGTTTACCGATAGGGTTGCCCTTCAAATCCCACAACCGAACTGTACTGTCATTCCCGCCGGTGACGACAGTTTTACCATCGGGACTGATGGCAACTGAAATGACAGCACCGGCATGTCCTTGGAACGGTTCACCGATAGGGTTGCCTTTCAAGTCCCACAACCTTACTGTACCATCCCCACCGGCACTAACAACAATCTTCCCATCCGGACTGATGGCGACTGAAATGACAGAACCCTGATGTCCTTGGAAGGGTTTACCGATAGGGTTGCCTTTCAAATCCCACAACCGCACTGTACTGTCAAAACCGCCGCTGACGACAGTTTTGCCATCCGGACTGATGGCGACTGAGTTGACCCAACCGGCATGTCCTTGGAAAGGTTCACCAATAGGATTGCCTTTCAAGTCCCACAACCGCACAGTCCCATCCCAACTGCCGGTGACTGCAGTTTTCCCATCGGGACTGATGGCGACTGAGTTGACAGGCGCGAGATGTCTTTTGCGACGATTGCCCTGTAAAGGTAATTGTATCATATCCCGTGAGGGAGATTGAGCCGGCGGCAAAACTTCTGTCTGCGGGAAGCGGATTTCCCCCGTTTTTTGACTTGGCGGAACTTGGGCGCGAACCCGCCTGACACCGGCACTTTCGTCAAGCGCCGCCGGTGGGGTGTGAGTTGGGGAACTCGCCGACACCGCCGGTGATACAGTTGCCATTGCAGTTATCGCGCCGGCAAACAAGTAATACCAACTTCTATACAGGGGGTGGGTGTGCCGGTGTTTTATGCTTTTGAGTCGCAATTCCCGCGCCAGACACCACAACTTGTTGCCAAAACCAGAATAATTCATCGAAAGTCATTCTCCCCAATCTAGCTCCTCATATTAGTGAGGATCGCCGGCGATCCTCACTAATATGAGGATTAGGGTGCGTTCCCTTTGGAAATGTTACTGTTTTTAGGGCTAAAGCCCAACTACAAACCTATCACCGGTACACGCGAATTTGCTTGGGAACGCACCCTATTGGGCTAAAGCCCAACTACAAACCTATCACCGGTACACGCGAATTTGCTTGGGAACGCACCCTATTGGGCTAAAGCCCAACTACAAACCTATCACCGGTACACGCGAATATGCTTGGGAACCCACTCTATTGGGCTAAAGCCCAACTACAAACCTATCACCGGTACACGCGAATTTGCTTGGGAACCCACTCTATTGGGCTAAAGCCCAACTACAAACCTATCACCGGTACACGCGAATTTGCTTGGGAACGCACTCTATTGGGCTAAAGCCCAACTACAAACCTATCACCGGCACACGCGAATTTGCGGAATAACCACAAACCAGCTTTCCAGAATTTCCCCCGTCATCTCGTCTGTCTTGAGGTGCCGGTAAATGCTCCCCACTGTCACCTCACCGGGCTGAAACTGAAATTGATTCACCTGAATTCCCTTGCGCCGCAATGTGTCAGTGCATGCCTTTGATAGGCAGCCGATTTCCCACCCCTGTTGTGTCAGTATCGCCCAATTATTTCCATAGCGGTTAACTCTCACATGGAGCGGATATCCTTCGCGTATAGTTTCGATGATTCGCTGTGATTGCTGATTTACAGTTGCCCAATAGCCTATATGCACATCGCTTGAATCCAAATCCAAATAAACCATCCACTGTGGCAGTTGCCCACCAGCCCACTCTATCTTTTGGCTGCTGACGCCAGTTTCCCGCACGAACTGGCTGAGTTGAGTGGAGCACAGCACCAGTTCATCCTTAGCCCTCGTCATAGAAACGTAGAAAAGCCGGCGCTCAGACTCAATCTCATTATAAGCCGCGCTGAAGTTATCTGTCAAGAGGATTACTTTGCGAAACTCCAATCCCTTTGCGCCGTGACAGCTAGTCACCAAGACAGCATTTTCCTCCAGAAAGACCTCGCTCTTATTGAATTCCAGCAAAGCTATAACAATTTCACCGGCACTCACCTGCAATCCCCTATTTTCCGAACCGCATCCCCGTTCCACATCCAAATCACCGGCAATCTTGAGCAGAGTTTTGACAGTGGGTTCCTCCAAGCTGCGGTTCCAGAGTGTAAACTGGCTGACAAACCAGTCCTTTACCGGCTCAGTCGGGGAGAAAACAGGAGATTGGGCGTTCAACTCGTCAATCAGCTGACAGGTGACGCGATTCCGAACCAGCTTAATCTCCCCTCCCTTCAGAACGTAAGAAGGAATCCCTTGTCTTTCTAAAAGCAGGCGAATCGGGCTGAGATTATCCCACTGACGGGCTAAAACCGCAATATCGTTCGCGGGAATTCCCTGACTGCGCCAATCCAGAATTTTCTGGACAATCCAGCCGGCTTGAGAGGAGGTATCGCCAAAGGTAAAAGCGGTTACAGGCAATCCGCCGCTCCCTTCCCGCGCGGAGTCGATGCGAACTTGCTCCTCAGGTTTCTGCTTGCACCGGCTCTTGTTATTGCGGATGAGATTGTTCGCCGCCCCAATAATCGCTTCAGTCGAGCGGTAATTCTCAGTCAGCAGGAAGCGCCGAGCTCTGTACTCCTCTTCAAACTGCTGGATGTATTTCGGGCTCGTCCCTCTGAACTGGTACAAATTCTGGTCATCATCCCCGATAGCGCAGAGATTGATTTGCACCGAGCGAGACTCATCTCCAGAATCCCCCAAACCGGCAATCTGTTTAATCAGGCGGTACTCGTCCTCAGCCACATCTTGATATTCATCCACAAAGATGTACTCAAGATTGCCGAGGAGCTCTATGCGGCGAGCCTGAGTGTCCCCATCATCTGACTCCTCTCCCAGCTCAATCAAATCGCAAGCTTCCTTGAGCAGCTGTTGAAATTCCTCATCCTTTAAGAGCCTTTCGGAACTCTGCGCCCAGCCCAAAAGCGCCAGTGCGAGTCCGTGAAAAGTGTAGACACGCAGCCCCGATGCGGCGGAGCCAATTATATCTTGCAAACGGAATCGGAGTTCCCGCACAGCATTGCGGTTATAAGCCAGAACCAAAATTCGCTCTGGCTCTACCCGCTTCACCTTAACCAGGTGAGCGATGCGCCGCACAATCGTGCGAGTTTTGCCAGAACCCGGACCGGCAATCACCAGCAGTGCGGGGTTTTCAGCCAGCACAATCTCTCTCTGGGCGGAGTTCAAATCCCCCATGATGCGCTCGTAATCATCCTGAGTGACGGGTCGCTTCACCGCTTCAGTAGAGAGGTTGGGGTACGCCCGCGCAAATTCCTTTTCCGATAGGTGAAAGTAATCGGAGATCAGCTTATGGCGAGCCGCCGGCTCTTCGAGCTTGCCGTATTCTAGCATAATGTGAGTCCGGCGCGTCTGCTCATCGTAGTAAGCCTTGATTTTTTTGTAGCCACTGCTGACAGCAGACTCTTTTCGCCCCTTAATCACTCGGAGTTTGAACGCCTGATGCCACAGATTCAATCCCTCAGCGATCCGCACAAGCTTGCGGTAGTGCAGCCACAGCAGCACATCTGAAAGTTCCCTCTCATTCGCCGCGAGGGGATGCGTTTTTTGATTCACGCTGTCAAGCAGTTGCACTAGCTCGCACTCCACGCGCAGGCGAGCCCCGTCTTTGCTGGAGAGTTTCTCGTATAAAACCTCCAGCACCGCAGCGGCTAAACCCTGTCGGCGCTCCAGGTTTTCCGCAACCTCCATTTCCTCAAGACGCACCAGATCGCGGCTGATTTTAGTCAGGCGAACCCACTTCTGAGCGCACCAGCCCTCTAAAATATCCATCAGGCGGGCGGCGCGGATTTTTTGACTCCTGTCTGGATCTAAACGAGAAGCTAAAATGCGCAGGTTCACCTGAACTCCCCCTCTCTCTTCTTGGGATAGAGAGCTGGCGCGTGAGGTCTGGATTTCCAAAAGTTCTTCCAGCAGTTTCTCTTCCCACTCGCGAATGCGCTCGTATTGGCTGCGAGCATCCCCTTTTACGCCCTTTGTCAAGCGGAAAGTCAGGGGGATAGTGGCTGAGCAAACTCCCGCTCGCTGCAGTTGGCGAATTCGCGGCGTCAGATCCGCAGGAACGATACCAGACTCATCACTCAAATGGTCAAGGGGAACGGGCTGCTCCTGCTGGGTGTAATGAGCTTTAACCCGGTACATAGCTTCAATCAGCTTTTTGAACTTTCTCACCTCAGAGGGGAACCAGTTCTTCGACCGGCTCCACTCGTCAAACCGGCGCACCGACTCTTCATAAGACTTGTCAGCCAGTTTAAAATTAACGTGTGCGGAGAGGTTTTCCGCCCGTTCGATTAAGCCAAACTTTTCCAGATGTTGCAGAGCTGCCTTAATCTTGATGTCCCGCACTTCTGGATTGTCCGCAAAGTCCTTATCCAGCTCGCCGGTATGAAAAATTTCCCCAGCCGTCGCCCAGAACCAGTCCTCTGATACCTTTTCCTTTCCGTGAGTGCGATCTCGGATATCCTTGAGCGAGGCAAAAATATTTCGCAGCTCATCCTCGGTGAGCTGATTTCGGCTTTGCAGGTAAAAGATTGTGTCCGCATCCTCTCCATCAAACAGGAGAGTGCACAATGCCTGCATCCCGTCGCGCCCAGCCCTTCCAGTTTCTTGCACATAGCCTTCCAAGTTCGCGCTCATTGCGTGGTGAATCACCGCCCGCACATCAGCGCGGTTAATTCCCATCCCGAAAGCGCAAGTCGCCACCACTGCGTTTAACTCGCCCGACTTGAACGCTTGCAAGACTTCTTCTTTGTCGTTTTTGTCTAGCTTCCCGTGGTAGTACCTCGCCTCGATATTTGCGCGCTTCAGCAAGTTGGCTAACCTTTCCGCATTCTGGCGCGTTGTCGTGTACACGAGAGCGCACCCTTCCCAACTCACCGTGTCCTCAACTTCCTGAATCAGGATTTGCTCTTTGTTGCCATTCACAGGGATAACTCTATACTCCAGATTGTTTCTGGTGCTAGATTCCACAATGATTTGGCTGGCAATTTCCAGCCCCTGTTCCGCAAACAGGCTTGTGATTCCCTCCCGGACTTTCACCGTTGCTGTCGCTGTCGTCAGCGCCATTAAAGGAACTGGCAATTCCAGCTCTCGGTACAGCTCCCGGATGAATTTTGGGATATAATAGTAATCCGGTCGGAAATCGTGCCCCCACTCACTGATGCAGTGGGCTTCGTCAATCGCCCACAGTGCCGGTGGGCGCTCCTCCAGCAGTGTCCGGATGCTGCGCGACCTCAGTTGCTCTGGACTGATATACAGCAATCCCTTTGTGCCTTCCCGCAATTGCCGCAAACGATCCGCTCGCTCCTCCACCCGCAAATTCCCATTGATAAATGTGGAGAATTCGATCCCTTTCTCTCCCAAGTCCGCCACCTGATCCGCCATCAGCGCTTGCAGGGGAGAAATCACCACAGTCAGAGCTCCCTGTCTTTCAAACAGCATCAAAGCGGGAATCTGGTAGCACAGGGATTTTCCCCCTCCTGTCGCCATGATAACCAAAGGCCGGTCGCCGCGCAAGATAGCTCCCACCGCTTCTTCTTGTTTGCCCCTCAATTTCTCAATGCCAAACCGTTCCAGATAAGCGTGATGGTCGGGAAGCTGTCCCACTGCGCCCCATATTTCCTGAAATGCCGGCAAGTACACTAGCCAGCGGGAGCCTCTAGAAACCGGGTTTCTTAAAGAAACCCGGTTTCTGCCCTCTTGCCAATCCTCAGGCAAACTGCTATTATTGAAGTGGCGCTCAAAGTTCCAGGCAATCAGAGCCGCCACACACAGGCGGCTGTCAAAATCCCTGCTCACAGCATCCAGCCAGAATCTTTCCAAGTAAGCCCTGTCAAAACCGGCAAGCGCCTCTTCTGGAAGTTCCCCCAACTGGGGAGCATTTTTCACCTCCGTTCCCAAAAGGCTGAAAAATTGCCGGTACGCCCTATCCGCTTCCGAAGTCCCGCACGTCAGCAGCCAGCTGTAAGTTTGCCGCAGCGCTTTGGGTTTCTGTTGCAGTTCCCCTACAAGCCGGTGCAGCAGCCTCCTGGTTTCCCGAGCGTCTTCCAAGGGATTATTGCCCCCGTTCTCACTCTGCTTGTACTCTTTTTTCAGTTTGTGCGATCTCTCTAGCGGAAAGGCCAAAATGGACAGTTCCAGCGTGTCAATCACCAGCCAGGGATGCAATTCCCCTTTTTTCTTGATAAGATAGGGATAGTCGAACCGCCGGAAATTGTGCCCGCATACCGAGAGCCCGCCTTGCTTCAATTCATGCAGCCGGTGGTACGCCGGCTCTACATCTCCTTGACAAATCTCTTCCCCTGTGCTGCTCTCCCACCCCAGACTGTATATATGTCCCTCATAAGTGACTTCTAGATCCAGATACAAATAAGCTGAATCCAGTTTGGTTTCGAGAGGGGCGCTATTCTCTGGGGGACTTTCCTCCGCCGGCTCTCCCTGCGATTCTAGCTCAATTTCCTGCTGCCAAGCGCAGTCAAAACTCCCCGACTGTTTCCCTAAAACCTTGACTGTCCTGATGGAGGGGATTCCTAAGCCAATTATCTCCTGTCGGATGAAGTCAACCAAAGTTTGTTGCTCTGGAGTGCCGGCGGACTCCAGCACCACTTTCAGGCCATCTTGCTTCAGGAAAACTTTGGCAGTGATGCCTTTGGGTTCCAGGGAGCGTTCCAGCAGGCCGGCAAGCGCCTGTGCGTCAACCTGCCTAGCTTTTTCCAGAAAATTGTCCTCAGCCATAACTCAACATCCCTAAACGCGAACAGTCTGAACGTAGCACTTTCTTGAGAATAGCGCCCGCCGCACCCCTGCGCAATCCCCCCGATGTAAATAAATGTAAATTTTTCTCAAGGGTGCCACATCACCGGCTCCCTTGATTTTTGCTCCTTCCCCCCCGCGCGACCGGATCGCTAGCGAGCGCAGCCGGCACCCAGTAAGATAAAAAAGAAGTCATTCAACACAGCATACCATTGACTTACGACAACACCTGTAAATATCTTGCCGAAAAGTACCCAGCCCAGTTTATTCGCTGGCTGCGCTCAATTGACACTGCCGGCATCCGAGTTCTCAAAACAGAACTCAGCCCAGAACCGGTTCGCGCCGATTCCGTCACCTTCCTGCAAATTGCCGGTGAAATCCAGCACCTGGAATTTCAAACCCTGCCGCAATCTGCTCCCCCGATAGACTTCCGGATGCTAGATTATTATACGCGACTGAAGCGGCAATACGGGTGTCCCATCTATCAGGCAGTCATCTTCTTGCAGGAGACAAGCTCAGAGTTTGTCTTGAGAGACAGCTACCAAGACACCAACACCCGGCATCAATATGAAGTCATCCGGATGTGGGAGGAAGACCCCGCGCCGCTTCTGGCTGACCCAGCTTTGCTGCCACTGGCTACTCTAGCGCGTAGCGACTCCCCGCGAGCCCTGCTCGAACAAGTCGCCGAACGAGTCGCTAGCATTGAGGCAAGTGACGAGCGGCGGAATCTCTCCGCTTGTGCGGGAGTTCTTGCCGGCTTGCGGTTTGACAAAGACTTAATTCGCCCACTGTTCAGGAACGAAACTATGCGCGAGTCTGTAATTTTTCAAGAAATCCTCGAAGAAGGACGCCAAGAAGGGATCAAACAAGGAGAGGTGGCCTTGCTCGTGCGCCAGCTCAACCGGCGGCTCGGTGCCGTTGAGCCACAATCCCTAGACCGGATTCGGGACTTATCCCTCCCTCAGCTTGAGGAATTGGGCGAGGCGCTGCTCGATTTCTCACAAGTCTCTGACTTAACCGCCTGGTTAGACCGGCACCAGCAATAGCCATCTCCCCCCTCACCCCCTCCGCCAGGGACGATTGAAACTTTTTCCTTGATCGAAAACCCCTTCCAACTCCGCCTCCCCGCCTGCGGGGAGGCGGCTGGGGGCTGGGGTTCAGGTATCATAAAAAAGATGTTAAGTTGTGTGAAGAGCCGTGACTGCAACTGTCCCACCGGCAAAAAGCGGGCTGACACAAAACCCGCCCCAAAACAAATCCTGGCACGCGCTCACCCCCCTGTGGCAAGGGGGAGAAGAAATCGTGCAGCGGGGATTGCCCCACAGCCAGCTGTCCCCGGCGTGGCAAATCCTGCTTTTGGGAGATGGCTCCCCCACCCGCCACCTGCAACTGCTCACCGGCGAACCAACGGAAATTGATATCATCGACATGTCGCCGGTGGGGATGGATTCCGACAGTGCGCCCGATCTAATTCACCTCGTCCCAGGACCGAGACTGCGCCGGCAAGTGTGGCTGCGCAAAGCTTCAGGACAGCGTTTAGCCTACGCCACCTCTTGGTGGGAAGCCAGCCACGTCGATGAATATTTGCAGAATAAATCTATCCCAATTTGGGCGAGTCTGGCGTCCCTGCGCACAGAATTATATCGCGACGTGCAAGGCATTCACTACGGCAACTCAGCCGTTTTAGAACAAGCATTTGGCTATCCAGGGCCATTTTGGGGCCGGCATTACCTGTTCTGGCACCACAAAAAGCCCCTGACAGTAATTTACGAAGTGTTCTCCCCCTACTTAACCAAATACCTCGGGCCGGCGCAAACAGATTAGGTGAGGGCGCAGGACAGGCTAGAGCGCCTGTCCCTCTCCCAGAGGCCAGAAACCCGGTTTCTTAAAGAAAGGGCCAGAAACCCGGTTTCTTAAAGAAGGGGCCAGAAACCCGGTTTCTTTAAGAAACCGGGTTTCTCCGTACCTCTCCGTACCTCACTAATCTGAGAACCGCTATATATTCTCTCGTTCCCTGGCTCCGCCTGGGAACGCAAATACAGAGGCTCTGCCTCGACTGTGCTGAGAAAGGAAGCCTGGAGCCTCCCTATCTGCATTCCCAGGCAGAACGAGTAAACTGTGCTGAGAAAGGGAGCCTGGAGGCTACCTGTCTGCATTCCCAGGCAGAGCCTGGGAACGAGTGTGTTCCCCCCCCCTTTAAGGGGGGGCTTGGGGGGAATCTGACCTGACTTACTGGTAAATAGCAACTTGAGTTATATTACCGCTACCGGCCTCACACTTTGACGGCTTTTTCCAGCATCAGCTTAGAGCGTTTCACCAGCTCAGGAACAGGAATCGGGTAGTCGCCGGTGAAGCAAGCGGTGCAGAAGCTCTTGGGATCTTCGCCCGTCGCCTTAACCATCCCATCCCAGCTGAGAAAAGCCAGCGAGTCAACCCCAATTTGTTCGGCAATCTCCTGAACCGACTTAGTAGCAGCAATCAGCTGGTCTTGGTTATCCGTATCGATGCCATAGAAGCACGGGTGAGTCACCGGCGGCGACGAAATGCGCATGTGAACTTCCAGCGCACCGGCATCCCGCAGCGCTCTCACAATTTTGCGGCTAGTGGTTCCCCGCACAATCGAATCATCCACAATCACCACCCGCTTGCCCTCCAAAACATCTTTGAGCGGGTTCAATTTCATGCGAATCCCCGACTCGCGCATGTGTTGAGTGGGCTGGATAAAAGTGCGCCCCACATAGCGATTTTTAATCAGCCCCTCAGCGTAAGGAATGCCCGAACCTTGGGAAAAGCCAATCGCCGCCGGTATGCCAGAATCGGGGACGCCAATAATGATATCCACATCCGCCGGCGCTTCTTTAGCAAGCTGGCGACCGATCCGCAGCCGGTAGGTGTACAGACTTTCGTCGTGCATGACGCTATCCGGGCGGGCGAAGTAAATCATTTCAAAGATGCAGAGCTTGCGTTGCGGCTGCTTGCTCCAGTGGAAAGAAGCCATACCTTCTTCCGTAATCCACACTAACTCCCCAGGCTCGACATCCCGCAAATATTGAGCACCAATAATATCCAGCCCGCAGGTTTCGGAAGCGATCGCATAGCGCACCGGGTTAGTGTCCAGAGTGCCAATAACCAACGGGCGGACGCCGTTGGGATCGCGCACGCCCATCAAACCTGCCGGTGTGCCGATTGCCAGACTGAAAGCTCCCGAACAGCGGTGGAAAGCGCTGATGGCGGCTTCTAACCAGTTTTTGCCGGCATTCACCTCCAGGGCGATCGCAACCGCAATCATTTCTGAATCGGTGGTGCTCACCAAGTTGCAGTTGAGCCGCAGCAACTCATCTCGCAGTTCTGCAGTGTTGACAAGATTGCCGTTATGTGCTAGGGCAACGGGTCCCAAACGGGTTTCCACCACAGCGGGCTGGGCGTTGACGACGCGGCTGGAGCCGGTGGTCGAGTAACGGGTGTGGCCAACGGCCAGGGTTCCGGGCAAGTCGTGCAAAATCGATTCGCTGAACACCTGGGACACCAGCCCCATGTCTTTGTGCAGGCGCACCTGCTCTCCGTCGAAGGTGGCGATTCCTGCAGATTCTTGACCCCGGTGCTGCAGCGCGTACAGACCGAAGTAGGTGAGCTTGGCGACATCCTCGCCGGGGGCGTAGATGCCAAAAACGCCGCAGGCTTCTTCTGGCTTGTCAGATGCCGGCTCGACGCCAGGAGTGACATCTGGACTGCCTGCGTGCCAATCTCGGGAATCAGCGGGACGCACTTCAGAGGACAGGGGTTGGTTAGGAATCATGGTTCAGCTCCTACTACTGATCGAGATGGGGGTGAGTGGGATCGAGATCAAGCCTGCCGCTATTAACCGAAGTAGAAGCGCAGCTTAAATATTTCTTAACATTCCACCATAACGGTAGCGCAATAGGGATCGGCAATGCTACTGATTTTTTCAAGAATTAGCTTGTAGGGTGCGTTCCCCCAGGGGGGAAGGCACCCCACGCCTTGCTGGGGGGAAGGCACAGTGGGATGAACCCCGGGAGCGTTGCACAGCGGCGATCTTCCCCACCCCCCAACCCCCTCCCCGCCTGCGGGGAGGGGGACGTGAGAGAGGGTTTTGGATGAGTGCAAAAAG
>Ga0185317_100341_pt1 | contig 12713 bp, 7 predicted proteins | sample DevilsHole_FD_128020 | JGI IMG/M metagenome (GOLD analysis project Ga0185317, IMG submission 128020) | Groundwater microbial communities from Devils Hole, Nevada to study Microbial Dark Matter (Phase II) - Devils Hole (SPADES assembly)... | ecosystem: Environmental > Aquatic > Deep subsurface >...
CTTTAATAGAGAAAAATTGATAAAACAATGTTATGGTTTAAGAGTTAGGGTCAGAGTTTAGGTGTTAGGTGTTAGGTTTCAGGCTGTAATCCAACCCATGCCCAATGCCCCACGCAGATATGCTGTATATTCCTGGCTACCAGACTCTCGTCCAAATATATGAAAGTGTCAACTCCCTCGTCTATCGAGCTCTCCGCCTGGAGGACAGTCTCCCCGTGATCCTGAAAATTCTCAAAGAAGACTATCCCACCCCGGCTGAACTCACCCGATATAAGCTAGAATATGAAATCACCCGGCGGCTGAATATATCTGGGGCTGTCCGAGCCTACAGCTTGGTCAAGCACGAAAACAATCTAGTCATGGTGCTGGAGGACTTTGGCGGGGAATCCTTAAGAAAATGGATGGATTCCCAAACTTTTCAATTGCCAGAGTTTCTGGACATGGCCATTAAGGTGGCGGAAAAATTGGGCCAAATTCACGCCGCCAATATCGTCCACAAGGACATCAACCCGTCCAATATCGTCCTCAACCTAGAAACCGGCGATCTCAAAATCATCGATTTTGGGATTTCCACGGATATGAGTACAGAAAATCCCACCTTTCGCAATCCCAATGTGCTGGAAGGCACCCTCGCCTATATTTCGCCGGAACAAACCGGTAGGATGAACCGCAGTCTGGATTACCGCACAGATTTTTACTCCCTAGGCGCAACCTTTTATGAGGTGATCACCGGCACCCTGCCATTTACCGCCACCGACGCAATGGAGCTGGTACACTGCCACATTGCCAAGATGCCGGTGCCGCCCCATGCTGTTGGGATTCCCAAAGCTGTTTCAGACATTATAATGAAATTGCTAGCCAAAACTGCAGAGGATCGATACCAGAGTGCCTGGGGGATTAAAGCTGATTTAGAGGAGTGCCTGTCACAGCTGCAAGAAACCGGCTGTATTTCAGAGTTCCCGCTGGGGCGGCACGACTGTTCCGAAAAACTGCAAATACCGCAAAAACTGTACGGCAGAGATCGCGAAAGAGAAATCTTACTGGCGGCGTTTGACAGGGTGAGCTTGGGAACCTCAGAGATGATGCTGGTGTCCGGATATTCCGGCATTGGCAAATCAGCGCTCGTCCAGGAAATATACAAACCCATTACCCGACAGCGCGGCTATTTTAGCGCCGGCAAATTTGACCAGTACCAGCGGAATATCCCCTACTCAGCAGTTGTCAGCGCCTTTTCTGCCTTAATCCGGCAACTGCTCACTGAAAGCGAAGCCGAATTGCGCCGGTGGAAAGACAAACTCCTGGCTGCATTTGGCCCAAACGGGCAAATTATTATTGACGTGATTCCGGAAGTTCAGCTGATTGTCGGGCGACAGCCGGCTGTCCCAGAATTAGCCCCAGCGGAGTCACAAAACCGCTTCAATCTCGTCTTTCAACACTTCATCCGCGTCTTTTGCCAAAAGGATCACCCCCTGGCGATCTTCCTCGACGATTTGCAGTGGGCGGATTCCGCCACCCTGAAACTGATTGAATTGATGATGCGGGATGAAGAGCTCAGCTATTTGTTGCTGATTGGGGCTTATCGCGACAACGAAGTCAGTCCGGCACACCCCACTATTATTACTATTGAGGGATTGCGGGAAGAAGGAGTGCCGATCAGCGAGATTTCCCTAGCGCCACTGAACGCCAAACAGATATCCCAGCTAATTGCCGAAAGTTTGGGCAGCGACTTGGAAACCGTCAAACCCCTGGCTAAACTGGTGCTGGGAAAAACCCAAGGCAACCCCTTCTTTGTGAATCAGTTCCTCAAGACGCTGGCGCAGGAAAAACTGCTCGTGCGGGATGCCGGTTCCAGAGAGTGGCTGTGGGATGTCTCTCAAATCGAGGCCACAAATATCACTGACAATGTGGTAGAGTTGATGGTTGGCAAATTGAAAAAACTGCCAGAAGCCACCCAGCAAGTTTTGCGCTTAGCCGCGTGCGCCGGCAACCGATTTGATTTGCGCACCCTTTCTATTATACACGAAAAAACGCCAGCAGACACCTTTCAAGACATCGCCCCCGCCATTCAAGAAGGGCCGGTTGTCCCGCTTTCCGATCTCTCAGTCACCGAAGGCGCGGACGCAATTAACTCGCCCCTGACTGTACTCGATTATAAATTCCTGCACGACCGCGTGCAGCAAGCAGCCTACGCCCTGATTGACGAGGATGCCAAACGGGCAGTTCACCTCAAAATTGGGCGGCTGCTGCTGCAGAACATCCCCAGAAGTGAGCTGGGGGCGAAAATCTTTGAAGTCGCCGACCACCTGAACTTGGGCCAAGACTTGATAGAAGAGCGCGGCGAAAGAGTGGAATTAGCCCGCTTGAATTTAGAAGCCGGGAAAAGAGCCAAAGACGCCACTGCTTACGCCGCCTCCCTGGAATATTTAAAAGCCGGCATTGCTTGCTTGTCAGGGGATTGCTGGGGAGAGGATTACCAGCTGGCTTTGGCCTCCTACAGGGAGCTGGCCGAGGTAGAATATTTAAACGGTAATTTCCAGGAGTCCGAAGCCTTAATCGAGCTAATTTTGCAAAACCTAAAGTCGGATCTGGAAAAAGCGGAGATTTACAACCTGCTGCTCGTTCAGTACACCATGATTGCCCGATACGAAGAGGCGATAGAAACGGGGCGAAAGGCGCTGGCGCTGTTAGGCGTTGACTTGCCAGAAACCAATTTGCAGGAGGCGCTAGCCGCCGAAATCGCCCTGGGCAAAGAAAACTTAGGCGGGAGAGAAATTGCTTCCCTCATAGACTCGCCAGAAATCGCCAGAACAGAAATGAAACTGGCGGTACAATTATTAGTAAATACGGACCCGCCGGCTTATTTTGCAAAACAAGAGCTGTACCCGGTTATCGTCTCCAAAGGAACCAACATTTCCCTGAAATACGGTAATATAGCCGAGTCCGCTAAGTCATTTGTCACTTACGGGATTGTCCTGGGCTCGATTTTAGGGGACTATCGAGCCGGGTATGAATTTGGCCAGCTGTCGGTGAGAGTCAGCGAAAAATTCCGCGACTTTACGCAGAAGTGCAGCGCCTGTTTGGTGTTTGCCGGTCACTTGAATCACTGGGTGAAGCATATCAAATACGCGGAGGCGATTTTCAATGAGTCCTATCAAGCAGGTTTAGAAGTTGGGGAGTTGCGGCACTCAGGATACGCGCTCGAACATCAATTGCGCTACCTCTTCTATCAAGGGAAAAATCTGGAGTATCTGGCGGCTAATGTTCCCAAATTCTTGCAGTTCAGCGAAAAGACCAAAAACCAGTGGGCCACAGACGGCATGCTGGGCTTTCAAATCGCCCTGTGGAATTTAACGGGCAGGACTTCGGGAAAATTTGATTTCCGGATTGAAGAGCTGAGCGATACAGAGTTTTTGGCAAACTGCCGATCTCACAACAGTTTTGCGTGGCTGTGCACCTACAATATCTTTAAATCCCAGATACTCTACCTTTACGGCCAGCTATATGAGGCGCTAAAACATTCCTTAGAAGCTGAAAAATACATCTCGTTTGTTTTGGGTCACTTCCAGAGTTCGGAATATATTTTTCATTCGGCGCTCATCCTGGCCGGTCTTTATCCAGAAGCCCCTGCAGAGCGGCGACAGGAATACTGGGATAAACTGCAATCCCATCAAAAGCGGATGAAGATTTGGGCGGATTTCTGCCCTGAGAATTTCGCGCACAAATATCTGCTAGTCGCGGCGGAAATGGCCCGCATTTCTGGGAGAGGGGAAGAGGCGATGGACTTGTACGATCGCGCCATTCTGTCGGCTCGCGAAAATGAATTTATCCAGAATGAAGCCTTAGCCAATGAACTGGCGGCGAAGTTCTGGCTGGCGAAAGGCAAACCGGAGTTCGCCCAAATATACCTGAGGAAGGCGCACTACGGCTACCAGCTGTGGGGTGCCAAACGCAAAGTTGAGGATTTGGAAGAACTTTACCCCAACTTGCTCGGCAAAAAGCCAGCAGCTGGCGTGCAAGACGCCGCCATCCCGACTACGGTTACCTCCACGGGGCGCAGTACGAGGGTGCTGGATTTATCCACCGTTATGAAAGCGGCGCAAGCCATTTCTGGGGAAATTGTGCTGGACAAGCTGCTGGCGAAATTGATCGAGCTCGCCATCGAGAATGCCGGCGCTCAAAAAGGCTTCCTTATTTTATCACAAAACGGTCAACTTTTGATAGAAGCGGAAGGGGAAGTGGATGGGGAAGTGCGAGTTCTGCAATCGACGCCGGTGGGCACCAGTCCGAATCTGCCAGAAGCGATCGTCAATTATGTCGCCCGCACGCAAGAAAATCAGGTCTTAAATGATGCGGCACGCGAGGGAATATTCACCACAGACGCTTATATTGCGGCGAAGAAGCCCAAATCAGTATTGTGCGCCCCCATCCTTAACCAAGGTAAACTCACCGGCATATTTTACCTGGAAAATAACCTGACTGCCGGTGCGTTTACCCCCGCCCGACTGGAAGTAGTAAAAATTCTATCTTCGCAAGCGGCGATTTCCATTGAAAACGCCCTCCTCTACCGCACCCTGGAGCAAAAAGTAGAAGAGCGCACCGCCCAGCTCGCCGACGCCTACCGGGAAATCACGCAGCTTAACGAGCGGCTAAAAGCTGAGAATATGCGGATGGCGGCGGAACTGGACATCACGCGCCGGTTGCAGCAGATGATTTTGCCCAAACAAGAAGAACTGCATCAAATCCCCGAACTAGACATTGCCGGCTTTATGCAGCCCGCAGACGAGGTGGGCGGCGACTACTACGACGTGCTGCAGAAAGACGGGCAGGTTAAAATAGGGATCGGGGATGTTACGGGGCATGGCTTAGAAAGCGGTGTGCTAATGATTATGGTGCAAACAGCAGTGCGCACCCTGATGGAAGTTGAAGAAACCGACCCCAAAAAATTATTGCACGCCCTTAACCGGACAATTTATAATAATGTACAGCGGATGAATTCCGATAAAAACCTCACCCTAGCCTTGCTGGACTGCTGTCAGGGAACTCTGCGCTTGAGCGGACAGCACGAAGAGATGATTGTCGTGCGCTCTGGCGGGAAGGTAGAGCGAATTGATACAATGGATTTAGGGTTCCCCATTGGGCTGGAAGCAGATATTGGCGATTTCATCGCCCACACAGAGGTGCGGTTAAACCCGGGAGAAGTGGCGGTACTCTATACCGATGGGATTACCGAAGCGGAAAATCAGGACGGGGTGCGTTACGGGCTAGACCGGCTCATTGAGGCAGTCAGCCGCAACTGGCACTTGTCAGCCGCACAAATCAAGCAGGCGGTTATTGACGACCTGCGCCGGCACATCGGGGAACAAAAAGTTTTCGACGACATCACCTTGGTGGTGTTAAAACAAAAGTAGCAAGGGGGAGCGCTGATCGCTAAATGCCATGAACAATTAGCTGAAGCTGTAATTGATTATTACCCCAGGTACTTGTTGAGTGTAAAGTTTCAAAAAAATCCCCGTTTTAGCTAAGAATATGACAGAGATATTCGGAGAGTTTGAGAGCGACATGCCTGTGACGCCAGAATACTTGATTATTGGATTTTCGCCAAGTTCCATCCCGCTCAAGCACCGCTGGCGAAACAATGGTCTGTCTGCAGATTTTCTGGCAGACTACTTGACAACTTTCTTCCTTGGCGATCCTGACGATACCAGCGCCATCGAAAGGCAAGCGGAAGTCAAGAGCGCTGTTAGCTTTATCGCCAACGAGCTGCTGGAGAATGCCATGAAATTTAGCGACGAAACATGGCAGCGCCCGATCAGCATTCAGCTGCACTTGAGTCAGGAGAGGATTGTGTTTGTTACCACCAACACCATTTCACCGCAAGCAGTAGATAAGTTTCAGGGATATATCCAGGATCTGATCGATTCCGACCCGGCGGATCTGTATATCCGCCAGCTTGAAAAAAATGCTGCCGACGAAACCAGCACCGCTTCTATGTTAGGCTATCTGACTATGATCCATGATTATATGGCTAAAATAGGGTGGAAGTTCGAGACTGTCCAAAATGACCCGGAAGTCATCACTGTTACCACAATGGTGCAGCTAAAGGTCTAAACTATAAGGGACAGCCCATCTGAGGAGCCAATAAAAGCGATGGAGATCAAAACCGAAGATTACAGCATCTGGTACGTTCCGGCAACGGCGACCGTCATCTGCCAGGGGTCACTGAGGCTGAGCGGGATGGACGAATATGTGCCCATTGTGCAGTTGCTCAATGATGCTATCGAAACACAGCCACCCCAGCTGACGCTCAACCTCCAGGAGCTAGAATTTCTCAACAGTTCCGGGATCAACGTCCTGTCGAAGTTTGTGATCAAGGTGCGCCAGACCGGAAATATTAATCTGATGGTGCGGGGGTCTAGAAATATCCCCTGGCAGGGTAAGTCCCTGAAAAACTTGCAGCGCCTGATGCCTTCTTTGCAGCTGGAATTAGAATAACCCAAGTTGCTACTTATAAGTCTAAGCGTCCAGATACCCCCTTTCCCCCCCTTAAAAAGGGGGGCTTTGAGAATGCCACGGGGGGCCGCCCCTACAGGCTGTGGGCCATTACATATTTAGGGGCGGGTTCACCCGAGATGAAAGCGGGTAGTTTTGCATGTCTGTAAACCCGTCCCTAGAAACCGGGTTTCTTTAAGAAACCCGGTTTCTGAACCGGTTTCTCACTGCCTGCCGGCAGTGGGGGCCAGAAACCGGGTTTCTTCTCTAGGAGAGTCGAGCGCTAAGCCGTCAAGCTGCTAAATTTAGAGGATCACAGCCAGCCTCAGGGCGGGATTACCACTCTGTTGGGGGTTGCTTGCTTTCCGGATCGCGGCCAAAGCTGCTCCGCCCCGATCCGAGCCGAGGCGTGCGGCGCTCTACCGGGCGTGCGGCGCTCGGACGCGACCGTCTGGTGACAGCGGACTCGCTCAAGCCCCTGTAGCGGCTTCCGATTGCCGGTGCTATTACAATAAAAATTTTTAGAGGGTGTATCCTTGGTAAACTCTAGGAGATCGCGGTACTTTTGTCAAGGCGCACAATCAACGAGCGATGCAGGAAGAACAACCGTCAACAGAACAGCTATTGCTAGAAATAGAAAGGCTGCGCCAGGAAGTGGAACAGTTAAAGCAGGAAAAAACTGACCTGGAAATCTTGCTGGAAATGACCACCGAACACTCCGATGTCGTTGAAGCTGAACTGCACAACAAGGCACTGGAAGCGGTGCGCGAAAGCGAGAAGAAGCTGGCCCAATTCCTGGAAGCCATGCCGGTGGGCGTGTTCGTTGCTGATGCCACCGGCAAGCCCCACTACGCCAATCGCGCCGCGCAGCAGCTGCTGGGCAACAGTGTCCTGCCTGATGTTCAACCGGCACAATTGCCAGAGATTTATCACGTCTATATGGCGGGAACCGACCGGCTGTACCCGGAAGACAAATTGCCGGTGGTGCGGGCGCTCAGCGGCGAAAGTGCGCTCGTTGAAGATATGGAACTCCGCCAAGGAGACCAAATTATCCCCCTAGAAGCTTGGGCAACCCCAATCTTTGATGAAAAGGGCAGTGTTGCTTATGGGATAGTCGTCTTTCAAGACATCACGCCGCGCAAACAGGCGGAAGCCGAGCGACTTCGCTTCACCTCGGAGCTGGAAGCCAAAAATGCCGCCCTCGAACAGCTAGACAAGCTCAAAGACGAGTTTCTCGCCAACACATCCCACGAACTGCGCACCCCGCTCAATGGCATTATTGGCATTGCCGAGTCTCTGATCGATGGCGCTACCGGCACACTCCCTGAAAAGACGCTTTCCAACCTGGCGATGATTGTCTCCAGCGGCAAAAGATTGGCATCTCTCGTCAACGACATCCTGGATTTTGCTAAACTAAAACACCACAATCTCGAACTGCAAAAGATGCCAGTGGGGGTGCGAGAAATTGCTGATGTCGTTATAGCGCTCAGCCAGCCCCTCGCCCGCAATAAACCTTTACAGATCGTCAACAGAATCAGCCCCGATTTGCCGCCGGCAGATGCCGATGAAAATCGAGTGCAGCAGATTATGCACAACCTCGTCGGGAATGCCATTAAGTTTACTGATGCCGGCATTATAGAAGTGTCAGCTGAGGTGGTAGACAAATGTCCGGGTGCGCGAGTGTGCGGGTGCGACCGGCATAATAAAGAATACCTCTGCCCCTCCCCGTGTCCCCCCCTGTCTCCCTCTTACTTATCAATTACCGTTTCCGACACCGGCACCGGCATCCCCACTGACAAATTAGACCGAATTTTTGAATCCTTTGAACAAGCAGACGGCTCTACCGCACGCCAGTACGGAGGCACCGGCTTGGGGCTGGCCATTAGCAAAAAGCTAGTGGAGTTGCACGGGGGTGAAATTTGGGTGGAGTCAGCGCTGGGGCGAGGTTCGCGGTTTACTTTTACCCTGCCGGTGGCAGAGGAAAAGAAGGCGCAAAAAGCAACAACCAAAAAGCCGGAACAAATTGTCTCTTCTGTCGTCAATTCCCAACCCCCCCTCACCGGCTCCGAAATTTTAACCCATTCTAGCGGACAGTTCAAAATCCTGATTGTCGATGACGAGCCGGTGAATCTTCAGGTGCTAGTCAACTATCTTTCCCTGCACAACTATACCACAGCTCGCGCCTCCAGCGGGCGGGAGGCGCTGGAAATCATACAGCAGGGTTTCCAGCCGGATCTCGTCTTGCTCGATGTGATGATGCCGCGCATGACCGGCTATGAAGCTTGCCGGCAAATCCGCCAGCTGTTTCCCGCCTCAGAACTGCCGGTGGTGTTGCTCACCGCCAAAAATCAAGTTTCAGATTTGGTGCAGGGATTCCGCGCCGGTGCCAACGATTACCTGACCAAACCCATCTCCAAAGACGAACTGATCGCCCGCATAAAAACCCACATCCAGCTCTCCAAAATCAACCAGGCATACGGGCGCTTCGTGCCGCACAATTTCCTGCGCTTCCTCAACCGAGAAAGCATTTTGGATGTCAAAATCGGCGATCAAGTGCAGAAAGACATGACAGTTCTATTTTCCGACATTCGCTCGTTTACCGCACTGTCGGAAGGAATGACGCCGGAAGAAAACTTTAATTTTATCAACTCCTACTTAAGCCAGGTGAGCCCGGTGATTCGCACGCACAGAGGCTTTATTGATAAATACATCGGTGACGCCATCATGGCGCTGTTTCCCGAAACCCCCGAAGACGCTTTGAAAGCCGCCATCGAGATGCAAAAACAGGTTTCCCTCTACAACCAGCACCGGCAGCAGAGTGGCTACCCCCCGATCTCCATTGGCATTGGGTTGCACACCGGCAGTTTAATGCTGGGCACCGTCGGAGAAGAGCAGCGGATGCAAACCACCGTAATTTCCGATGCCGTCAATCTGGCGTCGCGCCTGGAAGGTTTAACGAAGCTCTACGGTGCCGGCATCGCCCTCAGCGGGCAGACCTTAATCAGTCTCGACCAAATCACCAAATACCATTACAGATTTTTAGGAAAAATTAAAGTCAAAGGCAAAAAAGAATCTGTTTCAGTCTTTGAAGTTTTCGACGCAGATCCCCCCGATATTCTGGCCATAAAGCACCAAACACGCACCCTGTTTGAGCTTGGCATTTTACTGTATCACGAGAGAAACTTCGCTACAGCCTTTCAAATCTTTAAGGAAATTTTACAACTTAATAGAAGCGACAGAGCCGCTACCTTTTACGTCAAGCGCTGCCGGCATTTTCTCACAGGCGAGATGCCGGTGGAGTGGGAGGGGATGGAGGTTGTAGGTGAGAAATTATAGAAATCGCATCATCGCATTGGGCATCGGAAATTGGGCATTGGGAATTGAGCAGGGGAGCGGGGGAAATTGCCAATGCCCCATGCCAGAAGCCCCATGCCCTATGCCTCATGCCCTATGCCGGTTTTAGCCGCATCAGCCACCTGCTCCACTTCATCTTGCGCCAGCCTCTCCAAAATCGAGCGGGCGTTTTCTCCGCCTAGGCGTGCCAGGGCTTGCGCCACCCTGTAGCGAATCTGCCAATCCGCGTGCGCCGCATGGGGAATCAGCAGCGGCACAGCCCGCACATCGCCCAATTCCCCCAAAGAACTAATGGCAGCCATTCTGATAAGTTCTTCTCCGGCACTCAGGGCATTTTCCAACAGTTCAAACGAGCGCCGATCGCCCAGTTCTCCTAGCGCCGCCACGATACTGAACTTAACCAGCCACTCGGGAGTGGTTTCGTACAGGTGTTGCAAGTCTTCAAAAGCTTCTGTTAACTGCAACCCGCCCAAAGAATCAGCCGCTGCCGCCTGGACATCCGGTTCCGGATCGTTGAGCAAGCGCTCCCGAAGCAGGGTAAAAGTCGTCTGTAAATCTTGACGCCCCAGCGACGCCATTTGCGATACCGCTGCGTACCGAACGCGGGGGCTGCTGTCAGAAATGGCAGTTTGGGCTAGCTCGAAAGCGCGAGCCGGTTCTAGCTGGCGCAATTGGTTAACCGCTCGGATGCGATCCCCCAAATCATCCGAACTCAGCAGCTGCCTGACAGATTCAGGAGTAATGCTCATTTTCTCAATAATTTAACCTAAGTTGCTAGTTATAAGTATAAGCAATCGAGCTCCCCCTTCCCCCCTCGTTAAAAAGGGTGGGAGTCTGAGAAACCGGGTTTCTGAATAAATCTCTCGGGGGAGATGCAAAAGTTTTTCCAGAAACCCGGTTTCTGAGTGGGAGCATTATTCAGCCTCACCAGCCGCCATTGCTCGCACAATATCCCCACGGGTGAGGATACCAATCACATGGCCCGCGCTGTCGATCGCCGGCAAACGGTTAATCCCGCGATCGTGCATCAGCTTGGCAGCCTCTCGCAGGGGTTTATCCGGTGTCGTTGTGATCGCCCCCTGGCTCATCACTTCCCCAACCGTTTGCCCGAGCGCCTTGTGCAGCTCTCGCTCGTAACGGGCTGGATTTTCCAGAAATATCACGCTGTCGAGCAGCATGATATACGGCGGGGGAGTCGCCCCTGTTTCCCGCCACATCAAATCAGTCTCAGAAATAATGCCCACCAACTTGCCGCCACTGTCCACCACCGGCAAACCGCCTATGCGGCGTTCTGCCAAAATCTGGATCGCCTCCTGGAGAGGAGTCTCGGGCCGCACCACAATCGGATCGCGGGTCATCACATCGGCAACTGTCTTGGGCATGCTGAAGGCAATTTGCTACAGAAATCCACTGCCCTCTAATCCTACACCTCTGTGGGGGCACCGGCACCCGCACCCGCACAGACCGCCAGCTTCCAATCGTTACAATCAGAAATGTAAAGATTCATGTAGCCCCCACTCAATGGCACAAGCGGACAGCGACCAAAAGCACCCAGAGCCAAAATACCGCTGCGTCACAGTTTGCCAGCACACTTCCTGCCAGCGAAACGGATCGGCAGAGGTGCTGCAAGCATTTCAAGATTCTCAAACACCGGAATTCGCGGTCAGCCCCAGCGGCTGCCTGGGCCAGTGCAGCTCCGGGCCCACGGTGCGCGTCAGTCCAGATCAGATTTGGTACTGCCGAATCACACCCAGTGACGTGCCGGTGATTGTCCAGCAGCATTTGATTGGGGGAGAGCCGGTGGAAGCCAAACTCCACCCCAGAATTCACCCCCGCTTTTACTGAGGCGGCAGAAACCGGTCAGGGGGCGGGCACTCTGACCCGCCCCTACGAAACCGGGGTTCTGCCCCCTTCTACCCCCGCACCCCGGGCCTGACAGCTGACAGCACCCAAGAGCGGATCGCTGTATTCACCTGTTCTGGCACTTCGTCGTGGGGGCAGTGACCGGCTTTCAGGTAGTATTCCGTCAGCTGTGGGTAATATTGCTTAAACTTAGCGCCCCGCTCTCTGGCATTCATCCACGGGTCCGCCTCGCCCCACAGCATCAAAAGCGGACAAGTCAGCCGGTTGAGCAAGACATCAATTTTTTCCCCCTGCGGCGACTTGAAGACAGAGGCGAAAACCTTCGCCGCACCGGCATCGCAGGAGGGGCGATAGATGTCCTCCACCAGCTGGTCGGTCACCGCGCTCTTGTCAAGATAGACTTTTTCTAGGGTTTTGCGAATCACCGACCGGCGGCGCGTGTGCTGGAATAGCAGGAAACTCACCCACTCTTGCAGCAGTGCCCACTGAATGGCTTTTTTTAAAGCCGTTCGCCAGGGAGAGGGAGAGGCTGCCGGTCTGTCTGAGGTAAATGGGCCCGCACTGTTGAGCAGCACCAGACCGGCAGCAGCATCTCGATAGTGCGCCGCAACGCACAGCGAGGCATAGCCTCCCAGGGAGTTGCCCGCCAGCACCACCGGCAGGCCAATCTCGCCGGTGATAAAATCGCCCAGCTGCTCTCGCCACAGGTGGCCACTGTACTGCCAGTCTGGCTTAGCCGAACGCCCAAACCCCAACAGGTCAATCGCCCACACCTCGAAATCTTCCTTCAGGCAGATGATATTTTTGTGCCAGTGGTCTGTGGACGCCCCAAAGCCGTGAACCAGCAGCAACGGCGGGCGTTGCGGGTGGCGGCTGCCGGCACGCACATAGTATATAGACTGCTCGCGCCACGTCCAGTATGCGCCAGAAATTTCAGCGGCTGTTACCTGCATGGTAAACATTTAATAACTTTTGTTAACTATGATAAAGCCTTGGGTTAGGGGTTA
>Ga0185317_100343_pt1 | contig 12658 bp, 8 predicted proteins | sample DevilsHole_FD_128020 | JGI IMG/M metagenome (GOLD analysis project Ga0185317, IMG submission 128020) | Groundwater microbial communities from Devils Hole, Nevada to study Microbial Dark Matter (Phase II) - Devils Hole (SPADES assembly)... | ecosystem: Environmental > Aquatic > Deep subsurface >...
CTTTTTCTCCAGCCAAACCGCCACCTTCGGCCACACCCGCTCGATAATTTTTGTTACACTCTGCCACAGTAATCTCCCTTTTTCCCACAATAATGTGCTAGCCTCACCGGCTTTTTGTCTGGCATAAAGCGCGTCAGCTGCTCTGTTGGGATAGCGCTTGTCTATCTCAGCTACCATCCAACTGCCAACCTTCTTAACTGCTGGAATCTCGCCAATGGCACTGAAAATAGGCGCAACAAAATCTAACGTATTTTTGAAAAATGTGTTATACTCTTTAGCCACCTGTTTGCCATAATAGACAAATTCTTTGCCCGACTGCGCCTCTGGGAAAAGCTCAGGATAGCGCTCAGCTAAATCGGCTATGGTGCTAGTCGCCCACTCTTTAACTTTGGCATTGTTGCTTTCGGCAAGATTTTGACAGAGGGGTTTGGCTTTGAGGATTTCGCCGTTGCGAATGTAGGCGATCGCTAAATTCATCTGCGCTTTGTAAAGTGTGGGTTGGTGCAGTTCTAAGTCGCAGACATATTCCAGATAGCCAATAGCCGACGCCCAGTCGCCCCGCTTCAACGCTGCTAACCCAGCGTTAAGCTCTATGTTTGTTTGAGGGATATCGCTGTCGTAACTATTGGCTTTTCGGCTAGAATGCTGGTTGTTTTGGCGTGCCATGAATTGCGGCTTCTCCTGGCTGTGCTGAGGTTGTAATGGTATAATTAACCGCCGCCATGAAGGAGCGCCAAGAAGAGTGGAAGAGTGCGATCAGCTTTTTCGCATCCTGTGATGTTCAGCGCACGAGGAAGGCGGCGCACTCGACGTGGGAGGTTTGCGGGAAGAAATCTGCCGGTTGGATGAGGGTGAGTCGGTAGTTGCCGTCTTGACAGAGTATTTTTAAGTCGCGGGCGAGGGTTGCCGGTTTGCAGCTGATGTAGACTATGCGGCTGGGTTGCATTTGCAGCAGGGTTTGCAAGACGGCTTTTTCGCACCCTTTGCGCGGCGGATCGATGAGGGCAATATCTGGTGTGACGCCTAAGTGCGGCAGCAATTTCTCAACTTCTCCAGCATAAAATGTGACGTTTGTCAAGTTATTGAGTTGAGCGTTGAGTTTGGCTTGCTCAACAGCTGTCGGCTGCACTTCTAAGCCGGTGGCTTGCCGCACCCGTTTGGCTAGGGGCAGGGTAAAGGTGCCAATGCCGCAGTAGGCGTCCAGCAATGTTTCGCTGCCTTGCAGGTTGAGCTGTTCTATAATTACTGCCAACAGCGCCTCAGCTGTTTCTGTATTTACCTGGAAAAAAGTGTCCGCCCGCAGTTGGAATTGTAAACCGGCAAACTCCTCGCGCAGGTAGGGGCGACCGGCAACAGAGCGGGTTTGTTCCCCAAAAATAGCATTCCCTTTGGCTGGGTTAAGGTTGATGCAGACACCGGCAAGTTGGGGATATCGCTTCAGCCACTCCCGCGCCACAGTTTCGATTCCGGGGAGTTTTCCGGTTCTGACTACTAAGGTTAGCAGCATAAGGCCGGTGCGGCGACCAATGCGCAAGGACAGGTGGCGCAGTTCGCCCTGGTGCCGGTGTTCGTTATAGATTTGCCAGCCTAGCTGCTGGATGTCTTGTTTGACTTCTGCGAGTAGGGGATTCAACCGGCTGTCCTGTACGGGACACTGGTTGAGATTCACCAGCTGGTGGCTGCCTTTTTGGTAGTAGCCGGCTCGCACAGCGCCTGTCGGTGAGACACCCAGCGGATAGGTGGCTTTGTTGCGATAGCCCAAGGGCTCGCCGGCTGACAGCACCGGCTCGACAGGAGGTGACTCGAATCCCCCAATCCGCTGCAACGCTTGGATAACCTGATTGCGCTTCGCTTCCAGCTGGTACTGATAGTCCACATGCTGCCACTGACAGCCGCCGCACTTGTCCGCCACAATGCAGCTGGGGCGAACCCGGCGGGGGGAGGGTTCCAGCAGCTCCTGCGGTTTGCCTTGGGCGTACTGCGGTTTGACTTGAACCAGCCGGACAATCAGCCGGTCGCCCGGAACCGTATCTGGCACAAACACGGCACGCCCCTCAAACCGGCCCACACCCAGGCCGGTGTCACTTAAATCTGTGATGGCCAACTCAACCAGCTGGCCGGGGTGCCAGCGATTTTCCACTGTCTGCTGTCCTTTTTCCATTATCCATTGCCAATTGATAGTGCCGGGGAGTGAGGGCCATCAGCCGGGATTGGGGGATTGGGGGATTAATAATTCTTAATCTTCAAATCCCCAAATCCCGGCCCCCATTTTCCTTTGCCCATTCCCCACGAGCTCCCTTTCTTTGTGTCGCTCAGAATCGTTAAACTACTTAATGTTCTTCATGCACAGCGTGCCGATAACCATGAGCGTAGTTAGCCAAGTTATTCTCAAAGCAGACGACGAGCTGCGATATCCCAGCAGCGGTGAGCTAAAGGGTATGGCAGATTTCTTTAAGACCGGCGAGCAGCGGGTGCGGATTGCCAGCACCCTGGCTGAAAATGAGAAAAAAATTGTCGAAGAAGCGAGCAAAAGGCTGTGGCAGAAACGCCCTGACTTTATTCAGCCGGGCGGTAATGCCTATGGCCAGCGGCAGCGGGCCCAGTGCTTGCGGGACTACGGCTGGTACTTGCGTCTGGCAACCTATGGCGTGCTTGCCGGTGACAAAGAACCCATTGAAACCATTGGTCTGATTGGGGCGCGGGAGATGTACAACTCTCTGGGCGTTCCTCTGCCCGGGATGGTGGAAGCCATCCGCTGTTTGAAAGAGGCTTCCCTGGCACTGCTCAGCGATGATGACGCCGCTGAGGCTGCCCCTTACTTTGACTATATGGCTCAGGCCATGTCCTAGGCTCTGCAGCCTCTATTGTACTGCATAACTTTCAGCAGTGCCGGCTGCAGGTCTGCTGAGAAACCCGGTTTCTTAAAGAAACCGGGTTTCTTATGCGTAGTGCCGCAGCCCATCCTACTGCTGCGAAATCCCCTAATCCCCAAATCCCGGCATCCCTCATTCCCTGAACATCTGCTTGAGCTGTTCGGGCGTCAAGGGATTCTCGCCCCGGCGCAGGGCGTTAATCCATGTTTGCCTCTGGAAGCGTGCGAAATTCATCCTTTGTGGCGTTGACATATTCCTGAAAATCTGCTATTGCGCCGTCGCGATTGCCGGTGAGCGCTCTGGCCACACCCCGGCTGTCCCGAAAATCTGCAACCTCAGGGGCTTTGGCCACAGCTAAGTCACAAGCGTACAGGACTTCTGCGGCGTAGCCCCACAGGCTGCCGAACCAGCAGAGGGCCTTCCAGCCGGCAGGAATGTCCACCAGGGAGCTTAGGGGGTGGCTGGAGGGCACTAGCACGGGAAAGGCCAGTCAGGGCTGTGCCGGCGTTTGGCGAGGGCGGCTGCTGTCAGGAGTGGCATTTTCGCCGGTGCGGAGGGCGAGATGCGAGTTGTTCGTTTTGCTCTTGCTTCTTCCTTCTTGGCGTCCTTGGCTCAGGGGCGGTTGATTCTTAAAACTGATCGAGCAAGGAATTATGGCCGGTTTTGGCAGACCGGCCCTTCAGCTAGCGCTTGCGGATGGGTGGCAAAGCACTGTTGAGCCAATTCTGGAAATCATTCCAGGAAAAATTTATTGCTATGATTTCTTCTCATTTCTGAGTTTTTCCACTTGCGCTTGCAAAGTCTGGAAGTAATCGGAAGAGATTACCTCGGCAACTTCGCGCTCTTTTTTGTGGTTATCTATGCTGATATTAGGCAGGGCTCTCGGCGCTTCTACCGTTGTGCACTCCGTTCCAGGCAAGAGAGCGGCGCAAATTCGACATTCCAATTGGGGGCCTGAAAAGGCCAGACGCACCACAGCCCCATCAGCAACGCGCTCTTTGCTTACCTGCTTGTTATCTAAAAAGGTGCCGTTTGCGCCCAGGCTGGACACCTCCCAGTGGGAGCCGGTAAATCGCAATTCTGCATGGTGGCGCGAGACTACAGGACTTTCCAGCACCAGCTCGTTATCGGGAGCCCGACCAATGCGAATCAAGGATATATTTTTAAATGGCCAACTCTTGATTGGGGTTCCTTGAGTCGGGTGAAGCAGGATTAAGGTAATCTCGTCGGAAATGTTTGCCGGTGTGGAATTGTCTGCCATAGCTGTTGCCGGTTCCTCTAGTTTTAGGTTGACCATATCAACTCCGAAATTAATTTTATCAACAGTCCCTCTTGATTTCATTTATAGCGTGCGACCGCAGGGATCGCTCTGATGGGGGAAATATTTTTTGGCCGGCATATCCATGATAATCTTACCCGTGAAAGTGGCCTTGAAGGTGCCAAATTGGCAAGACTTTACTTGCCACCCATGAAAGGTGTCGCCAGCCTGGACTGATAAGTTCTAAGTCGCCTAGCAAGCCTGCCACTCCAGTGAGAAGCGATCAGCTCTACGGGTGGCCTCAGTAGAAACCCGGACAGCCACTATTTTATTTTTACCAGATTTTAACCCGCTGCGACTAGCGTTTGTTCGCTGATCGACGCCACAGGGTACTGGGTGTGGGGCTTATGGGCAGCTGGCAGCGGGTAGCGGGCGATCGGGCACCGGCGTCACTCTGGCACAAACTCACCCCTCCTGAACCAGCCCCGCCCACTAACCACTCAAAAACCCGGATGATTATAAATTATAACAAAAAAGTGAGGATGATTTAAAGCGCTTTATTCAGGGGATTTGCGGCTGTCTTGATAAAAAGCAATCAAACGTAATTTTGGTAAATTACAGGTAGCAGCCCTTACTGCTGAGTGCCAGCAGGATTGCAGAGGTGGCGGTCGGTGGGTGGGACAGAGGGGTTATAGCAGCTGGCTCATGCGCATGGGGCTCATGCGCATGGGGCATGGGGCTCATGCGCATGGGGTATGGGGCACAACAATCAATCCCCTTAGAGACGCCAAATTGTCCGTCTTTACAGGACAAACGGGATTATTATCAGGGTTTATTGTAGCATATACCGGCATATTTGTCAAGGAACATTCTGTTTAATGGCGGATATGTCTACAGAGCCGAAATTGACAACCAAAGCGATATTTAAGTTTTCCAGGGACTGGACAAACCAGAGAATCTCATCAATGGCTTGACGTTCGTAGTGGTTGAACAAGATGGAAAACCGCTTTTCCAGATAAGGTCTGACGTGGCGGGAGAGGAGGACAATTTTGAGCAACAGGCCGGTTGTGCGAATAGGGCCCATGTTAGAAATCAAATCGATAAATATGTAATGGTTGGGATTTTGCGGACTGTCCACCACCAGGAAGTTGAACAGCTGGCTGCAAGTCCGCATAATTAAGAAGTCGGTCAATTTCTGGGAATCGCTTTGCGGGAAGGTGTTTTTCAGCAACTTGTACAAGCGCTCGTTAAAGGTGCGCTTGCCGTATTCTGGCTCGATGGCAGAAATCAGGTATTCGTACAAATCGGCTTTAAAAGATCGGTAATATTTGCTCTGGCTAGTGCGGCTGAGGAAGCCTTGAGCTAAATCCCGGTAGGTTTGGGAGCCTTCGACTTTTCCCACAAACTGTTTGAGAGCAAAGAACAGTTCGCGATCGCTCAATAGGGTGGGGTTTGGCACCGGCTGCACAATCCGCGAACCGGTGAAGCCTGAGTTCGAGGAATTCTTGGCAAGTTGCGCTCGCCGCACCAAATAAGCGACGTATTGCGACAGATTCATTTCAAATTCCCACTGTTTTTGAACTTGCAGGTGCCGGATTGTTTGTTGGTGTTCGTAAGAACTTTCCTGAGAGAGCAGACTGTGATTGTACAAGTAGGGATACCTGACAATCAGCCGGCTCAGTTCGGGATTATCCTGTTTAACTACAGGCGGTTCTGGCTCCACCACTCGCACCAAGCGCTGCAGGGTGAGATACTCCTCACTTTTGGTAAACAGATAAACCAGCTCTTGCAAGCGCGGCACAGGCTTATAATAGGAAGCAACTTTTTCGGCTGTGGGTGGGAGTGTCTTGAATAGCGCCAGTAAATCGGCAATCGCAGCTCGCTTTTGAGAGTGCATTTGCCAGCGGTTAATCAGGATATGGCAGCATCGGTTAAGCATATACTGAAATTCCTGAGGGCTGCAATTCGAGCTGACAATCCTGTTGAGAGCACCGGCTATTTCCGCATCCGGGTAGCCGCTACCGTCGATGAACAGCTTGCGAAAGCGCTCTGTCAACTGCTGCGGCGACTCGTTTTGCAAACAGTATATCAGGTGGTTGTACACCATCTGTTGGTCGTCACTCGTGTCTGGCTTGCTGGACTTGGCTGCAGGTGACAGGACTTGTAAAATGGCATGTGCCGGCTGGTTTTGTTTGCCACCGGCACTCCCCCCCTGGATCTGTTGGGGGTTTGGTTTTTTCCCCCCTTCCGTAAAACCAGAATCGCCCTGCAGATTGCCAAGTTCTCTAGCAACCCACCGCAAATTAAAAATCGCCAGGTAAATCCGATTGTAAACTTTTATCTTGCCATTTTGCTTGACAACAAGCCCGCTGAGACGCAATTCGATTTGTTCGGGACTGTCATCGGCACTTATTTCTCCCCCGCACAAAATTTGCTGGTAAAGTGCCAGCAGCTTACTTTTGCGATTACCGCGCAAAAGTCGGTCGCGTATTGTCTTCAAATGCTCTGGCTCATCTTGCGCTTCCCAGTTTTCTATAATGCGAGCCCGCACTAGTTTTTCCACCCACTCCGCCTCACTGCCGGCGGGAATGCTAAATGGCAGCAACCTCACGAGTTTGCAAAGCTTTTGAGTCAGAAATGGTTTGCCGCCAGTCCACGCCAAAATTTCTTTCATCACTGCTTTAGGGTTGTTCGCTTTGAGCGCGAGCCCTCTTACTAACGGCAGGCATTCGTGCAGCTGAAAGCCGGTGAGTTCAATCGCTCGACCGATATTAAATGGAGTGCTGCGGTTTTTGTCGCCTATCAAATCCGGAGGGCTAGCTACACCAAGCAGCGCGAAGGTGAGGCGTCTGTATTCCGGACAGTCGGCACGTTTATTATAGCAGGAGCGGATGAAGGCAAAGAAATCGTCTGCCTTAAAGTTTAAGCTGAGAACGCTGTCGATTTCATCTACAAAAATTACCGCCGTTTGGGGGATTGACTTGAGGATCACCTCTCTGATAAACTCGCTGAATCGCTGCACCGGCGAGAGGAATTCCCGCTCGCACCACCAAGTTGCCAGATCCACTCTTTCCAGGAGATTGAGGCTGCTAGCTAGGGTGTAGGTGATGCCGGCATACCACTGGTTCGGAGTGATGTCCTGACTGCCAATCGAGGTCAGGTCAATAGCAGCGCAAACTATTCCTTCCGCTTGCAATTTTTGCATAGTTTGCACCCGCAGGGACGATTTGCCCATCTGGCGGGAGTTGAGGACGTAGCAAAATTCACCGGCTTTTAAGGCATGATAGAAGTCAGAGTCGGCTTGACGCACGACGTAGGTGGGCGCATCTAGTGGCAGACTCCCGCCCACTTGATAGTCACAGGTTGAAGTTGCTGCTGTGTTCATGGGTTATCCAATGCGTGGATTTTGGATGCGTGGATTTTGGATTGATTTCTCGCGCTCCCAGGAGCGGTGGGCTAGAAACCGGGTTTCTTTTAGAAACCCGGTTTCTACGCTTTCAAGCTTCCCCCCTATTTTACTTTTTAGGTTATTTGAGTCGGTCGCGGAAATACTGGCAGTACAGGTTGCAGCGGGGTGTGACTTGATTTCCTTGCAAATTTACTAAACCCATGCTGTGCAATTTAAATCCCTGCATTGATTCTAATTGCACCGGCTCTGTAGCGGTGAATACTTTTTTTGCGGCGGCGGCGAGTTCTGGACGCTGCTGCAAATTCCACAAGTGCCGGCGCAGGTGATCGCCATATAATCCCGCATCGGTGGGCGCAGTTTCTAACAGTTGGTCGAGAGTTGTCTCCTGTCGGGCGATGTGGTATAATGCCAGTCGCACGAGATAGGGGTGTCCGCCCACTGTCGCCATCAATGGCTCGATTTGGGCTGAGTGCCAGTCGAGTCCGTGCCGGTGCGCCAAGTCCAGCACTTGAGCTGGGGTGAATTCGGGCAATTCCACCGGCAGCCCCACGTTAAATGGGGACTGGTTGATGTCCAGAGGCACATATGCTTCTGTAGAGTGTACCACAATCAGGCGCAGTTTTTTCCAAATATCGCGATTTTTGGCTTCTTCATGCCAAGCTCGCAGCAGGCCAAAAAAATCGGCGGCTATTTCGGGATATTGGAAGACTCTATCGACTTCATCCAATCCCAGGGCGAGGGGACTTTCATTAGCCGGCAGCAAATATCGCTCAAAATAGGACTTGCAGGCGACTTTACTGCCAAAAATGGCTTTCCAGTTTTCAGCGAGCCGGTCTGGCATGTCCAGTTCCAGAGCGATATTGGCGCAGAACCACTGCAAGAATTTGTCCAGGTCTTTGAAAATTTTGCTGTCGGCGAGTTGAAAGTTTAAAGGTACGGCGCGATAGTCTTGCGTGCCGGTGTAATGCAGAATTCTCGCCAGGAGGGATGTTTTGCCCATCTGTGTGGGCGCTTTAATCCGGATTAGGGCTCCGGGTTTCTTGATTTCCTGACAGCAGCGCTCCTCAATCGGGTAACGCTCCACATAAAAAGCCGAAGCCAATTCTACCTGACCTCCCGGCAATTCTGGCGCGGCGACAGGTAAAGGCAAGTCGGAAGGTGGGAAGGAAAAAGAGGTTTGATGAATTGACTGTTTCGCCTCAATTCGCCACAGTTCGTTTTGTTCGCCTCCCTCCAGAATGCTGAGGACTTCTCGCACAATCACGGGGGTGTCGTCGGGAGAGCGCCACTCTCGCTGCTGGATGGAGTCGAGATAGCCGCGCAGGTTGTAGTTGAGAGGCGAATCTATGGCAAAATCTAGGCGAACGGGCAAAATCACCGGCTTGCTGTCGGAGCGAGAGAAGCGCAACTCTCTCACCCGCCGCACTTCTTCTGTCACCATTTCACTGGTTGCGGATTTAGCAGATAAGAGCAGCAGAAAATAGTCGCAGCGCTCCAATTCTTCGTCAATGCGCTGGGGCCAACCCTCTCCGAGCCGTATGCTCTGTCCCGCCATGAAAACGTGATGTCCAGCAGCGCTCAACTGTTCGTAGAACATCTGCGCCAGACTGAGGTCTGGGTCTTGGGCGCGGTAGGATATAAAAATTCTGGCGGTAACACCGGCAACCGGCAGCCGGCATGCAGAAGCCGCTGCCAGACCGACTGTTTGTCCCTGATAAATCGGCGGAATTTTGTACACCGGCACAGGATCTTTAATCCCTTTTAACTCCCGCCGCCCTGCATAAGCAACTTGCAGGGGCAGACAATTTTTCACCACATCATAGACAGTTTGGGAAATGCAAATGCCATCCGGTTCCGCTTCCGCTTCCAGACGCTTAGCAACATTCACCCCATGTCCGATAACATCTTTTTCCGTATCGCTGAAGAAGACTTCCCCCAGATGAATGCCGATGCGGTGGCGCAGCACGTCCTCTGGGGGGAGATTCGCCGCCGCTTCCGCCAGAGCTTTTTGGATCTCCAGAGCGCAGCTTAGAGCCTGGTAGGCGCTCTCGAAGCACATCAGGGACCCGTCGCCGGTGAATTTGAACAGTAAACCCTCAAACTGCTGGCACAGCGCTTTCAGCAGCTGGATGTCGCGCTGGACTAGACCCAGCGCGTGGACTTCATTTTGTTCCGCTTTCGGAGTGAACTTCTCCACATCCGTGAACACGATAGCAGCGAGGGTTCGCTTGAAATCTCGGGGAAATGCTTCGGTGTCCATAAGGCACCCTGTTTGGAATCCGGAGGTCAGCAAAGGTCTGCTGCATACCAGTCTACGTGCCTGGCGGATAGTGCCGGTGGAAATAGCCAGATTTTTTTTAGGAGAGACAGCCCCACCCCCTCACACCCTCTGGTTCGTAGTTGGGCTTCAGCCCAAAAAGGCTCGTAGTTGGGCTTCAGCCCAAAAAGGCTCGTAGTTGGGCTTCAGCCCAAAAAGGCTCGTAGTTGGGCTTCAGCCCAAAAAGGCTCGTAGTTGGGCTTCAGCCCAAAAAGGTTCGTAGTTGGGCTTCAGCCCAAAAAGGTTCGTAGTTGGGCTTCAGCCCAAAAAGGTTCGTAGTTTGGCTTCAGCCCAAAAAGGTTCGTAGTTGGGCTTCAGCCCAAAAAGGTTCGTAGTTGGGCTTCAGCCCAAAAAGGTTCGTAGTTGGGCTTCAGCCCTACAAACCCCTACCGCCAGGAAAGGAACACTGCTTATATCACACAAACATACTTTTGTCAATAGGCAGCAGCCGGTTTTCCTCGCTCAACCCAGGCATCTTCGGGCGAACCCTCTGACTCTTTCCTCGTCCTTCTTGGCGTCCTTGGCGTCTACCCTACGGGAAGCCGCGCTTCGCGTCTATGGCGGTTCATTATTAATCTATCCTACTCCTTTAAAAGACTCTCAATCTCTTTATCAGTGAAAGGATTCTTCCCGACTTTCAGGGCGTCAACCCAGCCCTCCACTCGCGCTTTATTCTCAGCATCTTTAGCCAATTTGTTGATATATATCTGAAAGTCTTCAATGGCTCCTTGAAAGTTGCCGGTGAGCGCCTTAGCCAGCCCCCGGGAGACCCGAATCCATCCATTTTTAGGTGCGAGCGCCACGGCATTCTCGCAGGCGTACATGACTTGATCAGCGTGCCGGTGCAAACTGCCTTCCCAGCAGAGAGTATTCCAAGAATAAGCATAAATTTCTAGAGCCGGGTCGAGCTTTTGCGCTTGTTTGTAAGCGGCTATAGCTTCCTTGACCTCACCCTTCCTGACCAGGTTTTTTCCCCTCTCAACGAGAGAGGGTGCCGAAAGCCGGCGGGCTTCTTTTTCTGGGTCAAGCTTTAAGTCGGGATTCCACTTTAACGTTTTGCGGAAAGTAGCAGCTGCCTCCTCAACATTGCCGGCTTTTGCTTGCTCCTCACCTTGCTTAACTAAAGCTTGAGCCTTTGCCAGCCGGCGGGCATATTTTTCTGGGTTTATATCTAGATTGGGATTCCACTTTAACGCTGTGCGGAAAGTAGCAGCTGCCTCCTCAACATTGCCGGCTTTGGCTTGCTCCTCACCTTCCTTGACCAGAAAAGGGGCAGCTGCCATCACGCTAGATTTATCTTGGCACACCGGCAGTTTTTCCAGGTCAAGGGGATGGGAGATCAGGTAATCTCTCAGCCAGTCGCAGCCCCGCGCCAGCTGTCCGTCCAATCCCCCCACCCGCCACAGCTTGGCGGTGCCGTCCCCTGAGCCGGTGGCCAGCCGTTTGCCGTCCGGGCTGAACGCCACGCTCCTGACCTCGCGCCGATGCCCTTTCAGGGAGGCGAGCTCTTTCCCCTGCAAATCCCACAGCTAGGCCGTGCCGTCATCTGAGCCGGTGGCCAGCCGTTGGCCGTCCGGGCTGAACGCCACGCTATAGACCGAGCGCTGATCCCCTTTCAGGGAGGCGAGCTGTTTTCCCTGCAAGTCCCACAGCTAGGCCGTGCGGTGATCTGAGCCGGTGGCCAGCCGTTGGCCGTCCGGGCTGAACGCCACGCTCTCAACCAAGTCCTGATGCCCTTTCAGGGAGGCGAGCTGTTTCCCCTGCAAGTCCCACAGCTAGGCCGTGCCGTCATCTGAGCCGGTGGCCAGCCGTTGGCCGTCCGGGCTGAACGCCACGCTAGTGACCAGGTACTGATGCCGCAGCTGGTTTCGCTCCCGAATGCTGTCCAGAATCTGCTGTAGCGCCCGCATCGGACTGGCGGCGGGATATTCTTCCAGGGGGCGGCTGTCCTTGACAATATTTTTCAGCTCTTGCCCCGCCTGCATTGCTGACACTAAAGCTGCGATTTCCTGCCCCTCAAACTCTCGCAAGGCATTACTCCCCGCCTGTTCCAATCTCGTACCGGCTTGCGCTTCTCGCTATTTCTGAATAGCTCGCCATCATTGCAGCAATCGCCGCACCGGCGAAGGAAATTGCCAGCACCGCCGCACCGGCACGAAGTCTGCGCAAAGCTTTCTGATTCGCTGCCTAAGTGCGTCTGGTTCGCTTCCGACAAGCTCCGACCCGCTTCTTTTTCCGCCTCCAAAGTCAGCAGCACTTCGCGCTTTTCCACCTCCTGACCGGCAGCCAAAAACTGATAGTCCCGGTCGCTCAAACGCTTGTCCGCCGCCCACGCCAGAGCCTCCTGCAGCGCTCGCCCCCGCAACAGCCGCGAACTGTCCTGACAGCCCGAATCAACCCAACCCTTAAACGCCTCTGAGTAAGGTCGCAAATTGGCTAATTCTTTCTCCACCCAACTCAAATTAAACACTTCCCCGTAAATCCGGTTCGCCACCAAAAGCCTTCCCGAATGCCTGACAGCAAAACCCGACAGACGCAACTCCAACTGTTCCGGATCCCCATCCGCCGGCACCCCTCCGTCGCGCAACACTTGCCCGTACAAACTCAACAGAGAACCCGCCCGTTTTTCATTTCTCAACAGGCGAGCCCGAATCGTCTTCAAATGCTCTGGCTCATCCTGCGCCTCCCAATTCTCAATCACCCGCGCTTGTATTCGCTTCGCAACCGATACCGCCTCACCCTCACCCCCAACCGTAACAGCAGTTTCCCCCCCTCTCCCACGAGGGGAGAGGGGGTAGGGG
>Ga0185317_100346_pt1 | contig 12562 bp, 16 predicted proteins | sample DevilsHole_FD_128020 | JGI IMG/M metagenome (GOLD analysis project Ga0185317, IMG submission 128020) | Groundwater microbial communities from Devils Hole, Nevada to study Microbial Dark Matter (Phase II) - Devils Hole (SPADES assembly)... | ecosystem: Environmental > Aquatic > Deep subsurface >...
CTCACCTCGGATGAGAAACGCTATAGCTAACGATACGGGTGAGGACACTGCAGATGGGATTACCTCTGACCCGACGATTGCCGGTACTGTTATTGATGTCAGCGGGATTTTCAGCTGCCGGTTTTGAGGGGATGCCGGTGGAGAGCTTTACTGAGATTGCCAGTCGGCTCAATGAGGATGGAACGTTTTTATTAGATCGCAACGCCAAGCGAGGAAATATTTGGCGGGGCGCTGTCAGAGGGAAGTCACACCCTTTATTTGCGGGCGATAGATGAAAATGGCAATGTGTCGGAATTTAAGGGTATTCGCTTCACCCTTGAGCCGGCGACCAATGATTCAGGCAGTGATGTCAGTGAAGTAGAATTTAGTGTGGCGCTGGCTCAAATCTATGGGCTAGATCCGTACCCGGATGCGGTTTCTCTGCCGGTTGGGGGGACGCGGCAATTATCGGTGAGGGTAAACGAATTGCCCAATGAGCCTGATTTAAACACTGATGAGTCGGGGACGCGATATGAGGTGAGTGACGCCTCGGTTTTGAGCGTGAGTGAGGATGGGTTAGTTACCGCATTGAAGTCGGGGGACGCCACTGTAACGGTTAGGAACGGTTCAGCGGTGGAAGTAATTCCAATCCGGGTGCAAAATCCGCAACTCGGACCGGCAACTTTGGGAGCCGATGGGGGTGTGGTGCGAGCTGATGACGGCTCAATGGTAATGGTGGCTCCCGGCGGTCTGACGGAGGACACAACTGTCAGTTTGACTCCGCGCTCGTCGGGAGGATTTATCGCTGATTATTCAGCGCTTGGGTACGTTCTTTCCGAAAAATCCGAAAACCGATTACTCTAATGCTTTTCCCGATATCCAGATGACGACAGTTGACCCCCACGACTTCTCGCAGGAGTCTTTGTGGTCTCAAAGTGTTCGCGACCCGCAGGTGAAGGTTTGGGAAAATGTTACTTTTGCGGATAATTACTACCAGGATGTAATTCCGGCAACTGAACCGAAAACTTTCACATTTAATGGTCGGGAGATTGAGGGAGCGGATTTGAATGTATCTCTGGGGAACTGGGCTGGATTTACTGAAGTGGATGACAAAAAAGGTGGCAACCACAGGCAGGCTCTAGCTTGGTATGCGGGAACGGCTAACCTCAGCGGAAGTCAACTTCCGGCAAAGGATGGAGAGTATATCTACCGCCGGCTTGGGGATTTGGAGCCGGCTGACCGGACTCCCAACAGTGACAAGATTTGGTACACGCCCGATTACAGGGGATATCCCTTTATCCACGGATCTCAAAATGCTCCTTGGGAGGGGATTGGAACGGGTTGGTTCCACTCAGTTTTAGGGGGCGGTAATTTCCAGATCGATACCACTCAAATCAACTCCAGCAAAATCTCTTTCGCCGACAGCGTACCGTCTGAGCAACTCTTCTCTGTCCATAACCCTCCTCTCTAATCCGCTTACACCTTCAATAATAGCGGAATCGCCTCTCCGAGCGCCTGGGTAACTAGCGCGGCTGTTCCCTTTCCTACCGGACATTGAGAGCGCTGTAGGCTGACGCTCAACCCGCACTTACTTCACCAATCGTGGTCGGAATTAATTACGGTTCCGTCTTCTAAAACGAGATTATTGACTCTAGTCCCCGTCCAGTCAACGTTACTCAGATGCTTGGCACCACTCAAATTTGTGTTAACCAATTGAGTTTGGCTGATTTCAGCACTAAGCAGGTCAGCACCACTCAGATTGGTATCCACCAGTTCGGTAGCGCTCAGGCAAGCCTTAGTCAAGTTGGCTCCACTCAAGTTAGTGCGAGTCAGGTTGCACAGAGTCAGGTTAGCACGAATCAGATTAGCGTTACTCAAATCAGCATCGGTGAGATCGGCACCGGCCAAGTTGGAATTACTCAGGTCGGCTCCACTTAAATTGATACCGCTCAAGTCCGCTCCCCTATAATTGTCATTCCAAGGGTCAGAGCCACTGATGTTAGCGCCCCTGAGATTGACCCCGGCAAAATTCCTCTCCCCAGCCGCGTACCGGCTTCGCAATTCCTCGCCGTCTATAATTCTTCTCTCGAATTCGCTTACACCTTCAATAATAGCGCAATCGCCTCTCCGAGCGCCTGGGTAACTAGCGCGGCTGTTCCCCGCGACGCGATTGCAACCCCAACCGGCTGAACAGTCAACCCCCAACTCCCCACTATGCCGGCAGGCATCTCATACCTTTCCGAGCAACTCCTACCGCCATATAGTCCTTTTTACTAACTCGTAGAAATTAGGGGCTATAGAATTATATCATAAAATACAGCCCTATACTCAATTACAGGCCGCCCAAAAATATATAAATATATCCACAAAGGCTTTTTCATAAATATGCCTGCTTTTTCTAACTATTCTACACTCAGATCGCACTCTTAATCGTACTCCCCTTGTCTTGAAGCAACTGGTATGGACTGACGCTCTTCAGGCAGATAGAGAACCTGGTTTCAATGGAAACAGGTGGGTTCAACAATAACGCTCCCATCTGGCATAGTAGTATGGCGAAAAAATGAACCCATCAAGACACCCAAAGGGCTTATACCAGCACCAGTCAGGTCAGCGCCGGTGAAATCAATACCATTCATCTCGGCTCTGTCAAGGCAGGCACCTCTCAAGTTGGCATAGCTGAAGCCGGCACCATTCATGCAGGCACCAGTGAGATTAGCACCGCTCAAGTCCGCCCCCCTGAAATTGACGTGGATCAATACGGAGTTTTCCAAGTTTGCCCCACTCAACTTGGCATCGATAAGATAAGCCTTAGGCATGATAATGTTACGCAGGTCGGCACCCACTAAGCAGGCTCGACGCACAACTATTCCACGAAACTTTCTTTGGCCAGCCGCATAAAGTTTGAGAAGTTTTTGAGAGTCAATCACTCTAATAGGGTCATTTTCAACCTTTCCGTTTGGCAGGATGGTATTGCAGAAAAGGGCATCTTCCTGAATGATATCCTTTAGAGAGGCACCGCGCAGGTTGGTGTCTGTCAAGTTGGCACGAGTCAGATCGGCAGCCGTCAAGTTAGCATTTCTCAAATTAGCACCCACCAAGCAGGCTCTGCGCAACTGAGCGCCAGTCATATTGACATCCCTCAAATTAGCATTCATTAAACAGGCGCTACTCAAGTTAACCTCTTGCAGATTAGCACCCCTTAAGCAAGCATGGCTGAGATTGATCCCCCGCAAAATAGCGCAGTGCAGGTTAGCCCCACTCAAGTTGATGTAAGTCAGGCCAGCATCATTTAGGAAGATTTATTTCAAATCAAGCCCGGAAAAATCTCTCTCCCCCGCTCTGTATTTTTTGAGCAATTTATAACCGCTCATCTCCCCCTCACACTCATATATCGGTTCGAGTGGAAGGCTTCCTTCTTCGATTGGCTCGAAAGATTCTTCTTCCAGAAAGCTTTCACCGCTCATAATTCAACTCTACCTTCTATCTGTACAATCAATCAGACTGGCGTTTGACCGCAACAGAACTTTACGATTATACCGGCAGGTCTTCAGCATCCATGACTAGACTCCTGAATCTATCTACTAACTGTAGCACCTTCAGCCTGGAGGAATTATTCCTAAGCAGACTTTTTGAGGGCACGGCTTGTCGAGTCAACTTGCTATCTCTCCCTTACTTTAAGTATTGTAAGTTGTGGTTCTGATACTCCAGTCTGGCATAGTGGTATTACAGAAAATAGCATCTCTCATCTCAGCACCTACTAAGCAGGCACCATTTAAATTGGCACCAGTTAAGTCAGCATCTCTCAGGTTGGTATCGAGAAATTGAACCTCATCCAGCTCGGCATCTCTGAGGTTGACACAAGTCAGGTTGGCGCTGTAAAAACGGACAGCCAACAAGAAAGCTTTACTCAGATTAGCACCAGTGAGATTGGCCCCAATGAGATTGATTTTATCTAGATGGGAGTGACTCAAGTTGGCACCGGCTAGGTTAGCACCTTCTAAGCTAACACTACGAAGCTCGGCACCTGACAAATTGGCCCCTCTCAAGTCAGCACCTATCAATCCACTTTCTTCACAATATAAATTCCTCAGGTTAGCACCACTCAGGTTGACATTGCACAGGTTAACTCTCCTCAAGTCAGCCCCTTCCAAGTTAGCGCCACTCAGATCGCTCCCACTCAAATTAATATTTTTCATAAATCGGCGGAATACTTCAACTCAATCCCAGCCAAATTTCTATCGCCACCGGCATACCGTCTGAGCAGTTCTTCAACATCCATGACTTGACTTTTTCAATCCTTCCATCGGGCATGGTGGTGTTGCAGAAGAGGCAACCTTCCCAATTGATGGAACTCAAGTCAGCAGCCGTTAAATTCTCATCATTTAAATTGCATAGCTACAGATTGTTGACAGCCGCTGCCGGCCCGACCAGGGACAGGTAGGGTTCCCTGAAATACCGGCAAGCGGCAGCCTGAGCCACAGTCGCCGTGACGGCAGCAATTTCTTCAGTAAAGCGGGTGTCAAATTCAATCCCCAGCCCCAAAGTCTCGTACCAGCCATAAATCTGGGCCAGTTGAGCGTTGGTTTGCTTGCCCAGGGCGTACTGGCCCAGCAGCTTGTTTTTCGAGGCTTGCAGCTCACCGGCACTGAGAGAGATTTCGCACAAGCGCTCCACTTCCCCGCCCAGGCAGGCTATAGCAGTGGCGGTATTTTCCGGTGCCGTACCCATGTAGACGACAAACTGGGATGGCTCCAGACGAGTCGGGTAAAGCGCGGACACCTCGTAAGCCAAACCCCGCTTTTCCCGCAATTCCACAAACAAGCGGCTGGAGAGGCCATTGCCCAGATAGGTGTTGAGGAGCTTGAGCGCTGCATAATCACTCGGATATATATCGCCTGCGTCTTCAGAAAGCACCGCAGGAGCCAGATAGCCCAGCATGACAATGGATTGCTGCGTCTGCAGGGGGACTATTAGCTGGCGCGGAGCGGGGACAACTGGAGGCAGCCGGAATGCCGGCAGGGGGTTTTCCGGAGCCCGCCAGTCGCCAAAAACCTGATTTACCAGGTCGAGGGCATCTTCTGGCTTCAGGCGACCGGCCAGACTAATCACCATATTGTCGGGGCGGAAATAGGTCTGGTGGTAGCGCAGCAAGTCGTCGCGCCCCAGTTGAGATACAGTGGCTTCCGTTCCCAGACTGGAGAATCCGTATGGATGGCCCTGGTACATAGCTTGCCGCATGCGGTCAAAGGCAATGGCAAACGGCTGTTCCTGCTGGGAGCGAATGCTCTGGAGAGTGAGGCGTCGCTCCAGTTCCACCTCCGCTTCCGGGAATGCCGGTTGGCGCAGCAGCGAGCCTGCCAAGTCCAGCAGATTCTCAAAGTCAGCAGAAACGGTTTTCACGCTCAGCAAAAAATAATCAGAAGCCGCATCCGCGCCCAAACTCGCTCCCACCGACTCCACCCGCTCGGCAATTTCCATCGAAGACAGCTCGTCTGTGCCTTTGGTGAGAACAGTGGCCAGCAGGTGAGCCAGTCCGGCTTGTTCTGGGGGATCGCAAAGACTGCCGGCACGCACAAAGAGGCGAGCGGCAATGATGTCAGCGGCGGGATTTTCCACCACTAGGACGACCATGCCATTGTTGAGAACAGTGCGATGAACGTGACGGTTCATAGGATTTGAGAACTGGGCAGTGGGCATTGGGCATTGGGCATTGGGCATTGGGCACTGCGGCGGGAGTGGTGCATGGGGCATCACGCATGCATGGCATGCATCGGCGGGATTGGGGCATGGGGCATCATCGCATGGGGTTGGGTATCAACTTTTCTCATAAAACCTAAAACCTAACCCCTAACCCCTAACCATTAACACCTAACCCCTAACCCCTAACACCTGTTTCCCCCCTACAGCGGTTTGATCACCGTAACGGCGTAATAGTAGGGCGATAGATACTGATAAGCTAAACGCTGCAAGTCTTCTGCGTGAAACGACTTAATTTTTTCCGGATAAGTGATTGCCAATTCAGGTCGGGAGATCGTGTGGTAGTACCCGTACAGACCGGCCAGCTGGATAGGCGTTTCCGTAGAAAAAGCATAGTCATTGCACAGCAATCTCTTGCAGCGAGCCAGTTCCCCATCACTGACAGGTGTTCTGTGCACAGCGGCGAGGCGAACGCAAATCACCTCCTCCACAGCTTCCAGGTGTTCGGCGTCCAGCAAAGCGCTGATAGTGAACAAGCTCGACTCCCGCTGCAGGGAAAAATTGCAGCTGATGCCTTGAACCCAGTGCCGCTCTTCCCGCAATTCCCGGACAAGGCGGCTGGACCGGCCCTCTGCCAGCAGCACCGAGAGCAAATCCAAACCGTAGGCATCTTGCAGCTGCTCCACCCCCGGGCCGGTCCAGGCCATAATCAGCCGCGCCTGCTCCAGTCTGGGCACATACAGTTCCCGCCGCCGAATTTCAATCATCGGGGGTTCCGCTTCCGTTTCGCTCGGGGGGCACACAGACACTGGAGCGAAATCCTCAAAACACCGGCTGACCAATTCCAGCGCCGGTTCAGCAGGCAAGCTGCCGACCACCACCACAGCCATATTTTCTGGCTGGTAGTGAGCCCGGTGGAAGCGGCGCATTTCCTCAGGAGTGCGCTGCATCAGCTTCTCCTCAGTTCCCAGCACCGGTCGTCCATAAGGGTGGCGCTGGTAAACAATTTCCATCAGAGCTTGAAAGGCCAGCCAGTCAGGCGTGTCGCCGGACTGGCGGATTTCCTCCAGCACCACGTCTCGCTCCCGGTCAAATTCATCGTCCGGAATGCCGGCGTGCAACAGCAGCTCAGCCAGCAGGGGGAGAGTGTCTTCCAGGTACTCGGTAGCAGTGGTGATGAAAAAGTGGGCGTAGTCGTGGCTGGTGGCGGCATTGGTCATTCCACCCCGATTTTCAATCACCTCGTCAAACAGGCCCGGGGGAATGTTGTCGGTGCCTTTGAAAATCATGTGCTCCAGGAAGTGCGCCATGCCAGACCAAGCATCTGGCTCGCGGGTTGCGCCCGCCCGCACCCACACATCAACCACGGCCACCGGTGTGGCCGGCGTGTGTTGGTGAATCACGGTTAACCCGCTGTCCAGCTTGAAGATGTCGGCTGGGAACCCTGAATCAGTCGGCACTTCAGACAAATGGTTGGCTCTCAAACTCCAATTCAATCTGACCTGATTTATCCTAACGTTTTGTGCGAGGGAGCATTGGACTGTGTTGAATTGTTACAGTGTAGCGCACTTGAGGGATTCCCAGATTTTTGCCGCCGATTTTTAGTGCGCTCCCTCACCGCACCTTTGTGGTAAAGTTCGGCACCCCTCGGGGTGCAGCACTCAGGAGCCGTTACTCCTTGCCGGTCGGGTGCTGCGCTCCAGGGCCCAAGGGCAGGCCAAAGTGGGATAGTCCTTGGCGCACCGGCTCTGGGATCTTTTTGGTGTCCGTTTCCATCCCGTTTCCAGGATTCCTTTTCCAAGCACCAACTCTCAACCCCTTTTTCTTTGTCTGTTTCCCCCAGAGGGATTCATACCGAGCCGCTTCTCCCCTGACTGCATATATAACAGCAGGTTGCCCTAGTTCCCAGCTGCGAGGCTGGGAACGCCACGAAAGTCGGCGCAGCCGACTTAAGCAGCAACTTGGGTTGTGCAGTCCAAGTTGCTACGCATGCGGATTGGGCGTGCAGCCCAACTACAAACCTAAACTTTGCTTGTCTTCCATCCTTTGAGAAAATCGCTCTAACTATGACAGACCCGCTCACGCAACGGATAAACTGGGCTGCTGAAAGCCTGCTGGACAATGAAACCCTGACCCCTGAGCTAGAGGATGCGGCTGCCGGCGCTGCCCTCACTTGGGCCACCGACCTGTCCCGGCGGGTGGCGCTCGCCACTGCAGGGCTGGACGATCGAGCGGCTGAGGCATTCATGGCACCCAAACTCGCCGCCATTCGGGAATTAATCCGCCAGGTGAGCCGGTGGGCTGCTGGCTACCGGGAAATGGACGCTGGGGCAAGGGAATCTTTTCTCAGTCAGGTTATGGAAGCAGCATTGAAGATTTACCCTGATTACCAGCCGCCCGACAGGCAACAGCAGCAGGCATTTTTGCGAGAGCCTTTTCCAGCTGAGCCGAACGACTGGATTGTCAATCTCCGCCGGCTCCTTGAAGGAGATCGCAACGCCCAGTTGCCATGAGATATAGCGGTTCTCAGTTGTATGAACTGCGGCCTTTGAAACCCGGTTTCTTTAAGAAACCGGGTTTCTCTGTACCTCACTACTGTAAGATACGCTATAATTTAGGATTGGTTACTTGACTTTAATCCGCGAGGTGCAAAAATCTGCTGGTGTTGCATATCATGGTTCCCAGAAATATCCTACCAATCCAAAATCTAAAATCCAAAATCCAAAATCTGGTGCCCGGCAGGCGCACAGTCGCAGCTGTGCTGGTGGCGGCTCTCATCTGCGCTCTGTTCACCGGCTGCGGTGGCAAGCCCCCATCTAAGGCGTCTTGGTGGCACATCTACTTTACCGATCCAGGCGCAAATAACGGCACAATTGTTAAAACTTTAGTTTCCTATATTAATAGCGCCAAAACCAGCATCCACATCGCCGCATTTGAGTTCAATCTGACGCCAGTGGCTGACGCCCTGGTTGCCGCAAAGAAGCGCGGTGTGGATGTCAAGTGGGTGACGGATGACGAACACGGGCTGAAGGCTGACAAAGAAAAGGGGCGCGGGCAATTTGCCCTTCTGCAGAAGGCGGGAATTCCCCTAAAGGATGATGGCAGGCAGGCTTTGATGCACAACAAGTTTATCGTTATTGACGGGAAAATTGCCTGGACAGGATCTACTAATCTGACGGTTAATGACACGGAAAGAAACAACAATAATGTGATTGTTTTTGACTCGTCGCAAGTGGCAAATATTTTTGAGCGGCAATTTGCTGAACTGTGGGCGGGCAAATTTGATTCCAAGTCTCCGTCAGAGGTAGAAGCTCAAAAGGTAACGGTGAATGGCACTCCGATACAGGTGCTATTTTCGCCTGAGGATGATGTGGCGAGCCGGCTGCTGCCGGTGATTCAGAGTGCCAAGCGCAGCATCCGGTTTATGGCTTTTTCTTTCACGGATGACAATCTGGGCGACGCTCTCAAAACTCGCGCTAAGGCGGGGGTGGATGTGAAGGGGATTTTTGAAACGCGGGGGAGTGAGACTCAGTACAGCGAGCTGCCGATGCTGTTCTGCGCTAAGGTGCCGGTGCGTCAAGATGGCAATCCGGGCACGTTTCATCACAAGGTATTTGTGATAGATAATAGCACAGTGATTACCGGTTCGTACAATTTTTCTCGCAATGCGGACAAGAGCAATAGTGAAAATGCGGTGATTTTGACTAATCCGAGTATTGCGACGGAATATACCAAGGAGTTCGAGCGCCGGTGGGCGGAAGCGAAGGAGCCGGCGGCAGCAAAAATGAAGTGCCGGTGATTTAAGATTTGAACCCGGTTTCTTCCTGGGGTGATAAACCGGGTTTCTTCCGGGGGCAAGAAACCGGTTTTCTTAACAAAATATCGATCTACTTCCAGAAACTTTGGCCAGAAACCCGGTTTCTTCCTAGGGTGATAAACCGGGTTTATTCCGGGGGCAAGAAACCGGTTTTCCTAACAAAATATCGATCTCCTTCCAGAAACTTTGGCCAGAAACACGGTTTCTTACTGGGGTGAGAAACCGGGTGTTGAATCAAAAATTTATTCTCAGTTCATTGTGTTTTTGAAAAACTAGCCTGCTGCCCCAATAACAAGCGCCTTTTTCAGTTAGCAAAAAGGGCACTCGCTCTGAAGATATTACGGAGTCCATCCTTTTGATGTGAGGGTTAGACAAAGAAACTGCTAGCGGTAATATTGCCCAGAGCGGTTAACGTACCGGTATATCCGGTTAAGTTGACAACTAAATCGTTACTCGTCTGAAACCCAGCAGTCCCATCATTAATAACAAGGTAAGTACCGGCAATGGAGCCAGTTGTGGCTACAACTAAAGCAGCACTATTAATCCCTAGAGCTTGGCTGCCGGCTAATGCTCCATTAGCATCGGCAAACACTTGAGTTACAACATTTTGTAAGGTGGTGGCAGTGCTATTGGCAGCACGGCTAAAGCTACTAGGGGCATTCATAGCTGCTCCGGCTTGCGTCAGCAAGTCTATTTTATCACTGCCAATCGCAAAGTCGGTAATGCGGTCGGGCGCGGATACAGAGGACTGTCCAAACTGGAAGATGAAGGTATCCGCACCCGTACCACCCGTTAGAGTATCTTGACCGGCACCCCCGTTTAGTGTATTATTGGCAGTGTTGCCGAGAATTCTGTTGTTGAGCGTATTGCCGGTGCCGTTAATCGCAGCGGTGCCGGTGAGGGTGAGATTTTCTACATTAGCTGCCAAGGTGTAGGTGGCGGAAGATTGCACCGTGGCCGGCATTAGCAGCTTCTGTCACCACGTCACCAGCGCTGTCTACTACATAAATGTCATTGCCCGCACCACCGTTGAGAGTGTCGTTTCCCGCACCCCCGTTTAGTGTATTATTGGCAGTGTTGCCGAGAATTCTGTTGTTGAGCGTATTGCCGGTGCCGTTAATCGCAGCGGTGCCGGTGAGGGTGAGATTTTCTACATTAGCTGCCAAGGTGTAGGTGGCGGAAGATTGCACCGTGGCCGGCATTAGCAGCTTCTGTCACCACGTCACCAGCGCTGTCTACTACATAAATGTCATTGCCCGCACCACCGTTGAGAGTGTCGTTTCCCGCACCCCCGTTTAGTGTATTATTGGCAGTGTTGCCGAGAATTCTGTTGTTGAGCGTATTGCCGGTGCCGTTAATCGCAGCGGTGCCGGTGAGGGTGAGATTTTCTACATTAGCTGCCAAGGTGTAGGTGGCGGAAGATTGCACCGTGGCCGGCATTAGCGGCTTCTGTCACCACGTCACCAACGCTGTCTACCACATAAAGATCGTTTCCACTGTCCCCATTAAGAGAATTAGCTACAGCGTGGCCGGCGATCGTGTCATTGAAAATCGAGCCTTTTACGTTTTCAACGTTGGAAATAACATCGTTTCCCGCACCACCACTCGCGAGTCCAGTAGCCAGATTGACGACAACCCCTGAACCGAAAAACCGTACTCAACGGTATCAGTGCCGCCCCCACCATTGATAGTATCCGCACCAAATCCCCCTAAGAAAGATTCATTGGCACCAGAACCGGTCAGCACTTCATTAAAACGAGATCCCAACACTCGCTCTATTGAAATTAAGGTATCACTACCGCTACCGCCAGTAACAGCGCCGGTGGACAAATTAACATTGACTGCTGAACTAGCATCAAAATAGACGGCTGTGTCAACTCCTGTACCGCCATCAATCCTATGATCGCCGCCCCACCCCTGGAACTCGTTATTTCCAGAGTTTCCAGTTAGCACATCGCCGTATCCTGACCCCTCTATGTCCTCCACATTGGAAATAACCGAAGTGCCATAAGAAGTTATTGCCCGCCCTGTCGAGAGGTTGACAGTTACTCCCTCACTCAATCCGCCAAAGCCTAATAGGTCAATGCCAGCCCCACCATTGATGGTGTCGTTCCCCTTAGACCCAGGCAAAAAATCGTCTCCCGCCGAGCCAAGGAAATTGTCATTTCCTTGACAGACGTATTGATTATATTCCTGTCCTGACGTGCCAACCGTCAAAAGGCTATTTCTAGTCGCTACGTCAACATTCAAATTTGTACGCTGCCTGGTGAGTTTCCCGTTACTTGCGAATAATAATTCTGAATAAATTGTTCGATAATCAAAGAATCCGTTCGATGCGTATGTGAAATTGACACCTGTCTGACTTACCCGCAAAACACCGTTGCTATCGAGCATTTCAAAATTGGTGGGCTTTTGCGCCCCATAGTATTGGACAAGCCAAGTTGTATCGCGAGTGTATCTATTTCCCTCAAGGAACACGCCATTAGCCATAAATTTTACCCTCACTGTTGATTATTTTTTTATTTTGATATCCTTCGATTATACATAAACTATTTACATTAACGACTCAAAACGCTGACAATAACGCTATTATACCGCCCCACCTAAACGGCCCATACTATCTATTCACATGGTCAAAAAAATTGGTATGAGAGCGGCGGTTTTCTGCCATTATTTCTATATTGATACCGGCAGCTATACGAGTTCCGCACTGAGAAATTCGACTTCTCATCGACTTTTCATCGACTTTGCGGGAGACCGGCAGATAATATAAATGTGGTGTCTTCCCCTCCCAGCCCCCATGCCCAGATCCCTGCGGGTGCGTCACGAATGCGTGCCAAAAGTCAAGTCCTCCCTCCTGCGTAATGGCTTCCCCAGCCAGAAAATCCTCTCTGAGAATCTGGGCGTCGCCCAGTCCACCGTCAGCAACTTCCTCAATGGCAAACCCGTCGATTTTGCCAATTTCGTAGAGATTTGCCGGGTTTTGGGGCAGGAATGGCGAGATATCGCCGATTTGGAGGGCAACCCCCACCCCGATCCACCACAGGACGTTATCGCTAACATTTTAAT
>Ga0185317_100347_pt1 | contig 12535 bp, 9 predicted proteins | sample DevilsHole_FD_128020 | JGI IMG/M metagenome (GOLD analysis project Ga0185317, IMG submission 128020) | Groundwater microbial communities from Devils Hole, Nevada to study Microbial Dark Matter (Phase II) - Devils Hole (SPADES assembly)... | ecosystem: Environmental > Aquatic > Deep subsurface >...
CATCCCCCCAGCAACCAGTTCTCCACCGGCACTCCCGGAACCCTCAGCATATCCGAATCATTCGACACCAAAACCAACCCCCGCGTTATCGCCGTCGCCGCAATCAAAATATCCGCATCTTGTATCGGTCTGCCCCTTCCTTGTAAATCCGCATGGATTTCGCCGGCTTTCTCTATAATTTCCAGATCGTCCAAGAATAAAACTGTAACCCTTCGGCAAAACCCGTCAAATTCAGACATTTGCCTGATAGCACCTGCAGACAAAAGTCCCCTCTTCACCTCATAGTAGCTGACGCAGCTGATAGACAATTCTTTTCCCTGAAGCTCCACCCTCCGCAATTGTTCTCGTATTCTTTCATTCTTCTTCAATTGCGCCGATATTATATTCGTATCCAGCAGATAGCCCATTGCCAACACTATCTCCCTTCCACAGCTGCATCGAACATTTCCAGTTGCTCTGGGGTTAGGTCATTTAACATCCCAGACGTAGCCTCTACCACCATCACCCCGTCAACCCTTTTTGTCAGCTGCTCATCCTCTAGAGATAGAAGTTCTTCTGGAGACACCTCCTCTAACAGGTGAGAGAAAATTTGCATGAGTTCATCTTTGTTCAATTTTTCCTGGAATAACTTCTCGCTTTGCATCAAACTGTCAACAATCCCCGATATGCGGGATAAAACAGCATCTTTGCTAACAGCAACTTCAGCCATAAAATCCTCCCAATTATTATAGCACCAGTCATATTGGTTAGGACAGAAAGCCGGGGGTAGGGTGCGTTCCCGCGCGAGGGAACGCACCCTACGAATCACTACGAATCACACTAACCTAAGTGCCAACTGCTATAACTTAAAATAAAAGAGGCTCCCTCTAACCGGCGAGCCTCTTTTATTATAACTTACTCAAGTTGCTACCTACCAGTCTAAGCCTCTATATCCCCCCAAACCCCCCTTAAAAAGGGGGGCTTTGAGGATTTCCCCCCCTTTTTAAGGGGGGACTAGGGGGGGATCTCACCTGACTCACTGGTAAGTAGCAACTTGGGTGATAACCTATGCTTTTTCAACCGCTCTTCCCCCCCTAGGCGTGCACGCGGGGAGGGGTAGGGGTGGGGTTCATTAACCCAACAGCGCCTGAGCCTTAGCTACCACATTATCCACCGTGTAGCCAAACTTCTCCAGAGCGACATTACCGGGAGCGGAAACGCCAAAACGATCGATGCTGATCGACGCGCCTTCGCTACCCAAATACCGGCACCAGCCAAAGCTAGAACCGGCTTCCACAGCCAGCCGCTTGGTAACAGCCTTAGGCAGCACAGATTCGCGATAAGCTTCATCTTGCTCGTCAAACAGCTCCCAAGAAGGCATCGAAACAACGCGAACCTTCTTACCCTCAGCCCGCAACTTGTCAGCCGCACTGACACAGAGATGGAGTTCGCCACCCGTACCAATCAGAATGATATCAGGCGTGCCCTCGCTATCCGACAGGATATAAGCGCCCTTAGCGACACCCTCAATAGAACTGCCGGCTAAATTCGGCAAGTTTTGCCGCGACAGCGCCAGCAGCGTCGGGCGAGTGCGGTTTTCAATCGCCACCTTATAAGAGCCAGAAGTTTCATTCCCGTCAGCTGGGCGAATCACCAGCAAATCAGGAATAACCCGCAGAGAAGCGATCGTTTCTACCGGCTGGTGAGTCGGACCATCTTCACCCAGCGCGATCGAGTCGTGAGTCATCACATAAATCACACCGGCTTCCGACAGCGCAGACAGCCGGATAGCGCCGCGCATGTAATCCGCAAACACCAAGAAAGTCGCACAGTACGGAATCAAACCGCCATGCAGTTGCAACCCGTTGGCAATCGCCCCCATCCCGTGTTCGCGCACCCCAAACCGCAGGTTGCGCTCACCATACTGACCCTTTTGGAAGTCCTTAAACTTCTTCAAATAGGTCATATTAGAAGGAGCCAAATCAGCCGAACCGCCAATCAGCTCAGGAATCACATCAGCCAGAGCGTTCAAGCACTTGCCAGAATGGTTGCGAGTGGCATCGCCCTTATCCGCCGGCGTGTAAGTAGGCAGGACCTTCTCCCAGCCTTCCGGCAACTTGCCGGCGATCAGCCGCTCCAGCTCAGCCGCTTCGGCGGCGTACTCAGCCTTGTACTTGCTGAAAGCCTCATTCCACTCCGCCTCCCACTGAGCGCCGCGCTCGACTGCCTTGCGGAAGTGGTTGAGAGCGTCTTCGGGAACCACGAACGGCTCGTACTCCCAGCCGAGGAACTCGCGAGTGGCCTTCACTTCATCCCCACCCAGGGCAGCGCCGTGGACGCCGTGAGTGTCCCTTTTATTGGGAGAGCCGAAACCGATAATCGTGCGGACTTTAATTAAGGATGGCTTGTCCGTGACCTTCTTGGCTTCTTCAATCGCCTTGTGAACCGCGTCAAGGTTGGTGTCCTCGTCGAGATTGGAGTTGTCTACGGTGATCACGTGCCAGCCGTAGGCTTCAAAGCGCTTGCCCACATCTTCGGTGAAGGACAAATCCGTGTGTCCATCAATCGAGATGTGGTTGTCGTCGTAGAGGGCAATCAGCTTGCCCAGTCCCAGGTGGCCCGCCAGGGAGCAAGCTTCGCCAGAGACGCCTTCCATTTGGCAGCCATCGCCCAGAATCACATAAGTGTAGTGGTCGATGAGGTTGTAACCGGGCTTGTTAAACTTGGCCGCCAAGTGAGCTTCTGCCATTGCCAAACCGACGGCATTGGAAATCCCTTGGCCCAGGGGGCCGGTGGTCACTTCCACCCCTGCAGTCACGAAGTTTTCCGGGTGACCGGGGGTTTTCGACTCCCACTGGCGGAATTGCTTGATGTCCTCGATAGTCACGCTGTCGTAGCCGGTGAGGTGGAGCAGAGCGTACTGCAGCATGCAGCCGTGACCGGCAGACAGGACAAAACGATCGCGGTTGAACCACTTGGGATTCTTGGGGTTAAACCGCATAAACCGATCCCAGAGGACAAACGCCATCGGAGCAGCGCCCATCGGCAGACCGGGGTGACCGGACTTTGCCTTCTCTACGGCGTCAATCGCCAGAAAGCGGATGGAGTTGATGCAGAGTTGTTCGAGTGATTGAGTGGCAACAGGCATTTTTCGTTATCTTGTGTGACAAACGGTGGCTGGATGGAATCAGCTTCGGTTTCAGCGCTCTGGAATCGCCCTAAAACGTTAATACCCATCATCCCATTACCGGGATAGATGGGCAAGAATTTCTCATCGACACTGGAAAATGGGGAATGGGGAATCGGGCTCATGCGCATGGGGCATGGGGCATGGGTCATCGGGCATTGGCAATAGGGCTCACGCGCATGGCCAAGACGCGCATGGGGAAGATTTTCCGCTTGGGCGAGCGTGCCAGCGTGCCAGCGTGCCAGCGTGCCAGCGTGCCAGCGTGCCCCTCAACCCTTCTCAGCGTACTTCTTAAACACCAAAGTGACGTTGTGACCGCCAAACCCGAAAGAGTTGGACAGCGCCACTTCCACTTTCTGGGCGCGGCTGACATTGGGCACATAGTCCAAGTCGCAGGCTGGATCGGGATTTTCCAGGTTAATGGTGGGCGGGATTTGGTCGTTGGCCACCGCCATTACTGCAGCCACAGCTTCAATGCCCCCAGAACCGCCCAGCAGGTGGCCGGTCATCGACTTAGTGGAGCTAATCGCCACTTTCAGGGCGCTCTCCCCCAAAGCTGTTTTAATCGCGGCGGTTTCTGTTGGGTCGTTGGCGGGGGTGCTGGTGCCGTGGGCGTTGATATAGCTGACTTGTTCCGGAGTGACACCGGCATCCTTGAGGGCCAGCTGTATGGCCCGTGCCGCTCCCGCCCCACCCGGCACCGGCGAGGTCATGTGATAGGCGTCGCAAGTCATGCCGTAGCCAATCATTTCCGCATAGATGCGGGCACCCCTGCTGACGGCGTGTTCCAGTTCTTCCAGGATGAGAATGCCGGCACCTTCGCCCATGACAAAGCCATCGCGGTCGCGGTCAAAGGGGCGGCTGGCATGAGCTGGATCGTCATTGCGCGTCGAAAGGGCCCGCGCCGCTGCGAAACCGGCTACAGACAGGGGAGTGACCGCTGCTTCCGTACCGCCACAAATCATCGCCTGGGCGTAGCCGCCCTGGATCAGGCGAAAGGCATCGCCCACCGCATTCGAGCCGGCGGCGCACGCCGTCACCGAACAGGAGTTTGGCCCCTTAGCACCCGTGTGAATGGCCGTCAAACCGGCAGCCATATTGGCGATCATCATCGGAATCATAAACGGGCTGCAGCGGTCTGGCCCCTTGGACAGATAGATTTGTTCCTGGTCTTCCAGGACTTTCAGACCGCCGATGCCGGTGCCAATCATCGCCCCCACCTGCTCTGCGTTCAGGTCAGTAATCGCCAACTGGGCGTCCGCGAGCGCCTGTTTGCTTGCTGAAACCGCAAATTGAGCGAAGCGATCCATGCGCTTGGCTTCCTTGCGCTCCAGGTAGTCGTGGGGGTCGTATCCCTTCACCTCACCGGCAATCCGGCAAGCGTGATTCGACGCATCGAAAAGGGATATCAAGCCGATGCCATTGCGCCCGAAAAGCAACCCTTCCCAGTACTCCGCTAGGGTATTGCCAATCGGTGTAATCGCACCCAGGCCGGTTACAACAACACGTTTTCGTTCAAAATTTGTCATGATTCAGTCTAAGCGGGCCTCAACCGCCCAAAACGCAGAATACAGGTGGAAGGATCTATTGAGAATGAGTGCGCGGTGTTCTTCGTGACTAAAGCTATCCGCCTCCAGCCCGTTTCCGGTGTCAGCTGTCAGGTTGCTGTGCCGGCAGCTCACGCGGGTATTTTGGTGAAGGTATCTCCATCTACTTGTCCCCCCTAAAATCCTACCTGACAGCAAATCCGCTTGATACCTTTAAGCTTTTGGCTTCTGACTCACTCCTTCACGTGCGGCGGCTTGCTTATTCCTTGCCGTGGGTCTTGATGTAGTCGAAAACGGATTGAACCGTGGTCAGCTTTTCTGCCTCCTCGTCCGTAATTTCCGTGTCAAACTCTTCTTCTAGCGCCATTACCAATTCCACCGTATCTAGGGAATCTGCCTGCAGATCGTCCGCAAAGCTAGCGTTAGGAGTGACTTTACTCTCTTCAACTCCCAGTTGCTCAACTATAATCTGCTTGACTCTTTCTTCAATGGTACTCATACTGGTGTCCTTGTTGTATGCCGCAGCTCCAATCAATAGCTAACTGCCTGTTGTGTTGAACCTAAACCCACTTGCCTTTAACGGTGCCTGAATCTTTGGCGACAGTCGCTAAAACTCACAGGCTGGATGGCACGGGTAAAGGGCGTTTTTTCATCTTATCCCCAACTGGGAGCGCCGAGACGTCAGATAAAAGCTTTTCAAACTGACACCGGCGCTCAGTCAGGCAGGTGGGGTTAAGTAAATCTAAGACATCGCCTCCTGTCTTGCGGCTTGAGAGCGCACATTTCTGACAGCTGGCTGCTTCTGACTCACTACTTTACTGGGGATTCTTCCAGTTTATTGCTGATGTAGTCCACCGCGTCTTGAACCGTGAGAATCTTTTCTGCGTCTTCGTCCGGAATCTCCGTACCAAACTCTTCTTCTAGCGCCATTACCAATTCCACCGTATCTAAGGAATCAGCGTTCATATCCTCGTTAAACTTGGCTTGTGGTGTGATTTTCTCCTCCTCGACTTCCAGCTGATCCTTGACAATCTCCCTGACCTTTACCAAAATTTCCTCTTTATTCATACCGATCTCCTCGTTGGATGCCGCAGCCGCTGCCCGCAGCTGGCTCGCTGTTGGTTCTGTTTTACATTAACCCAGTTGCCGTTACCGCTTGTGTCGGATGTCTGTCCCGCTGAGTCTCTCAAACTCCCGGGCCAGATTGTGCCGGTCTGGGTACTTTCCCATCTTATCGGAAAGGGGGAGCGCAACGGCGACTGACAGACGCCCCCAAATTAAAGAGTTCAGCTGACAGTCCAAGAGGCCAAAAACCGGGGGTTAAAGGAATCTTAGAAATTCCCCCAGTCTCCCCCTGGCTAGACATCATAGAGAGGGAGTGCCTGTCGCATCTGGCGAACTCCCTTTGGCTGAATCCTCAGCATTACTGATACATTTACGCGACATTTCACCGGGAATCCCCGGACAATGCAACGATAGCACGCAACACCTGCAAAAGTGATAGAGGCGTTATCCCGCAAAGCTTTCAGGAAAATCCCATGCATCGCCATTCCAGTCCCGCGAAGCGCGTAAAGCCGCAACTGGGACAGTGGAAAACTTTGGAACCACCATTACGGGTGTGGACATGGCCAAGCGCGAGTGCATGCCATCCCCGACGCTTAAATACGCTTACTTTCCCGGCTGCGTTGCCCAAGGAGCCTGCCGAGAGATCCACCAGTCCAGGCTCGCCCTCACCGAAACCCTCGGGCATCGAACTCCCAGAGCTCAAAAAAAGCTCAAAAAAGCTTCCTGCTGCGGTTCTGGCAGGTTTAAGGAAGATTCCCAGCGCCTCGAAAATACTGTCAGCGCCCGGAATATCGCTTTGGCAGAGGATCTGAATCTGCCGCTGCTCACCCATCTGTGCACCTGTCAGGGGGTTCAAGGGCCATCTGGATTAGCGCCTGAAGGAATTCCAGACCACAAACCCAGCCTACATTGGGCAGATCAACAGTTTACTGCAAAAAGAGGGCTGTTTGCCTTACCGGGGCGCAACGGACGGCATGGGGCATTACCCTGGTTTTACCCTAGTTTTACCCTAGTTGCCAGCCTCAGGCTGGGAACTGAGTCCTAGAGGCTCTGCCTCCTTTGTATGATCACATTCCCACCCGCACATGAACTGAGTTTCAAAGGATTTGCATCCTTACCCTGGTTTTCCCCTTCCAGCCTCAGGCTGGGAACTGAGTCCCAGAGGCTCTGTCTCCTTTGTATGATAGCTAACTCACCCGCACATTAACTGTTATACAGAGTATTTGCATCCTTTGCCTGAATAAAAAGTGAGATATATTTTCTTGTTAATGAGACATTCTTAAAAGCCTAAAACCTTATATGAGCGAGCAAACCCCAATCCAAAATCCAAAATCCAAAATCCCAGTACGCCCCACCGGCTTGCTGCTCAGTGTCCTGCTGCTTGCCTTTGGGCTGCTGCTCTGTGCCTTTTTCAATCCCAGTACGGTTAAGTCCGAGTCTGTGGCCATCCACACGGATGCCGGCGGGCAGATAGTCGCACGCCTGTACACCTCTAAAACCACCCCCGCCCCACACCCAGTAATGGTGCTCATGCACGGCACCAGCGCCAGCAAGGAGGTTATGGCTCCCCTAGCGGTGGAGCTAGCCCGTCACGGGATGGCGGCGATTGCCTTCGACTTCGGCGGTTTCGGGGAATCCTACCCGCGAGCGGCTGACTCGGCAGCAATCGAAAATCTCGATCGAAATAACTTGGCTGATGCCCGAACCGTCCTCGCTTATGTGCGCTCTAACAAAGCAACCTTCGACAGTCGCCGCACCGGCATCGCCGGTCACGCTATGGGGGGCACAACAGCTTTGGAACTGGCCCAAGCTGACCCGCAGTTGCGAGCGACCATCATGCTGGGAATGACTGGCGCTGCCAGCCCCACTGTCCCCAAAAATCTCTTTGTCGGCGTCGGGCTGTACGAGCAGCTCAATCCTCCCCAGGAAGCCCGATCTATGATACAGCAAGCCACCGGCACTAACCCCGGCAACTTTACCGCCGGCACCGCCCGCCGGCTGGTTATCTCTCCCACCGCCGATCGCGTCATCGAACCCTACGACCCATTTTTGCTCGCGGAAGCCGTCAGATGGGCCCAACTCGCTCTCGATGTGCCGTCTGGGAATCTGCAGCCGGTCGTTCCTTGGTACATTTTGGGCCTGCTGCTGACGAAGGCAGGCGGCTTGGCCACCGGCGTTTTGATGTTCTTGCGGGCGGGTGCGCCGGTAGTCGGCACGCAAGCCCGCCAGCTTTACCGGGGCTGTGCTGTCTTTGTCCTCGTGGCCCTCGCCAGCGCTATCTGGGGGCTGGGCAGCACTGGGGCGGGCCCGTCTAGGGGGGCCAGCACTGTGCTGCTTTTCTGCTTGGCCCTGCTTCTGGTGACCAATTACGCCCTGCGCTACCCTGAGAAATTTGCCCCAGCTGTCCGGGTTTTCGGTCTTTACAGTATTGTCTGTTTGGAGATTTTCGCCCTGCCGGCTTTGCTTTGCGGCACCGGCTCTATTCTCGCCCATCCAGCTTATATCGCCGGTTTGCCCCAATTCCTGCTCCAGTGGCCAGTTTTTCTGGTTTACAACTACTCTCATCTGGTCAAACTGGCTTTTTTTCCGGCTTACAGTCTCAAGTTGCAGTTCAGCTGGCTGTTTGTGAGCTTGATGTGGCTGGAGGTAATCTGGCCTGGAATGATTTTAACGGGTTTGGAGCGCGGTGCTGTGAAAGCGGTGTCCTGGTTGCGCCTCCCTCTGAGGTTCACCGGCACCGGCAGGATTTCCCGGCGGCGGGGTGCGCTGCTAGCGGTGCTGCTGCTGGTGCTGGTGGGGATTTTGTCCCTGCGGAGCCAGGAGGGGTTGCTCTCCTTGGCGGCTAGTAATGCGGCCCTGACGCTGCTTTTGGTTGGCCAGATGCTGCTGCTGCCGGTGGTGGCGATTGTTTTTGTTGTGCGTTCGGGCTGGTTCCGCCGCTGGGAAAGCCGGTGCTGGAGATGATTTACGTTGGTTTAGTTTTTTTATTTTTTTTTGACCGCGCCCGACGCGCCCGTGCGCCAAGAATAAGAATGAAGTGAGTTATTTCGGCGGATTTTTCAGCGGGAGCTAGCGGTTGCCGTCTGGCCCGGGCGGTGTGGCCTGATGGATTTTGACCGGGCGACGGGCAAAATGTTAAGGTATTTGAAGATTTGCAGCCTTTTGTAGGAGGGCACTAAGGCTCTACGATAAACTAAGCTTTGATTTTTGAAGTAGGCCGCCTGTTGTGAAGCGCGGCACAGCGGTACTCCGTGCAGTTAAATCTGCACCACCGACTGCCCACATCTTGTACCTCCACTGGAGCCTTAATATCATGTCTCATTCAGTTAAAATCTATGACACCTGCATTGGCTGCACCCAGTGCGTCCGCGCTTGCCCGACAGACGTTCTGGAGATGGTGCCCTGGGATGGCTGCAAAGCCGGCCAGATTGCTTCATCCCCTCGCACGGAAGACTGTGTGGGCTGCAAGCGGTGTGAAACTGCCTGTCCCACGGACTTTCTGAGCATCCGGGTTTACCTGGGCGCTGAAACAACTCGCAGTATGGCTCTGTCTTACTAGGCAACGGCCACAGACAGATCCGCTCCAGGAAATGGGCAGCGATCAGGGGCTGCCTTGCAGCGTCAAGCGGCAGAAAGGTCTAGTGCCGGCTGCTGTGGCTGCTGCAAGGCAGCTTCCCCGTTGCGCTCCAGGAAGCTTCTTGACGTTTTCCTGATAGCCAATTAGTTTGTAGCAAGTAGATTCTTGTCATCACAGTTCCTTTTCAGATGGACCAGACATGGCGATTGGCACCCCAATCTGGGGTTTAGCAACGCTTGTGCCTTCCCCCAAGTATGAGGGGAACACAGGCTTTATCTGCCCAGAGGATGTACTGCCAGACATCCCCTATCCCTCTTGACAGTTAAGTCATAGGGATTACTTTTTGTCGGGGGATATAGTCCTAATCTTTAACTGGGTTGTGAAGACTGTAAGTCTGAGCGTCCTTATACATTCTAGTCAATCAAAGTCTATTACTGTCTACTCTGTGAAGGAAGTTTTACAATACTCGATGGAGTTGTGTTATAGATGTGCGGAATCGTTGGCTATATAGGCACCCGAGCGGCAAGTGAGATTTTGCTGGCTGGGTTGGAAAAACTGGAGTATCGGGGTTACGATTCGGCTGGCCTCGCTACGGTGTGGGAGGGTGAAATTGATTGCGTGCGGGCTAAAGGGAAGCTCCACAACCTGCGAGAAAAGCTGGCCGGTTTGGAAACTCCAGCCCAGATTGGTATTGGGCACACGCGCTGGGCGACGCACGGCAAGCCGGCGGAGTACAACGCCCACCCCCACATGGATACGGGGAAGCGAGTGGCAGTGGTGCAAAATGGCATCATTGAAAACTACCGCGAGTTGCGGGAGGCTCTCAAGGCCAGGGGGCACGAGTTTGTCTCGGATACGGATACGGAAGTTATCCCCAATCTGATTGCTGAATTTTTATCTCTGTCCTCGCAAGAGTCTGAGCCGTTCTCGACCTCTGCTTTTCTGGAGGCGGTGCGCAAGGCGGTTAATGAATTGCAGGGGGCGTTTGCGATTGCTGTGCTTTGCGCGGACTTCCCGGATGAGTTAATTGTGGCCAGACAGCAAGCTCCTCTGGTGATTGGGTTTGGCCAAGGTGAGTTTTTCTGCGCCTCGGACACTCCGGCACTGGTGCCCCACACCCGCGCGGTGCTGCCCCTGGAAAATGGGGAGCTGGCGCGGTTGACGCCGCTGGGGGTTGAGGTGTGTGATTTCGCGGGAAATCGCTTGAAGAAATATCCCCGCACCCTGAACTGGAACCCGGTACAGGTGGAAAAACAGGGTTTCAAGCATTTTATGCTCAAGGAAATCTACGAGCAACCGGGGGTGGTGCGAGCCAGTTTAGAGGCTTATTTGAACAGTGACTGGCACGCTGGGGCGGCGGCCAAGGATGGCCCACCGGCATTGGGGCCGGTGAATCTGGGGCTGCCCGATCAACTGTATGCGGATTTGGAGAATGTTCAAATTCTCGCCTGCGGCACGAGCTGGCACGCGGGTTTGGTGGGCAAATACCTGCTCGAGCAGCTGGCGGGAATTCCCACGGTGGTGAACTATGCTTCAGAATTTCGCTACGCACCTGCTCCGATAACTCCGAATACGCTGACGATTGGGATTAGTCAGTCTGGGGAAACGGCTGATACTCTGGCGGCGCTGTCAATGGAGCTGCAGCGGCGTATGGGCCACCCGGAGCGCTTTGCGGCGCGACTGCTGGGGATTACCAATCGCCCTGAGTCGTCGCTCGGGAATTTGGTGCCGCACATTATTGACACCCGCGCCGGTATTGAAATTGGCGTGGCGGCGACGAAAACTTTTATCGCCCAGCTGATGGCGTTTTACTGTTTGGCTCTGGATTTGGCTTACCGGCGCAAAAGTGTGCCTGCAGCTGAGCTGGAAAAAATTATCACCGGTTTACGCCAGCTGCCGGGGGAAATTGAGCAGGTTCTGGAAAGTCAGGAGCGCTATATAGAAGAGCTGGCTCACGAGTTTGCCGAGACCAGGGATTTTATCTTTGTCGGGCGGGGGATTAATTTCCCCATCGCTCTGGAAGGGGCGCTGAAGCTGAAGGAAATCAGCTATATTCATGCGGAAGGGTATCCAGCTGGAGAGATGAAGCACGGGCCGATCGCACTGCTGGACGCCAAGGTGCCGGTGGTTGCGATCGCTATGCCGGGAAGTGTCTGCGAAAAGGTTCTGTCGAATGCGCAGGAGGCTAAGGCGCGGGATTCCCGACTGATTGGCGTCACGTCGCTCAATGGGGGCGAGACGGCTGAGATATTTGAGAATGTGCTGCCGGTGCCGGCAGTCGATGAGTTGCTGTCGCCGGTGGTGACGGTGATTCCGCTGCAATTGTTGGCGTATCACATTGCGGCTCGCCGGGGGCTGGATGTGGATCAGCCCCGGAATTTGGCCAAGTCGGTGACGGTGGAGTAGGTTTGTAGTTGGGCTAAAGCCCAACAGTTTCGTTCTCTCGTTCCCAGCCTCAAACTGGGAACGTGGAGCAGGTTTGTAGTTGGGCTAAAGCCCAAAAGTTTCTCGTTGCCAGCCTCAAACTGGGAAAGTGCGTCAATGCAGGCTTTGAAACCCGGTTAGAAACCGGGTTTCTTTTAGCTTTCATAGCGACCAAGTGGTCAATACCGGCTTTGAAACCCGGTTTCTTGGGGTGGCTTGTCAAAGGAGGCGTGCCGGCGATCTGCGGCAGTTAAGCCGCAGATCGCTTTAGGAACGCAGCAAGTCATCGGTGGTGACGCCCAGGGCGCGAGCTAGGGCGGACAGAGTTTTGCTCTCAGGCAGGGTTTTGGCTTTTTCGTAGTAGTTGACGCTCTGGCGACTCACCCCCGCCATCTCTCCCAGTCGCTTTTGGGACAAGCCCAGACGTTTGCGGTAGCGGGTTAAGTTGCCAGCGATGGTTTCTTTCATGGCTGTGTTGCTGTTGGTCGCTGGGTAGAGTCGTTTGTTCAAACTTTCACCCTCTATATTGGCTGATTCCACTATAAAGTGTCAAGAGCTATTTTACACATGGGGGAGGGCTGAGCGTACCTTTTGCCATCGGGAGATGGCAGCTGTCGTGGGCCACGCTGAGACACGAGCGCCGCCCACGACAGCTGGCAGGTCTGGGCCATTCTCGATCTAGAGGTGGAGGGGGTGCCGGTGGGGGTGCCGGTGTGCCGGTGTGCCGGTGTGCCGGTGTGCCGGTGGGGGTGCTGG
>Ga0185317_100349_pt1 | contig 12503 bp, 11 predicted proteins | sample DevilsHole_FD_128020 | JGI IMG/M metagenome (GOLD analysis project Ga0185317, IMG submission 128020) | Groundwater microbial communities from Devils Hole, Nevada to study Microbial Dark Matter (Phase II) - Devils Hole (SPADES assembly)... | ecosystem: Environmental > Aquatic > Deep subsurface >...
GCGCCCGAACATCTTTCTTAGTGCGGCTGCGCCGGTCGCCGAGATTTGCCGACTTGCCGTGCAGTGTCTGTGTGCAGAACAGGCACTTGCCCCACGCTATAAGACGTGTCCATCAGGCATGCTGATGCCGTTACGTAAGGGGAGGGGAATGAACCAGTCGGTTGGCCGAGCCTGCCGCGAACTGTGTTCGCCCGCGCAAGCAACGCCGTTCGCCGGAAGGCGACCAAATGTTGTGGTCCAGGCCCGACCAAGACGGGGTGACAACTCGTCCGCGCCAGGTGCCGCCGCTACGCGGACGGGCCGAGCAGCTTGGCCACGGCGTACAAGACCTTGAATCTTGTCGTGGCCGAGTCATCTGATATTGGTGCTGGGGCGTGGTACGGGGCCATGTCGTCGGTAACGACCGAAACCCGGCGGAGCTTGCCCAAAAAGAGGCGCTTCAACAGTGCCTTCGATCCCATGCCCTTAGGAATCAGGTGAAGGGCGACCGCTGTCTTCCGAATCGCAAAGACGATGAGGTCCCGCAGGGAGCTGATAGAAACAGGAAATCCGCCGAACAGTTCGACCGAGAATCCATGATCGCGAAGCAGTGCGGCCAAGTCGCGAGCTGAATAGTAGCGATGGGCATGTGGGCTTGGATTGAAATCTGGCCGGTCCTTATTCGCCGTGCATATCAGAACCATGCCGCCGGGTCTGAGCACTCTTCTGCAGTCATCCAGGAACTGGCGTGGATCGGCCAAGTAGTAGATCGCCTCATACAACAGGATCAGATCGAAGGAACCGTCGACGAAGGGAAGTTTGTGCCCATCCAGAGCCACGAGCTGCGCGTATTGGCCGACGGTTGGGTTTGCTTGCAGCAGAACCTGCGGCGTATAGTCTCCCCCGACAACAACCCTTGCATGTTTCGCCAGGTAGGGCAGTCCCTGTCCCGATCCACACCCCACTTCGAGTACTCGCTTGTCTCTTGAGTGGCTTGCGGCCAGGCAATAGCGCGTGTACATCATCGCGACGGCTTCGCTCGTGATGAGGGCCTCCGCCGTTTCGGTGACGTGAGAGTAGTCTCGTGTAGTCGATGAGCTAGCCACGTTCACGACCGACTCGTGACGATTTCGTTCGCGCCTGGGGGCGGCGTTGGAACCAATGGTACGGTTCGTCGTACGACCTGACACAAATCCGGTTCGGCACCAAGCCTTTCAAGCGTCCTTGCAATTTTGTTCAACACCGCCGGACGAGAGACCGCCGCCAACAGCGTCAGGAAGATCAGATGGAGATCGACCCAGAACGATCGATGTTGGATATAGAACAACCCCAGCCTGCTCTTCCACGGTCGAATGATCTGGTTGTACCCGATGTCCGGATCCGGGTGACCTTTAAGGATGTCCGCTTCATCCGCGAACACAATCGATGCGAAATCGGTGATCCCCGGCCGCACACTCAAGAGGACGCGTTCTGTGTCTGTGTAGATGGCGACCTCACGTTCAACGTTCGGCCGCGGTCCGACAAGACTCATTTGTCCCCAGAGAACATTCCAAAGTTGGGAAAGCTCGTCGAGTTTACAACGTCGGATGAACCGCCCGACTCGCGTGATCCTCGGATCATCGCCGGACGTGGAGTCTACGCCAGTACGATCGGCGCGGACCACCATCGAGCGTAGCTTGACCATTCGGAACTTCCTTCCGTTACGCCCGACGCGCGTAGCGATGTAGAAGGGAGAGTGAAAGTCCTGCAGCCAAACGGCGATACAAACAGGCGCGAGAACGGGAGCACTAACGAGTAACCCGAACAGGGCGGCCGTCACGTCGAAGAGGCGTTTCATGGGGGGAGGGTTTGAGGAGGCTATGCACCACGGAATACACATCACTGGCGCGAGGATAGTAACTCTGTTCCAATGCTGAGCTAGTGGGTGCGGGGGCATCGGGCAGCGTCAGTCGGACCGGCTTGGCCCGCCACACTTCGGGGTCCACGCTTTCCGCCACACTGGCAATCGTCTCACCGGCCAATCCGCACGAACTCCAATCGCCGTCCACAACCACCAGACGACCTGTCCGTTGAACAGATTCGACAAGAACCTCCGTTTGGAGCGGATTGATGACTCGCAGGTCAACGACTTCGCACTCAATGCCGTCGGCTGCAAGTTGTTCGGCAGCGCGTTCACAGAGGTAGGCCGAGTATCCGGCGCCCACAAGCGTTGCATCGCGTCCTACGCGACGCACCATCGGCCCTTCACTGCGCAAGTCTGTTTCGACGATCGGCGCCAGTTCTGCGGTCTCATCGTACAGCCAGCGGTCGTCGACATACAGCACGGGATCATCACACAGCACGCTGGCAATCAACAGATCACGGGCGTCGCCGGGTGTGGCCGGCATAACCACGCGGAGGCCGGGTATGTGGGCGAACCACGAGTGCAGTGACTGAGAATGTTGAGCGCCTTGCTCGCCGCCCCGATTGATGATGCCGCGCACGGTGACCGGCGCGGAAGACCGACCGCCGAACATGTGACGCCATTTGGCCGCTTGGTTCACGATTGAATCGACCGCATAGAGCATGAAGTCGATCCGCGGATGGATTACGATCGGGCGATAGCCGCATATGGCAGCTCCAACGGCGGCACTGGTGCAAGCGAACTCAGAGACGGGCGTGTCGATGACACGACGGCTGCCGAACTCCTTGTCGAGATCAGCCATCGTGTTACCAACGTACCACGGACTCCACAGCCCCTGGCCGATCGCGAAGACGTTGGGGTAGCGACGCATCAAGTATTGAAAAGCGCTAAGGATCGCGAGGCCATACGATAGTCGTTCGTGCCCAGGCATGAGTTTCCCTAACTGGAGTACACCAGACCCAGGAGCGAGCTGGCTGGTGGGAATGCGGCCTGCGTTGCGCGCAGCCGTGCGTCGTTGACCTCGGCATCGACTTCGCGATTCACCTGATTCAGTTGTTCGGCGTCGAGCCAGCCTTGCTGAACCATCGCGCAGGCCAGACGATCGATCGGGTCGCGTTTCTTCCATCGCGCCAGATCGCCCTTCCGCTGGACGCCAACGTCGATATCCTCGCGGTGGCCGACATGCCCTCGCCACCGGTAGGTCACGGCCTCTAGTAGCGACGGTCCATCACCCCGACGCGCCCGCATGAACGCTTGACTTGCCGCCTGAGCAACGGCCCAAACATCGTTGCCGTCCACGGTCGATCCGGGCATGCCGTGAGCGAGTGCGTAGCGAGCGATGCAGTCGCTCGGCTGACGCAGCGAGATGTGCAGATGACTCGAGAACAAGTTGTTCTCGCACACGAAAACCACGGGCAATCGCATCGACGCGGCGAAGTTCATGGACTCGTGGAAGACGCCCTCCTCCGCGGCGCCATCTCCGAAGAATGACACGGCGACACGGCTGTTGCCGTCCATCTGAGCCGCCAAACCAGCCCCAACGGCGATCGGGATCGTGGCGGCGACCAGTGGGACGGTACCCAACAGGCCGTGGTATGGATCCGTGAGGTGCATCGACCCGCCCATGCCTCGCGAACAGCCTTGCTCGCGACCAAGCACCTCCGCAAACAATTCGAAAGGGTTGCCGCCAAGCGACAAGAAATGGGCGTGTGATCGGTGCGCGCCGAAAATGCGATCCCCGGGTTCTACGGACCGCGCTACCCCGACAGCAACCGCCTCCTGGCCAATCGCCAAGTGGCAGGGGCATTGAACCTGTTTGGCGGCCACCATGTCTGCAATCGACTCCTCGACTCGCCGAATCAACCACATGCCGCGTAGTGCGGTGGAGAGCCAAAGTGGATCGCTTCCTCTGATGTCAAGCGGGTCGTGCAGCGCATCCGGGTCGGCCAGTAAGCCAAGCGTATGTCTGTGTTCCCGGGGTTGGTCAGGTTTGGGCATAGAATTCACGGATAAGGCGGCAGATGTAGTCAACGTCATCATCGCTCAAAGATGTGTTCATCGGCAGCAGGAAGCACCGCGTGAACAGGCGGTCCGTATTCGGCAGTCGCACGTTCTCAAAGCCGAGCCCCGAAAACTGATGCACAGGCTTGCCACCCCACTGAACGATCGTTCGTACACCTCGCTCCTGGAGGAAGGTTCGCAACTCATCACGACGTCCGGATTCGACTTCGTAGTTTTGGTAGACGTCAAAGTGATCTGGGTCGCCGTCGGGGCCAGGGGGCAGTGTCATGCCTCTGATCTCTTCGAGGTGGCTGCGGTAGCGAGCAGCGATCTGGCGTCGCCGGGCGATCTCACCGTCGAGGTAGCCCATTTTGACATTCAGGACGGCAGCCTGGAGATTATCCAGTCGCGAGTTGAAACCCCAGGTGACGACCTCGCCGCGCTCATCCCGTCCGTGATCACGCAACAGCGCCATACGGCGAGCCATCTCGTCGTCATTGGTAACAACGCCGCCACCGTCGCCGAAGCAGCCCAGTACTTTGGCGGGGTAGAAACTGAACGATCCGGCGATCCCGAAAGTTCCGGCACATCGCCCGCCGAACTCCGAGCCGATCGCCTGAGCTGCATCCTCGACGATCAGTAGACCGTGTTCCTCAGCCAACGCCATTAGGCTTGCCATGTCACAGGTGCGGCCATTGAGATGTACGGGCATGATTGCCTTGGTCCGCGGCGTGATGGACAACCTTGCTGCTTCTGGGTCAATCAGGTGGTCGGGACCACAGTCGACCAAGACCGGTGTGGCCCCGGAGAAATGCACTGCCGCCGCAGTGGCAATATAGGTGTGCGACGGAACAATCACCTCATCCCCTGGACCTATGCCTGCTGCCCGAAGAATGATGTGCAAGCTGTCAGTCCCATTGGCTACTCCCCATGCGTGCTTGACCGACAGGTACGCCTCGAGTCTTTGCTCGAAGTCCGCTAGGTTGGACTGAAGAATGTACGCCCCTCGCTCCATCACGTCGCAAACCGCAGCTCGTAACTGTGATGTTGTCTGACGATACAGGTGCGGATAGTCGAAGAAGGGAACTTGGTGCTGTGGCGCACTCGCGAATGACCCGTGCGATTGAGTCACTACCTAGGCCTCCTAGTTGAACGTCGAGTTGGTGTAACGGTCGCGATCACCTAGCGGCACACGAAGGCACCTGGTGACTCTGCAGCCGACCAGACCGCGTGCCATAGACTTCGCGAAAGACTCTGGAGATCACAAGGCGTTCGTCAAACTCCCTTTCAGCCCGCGCTCGCGACGCGGTACCGAACGCTCGGCGCAAATCGGAGCTATCGAGCAATCTCGCCACCGCGGCAGCCAACGCCGCGGAGTCCTTGATGGGGACCAAGAGACCGTTTTTCTCGTGGTCCACAACTTCGCGGCAACCGACGTTATCGGTCGTGACTAGTGGTTTGGCCATGGCCGCAGCCTCCAGCAGGGTCCGTGGCACGCCTTCGCGGTAGTACGACGGCAGCGCCACAATATCGGCACATGCTAGCAACTCCCTGACGTCGTTGCGAAAGTCTATCCATCGAAAGTTATTGTGCTTGCCGACCAGGTAGTCTTTGGGAACCTCATCGGGACTGCCGGGGTCAAGTGGTCCAACCAACACGAATGCGGCGCGATAACCTCGGGCGGCGAGCTGCTCACTCGCCTCGACAAACTCCCGGACTCCCTTGCTCCAGGCTGCACGAGCCACCATCATGAGCACAATTCGTTGGTCATCGAGGACGGCGAGTTCCTTGCGGAGGTCGTGGACGGCGCTCTCAGAGACAGCGTCGGGACTGAACTCCGAGATGTTTACGCCGCTCCCGAGAATCACCACACCTTTTTCGGGAGGAACCAAGCCGAGGCGAACGAACAATTCCAGATCATCCGGATTCTGAAACCATACGCAAGCTGCGAGGTGGCACGCCGTACGATACAACCGAGTTACCACCGACCGCACGACGGCCTTACGGAGTCCCGCTTCCTCATGAAAGGCATAGCCGAGACCGGAAACTAGCATGACGATGCGCGGCACACCGGCCAGGTAGGCTGCGATGGTCCCATAGGTGTTCGGCTTGACCGTGATGTTGTGAACGATGTCGGGCTGGATACGCCTGAAAACCCGATAGAGGGCAATACAGTACCGCAAGTCACGCAGGGGGCTGACAAAGCGACAAACGGGCAACGGCACGTGCTTGGCACCGAGAGCAACCAATTTCGCAACGTACGGACCGTCCGGTGACACGACCGTCACGTCGTCGCCATGAGCAACGACCGCGGCGATTAACCCTTTGCGGAAGTGCCATGCGGAGAAGTCGTCGTTTACGACCATTGCTAACCGCATGATGATTCCCTTCCGTCCGCCCCGCCACAGTTGGAGCTTGGCGGCAGCGGGCCAACGGCCACGGCGTCGGATGTTCTCCTACACCCATATGCCTCCCATGCCGCGAGCATCAATAGAATCCAAACCAACTGGGACCAACGACCCGGTTCTACATCGGGGCTCTGGAGCAGTTGTTCAAGATACGGTCGCGAGAATAGACTGCAGCATATCCCGCCGCGAGCAAGCACCAGATCGTCCCGCATAGATCGGAGATCATTCGTCAGCCAACGATGTAGTGGGACCTCAAAGCCGCGTTTGGGTGCATTGACCAGTTCCGATGGCAGGTACCGTTGCGCTAGTGCTCGCAGCAGGGGTTTGGAGGCCGTGCCGCCCAGTCGGACTCGTTCGGAGAGTGAGTTCGCCAGTTCCACGAGTTCCTGATCCAGAAATGGCGACCTGGCTTCCATTCCACTCGCCATTGTCGCAATGTCCATCTTGACCAAGAGGTCGCCCGGCAACTCCCAGAGGAAGTCAACCGCCAACATCTTGTCGAGTTCGCCCAACGATTCCACCGAGGCCAGGACTCTCGTGAAGAAGTTGTCGCCCGGACATTGGGCGACATGCGGGTTGCTGGCCTGTGCTAGTTCGCGGCACGTGAAACCTTGGCCATGCCACGTTATCAGACGTTCCTCGGGCGACCCGCACAGCCCCTTCACTAGCCGATAGGTCAGTGCGTACTTTCCCCGCACATCAGTTGGCCGAGGCAACACCCTAAGAGCGAATCGGCTTGAATGGCGCAAGGCGGTGAAACCGATCAATCGCTGCAAACGCCCGACCGCCGCCGCCGCCACATGTCGCCGGTATCCGGCGAACAGCTCATCGCCCCCATCGCCGTTGAGCACGACCTTCACGTGTTGTCGGGCGTACTGCGCAATCGCAAAAGAAGGTATCGCCGATGCATCCGCAAATGGCTCATCATGATGCCAGGCGATCTTGGGAAGGATCGACTCCACGTTGGGCCGTAACACGATTTCGTGATGATCTGTGCCGTATCGTTCAGCGACCAGCCTGGCGAGTGGCCGTTCATCGTACTGAGCGGCGTCATCGAATCCCACCGAGAAGGTCTTCAGCCCACTTCCGACAATGCGGGAGCCCATCGCAACGACTAGCGCGCTGTCGATTCCGCCCGATAGAAACACCCCTACGGGTACATCCGCACGGAGTCTGAGCCGTACAGCATCGGATAGGGCATCGTCTATTCGCTCCACCGCCTGGTCGAAGTCACAATCGATTTTTTTAGTCCACTGCGGTGACCAGAATCGCTGGATCGTGAACTCCTGCGGACTGTTGGCGACCAAACAGCATCCTGGAGGCAGCTCATGAACTCCCTTGTAGATCGTTCTCTCGCCGCCGATGAATCCACACTGCAAGTACTCACGCAGGGCGAGCTCATCCACGGAGGGGGCAGTCGGCAAGGCTGCCAGTACGGCCTTGATCTCGGAAGCAAAACAAAGCAGCCCATGCTCGGCCCAGTAATAGAGCGGCTTCTTGCCGACGCGGTCTCGGGCCAAGATGAGTTGTCGCTGCCGCGCATCCCACACGGCGAAGGCAAACATGCCGCGTAGTCGTTGAAGGCAGCCGATGCCAAGCCGATCGTACAGCGCCACAATGGCCTCCGTGTCACTGTTGTTGGAGAACTCGACGCCGTCTCGCACCAGCTCGTGGCGTAGGCTCGCGAAGTTGTATATCTCGCCATTGAACACGATCCGACTGTTGCCACTGGGGCTGGTCATAGGCTGATCAGCGCGTTCGGATAGGTCAATGATCGCCAATCGTCGGTGGGCGAGTGCAATCCCGGATTGGTTGTCCTCCCAATGGCCACACGCATCCGGCCCACGGTGCACAATGCGATCTGCCATGGAGACAGCGGTGACTCGCAGCGAGTCCGCGGCGTGTAGGTGCGTTGTCCACAGGCCGGCTATCCCACACATGAGAGGCTCTCCGCCGGAGCAGCTTCGGACTGTGGCTTCACACCGGCGACCATCCAGCCATCTGCCGCTCGCAGTTCGTAGCTTTGAAAACCAGCGGAGGTCATCCAGGCTTCCATCTGCTTCCTGTTGTAGCGGCGTTCGACGGGGTTGCCGAAGCGGTCGAACAGGTTCATGTGGATGTCGCGGAATCGGCGACGCCCATACTGTTTGTAGTTATAAGGCAGCGCGGTGGCGAGCGATCGCAAGCCAAGATGCCACAGTATCCAACTGGGGAAGTAGCACGTCACCAGCACGACCGGCACCATGAAGTACAAGAGCGTGTATAGCACATTGGACGGCAAACGAACGGTGAGCCTGCGCATGAAGTTGACTACCTTCAGGAGCGAGTGCTTAAGAAGGTTCTCGTCCTCGAAAGTCTGGTAGACCATGAGGAACACTTTTCCGTTTGGCCGAACGGCGTTCAGTATCGACCGCAGAGCCCCCTCGGGGTCCGGTGTGATGTGGATTACGCCGAGCGACTGGGCGAAATCGAAGTAGTTTTCGGTGAAGGGAAGATTGAAGATATCTCCCTGAATCGCATGGAAAGTAGGAATCTCCCGGGCCTTTTCGTACGCAGCTTCTATCGCATTGCTCAGATCGACGCCAACCACCTCTGCACCCTTCTGGACAGGCACCAGCGAGTAGCGACCCATTCCGCAGCCGGCATCCAAGCCCAGGCGTCCGCCAAAATAGGCGTCATCCTCCGCTACGTAACTCTCCTTGTACACGGTCTCCCACTGGTCATACTGGTGCTTGAAGGCCTTCCACTCGTATCCATAGTTGCTCTGATTGGCGAGCTGAATTTGATCGAACAGTTCGCGCGACGTGTCCTTGGGAACAGGGGCGATCTCGTCCATTTGTTGGTCGATGCGTGTATCCGTGGTTGGACGGCCGCGTCCCATGCCGCCGGCGGTGGTTCTAAGGGCGGGGTCCAGGATTCGCGGCACCCCACCTTCAATGGCGTACTCCACACCGCACGCGGTACAGACCAGAGACCCGGCGACAATCTCGGTGCAGTAGCTTTGCCAGAGCCGGTCAGGGTCGAGTTGATCGCCCCCATGGCGGTGGCTCGCCCAGAACGAGCACACCCGATCCCGCCACTCGGGCGCGTACTCTCGTTTCTCTACCACAGCCGCCTTGACCCCAAAGCGGCTCTTGCACTGAGGGCAGGCGATAAGGTCCAGTAGACGCTCTTTCATGTCGATGGCTCCATCGCAGTGGTGTTCACTCTTGTGTGGTCAGATCATTCGCCAAATCGCCCGCCTGACGACCAACTGGGTTTCTTGCAGAGAGCGGTTTGTGTCCACGCTCACGACGGGCACACCAGGAATGCTCCATCGTTCTATCAATGCATGGCGTTTGCGAACGTAGTCTTCCGGTTCCGGGCCGCCTCGCTTGGTCCGAGTCGCATTGCGTTGCAACGCGACGTCCAGTGGTACGCTGAGCAAGAACACCAAATCCGGCGCCGGAATCGACTGATAGATCCGCTGTTCTCCGGTTGCCAGCAGGCGCTTCAGCGGTGCGTGCGCATCAAAGGAACTCGGGTCCACACGAGGGCCGTCCATTCCACCAAGGCCGGCCGACGGGTAACGGTCACAAAGTACGATACCCCCACGGCGAGCCTCACGGTGGGCGCTGCGCAATACCGCTCGCTGATCGTAGGCGATAAGCAGCGATCGCACCAAGTACAGCAGTGAAGCCTTGCGGTGTTGCCCCGCCGATTCGGTCGAGGTCTCGACCTCCACTGTGTTGATTCGACTCTTGGGGAAGAGCCAGCGCATCGCTGGCACGATCAGGTTGGGCAGAAGGCTCACGCAAGTCGAAGGCGGCTTCCCGGCATGGGCATAGCTGACCGAGACGAACGACTGCAACCAGTTTCCTGTCTCCGCAAGAAGTGTTGACTTGCCCGATGCCTCCGGCCCCACGAACGCAATGACCAAGCCGCCGCGTGGCAACGCGCTTCGAGTGGAACGCCGACCGATTCGTCGCACCGCTTCGCGGACAAGTCGGCTCCATCCCAGTACTAGAGACACGAGCGGCGATCGGATCGCGAACGACCTTAGTCGTTGCATTACCCGGCGGCCGATTCGATAGAACCGAATCGTCGGCGCGCCGCGTCTGAGGCAATCGACCGCCTCCAAGAACAGTTCCGCCGGAACGGACGGGACCCATTGGCGAAGTACCCGGAGTGACTCGTCCAGATTTGCCCGGCGTTCGAGCCAGGAAAACTCTTCGAGCATCGAGGGCCGTTCGCGCCGTACGAAAGGGTGTTCCAGGACGCTTCCGTGCTCCACGGCCTTGCGCAAGACAAAGGCGACCAACTCGGCCTCGGGACTTGGTACGGGGATGGCGCAGATCGTGCGACTGGACGCCAAGAGCGCTTCGGAGAGCGGCAGGCAGTATCGCTTCACAAGCCCTCCGCCCGTGATGACCCTGTAGTAAGCATGCACGTGGACAATGTCGCCCGTGTCCTCGTCGAGTCCGTAAAAGTGGCTGGTCGATGCTTCGCTTTCCAATGCCGAGAGTTGGACGGCACAGAACCCAAGGCTGAGCAGCGTCGCGTCAAACTTCCTGGCATCCTCCTGGTGTACAAGCAGGTCCAAGTCAGACGCAAGCTCCACAGCGGATTCCAGGCGCCAGTTGCTCTTCCAGTGGCAGTAGCGAACACCCGATTCGCCGAGAGCCGCCAGGAGCGATTGGAGTTGTTGCGGCATGGCCGTGTCGCCACGAATGCCCTCTGCCTCAACGCATGGACAGTCTGTCACGAATAAGCTCCACAATCTGACGGACGACGGCTGCGGTGTCAGCAGGGGCATCGGCCACGCTCGACACACTGAGCACTCGGTCGCGCCAAGGGTCGGTCTGAGCCAGCATTTCAAACACCTGCTGACCGTGCCGCAGGAACGCTTCCAAGTGCCGCGGCGATCTGGTTCGAATCGGCGGATCGGGCCGACGCATCGTGCGCACCAGGGCGACATCCAACGGAACTCTCACGTGTACGATCATGTCAGGCACACTCACCATGCTTGCGAAAGACCGCACCTCACGAAGTCGCGGCCCACGACTCGCGTACACGAACAAGTTGTGAGCGGCATTCAACAAGCCCTCATCAACCAGCACAACGAGCTCGCTCGTTCGACGGGTCAACAGCATGCGATGCGACGCGATAAGTCGCAGCGTGCTGCGCGTGCGACTGCACCAGTCCAAGGGCGATTCTGCGTCCCTCGTAATGATCCTGACCGCAAAGCTCAGGAGTCTGCGATGATTCACACCCAGTTCGACGGGCGACGGAGCCAGCACAATGCTCTGCAACAGATTGCGCATCGAATCATTTTTTACCCAAGCGGTCCGCGTCGATTGTGCAACCAGGTCCTGGGAATCAGCAGCCCGCACCCCGCAATCTGCCAGCCTGACGAGTGTGTTTTTGGCCAGTGTCGTCTTCCCCGCACCAGAACAGCCGATGAACTCAACAAACATCGCGAATGAGCACTGCCGATTTGTTTCCATCAATAGCGTGAATCGTGCGGACGGCTCGATGAATCACGCAACCTCCACTGCGGTCTTCTGCAAGATCGTGGTCATTTGCCCAACAACCGGTGGGAACAGCCGCTGGACCAGGAAGTAACAACTTGGTACGTACGTCGACAGAAACCTGCCCAGTGGCGGCACTAGGGCACCCCGCCGCCGACAGATCCATCGGGTCTCGGAACCAACCCTAAAGAGCCGTGCGATACGACGCCGCGAGACTCCCTTGTATTCACCGAAACCGTAGCGCCAGTCGATGATCATAACCTTGAGGTCTCAGCACCCGTAACATCTCCTCGGCAACCCGCTGGGCAAGGGATTCGTCGAGAATCTGAACGAACATCGTTGATTCGAAAACCAAGCGGAAGAAGCCAGACTGATACTCAGTCTTGGACGCGTCGCCACACACGAACTTAATGTTCGGGAATGTCTCCCTTGCCTTTTGCAGGCGCTCCGGCCGTATGTCAATTCCGTAAAGTCTGCTGGGCGGAAACCCGAAGGCGAGAAACTGGATTAGGCTCCCCCCTACACTGCACCCGACATCCAGCACCTTCCAATCCCTTTCAGCACGGATCGATCTCAGCGCCTCGACAACGGACCTGTGAATTGCCATCCGCTGAAACAGAACGCCTCGATTGCGCAGGATGTCGTTACGATCTTCTCCTTTCTGTTCTCGATACGACTTGTACCACGCTTCGGTTTGCGCTG
>Ga0185317_100353_pt1 | contig 12400 bp, 8 predicted proteins | sample DevilsHole_FD_128020 | JGI IMG/M metagenome (GOLD analysis project Ga0185317, IMG submission 128020) | Groundwater microbial communities from Devils Hole, Nevada to study Microbial Dark Matter (Phase II) - Devils Hole (SPADES assembly)... | ecosystem: Environmental > Aquatic > Deep subsurface >...
TTGCGTGATTCTGGGAGTCCGCAGGGACAGTAGCCCGACGCGCCAGCGAGGGACCGGGCCTGATTTCTTGTGATTTCGCCATGTGCTCCCTCGCTGGCGCGTCGGGCTACTGTCCCAGCATCGTGCAGGGCTATTTAGTGGGAGTGAATGAGTGGCTCGCTCGGAAACTCCCCAGCTTGCCGGTTTTTACTGATCGCCGGAACCGGCATTCGCCGATTGTCTACGTTAGCAGGTAGAGAGAGCGGGCTGGTGCGAAGGCATCGCCGAGTTGCCGAGTGTTTGACAAGACCTTGCATTGCCCGTTGCGACCGTAGCCAGGCAGATCTCAGCTCTTTTACATGGTGGTCCGGGGTACAGGAGGGAACTGGTACCTTTACGGACTGACCCAGGAGACAGAAGCACGAGATTCCGGAGTGCCTGCCATGAAGAAGGTGTTCACAACGGGACAAGTGGCGAAGATATGTAAAGTCGCCCCACGAACCGTCAGTAAGTGGTTCGATTCGGGGCGACTGCGCGGGTATCGCATTCCCGGCTCGCAGGATCGGCGGATTCCACGCGAACAACTCATCCGCTTCCTCAAAGAGCACGGAATGCCGTTGGCCGAATTGGAAGACGAGACCCAGAGCAAGTTGTTGCTCGTCGGACTAGATGGAACTCTGGCGGCCACGCTGCGTGAGCGGCTGCCCGAGACCGATGGGTTCAAGTTCGAGACGGCGACGAGCGGGTTCGAGGCCGGCATTCAAGCCGAGTCGCTGCACCCAGACGCGATCGTGATCGACATGAAGATGGGTCGCAATGAGGCGGTGCAGATTTGCCAGAACCTGCGGCGTAAGCCGGAGTATCAAAACACGATTCTGATCGCCCTCGTAGGGGCCGAAGATCTGTCCGGTGACTCCTTGGCCCAGCAGGGGTTCAACGAGGTCTTTCGCAAACCGTTCGACGTGGCCCTGTTGGCGGAACGGATTCGCCGCATGGTTGCTGAGCGAAAGAACCTGATCTGATCTCACCTGATCGAAAACTCGGAACCGCTCTCTCCACGATTCAGCAGGCACCGGGCGGCCCTCTCACGGGGGCCGCCCGGGATCTCTTTCCATGTCACTCAACTTCCCACCTATGCCAGCAGCGGCGAGAGGAGCTGGGCGTCATAGACATCGGTTAGTCGCTCGTCGCGGCCATGCAGGTGGTAGGTGAGTTGCCGGTGATCGAGCCCAAGCAAGTGCAACATCGTCGCGTGTAGGTCGGCGATCTTGACGCGGTTTTCGACGGCATGGTAGCCGAGTTCGTCGGTACTGCCGAACGCCTGGCCGCCTCGGATGCCGCCGCCGGCAAGCCAGAGGCTGAACCCCTGTTTGTGATGATCGCGGCCGTCGCCGCTCTGGCTCACGGGCGTCCGGCCGAATTCGCCGCCCCAGACAACCAGCACGCTATCCAACAGGCCGCGACGCTTCAGGTCCTTGATGAGCGCGGCCGCCGGCTTATCGGTTTGCTCGCAGCAGTTCTTCGTCCCCTCGGCGTTCTTCGCGTGCGTGTCCCAAATCTGACCCTCGACGAAAATCTGTACGAAACGTACGCCGCGTTCCACCAGCCGCCGAGCCATCAGGCAGCGTCGTCCGTAGCTGTCTGTCTTCGGCTGGTTGACGCCGTAGAGGTCGAGCGTCTCCTGAGTTTCCCGGGTCAGATCGAGCGCCGCGCCGGCATGGACCTGCATCCGGCCGGCCAGTTCGTAGCTGGCGATGCGCGCTTCGAGGTCGCTTGCCATGCGCGCGTGCTGGGCCGCGTGCTCGGCGTTCAGCGTTTGCAGAAGCTCGTGTCGCAGTCGCTGAGTGTTTTCCGACGCGGGCGTCGTCGGCTGCAGGTAGAGCACGGGCTCTCCGCTGTGGCGGAAGTGAGTCCCCTGATAGCGCGGCGGCAGAAAACCACTCGACCAATTCCTGGCACCGTCGGTCGGTAGCGACGAATCGTTTCGCAGCACGACGTAGCTGGGCAAGTTGTGGTTCTCTGAACCGAGCGCATAGCTGACCCACGCCCCGACTGTCGGCCGGCCGGAAACGATTCGGCCGGTGTGCATCATCCACAACGCTTGTTCGTGGTTGTTGTGCTCGGTCCACATCGATCGCACGATGGCGATGTCGTCGGCGCAGCTCGCCGTGTGAGGCAACAACTCCGAGTACTCGACGCCGCACTGGCCGGCGGGTCGAAACTTGTACGGCGTGCCAAGCAGGTTGCCGTGCGCGGTCAGCTTCACCAGGTCGGTGAAGTACTTGGGCATCGGCTGGCCATTTCGGTCGTTCAGTTCCGGCTTGGGGTCGAGCGTGTCCATATGGCTCGGGCCGCCGTGTTGGAAGAGCTGGATCACCGCGCGGGCCTTCGGTGCGTAGTGCGGGGAGGCCGCCTCAGGTCGCGCCTGGTCCTCGGCGGCCAGGCGCACGCGGGCCGCGCGCGCCTCACTGACCGACTCGCCTCGCGCCTGATCCTCGGCGAGCAGGCTCGCCAGTGCAATTCCGGCGAAGCCGGCCGCACTGCGCGATAACAAGTCGCGCCGGCTCACGAGGTCGGTCAGGTATCTGGATTGTTGAGACTGCCTAGGCATCGCCGTTGCCGCTCACTCGCTAGTGGATGTAGACGAACTCATTCGTGTTCAACAGCACCAGGGCAATCTGAGTCCATGCCGCGCGTCGGGCGGCGATCCGGTCGACGTCGGTTGCGGCGTCGCCGCGTGCGGCGAGATGGTCCTGTTCGATCGCGGCGAGGGATTGCAGCAGCAACTGCGTCTCGCTCGCGCGAGGCGACCGGGCGAACATCAGTCGCCACGCGAAGTCGATACGGGTCGAGTCGTCGCCGGGCGTCGCGCTCTGGATGCGATCGGCCAGCGCCACCGCCGCTCGTTCGGTGAATGGGCCGTGCAACATCACCAGCGCCTGCATAGGCACCGTCGATATGTTGCGCTGCGGGCAGTTCACCTCCATCATCGGCGTGTCGAACAGGTCGAACATCGTCAGGTGCTGGCTGCGCCGCACGAGCAGGTAGATGCTGCGCCGGTTGCCCGCGTCGTCGTCGCCGGTGACAACCGACCCATCCGACTGAGCAACAACCGGCGTCGCGGGGCCGAACATGCGGTCGCGCAGCTTGCCGGCAACGGCGAGCACGCTGTCGCGCAGCACTTCGCCCTCGACGCGACGAGGTTGCCAAACGCCGAGCAGCACGTTGTCGGGATCGGCAGCCAACTTCGCGGTGTCGACCGCCGAAGTCTGGCGATACGCCGTCGATGTGACCATGAGCCGATGCATTGCCTTGATGCTCCAGCCGCTGCGAACGAACTCAATGGCGAGCCAGTCGAGCAGTTCGGGGTGTGACGGAGCGACGCCGGATCGCCCGAAGTTCGCCAACGTGGGCACGAGGCCACGGCCGAAATGGTGGGCCCAAAGGCGATTCACCTGCACACGCGCTGTCAGCGGGTTGCTTGGTTCGGTCAACCAGCGGGCCAGTGCCAGACGACGGCCCGTCGTCTTGTAGCCGGCGGATATGACGACCGACTCGTCTCCGTTTCGCAGTACCTCGGGAACGGCAGTTTCGACGGTCACGCCCGGCTTGGTGTAGTCGCCGCGAATGAGCAATCGCGCCGTGGGCGGCCTGTCGTCGAGGTCTGCCAGTCCACGCAGCACTACGGGCTGCCGCCGAAGCGCCTGCTCAGCGGCCACGGCCGCCCGCAGCCGCTCGGCTTCCTCCTTGAAGTCGGTGTAACGCGCTGCGAGGTCAGGCTCGGCGACGGCCAGCGTCGGCACGTGCCGCGCGACGAGCGACTTGTGCTCTGCGTTTCGTTTCTCAACGGGCTGGGCCAGTGCCTCCGTCAGCTTTTCCAGCAATGCCGGATCGACTGCACCCCTGGTCGCAACGAGTTCGTCGGCGATGCGCTTCTTGCGGAACCGTGCGACCAGATCGCCCAGCGCGGCGTTCAGGTAGTTGATCCGCTCGTCGGCCTTCTGGTTGTGCTCGCGAATCCGTGCGGCTTGAACGTCGGTCGCCATCACAATCCCACGCACCTCCGACGGCTGCCATCGCGCGGGGTCGAGCGCAGGAAGAAAGAACGCCTGAAGCGAGTAGTAGTCGCGATGCGAGATCGGGTCGAACTTGTGCGAGTGACACCGCGCGCAATGGATGGTAAGGCCGAGAAACGTCGTGCCGACGATCTGCATCGTGTCGCTGATGACCTGATGTATCTCGTTCGGTTCGGTGTAGCCGGGATAGGTCGGGTCGAGTGCGGTGCGAAGGAACCCGGTGGCTGTGAGCTGCCGGGTCATCTCAGGGGTTAGCTCATCGGCTCGACGCCAGTCGCTGAGTTCGTCACCCGCTAGTTGCTCGGAGACGAATCGGTCGAACGGCACGTCATCGTTATGTGCCTGGATGACATAGTCGCGATAGCGCCAGGCCTCGGGGCGAGGCCGGTCGGCCGCGAGGTAACCATCGGAATCGGCGTAGCCGGCGACGTCGAGCCAATGTCGAGCCCAGCGCTCGCCGTAGCGCGGCGATGCGAGTAGTCGATTAACCAGTTGCTCGTAGGCGTCGGCCCGGTCATCGGCGAGGAACTGTTCGAGGTCGTTTGGAGTCGGCGGCAGTCCATGAAGATCGAGACACAGCCGCCGCAACAACACATCGCGTGAGGCGTCGGGATTGAAAGACAGGCCCGCTGCCTCCAGTCTCGCGAGCAGGAATGCGTCGATCGGCGTTCGCACCCGGTCTCCGCCAGTCACGGCGGGCAACGGCGTACGAACGGGCGGTTGAAACGACCAGAATCGCCGGTCGGTCTCGGAGACCCGGTGCGCTGCTTCCGCGTCGTCGAGAGGTAGTTCTCTTGGATTAGCGAGCGGCGCACCACCGGCGACCCAACGACGGATCAACGATCGCTGTCGTTCGTCGAGCCGTCCTTCATCCTTGGGCGGCATTTCACCGCGTTCGATGCGTCGGACGATCAGGCTCTCGTCGGGCTTGCCCGGCACGATGGCCGCGCCGGTGTCGCCGCCCTTGAGAATGGTGAAGCGGCGGCGCAAATCGAGACCGCCGTCGGTCTTGTCTTGCCCGTGGCACTTAACGCAACGGGCTTCGAGAATCGGCGCGATGTCGGCCTCGAACGTGATCAGCGAGCGGCCGCCCGGTTCATCGGCGGTGAGCCAACCGGCAGCGGCCAGCGCGATCAGGACCGCGCCGTAGTGCGACGACCGCAGACCGATTCGACTCATCGCATCGCCCTCGGGACCAGGTGCGCGCGGCGGCTATCTGATCTGGTGCACCTTCCAGCCGCCATCTTCTTGCCGAAGCACAACCTGTTTGCGGCCAGTGTTCGCGGCACTCCGCTTCTTCCTGTCTGGCTGAGGCTGCTGGCCGCTCGGCCCGATTACCACGATTCTCTCAGTCGCTTTTTGTGGAGGCGGCACTTGAACGACGCTAAGCTGGCCATACTGTTCAACCAACTTCGCATAGCCGCGTTCGTCCAACTCTCCCTTTCTGAGTTTTTCCAGTTCCCCCGTTGCCTTGCTGGAAATCAACTTGCTGAGTGAGTCTTGATCCTTTGCGTTGAGCGCGACCAAGAACGCGAGGACGGCACCGTCGGGCTTCTTGGGATCGGCGTCACCGCCACCACCCGCGAATCCACCACCTGGGCCGCCCGGCCCACCGCCGCCTGCTATTCCAGGTCCACCCGCCTCGCCACCGAATCCACCAGCACCGGCGCCGGGCATCCCAGGGCCGCCTCGGCCGCCCGGCCGCCCCGCGCCACCACCAGGCATCCCAGGACCACCCGGCATCCCAGGACCACCCGGCATCCCAGGTCCTCCGGGCATGCCGGCCCCAGCGCCACCCGGTCCACCGCGCCCCGCAGCGCCTGGCATCCCTGGGCCGCCGGGCATACCTGGCCCTCCTGGCTGTCCTCCAAGTCCAGCCGGGCCTCCGCCTGCAGCTCCGGTGTCTCCTCTACCTGACAACCCTCCTGGCCCTTCTCCGCCTTGACCTCCGACTCCGCCAACACCAGCGGCCGCCCCAACTCCAGCGCCGCCAAGTTCTCCGCCATTTTCGCCATCACCGCTCGGCGCCCCTCCCGCACCCCCTGCGCCAGGTCCACCTGGCACTCCGGCACCCCCTGGCATTCCACCGGGAATTCCCGCCACGCCGCCACCGCGAGGATTTCCGGGGCCGGGGCCACCACCACCGGGGCCGCCAGGCATTCCAACACCAGGGCCGCCACTTCCTGGAGCACCAGGCATTCCACCGCCCGGCCCGCCAGGCATTCCACCGCCTGGCCCGCCACCGCCCGGGCCGCCACTTCCGGGAGCACCGGGCATCCCACCACCCGGACCGCCGGGCATTGCGGCACCTGCCGCTCCGCCACCGCTTCCGCCGCCACCTGGAGCGGCCGCAGGTGCTGCCGCCGGCCTCGCCGGTACTGCGGCCGCCGCCGGAACCGCCGCCGGGGCGGATGCCACGGCGCTTGTCTCCGGTTCCGATGAACCGCCACATCCGATCGCGCAGACCATCAAGCCACATGATCCGACAACGCTGACCCAAGTCCTGTGGGGGGATGACATAGAATGGGACTCCTGAACGAGTATGGACTCAATAGCACGGTTGGATTTCAGGTAATGGTGTACAGTTTAGTCGCCGTGTAGTCAAGGAACTCCATCTTAGGTGTCGCAACTCTTTAGAAGTGTCCTCATTCCTAACGAGACTTTTCACTGATGACCAGCATGTGATGCCTTGGGCCAGAGCCTGAGCTTCGAGCGTGCGGGGTCGAGATGGGTGCGTCGTACACCCCCATCGCATCAACGGCGGCGGACTTCTTCCGGCCGGGACTGTCCGTTATACTGCACCGGCACAGACGATTCACGCCTTCCGCAGAAACTGACGCCGCGAGTCTGAGATGAGTCGACGCTACCTGACGGCCGGTTTCGTGAGCTTTCTTGGTTTTGTTGCGGCCGCCGCCGACGACACGGCCAAGCCCGCGCCAATGGCCGTTCGCGACCGGCACTGGGCTTACCTGGCACCGGTTCGGCCGCCGACGCCGACGCCCAAGACGTCAGCATGGGTGCGAAACCCCATCGACGCCTTCGTCGCCGAGCGGCTCCAGCGCGAGTCGCTCGCGCCATCGCCCGAAGCCGACAAGACGACGCTGCTGCGCCGACTGAGCCTCGACATCGTCGGACTCCCGCCGACGATCGAAGACCTGGACGCCTTCCTCGCCGACACGAGCGACGACGCGTATGATCGGCAGGTCGAGAGATTGCTCAGAAGCCCGCACTACGGCGAACGCTGGGGCCGACATTGGCTCGACGCCGCCCGCTACGCCGACTCGGACGGCTACGAGAAAGACAAGCAGCGTCAGGTCTGGTTCTACCGCGACTGGGTGGTCGCCGCTCACAATCGCGATCTGCCGTATGACCAGTTCATCATCGAGCAGATCGCCGGCGACCTGCTGCCCAACGCGACTCAAGACCAACTGGTCGCAACGGGATTCCTCCGGAACTCGATGATCAACGAAGAGGGAGGAGTCGACCCGGAACAGTTCCGCATGGAGGCAATGTTCGACCGCATGGACGCGATCGGCAAGAGCATCCTCGGACTAACGATCCAGTGCTCGCAGTGTCACGACCACAAGTACGACCCGATCACCCAGGAAGACTACTACCGCCTGTTCGCATTTCTGAACAACGACCACGAAGCGAACATCGTCGCGTATGCGCCGGACGAGTTGATGCGCCGGGCCGACTTGCTGCGGCAAATCCAAGAGATCGAGTCCGATCTGCAGCACCGCACGCCCGACTGGCGGGCCCAGATGGCCGCGTGGGAGACTCTGGTCCGGAACAACCAGCCGACGTGGACGATCGTGCGCCCCGACGAAGATTCGAGCGGCGGCCAAAAACACTACGTGCTCGCCGACGGGTCCATCCTCGCCGCCGGATACGCGCCGACGAAACACGAAACGTCGTTCGCGGTGAAAACCGACATGCAGAACGTCGCGGCGATCCGACTGGAATTGCTGAACGACCCGAACCTGCCGCTCGGCGGACCGGGCCGGTCGACCAAGGGGCTGTGTGCCCTCACCGAGTTCAAGGTCACGGCCGAACCGGCCGACGGGTCGGCCAAGCCGCAGGACCTGAAGATCGTCTCGGCGACCGCCGACGCGAACCCGGCCGAGGCGGTGCTCGACCCCATCTTCGACGACAAGAGCAACAAGCGGCGCGTGACCGGACCGATCGAGTATGCGATCGATCGCAAGGACGAGACGGCGTGGGGCATCGACGTGGGGCCGGGCCGGCGCAACGTGCCGCGTCAGGCGGTCTTTGTGCTCGAGAGTCCGGTTTCGTTTCCCAGCGGCGCCCTACTCACTTTCAAGCTGGTTCAGAACCACGGCGGCTGGAACAGCGACGACAACCAGAACAACAATCTCGGTCGGTTCCGCTTCGCGATCGCCGACCAGTCGTGCGCCGTGGCCGACACAGTTCCGCGGAGCGTGCGCGAGATTATTGCCGTGCCCGCCGACCAGCGCACGCCCGCCCAGGTCGCGACGGTCTTCAGCTACTGGCGCACCACCGTCGCGGAGTGGAAGGATGCGAACGATCGCATCGAGTCGTTGTGGCGGCACCATCCCGAAGGCGGCTCGCAACTCGTGCTACGCTCGCGGGCCGACGAAGCCATGCGCCCGACTCACCTCTTGAAACGCGGCGATTTCCTGAAGCCCGAACGGCCGGTCGCGCCGGGCGTACCCGCATTCCTGCATCCCCTAGGCCCGGACGAGGGCGCACGCGACCGGCTTGCCCTGGCCCGATGGCTCGTCGATCGCCGCGCGCCGACCACCGCCCGCGCGATCGTGAACCGCGTCTGGCAGGCGTACTTCGGCGCCGGGCTTGTCGGCACGAGCGAAGACCTGGGCGTCCAGTGCGAGCCGCCGTCGCACCCGGAGTTGCTCGACTGGCTTGCGGTCGAGTTCATGGATCGCGGCTGGAGCCTCAAGGCGCTGCACCGGCTGATCGTGCAGTCGGCCACGTACCGCCAATCGTCGCGGGTGTCGGCGGCGCTGGCGGCCCGCGACCCGGCCAACCGGCTGCTCGCGCGCGGCGCTCGGTTTCGCGTCGAAGGCGAGATCGTCCGCGACGTCGCCCTGGCCGCGAGCGGACTGCTGAACCCTAAGCTGGGCGGTCCGAGCGTGTTCCCGCCCGCGCCCGATTTCCTCTTCGTGCCGCCGGCAAGTTACGGCCCGAAGGTGTGGAAGGAAGACCGAGGCCCCGAACGACACCGGCGGTCGCTCTACACGTTTCGTTATCGTTCGGTGCCGTACCCGCCGCTTCAGACGTTCGACGCGCCGAACGGCGACTTTTCGTGCGTACGCCGCGTCCGATCGAACACGCCGCTGCAAGCGCTGACGACGCTGAACGAGCCGCTGTTCGTAGAATGTGCCCAGGCCCTGGCGCTGCGAACGCTGCGCGACGGCGGCGACCACGATGCGGCGCGCCTGATCTATGCGTTCCGCCTCTGCACCGCGCGGCCCCCGACCGACCCGGAGGTCGCCGAACTCGCCAGCCTGCTCGAACGACAGACTCAGCGATTCCGCGACGGCAAGCACGACCCGTGGGGAATCGCTGCGCCCGATCCGAACAAGCCGCCCGACCTGCCGCCCGGCGCCACGCCCGCGCAACTCGCCGCATGGACCGTCGTGGCCCGCGTGCTGCTCAACCTCGACGAGACGGTCACCAGAGAATAGACTCGCGTTGTGCCACAAATCATGATGATGGCAGGAACGATCATGGATATTGCGGGATTGCGCGAAGCAGTGCAGAAGCGACCCTTTGCGACTCGCCGCTGGTTCCTCGAACAATGCGGCGTCGGCCTGGGCGCAATCGCGCTCAATCATCTCATGGCGGCGACCGGCAGCGCCGCGCCGGCTGCGGCGGGAGTCGTCAACCCGCTCGCGCCGCGATTCGGTCATTTCCCGGCCCGCGCGAAAAACGTGATCTTCTTGTTCATGGCCGGAGCGCCGAGCCACCTCGAACTGTTCGACAACAAGCCGCAGCTCGCGAAGTTCGACGGCACGCTGCCGCCGCCGGAGTTGCTCAAGGGCTACCGCGCGGCGTTCATTAACCCGAACTCGAAGCTGCTCGGCCCGAAGTTCAAGTTCGCCCGGCACGGCCAGTGCGCGGCCGAACTATCGGAACTGCTGCCCCATCTCGCCACGGTGGTCGACGACGTCGCCATCGTCAAGTCGATGGTGACCGACGCATTCAACCACGCGCCGGCCCAGATCATGATGAACACCGGCGCCACGCAGTTCGGCCGACCCAGCATCGGCTCATGGGTCACCTACGGACTGGGCAGTGAATCGGCCGACCTGCCGGCGTTCGTCGTGTTCGGTTCGGGCAAGAAGGGGCCGAGCGGTGGGAACTCGAACTGGGGGAGCGGCTTCTTGCCCACCGTGTACCAGGGCGTCCAGTTCCGCGGCAGCGGCGACCCGGTCTTGTATCTGTCGAACCCACGCGGCGTCGACCACGAGCTACAACAGGATTCGCTCGCCTCGATCAACCGGCTGAACCAGATGCGGCTCGCGGCTGTCGGCGATCCGGAGATCGCGACGCGCATCAATTCGTTTGAGGTTGCATTTCGCATGCAATCGAGCGCGCCCGAACTGATGGACATCGCCAAAGAACCCGAACACATCCTGACGATGTACGGCGCGGAACCCGGCAAACCATCGTTCGCGAACAACTGTCTCTTGGCGCGGCGACTCGTCGAACGCGGCGTGCGATTCGTCGAACTGTTTCACGAGGCTTGGGACCAGCACGGCAACCTGGTGGCCGACCTCAAGAAGAACTGCCAGGACACCGACCAGGCGTGCGCGGCCCTGGTGCGCGACCTGAAGCAGCGCGGCATGCTCGACGAGACGCTGGTGATCTGGGGCGGCGAGTTCGGCCGCACGCCGATGGTGCAGGGCGGCAGCGACGGGCGCGATCATCATCCCAACGCCTTCACCATGTGGCTCGCCGGCGGCGGCGTCCGACCCGGCGTCACGTTCGGCGAAAGCGACGAACTCGGCTTCAACGCCACCGTCGATCGTGTCCACGTCCACGACCTGCACGCCACGGTCCTGCACCTGCTCGGCTTCGACCACACGAAACTGACTTATCGGTTCCAAGGTCGCGATTTCCGCCTGACCGACGTGCACGGGCGACTCGTGAATGAACTCCTCGCGTAGCACTTTGAATGGATGCACGTCCCGTCATGGCCAACTTCGTGCGCATCGCCGGTGTCAGTGAACTGCGGCCGGGCACGGCAACCGTGAAGGCGCTGGCGAACACTTCGCGCACTGTCGCACTCGTCCGCGTGGTCGATCAGATCTACGCGATCGACGACAGTTGCCCGCACCGCGGCGGCAGTCTCGGTCGCGGCTCGCTCGACGGAACGGTCGTGACCTGCCCGTTGCACGGCCGCCGGTTCGATGTGACGACCGGCGGTTGCGTGGGCGGGTCCGCAACCGGCGTGCGTCGCTACACCGTGAAGATCGACGGCGACGACGTGTTCATCGACTTGCCCGAGGTCGCACCCGCCGCGGGTCCCAACTCGCCGAGTTGCCTGGTCCGCTTTGGGGCCATGGGGCATGTCGGCAAGTTTCGCGTACACGAGTCAAACGGCGTCTCGCGCGGCGATCGCGTCATTGTGCAATCGAGCCGCGGCCTGGAGGTCGGCGAAGTGCTGATCGCGGCCGGCGGCGACTCGCGGCTGCTCGCCGGTCAGCCCGACTCCGGCGCCGTGCTGCGCGCGATGACCGCCGACGATCGCGTGGCGGCCGACGTACTACGCCGAGGCCAGCAACGGGCCTTCGAGTCGTGCCGACGATTGATCGACGATCGCCGCGTGCCGGTGGCGCTTGTCGACGTGGAACAGTTGTTCGACGGCAAGACGATCATTTTCTATTTCCTGGGCGACGCGCCGCCGGAACTGGCCGACCTGACGGGCGAACTGGCCGGCCGCTACGCCGCCCAGGTGATGTTCCGCCCGTTCGGAGATTCGGCCGTCGCCGGATGTGGCGATGGTTGCGCTCGCATCGGCGAACATGGCTGCGGGTCGTGCGGAACCGAGGGCGAGTGCGGCGTCGGCCGCTGCGGCGACCAACCGCCAGATTCTTAGTACTGTTCCACATTGCAAGGGGTTCGAATTCGTTTAACCCGCAGCCGCAGGCGAGGCATGGCTGGCGTTTGTCGTGCCTCGCCTGCGGCTGCGGGTTAAACGACCGAAGCCGATTTCAGACCCTATTCATTGGGGTGCAGTACCTGGTGCTTGCCCTTGCATCGCCATTCGATTCGCTAAATGGCTTTGCGTGATTCTGGGAGTCCGCAGGGACAGTAGCCCGACGCGCCAGCGAGGG
>Ga0185317_100354_pt1 | contig 12399 bp, 12 predicted proteins | sample DevilsHole_FD_128020 | JGI IMG/M metagenome (GOLD analysis project Ga0185317, IMG submission 128020) | Groundwater microbial communities from Devils Hole, Nevada to study Microbial Dark Matter (Phase II) - Devils Hole (SPADES assembly)... | ecosystem: Environmental > Aquatic > Deep subsurface >...
GTTGGGGGTGTCTGCGATGCTGGGGGAGCTGGGGGTGGATATGGTGTCTCCTGATGCGGAGAAGGGGTTGCTGGCGGGGTGCGATCTGGGAGTGACGGGGGTTGATATGGCGCTGCCTGAAACTGGTACGCTGGTGTTGCGCTCGTCAGAGTTGCAACCTCGTTTGGTTTCTCTTTTGCCTCGGGTTCATTTGGCGATTTTGGGTGTGGGGGCTTTGCGTGCCGGTTTGCATGAGGTGTTTGAGGAGGTGAAAAATGAGGGGTATTGTGTTTTTGTGACGGGTCCGAGTCGCACGGCGGATATTGAGTTAACTTTGACGATTGGTATGCACGGTCCTGGGGCGCTTTATGTTTGGGTGTTAGGGGAGAGTTAGGGTTTTTTTGAACCGCCCCTGTGAAGGAGCGCCAAGGGATGGGGGCGGGGGTGCCGGTGGGTTAGCAGAATGTTGGAGGTTGCCAACAGGAGCGAAGCGAGGGTGTGGGTGGAGCGAACCGGAGGGTATCGCCTATTAAGCGCATTAACTTTACTGATTAACTGAGGGCTAGCACTAGATAGCTCAAGTCGAAAGCTAGCTTAAATTAGGGCGACTATAGTTTCAGCCTCTTGCGTGAAAATGGACTGAATTGCTTTTATTCTCTAACTAAAGGTATCCGCGTTTATAATAATTTTTGTCTCCCACTCGCTCTCGCGCTTCGCTCTCACGCTCATGTCTAGAAAACCGCGCCATCTCCTAACCGGCAACTCCTATCATATCACCACTCGCGCTCTATAACCGCGAGTTCAAATTATCCAGGCGCGACTGCCGGGAGGTGTTTCTCTATGCGATTAAGAAAGCGCTGGACAAATATCAATTCAAACTGTACGCCCTCTGTATTATGTCCAACTACGTCCACTATCTCATCGAACCGGCGCAGTCGGAAGATTTGCCCAAAATTATGCACTTCCTCAACTGGTATACTGCCATGTGTTTCAACCGCATGCTGAAGCGCACGGGCCATTTTTGGGAAAAGCGGTATTACTGCGACGGATTTGCGCCCTCAGATAGGGAACGCGCTTTAAACACGCTCCCCTACATTCATGGCAATCCAAAAGCTGCCAACATGGGCAAAGGCTTTTTCTATGATTTCAGCAACTATGGAAGTTACGAACGCCTGACAGACGATGGACTCACGCAATGGCATCCAGCTTTCTTGCAACTCGGCAGCACTCTTGAGGAGTGTGTCCAGAAATCCCGTGGATTTTGCTAAAAGTACTTTCCCCAAGGGAAAAACCCCAGCCCGGTCACACGCTTGGAAGCCGGCTTTTAGCTGGGGTTCATATCAATCCTTCTCCCGATAAGAAGCGCTCTACAAAGGCCAATCACACTCATAAAGTGGCCGGACATACGGGGTGCCAGGTATCAGAAAACGAGTTAGTGGCACAGGTTGTGCGGCAATTTATCGAAGCTAATCGAGCGCCAAAGGAAGCGGGGAAAGACTTTTGACATTTTTTGAGGTCAGTGCTAGGATAAGAGAGTTACTCTCTATCTCAAAAGGATTAACCACGGAAATTCATATGCACCCCCCACGATGGACTCCAGCTGGCCCTCGGACAAACTATCATGGTCACGCACGACGCCGCCCTCGGCACCGGCACCGGTAGCAGTCGTGGAATTGCTATCTCCGGGAGCGGCTTGCATAGTCTTGTTCTTTTTCATGGGTTGTTCCACCGTTCGTTACGTTCAAAGTTCCTAGTTCGTCGTCAAGGCTCCCCGACTCCCCCTGTGATTTTTCCCTTGGTGACGGGTTGGCTTTCTGACTTACTTGCTTTTCATTATTGCAGGCAGACACAGGAGGAGTCAAGAGGTTTTGTCAATAAATTTTGTCGAATTTGTTTTCTGGGTAAAAGTAGGCTTTGAATACATAACGACGGGGCCAACCTCTGCTTTCTGATGTAGCCGGCTCCCGATTTTTAGCTTTTTTTATGAGTTCAGCAACTACGGAAGTTACATCCATCCGAACAGCCTGCCGGCTAAGAGTGCGCCCAGAATGCCCTTGGACATTGCCAAAAGTACTTTCCCCAAGGGAAAAACCCCAAACGGCTCCCATGCTTGGAAGCAGGCTTTTAGCTGGGGTTCATCTCAATCCTTCTCCCGATAAGAAGCGCTCAACAAAGGCCAATCACACTCAGAAAGTGGCCGGACATACGGGGTGCCAGGTATCGGAAAACGCAGGTTGTGCGGCAATTTCTCGAAGCTAATCGAGCGCCAAAGGAAGCGGGGAAAGACTTTTGACATTTTTTGAGGTCAGTGCTAGGATTGGTAGCTAAGGAGTGGGCTGGTTCCGTTCAGCAGCTGATCAATCGGTAGTAGACCGCCGAAACCTGTTGTTACGAGGGTGGTTATTGCGTTACAGCTCAAATCCAAATTCGACCCGCCCCAAATGGATGCCAGATCGCCCTCGGACAAATCATCACGCACGACGCAGCCCTCGGCATCGGCACCGGCAGCAGTCGCTGTGGAATTGCGCTCTACGGGAGCGGCTTGCATGATCTTGTTGTTTTTCATGGCTTGTTACACCATAGTTGAAAGTTCCTAGTTCGTCGTCAAGGCTCCGCGACTCCCCCTGTGATTTCTCCGGGGGGACGGAGTGGCTACCTGGCAGACTTGACCGGCACACCGCACTGCTGTACGATGCCCTTAACATCTAATATAAACCAGCCAAACTCATCCGCCCACTGACCACCATCAGTAATTTCGTTAGTATTTCATCAGGAATTTCCCTCCCCACCTATGGCACCCACCGGCGATCCCTTCCCCCAGGCGGCTATGCACTGGGACTTAGACACCCTCTACGCAGACTTGACCGAGGCCAAGGGCAAGCCCCTCACCCCCACCGAGAAGCTGCACCTGCGGGGGTTGCTCTGCGGTTGCAGTCCCTCCAAAATAGCACAAACCCTCGGCAAAAACTGCAAGGGCGTCGAGACAGACCTGTGCGCAACTTTGTATCGATATGTTAAGAGTCAGGTGGGCAAAGGCAGCGAAAAGATATACAGCTGGAGAAACATCACTTCATGGCTTGAGGAAGCCGGATATACAAGTCATCAGGCTCCTAAATCGGCGAGCCCGAAATCTTTCAACGAAAAATTTCACATCACTAATATAAATTGTGATAACAATCAAATAACAATTGAGGTATTCCTGCAAATCACTATCCCCGTACCTTCAGAGTTATTAAGACAAAACCCAGACAAAAGTGGGGATAACAGTCACAACGGCATGGAGCAAAATTGAAGGGTGTAGAGGGGTGTACCGGCTCAATCCTAACCTTGTTACTTCCAGAAATACAGTGCGTTCCGCCGCATGTAAAATATTAGCAGAAGTGGTGCCGTTGCGCCGGTGGAAAGCACCCCGCGACTTGTGTTAAGCTATGATTGAATTTGCCCGGAGGTGACAGTCGGCGGTGCCGAAAGTGAGGCGTTCCCAGCTGCCAGGCTGGGAACGAGGGGAAACGAGGGGAAAAAAGAAGGATGAACTAACACTCGTTAATTCACCCTTCCTTTGCGAACCCTTCACCTATCACTTAGCAGCCGCCGGCTTCTTCTGAGCGAGCATGCGCTCAACACTCATCGCAGCAACGCCCAAAGTCACCAGAACCATACCGAAAATCTGCAGTGGTAACAACTTCTCACTAATAATGATAAAGCCAAACAATGCCGTCAAAGCAGGCCCGCTAGTCCCGATAATTGACGCCAGCGCCGCCCCGGCAAACCGGATAGCGAAATTATTCAGCAGATAGCTAGCCAGTGTGAACACACCCAATATAGCGCTGCCAATCAGCAGGCTAGGCCACAAACTCCAATTGAAATCCACTGCCATTCCCTTTGGTAAAGGAATCAGCAAACTGACCGTGCAAAACACCAAAATCGACAGGAACCCAACCAGAGTAAAAGGAATTGGGTGGAGCTTTTTCTGCCCCAGCTGCGCCGTAATCACATAGCCTGCGAAAGCGATACCTGCTCCCACTGCAGCAGAAACGCCCAACTGTAGATTGCCTTGGGCACCCCCTGCCGGTAGGGCCAAAACACCCCCTCCAGTAATCACACCCATCGCCGCAATGCGGACAATCGAAGGTTTGTCTGCAAACAGCCACCAAGACGCCAGCACCGTCACAATCGGATAAATAAAGAATATCGTGATCGCAATGCCGGTGGGAATATTCCCAATCGCAATATAAATCAGCACCTGCGACAGGAACAAAAAGAAACCGCTGCCTACCACCTTCAGCCACTGGTCAGGATCGCGAGACTTGACAAACCGATTCAGGTCTTGCCACACTTGCGGATACAGGAAAGTCGCCAAAATTGGCATCACCGCAATCACCACCACTGTCCGCAACAGCAGAATCAAAAGCGAATTCCCAAATCCGGGCGAGATAAATCCTTGCAGCTGCCAGATGCCAAAAATCATCCGGGGAGCCTTAGCCTTGAGGATAATCTTCAGGGAAACATTAAACAGCGACAGCACCACCGAAGAAATCAGAGCCAGCACCAAACCCACCTGAACCAGCGATGCCGGTTTGGGCGCAGCAGCCGGTGGCGCTGCGGGTGCCGGTGCCGGTGCCGGTGCCGGTGCCTTGGGCGCAACCTGCCGGTCAACGGGTGGCTGCGGTTGCGGCGGTAGAGGTGCCGGTGCAGGCTTCAAAGAGGGAGTGAGTACCGCTGTTTTACCAGAGTTCAGCTGCGGGCCAAGCTGAGCCGGCTGGCTGTTCTGCAATATGCGCTCTAAATCCTCCTGTGACAGCTCAGCTGCAGTTGGGACAGGGTTTCCTTGCTGTTTCAGCTGCTCAATCAGACGGTTGACCAGCACCTCCAAAACCACCTCACCTTGCTGCTGCAGGCTGTTGAGGCGCTTCAGGTGTTCGGCGAGCCGTTTTTGATAGCCGTCGAGTTCCTCTCGCACCTCCTCGTAGTTGGCCATCAGCGTGCCGTCCATTGATGCCAGGAACACCCCAGCACCCCTTCTGTCGCGACCGGCATTCGATGCCGGTGCCAGTCGCGCATCCGCAGCTATTGCCGACTGCCTAGCCGCCGCTGCCAGCTCATCAATGTGCGGCGACAGTCGCTGTTGCACTTGTGCCGCCACCAGGTCAGCCAGTTGCGCCGTCAGCTGTTCTTGCTGGGACTTTTGCTGCTGGGAAAGCAATTCCAGTCGCTCAACCAGCTGTTCCTGCTGGGCCTTTTGCTCCTGGGACATGGATTGCAGCTTCTGCAATTGCTGCTGCTGCTGCTGCTGGATGAGCAGCTTGTCGATTTCCTCACTCAGGCGGGATGTTTCAGACAAAAGCCTGGTGAAGTCCTCAGAAAACTTGACGACTAAATCTTGCTGTAAATGCCTCAGATCCTCAGTAACCGCCCTCAAAGCGTTCTCCACGGCTTGAGGATCGCCTGCTTCCGGGCTGTCCGGTCTATTGTCCAGGGGCTGCATCAGTGTCTAACCTCTACTCTGTTGCTATCAAGGGTTCTAGTTGCAAGTGCGCCATTTCGTCAATGCTGGCATGTATTTTGGCAAATTCACTTTCAAATTGGCGTCAGTTGCCCTTAAAGAAATCTAACCTTCTGCTTTAGACCTGATTAGCAGAGGTTTCGGGGATTTTACCTGAGTTGCTGCAAGCCGGAATTGCTTGTCTGCCAATGGCTGCCGGTGGCTGAAACTTTTCCGTCCTGGGACATCGGCAGCGAGGGTAGCATCTTGCAGTGCCCTAATCCCAGTCTGGCGCTCTCCCCTCACCCCCACGCCGCAGCCCCCAGACTGCGAGCAATAGTAAAGATGCCCGCACCCAGACCGGCAGCAATGGGAACCGTAATCAGCCAAGCCAAAACAATTCCCCGCACAGTATCCCAGCGAAGAGCTGTCCCAGAGCCGGTTTTCGACAAACTTCCCACGAGTCCGATACCGGCAACGCTGCCCACGAGAGCGTGAGAAGTGGAAACCGGCAGCCCCAGGCGGGAAGCGAGCAAAACCGTGGTGGCGGTGGCCAATTGAGCGCAGAATCCCCCACTCGGCTGCAGGGGAATAATCCCCTCCCCTACTGTAGCAATCACGTTTTTGCCCAACACGGCCAAACCGGCGACAATGCCCGCACCGCCCAGCAGCAAAATCCAAAACGGGACTGAGAAATTGGCGCTGGGAACCGAGCCGGTGCGCAGGATATAATCGATTGTGGCCAGGGGAGCCACCGCATTGCCTACATCATTGGAGCCGTGAGCGAAAGCCACAAAGCAGGCGCTGAGGATTTGAAACCGGCCCAACAACCGCTCCACCGCTCCCAGTGACTTGTCCGTCGGCTCGCCAGTTTCCGGTTTGTAGTTGGGCTTTAGCCCTCCCGGTTTGTAGTTGGGCTTTAGCCCTCCCGGTTTGTAGTTGGGCTTTAGCCCTCCCGGTTTGTAGTTGGGCTTTAGCCCTCCCGGTTTGTAGTTGGGCTTTAGCCCTCCGATTTCCAGTTTGTGGCTAGATTTCAGCCCTCCCGGTTTGTAGTTGGGCTTTAGCCCTCCGATTTCCAGTTTGTAGCTAGACTTCAGCCTTCCCGGTTTGTAGTTGGGCTTTAGCCCTCCGATTTCCAGTTTGTAGCTAGACTTCAGCCCTCCGATTTCCGGTTTGTAGTTGGGCTTTAGCCCTCCGATTTCCGGTAATGCCCCACCCGTCGCCCCCTGGCTGCCCCCTAATGTGTCCAACTGCCGCCAGCTGACTAGGGTCAGGCCAACTGCAGCGCCGGCACCCAAGACGATGGGGATATCGTGAGGGGGAATCGCCACTGCTAATCGCTGTGCGATCCAAGCCTGTGCCGGTGCGCTGAGGGCCGGCAGTGCCAGCGATCCAAAGACGCCCAGCAGCAGCGCCGAGAGCCAGGGAACCCACTCGTACAGTTGCTTTAGGGGGTCGGGGCTGTCGAGAATCCAGCGCTTCACAAGAATGTAGAGGCCGGCTGCAATGGCGGCGCTGACTGCCGGTGTCACCACCCAGGTGAGGGAGATGGTACCAATTTGTGACCAGCGCACCGCACCGGCACCTTCCGCCACCCAGCTGAAGCCGGCGATTGCCCCCACAATAGCGTGGGAGGAAGAGACTGGCCAGCCTCGCCGGGTGGCCACTTGCATCCACAGCCCGCAGGCGAGGGTGACGGATACCATGCCGGTGAGCAGCACCCCCGGAGAGCCGGCAAATTCAGCGGGATTGACGATTTCGGTGGCCAGTGTTGCTGATACCTTTTGGCCGTGTGAAACAGCGCCGGTGAACTCCAAGATGCCGGCTAATGTCAGGGCTTGCCGCAGGGTGAGCGCCTTTGACCCCACAGAGGTGCCTATGGAGTTGGCCACGTCGTTCGCCCCCAGATTCCAGGCCAGATAAAAGGCCAGAAGGGCTAGCAAGACTGTCATGTCGGTTTTAGGGCTGACAACAGCAGGTGATTTGCGTTCCATCTTCCAATTTATGCGATACTTTACTCAAGACAGCCACCCGAACCTGAGAACCTTTGGCGGGTGGCTGCTCTGAAAATCTCAAGACAGTCACCTAGACCTGAGAAGCTTTGGCGGGTGGCTGTCCCGGAAACTGCCACAAAGCCTGAATCTCTAAAGGATGAGTGGCCTTCAAGCTAGTTCAAGTGACTTCTTCTCAAAGAAGGTGGGCAATATCTTGAACTTGGCTGTTGTGCTCGCGGGATTTTCCCGTGGGCATTGGTTGATCCGCCTTGGTTGAGAGAATCTCTCAGCTTATGTATTTGTTGGCAACTGTGAAAGGTTGGCACGCAAAAAGGTATCGGTTTAGATTTTAGATGCTCTGGCCGGCTGTCCCCCTGGCCACCTCCGCTACCCTGTGGCCGAAAAATTTTCCAAAAATTTTCCCAAAAATTTTTTGACTTTTTGTCAGGCAGCGATATACAATAGACAATTGTGAGTTTTTAAAGCCCTATGAATGCTGAAGCGATTATCCGCTCCATTGAAGCGGAGCAACTGAAAACCAATTTGCCGGACATCCACATCGGCGATACCGTCAAGGTGGGCGTGAAGATTGTGGAAGGTGGGAAAGAGCGGGTTCAACCTTACGAGGGAACCGTGATTGCCAAGCGCAATGGGGGGCTGAACACCACCATTACGGTGCGGCGCATTTTCCAAGGGGTGGGCGTGGAGCGGGTGTTCCTGATCCACTCGCCCCGGATTGAAACCGTCCAAGTTCTGCGTCGGGGTGTGGTGCGCCGTGCTAAACTGTACTTCTTGCGGCAGCGGGTTGGCAAGGCAACCAGGCTCAAGCAGCGGTTCGATAAAAGTGTTTAGAAAAAATTCTGGCTTGGCAGTCTAGCCAATAACGCAGCGATGCGTTATATTAAATTAGACAGGCAGATGAGAGCCAAGCTCAGAGTCGTGGCCCGTGCGCTCTTAGTTCAGTTGGTAGAACGCAGGTCTCCAAAACCTGATGTCGGGGGTTCAAGTCCTCCAGGGCGCGCTGAACTATGTCCTCACGCAGTCCTGCCCGAAAGCAGCTCGCCAGATGCACGCACTCGCATCAAAGCAGGAAAATTTCGGGTAGTATTGTTATCGGAGTCACTAAATGACCGCCCGCGCTCCGGCGCGTGGCGGGGCAGGTAATACTGTGGTAGGTGAGCAGCCGCTACTGGCACGTCCCCGATAGAGAAGCCGGGGATGGGCCAAAGCGCGGGACAAGAGGTGTGTGCCTCGTGCAGCAAGCCGTCAGCCCCAGCACCCTACCCTCTCTCGGTTGGGGGAAAGGTGGGTTCCCGTCTGGGGAGCTGGGTGTGGGGGGAAAATTAAGGGGTGCTGGCGCGCGAGGCGGAGAAAAACAGGAGGCTAAACCGCCTGTCAGAGGGCGGCAAGACCAGGAACGAGATAAAATATAAGCTGTAGCGATCCCAAGAGCGAGGCCGCAAGAAGATGGCAAAGAAAAACGAAGCTGAGATTCAGCAAACCCCACCGGCGGGGTTTAATATGGGCACCTTTTTTGACGAAACCAAAGAGGAACTCGCTAAAGTCGTTTGGCCCTCGCGGCAGCAGCTGATTAGCGAATCGCTAGCAGTGCTGTTGATGGTAACTCTGGCGGCAACATTCATCTACCTGGTGGATAACTTATTTGCTTGGGCAGCTTTACAGGTGTTTAGATGAGTTTTCCATCAGAAGAATCGCGCGTTTCCAAGAAACGGGCTGAACCGGACTTGCAAAAGGCGGCGTCTCTCCCCGAGGCGCGGTGGTATGCGGTTCAGGTGGCATCAGGCTGTGAGAAGCGGGTGAAGACTAACCTGGAACAGCGGATTCAAACGCTGGATGTGGGGGACAGGATTTTCCAGGTGGAGATCCCCCAGAGTGCGGCGATTAGAATCCGCAAGGATGGCTATCGCCAGCAAACGGACGAGAAAGTCTTCCCTGGCTATGTCCTAGTGTCAATGGTGATGGACGATGAAAGCTGGCAGGTGGTGAAAAACACGCCCAATGTGATTAACTTCGTGGGGGCGGAACAGAAGCGCCGCTATGGCAGAGGGCGCGGACACGTCAAGCCGGTGCCGCTGAGTTCTTCAGAAGTGGAGCGGATCTTCAGGCAAGCTCGCGAACAAGAGCCTGTCCTCAAAGTTAGCACGGGCGTTGGCGACAAGATTGTTGTCCTGTCAGGGCCATTTAAAGATTTTGAAGGCGAGGTGATTGAAGTGAGTCCGGAACGGGGTAAGCTAAAAGTATTGCTCTCCATCTTTGGACGGGATACGCCAGTAGAATTGGAGTTTAATCAGGTACAAAAACGCTGAGACGTAGATGGCAAAGAAAATAGTTGCGGTGGTGAAGTTGGCCATCACGGCGGGGAAGGCCAATCCGGCACCTCCCATCGGGCCAGCGCTGGGTCAGCACGGCGTAAATATTATGGCGTTCTGCAAAGAATATAACGCCAGAACAGCTGACCAAGTCGGTCTAGTGGTGCCGGTGGAAATTTCTGTCTATGAAGACAGGAGCTTTACATTTGTGCTGAAGACGCCGCCGGCTTCAGTGCTGATTCGCAAGGCTGCGGGGATTGAGCGCGGATCGGGCCAGCCGAACCGCACCAAAGTCGGGTCGATTACCCGGGCTCAGCTGCGGGAAATCGCGGAGAAGAAAATGCCTGACCTCAACGCTAATGATGTGGAGGCGGCGATGAGAATCGTGGAAGGCACCGCCAAGAACATGGGCGTCTCGGTGGCTGACTAGGGATCTCGGTTGTGTGATCGCTTAGCCGTTCCCGGCGCGTCATTCTCACAGTTTCGGGCCGTTTAACCGTAAAATGAATTATCGGGGGAGAGGCATGGCCTCGCTACTCACCCCAGGAGACACTGATGGCGAAAAAAATTTCGCGCCGATTGCGCGAACTGAACAAGAAAGTTGAAGACCGGCTCTACGAGCCACTGGATGCGCTGAACCTGTTAAAAGAGACAGCGACAGCCAAGTTTCCGGAATCAGCAGAAGCCCACATCCGTCTGGGGATTGACCCCAAGTACACGGACCAGCAGCTGCGGACGACGGTGGTGCTGCCCAAGGGAACGGGCCAAACCGTGCGCGTGGCGGTGATTGCGCGGGGGGAAAAGGTGCAAGAAGCCACGAGTGCCGGTGCGGATGTGGTGGGTTCAGAAGAGTTGATCGCCGAAATCCAGCAGGGGCGGATGGACTTTGACAAGCTGATCGCAACGCCGGATGTGATGCCTCAGGTGGCCAAACTCGGGAAACTTCTCGGTCCGCGCGGTTTGATGCCATCCCCCAAAGGCGGTACGGTAACATTCGATCTGGCGAGTGCGATTGCGGAGTTCAAAGCTGGTAAGCTGGAGTTTCGGGCTGACCGTACCGGCATAGTTCACGTTATGTTTGGCAAGGCGGCGTTTACCGCCGATGACCTGCTCGTGAACTTGAAGGCGCTGCAAGAAACGATTGACCGCAACCGTCCTTCAGGTGCCAAGGGTCGCTACTGGCGCACCTTCTATGTCAGCGCTACGATGGGCCCGTCGATTCAACTTGACATCAGCGCCCTGCGCGACATGAAGCTGAATGAAGCAGCCTGAAGAAAATTTTGAAGTTTGAATTGGGAAGTCTGAATTGGAAATGAATTCAGAATGGCCAAGTCAAAAGTAAAAGTGAACTGAATAGGCAATTGCCGAAGACAGCAGGTGCCTGTGGCTTAATTTCCTGCCGAGGTTTGCGCCCCAATTCCCTGAATGGCCAGTGCTGCCGCCGCGAGTGGCAGGTGACTGCAAGCAATCAGGGGTGCGCGGAACCCCGGCAGAATGTCCGGGGTTTTTGATTGGTTAATTTTGAAGTTTGAATTTGGGTTCGCAATCTAAATTCAGGGTTCAAAATTAGGGGTTCCCAGTTAAGGAGGTGAAATTAGCGTGGGGAGAACAGTAGAGAACAAAAATGCGATTATCGCCGAACTCAAAGAAACTTTGAGCGAGTCGCAAATTGCAGTTGTGATCGACTACAAAGGGCTAACTGTGTCGGAAATCACGGATTTGCGCAGGCGGCTGCGCCCGACCGGCACGGTGTGCAAAGTCACCAAAAACACGCTGATGCGAATTGCGGTTGACGGTGACAAGCAATGGCAGCCGATGCAGGAGTTGCTGGAGGGGACTTCGGCATTCTTGCTGGTCAAAGACGATATCGGCGGTGCCATTAAAGCCTATCAAGACTTCCAAAAAGCCACCAAGAAGACTGAACTGAAGGGCGGCGTGATGGAAGGGCGGCTTCTCAAGGAAGCTGATGTTAAGGCAATTGCGGATTTGCCATCCAAGGAACAGCTTATGGCGCAAATCGCCGGGGCTATCAATGGGCTGGCTACCAAGATTGCTGTGGGCATCAAGGAAGTGCCGGCATCGCTCGCTCGCGGTTTGCAGGCTGTTGCTGATAAGGACAATAGCAGTGGGGAAGAGGCGGCTGCGGAAGCACCCGCTGCGGAAGAACCGGCTGCGGAAGCGCCCGCTGCGGAAGCACCGGCTGCGGAATAAGCCGGCTGCCTAATTGTTTGCTTTTTGACCGATAACCGATCGCTTTAGAACGTTCAACACAGGAGTTAATCAATGTCTGCTGCAACTGATGAAATTTTGGAGAAACTAAAAGGTCTGACTCTGCTGGAAGCTGCTGAACTGGTGAAGCAGATTGAAGAAGCTTTCGGCGTCAGCGCTGCTGCGCCTGCCGGCGGTATGATGATGATGGCCCCTGCTGCGGCTGCTGCAGCTCCAGAGCCGGTGGAAGAGCAAACTGAGTTCAGCGTTATCCTGGAAGAGGTTCCCGCTGACAAGAAGATTGCTATTCTTAAGGTGGTGCGCACTATCACCGGCTTGGGTCTGAAAGAAGCCAAGGACTTGGTGGAATCTACGCCGAAGCCGGTTAAGGAAGCGGTGGCTAAGG
>Ga0185317_100356_pt1 | contig 12310 bp, 7 predicted proteins | sample DevilsHole_FD_128020 | JGI IMG/M metagenome (GOLD analysis project Ga0185317, IMG submission 128020) | Groundwater microbial communities from Devils Hole, Nevada to study Microbial Dark Matter (Phase II) - Devils Hole (SPADES assembly)... | ecosystem: Environmental > Aquatic > Deep subsurface >...
CCCATGCCCCATGCCCCATGCCCCATGCCATTAATGTCCTCACCGAGCGTGCATACTGCTATACATGCCAGAAACCCGGTTTCTTAAAGAAACCGGGTTTCTCAGTACCTCACTCAGATGAAAACCGCTATAATTGGCTAGTGCTATAACTCAAGTTGCTAGTTATGTTCGGATGCAAGTATTTAAGATATTGCGCATTTAATTTGCCACCCCTGGGATCGGCAAACAGATTGCAGGTTTGGCCAAACTGCCCTTTCCCAAATGGCTTGCCGGTGTGATTGCAGGCACCCATCTGAGCTCCCACAGCGGCATTTCCGATACGCCTGACAAAAGAGATTCCCACCCAGACTCAAGCTGCGGTGAAAGCGTTTCTCCACAGTCAGCCCCGCTAGACAACCTGCTTAGTTGGCAAGCGGACAGCGAACAAGCTACCTTTACCCAACTCAGACATCACCTCGATGGTTCCTTGATGGGCTTCCACTATTTGCCGAGACAGGTGCAGCCCCAAACCACTGCCCGAGCGTTTGTTTTTCCCCTGAAGGAAGCGTTCAAATATCCGCTCCCGATCTGCCGCAGCGATGCCCTGTCCAGTGTCTTCTACCTCAATTGCCACCCAGGGAACACTCCTGTTGGTGAGGTGAGCGGCTGGGGGGGGAGGCGCAGCTTTCAGGCGGATTTCCACCACACCGGCATCTGTGAATTGGATGGCATTTCCCACCAAGTTGGTGATCAGCCGGTGGAGTTCCAGGCGATCTCCGACTGCGGTGCAAATTTTGCCATCGCTATTGCCCGCACTCTCAGCCAGGTCTAATTTCAGAGTCAGACTTTTGGCGCTCGCCAAAGGAGCCAATTCTTCTGCCACCTCACAGATCAGCTCCCGCAGGTCAACGGTAAAAAAGTTCAGGCTTTTCCGACCGGCTTCATAGCGGTACACTTCCAGCAGGGTATTCACCATTTTCAGCAGGTTTTGGTTGCTGCGAGCCATAGTGGTGAGGGCTTCCGAGCAAGCCGGCGAGATTTCTCCCATAGCGCCCCCCTGTAGCAAGCCAATCATTTTATCTGCAGCGACTAAGGGCGTGCGCAAATCGTGGGTGAGTCGAGAGACAAAATCTTCTCGCAGGCGAGCCATTTGGTCGCGCTCGTCAATGCTGTGCTTGAGCCTGAGGAGGCAGCGCACCCGCGCCAGCAGTTCATCTAGTTCCACCGGCTTGCGGATGAAGTCATCTGCCCCCATATCCAATCCCTGCACCAAACTGGACTGGTCATAGGCTGTGATCAGCAAAATTGGTATGAACGGCAATTTAGTATTTCCACGGATGCGCCGGGTAACTTCGTAGCCATCCATCCCCGGCATCATCACGTCGAGCAGCACCAAATCCGGTGGGGACTTTTGAATCAGGGCCAAGGCGGAACTGCCATTCTCGGCGGTGATAATTTCGTATCCCTCTTCTTCCAGAATTGTCTGAATCAGCAACACATTATCTGGAGAGTCATCAACGACGAGAACGCAATCATTTATTTTCTCAAGAAGAGGCACATTATTCATGGGATCTGATGGCTAGCGACACAGCTTATTATCACACTTTAGTTCTGCTAAGATATTCGCATTTTCTCGCTCCTGTGTCCTCATTCTAAAGAAAGATTATTGGCGAGTGTTTTTGCTTGGGGCAGTCTGGCACTCGGGAGACTGCTGTTTTGCTGTAAAGGGGAGAGCTTGCGGCTTTGCCTTGCGGGCGGAAGCGCCGGCTGGTGACATCAGCCGGCGCGATAGCTTTGGGGTTCGCCCCTTTGGCGCTACGCATACAGATTTATTCAGCAATTTTACCGCGAAAGATATGTTTTTGCAAGGGCTGGGTGCTGCTGACCTCTCGCTTGGCGAGCAATTTCCAGAGCCTGAGTGGGATGCCTCCTTTCTCAGGCTCGTTTCCTGCCCTCTGCGGGCGTCAGGCACCCGCTCCCTACCCCTTGAGAATGAACGGAGATCAGCCTTAAGGAGGGCTGCGTTTGCTGACAATTGCCTTTTGAGAGCCTGAAACCTGTGCCCACTGACTAGCTTATGCGTAAAATAACTGATTTTTGAAGCTAAATTACAAGAATTTTATATAAACTAGGTTAAACTACGGAGAAACCAATCCATTATGTTGCGATATGTAAAAGCTTTGCCAGCCAGCTGGCTAAAGCTGCAATCGAATCAATGGGGGGTTATACCCCAATCGATGTCATCGGTGCCGAAAAATAGGGATTCCCAGTAGGGGCGGGTTCACCCAAAACCTGTGCCACACAGCCCTAAGGCCAAAAAACCCGCCTCTCACCCGTCTCTAACCCCTCACGAATTCGCTAACAGTCTCTTTCTCTCGTTCCCAGCCAGGCAGCTGGGAACGCAATCTGTCGGCTCCGCCGACTTTCAACGGAAAAGCAAGCCCATTTTACCACCGCCCCTCAAAATTTGACCGGTGCCGGTGAGCCCCTCGTCGCCCTCCTGTTGCAATCGCCCGCGCCAAATGTCATGCGTCAGTCCCACACAAATGGGATGCTTCCCAAGAAACCGGGTTTCTGAACCAGCAGTCAAGACTTTCAACCCTCGTTCCAGAACCAGAAACCCGGTTTCTTTCATAGTTGTGCGCAATTCCCGCCTTTGTGGGAGTTTAGTGGGGGTTGCAAAAATTGCTAATCAATGTAAAATGGGCGGGAGTTAGATAGACAGCGCCGGCAGAAGAACCCTTTGTTCTGACTCCGCCGACGGCAAACTATACCTTTCAGGCAACGTATCAATGACAAATTCAGAGTTTAACAGCCCAAGCTTGGGGAACCCTCACCCAGGCAAAAGACAAAAACTACAAGTCGCAACTATAGTCACGCTGGCCACTGCCTTTTTGGCCACCGGCATTGCTGGGGCGTGGTTTGCAGGGGAAAAAACGATCAGTTATATTTTTGCCCAATTGCGTGTCTGGCAAGAAAACCCGCCCCTGTTGCTGCAAGCGCCGCCGGTTGCCGGCGAATACTTACTAGCATTCGCCGTTGCACTTTTTCTGCTCGCCAATGCGCTCACAAAAATTTCCCCTAAGCCCCGGACGACGGCGGGGTTTATCTTGGTGGGGATAATGCTGGCGCTCACGATTCGCTACGCCCTGTGGCGGACGCTTTCAACCCTGAATCTCGCCACCCCACTCAATGGCGTCTTCAGTCTGGGGTTATTTTTCCTAGAAATGGTGACGGTACTGATGACCCTCATCCAGCTGTGTTTAGTAGTGACAGTCAAAGACCGGCACAGCGAGGCTGACCTGCTGGAGCCAGCTGTCAAGAGTGGTAAATTTGCGCCCTCATTCGATATTTTGATTCCGACTTATAATGAAGATGCGTTTATTTTACGGCGCACTATTGTCGGCTGTCAAGCTTTAGAATACGCGCACAAAAAAATATATCTTCTCGATGACACCCGGCGTCCGGAAATGCAGCGTCTAGCGGAAGAACTGGGCTGTGAGTACCTGACGCGACCGGACAACCAGCACGCCAAAGCGGGAAATTTAAACCACGCCCTCACCAAAACCAGTGGGGAACTGATTGCTGTTTTTGATGCGGATTTTATTCCTACCAGGAACTTTATCACGCGCACGGCGGGCTTTTTTCAAGATCAGAGAGTTGGGCTGGTTCAGACTCCGCAAAGCTACTATAAATTCGAGCCGATTGCCCGCAACTTAGGCTTAGAAAACGTCATTTTTCCAGAAGAAGAGATGTTTTACCGGCTTATTCAGCCCATTCGCGACAGTGTTGGTGCCGTTGTCTGTACAGGGACATCCTTTGTCGTCAGGCGCAGCGCCCTAGAAGAAATCGGCGGCTTCGTCACCGATTCAGTCTGTGAGGACTATTTCACCGGCATTCGCATCTCTGCCCGAGGCTACCAGCTGATTTATTTGGACGAAAAATTAAGTGCTGGCTTGGCTACTGAAGATATGGCAACCCAGATATCCCAGCGATTGCGGTGGACACAGGGCTCGCTCCAGGCATTTTTTCTTGATGACAATCCGCTAATAATTCCGGGATTAAACCCCCTGCAGCGGCTGGGTTATTTAGAAGGGTTACTCAGTCGCTTTGCTATCCTCTCCCGCGCCGCCTTTCTGCTTGCCCCCCTAGCCTATTCCCTGTTGGGCGCTATTCCCGTGCGAGCCAACCTGGCAGAACTGCTGTATTTCTTCTTGCCTTACTATCTGGTCTATTTGGCAGGATACTCTTGGTTAACCCAGCGCTCGCGCTCCCTTTTTCTCTCGGACATGTACGATAGCGTACACTGTATACCCCTGGCAATATCTGTGATTCAAGTGATGCTGAATCCTTTCGCTAAGGGATTTCAAGTTACGCCAAAAGGAATATCGAAAGATCACTTTTCCTTTAACTGGACTTCCGGTTTGCCACTGCTCGTTTTGCTGGCAGCTACAGCTGCAGGAGTGTGGCGAATTTTAGGCGGGCAAGTGCCTGCTTGGCCGGAAATGGCTGAGTTTTCCATAAATATAAACGCGGGTTTGATTTGGAGTGCTTACAACCTGCTGATAATTGCAGTCGCCCTGCTCAGCCAGATCGAGGCACCCAACCCAGAAATTTCCCAGTGGTTTGACTTGCGGCGTACCGTGCGGCTAGACTGTGCCGGCCAGACTTTTTGGGGTGTGACGACTGCCATTTCTGAAGTGGGGGTGGAAGTGCTTCTTTCCAAGGGTATTCCCACAGATGCCGGCGAACCGCTTTTGGTGAAGCTGGAAATTATGGAAGAAGCATTGCCGCTGCAAGGGCGGATTTCTCACACCGGCACCGAGGGGGAATTTCCCACGGTGCGGGTGACGTTTGAGGGGGTGAGCCAATCCCAGTACCGGCAGTTGGTGCAGATGCTATTCTGCCGTGCCGGTCAGTGGAAGCGCCTGGACACGCCCGGTGATTTACAGTCGCTGTGGCTGCTGCTGAGAGCTTTACTCCAACCCAGAGCCCTGTCTCACCGCAACCGACAGCTGCGGGCGCTCTCTGTTTCCAAAGTTTGATACCAGTCTCTTGAGTGAGAGGGGTGCAGCCGCCAGCACCCCCCTAAAATGCGAAAATTGTGTTAAAAATGTCAAAAATTAACCAAAACCGTTTATCAGTAAAAGCAAGATGGTGTAGAATTTAAAAGGCTGCCAATACCGGTTAAGGTCGGTAGTTCTTAACCCGATGTGCGGGAGTCCAAAAATACCAGAATGTGAGGGAATCCAACATTACAACATTTTTCAGACAAGGGCTGCCGATGCCGGGGGGGCGGTTTTATCAATATTCTGAACTGCGCGGGAAAAATTTCTGGCGTCACCCGCCCCTACAGTACCTGACTGATCTTCTCACGGACAAAATAGTCAACGGAAAAACCTTCTGCACTCGGAGGCGGCTTGCGCCTGCTAGCCGTATGGCACAGCTAACGGCACTTTTCGCTTGCCCGGTTGCCCCTACCTTTCCTGAGTGGGAAAATAACAACAGATCGTAGCCGAGCCGCCCTCTCAGGAAGTACCGCTCTTGACGGGGAGTCTGAAACGACACTGCCAGCTTTTCTCGCGAGATGCCCGCATTTCCGGAAAGCCACAAACAGCACGGCTCGGTCTGCGGTTAGAATATGCTGCTGTTTTGAGAAAAATTAAGGTTTTTATGAGCGGAATGATAACAACTAAGGATGACCTCAGCAGATGGTTTGATGAGGGGTTGGCTCAAGGAGCTACCCACTTAATAGTAGTCTGCAATACCTTCAGCGATGAAGATTACGCCCTCTATGTGGAAGCTTGTGAAGATGTGCATATAGTAGTGAATGCTCACGATGGTGTGAATTGGCAGGAAGTGATAGAGGTGTTTAACTTGTCTGTGGATAAAAACACCCAATTAGCACAAGAGAGAGCGTTAAACTACTAACTTTTCACCAGGCTGGAGCGCCGGGAGAGTGGACAATCAAAGCAACTGGTAGGGGCGGTGTTTACAAATAACCTTTGCCACCGGCAGATATCTCGCGTCAACCCGCCCCTACAGGCGCATACCCGCCCCGACCGGCTGTAGGGACGGGTATGGCCAGAGAGATTGACGCCCCAGCTCAGAGTATTGACAAACCCGCCCCTACCTGGCGAGTAAATCTTGCGTAAAATCATATAATATAAAAAAAAGGAGATCGCTCATGATCTGTAACTTGCGGAAGATATTATCTTTGTTAATCTGCGGATTAATTCTGTGGCTGTTCTTGGGTTTGGGCAATCCATATCCGGCGGTTGCAGCAGTGAGTCAGATGGAAGAAGCGCCTGGGCAGATATTAGTGCGATCCCGGCACACCCTGCAAGACGAGACGGGCAAATCCTGGCAGGTAGTGCTATTTAAACGGTTGAAAGCAGGTGAGGGAGAGAGCCTCAATTTGCGCTTGGTGGGATTCCCCGGTGTTGCTGAGTTCTCTCACCCGCAGCCCTTAGAAATTACAGCCGCTAAAGGGGAAGCACTCACCGCTGCAGATCGGTTCGCTGCCGGCGCACCGGCTGCCAATGTCGGTGAGTGGGACCTCTTGGAGATATTGCCACAGCTGCCCAAAAACTCGCCGGTGCGGCTCTCATTGCCTTTGGGGCAAAACCAGTCCCTAAAGATGCGAGTTCCCCTGCCGGTGGTGCTGGAATGGCAAGACATCGCAACTCGCAAATATTGACGAATCACCAGAGGTGCCAACCGGCTATAGGGATTTTCAGTTGGATGAAGTACGTGCCAGAAACCCGGTTTCTCAAAGAAACCGGGTTTCTGATCGCCGGCAGGTGCTTCCGAAAGCCGCTACAGCGCCCCTAAACCGGCAGCCGGTGAGCGCCAAGCGCTGACATTGACAGCCAACTTTTGCCCCAGCAGCAGCAGCTGGCGCATCTGTACGCTCTCCGACTGCAAGTATTCCGGCACAATTTCGCTGTTGAGCTCCTGGAAGTACAGTTCCTGCGCCCGTTCCAGATTCAGCTCCAGGTTCAGCTGGCGTCCCACCTCAATCATCCGCTCGATGCGGTCGAGGAGCGCCTCCAAAGTGCCGGCGCACCCATCCCGCAGCAGGTGCCACAGCGAGCGCAAAATCAGCTGCTCCAAAGTTTCCTTAGCTTCCGGCACATTCAGCTTAGCCCGCAGATGCTTCGCTTCCGTGGCCACCGCTTCCAGCTCAGCCAAATGGCCCAGACCGGCACGCCCGTCATCCTTTGACAAATCGCTGATTTCATGGTATAATTCCCGCACCGAAGTCAGGCAGCGGTGTCCCAGAGCAATCTCAGCAGCCACCTGCAACTCTTGCGGTGGCGGCAGTTCGTCGCGGTGGAACCCCATCAAAATGCCGTAATTATCCCGGTACACCTGAGTGTACAGCTGCTCCACCCGAATCAGCGTTTCCTGACTGAGCAGCTGCATGATGCGGTGGCGCTCCTCAGCGAACAAGTCGCGCAAGCTGTAGGACTGCTCCCCAAACAGCTGCACCATTGCCAGAATCGCGTGAGCTGCAGACGCCTCTTGCAGCGATTCCAACAGGCGCTCTTTAATTTGCGAGTAAGACCGGCGACCAGTGAAAGGCTGGATGCAACAGTGGAAATCCCAGCCGCCCAAATGCAAAACAGCAAAAACGTACTGGGCATTCTCCTGGGTAATTTCCGAAATCAGCTGCAACTGCCCAACGGCCAAACTCAGAGGGCCCATGCGCTGCAGCTGGTAATCCACCTGGTGGGCGGTATAGCAGTACACCCGCTGTATCGGCAGATAGGTAGTAAACAGCGAACTGATAGCGTAGTGCGCCGCCACTTGCTCAAAGCTAACCTGGGAAGTGAGCACTCCTTGCCGGTACACCGCTGCCCCATCCTTATAAAGCTCAACATTGCTGGGGGCAAAAGCCAGCAGTTCCAAAAATTGCTTTTCCAGCTGCACCCCGGCAATTTCACCGGCAAGTTCCAGAGCGCGGGCGGCGTAGCGGAGAATCTGCACCCCCTCCGGACGCGACAGCTCCTCAAAAAACCAGCCGCAGCTCGTGTACATCAGCAGCCCTTGGCGCTGCATTTCCAGCAGGCGCAGGGCGTCCACCTGCTCTGCCGGTGACAGCTGGTGCGAGGCGTGACCGGCGAGGAAGCGCTCAACATTTTCCAGAGAGCGGTCGCGGATCACCTGGATATACTCATCCCGCGCTTGCCAGGGATTGCGGAACAGCCGCCGACCGGCATCCTCACAGACCTCTATCAGCTGGTCGCGCAGCCAGTCGAGCGCCGTCCGCAGCGGGCGACGCCATTTTTGGTGCCAGCCATTGCCGGTGGAACCGCAACCGCAGTCATCTTCCCACCGGCTGACTCCGTGACAGCAACTCCAAGCCGTCACCGGCTTGAGTTCCACTTCCCAAGTCGGGGGGTGGAGGCTCAGGTAATGGGCGAAGTTGGTCACCGTCCAGCCGCGCTGGGGAAACTCTTGAGTCAAAGCGTAGGCAAGACATTTCTCCTTACCCCGCTTGTGGTGGCCAAAAGTTTCCCCATCCGTCGCCGCAGCAATCAGCTGGCTGGTGCGGTTATCCCCGCGCACCGCCATCCCGATGCGCCCCGCCAACTTGTGCGAGCTGTCCAGGACATCGTTAAAGCCCATATCCCGCGAAATCGGGCCATCGTAGAAAAAGATGTCGATATAGTCCCGCTCCCGATCCCCACCGGGCAAGAAACAGCGATAGGGTCGAGTGGTATCGATTTGCCCCCCGCCCACTTCGCACCATTCCGCTTCGCCCTCCCCGTTACTGGCATGCGAGGGTAGAGGCCGGCAGCGCTGAGCTTGGTAAGGAGCCAGGATGATGAACTTAATCCCCTCCGCAACTAGCGCTTCCAGGGTGGGATAGTCCACAGCGGTTTCCGCCAGCCACATGCCTTCGGGATCGCGGCCAAACCGGGAGCGAAAATCTGCTTTCCCCCAGCGAATTTGGGTGTACTTGTCCCGCTCGTTCGCCAGGGGCATGATCGTGTGGTTGTAAACCTGCGCGATAGCATTGCCGTGACCGTTCAGGCGCTCGCAGCTTTTGCGGTCAGCTTCGATAATCCGCTGGTAAACTTCCAGATCGTAGCGTTCCAGCCACGACATCAGTGTCGGCCCGATATTAAAGCTGAGATACTCATAGTTGTTGACGATTCCCACGAGGAAGCCCTGGTCATTGAACACCCGCGCCAAGGCATTGGGGCGATAGCACTCGCTGTTAATCCGTTCGTTCCAGTCGTGGAAGGGTGCCGCAGAAGGCTGGCGCTCAATCGCGTCCAGGTAGGGATTTTCGCGCGGCGGCTGGTAAAAATGTCCGTGTATGGTGACGTAAACGCCGGTGGCTGCCTGCAGGGGATCGCTTTCTGGTGCGTCTTTTGGCGTTTCTAGCCGGTCGGTAGCAGGCTCAGGGCCAGTGATTTCACCAAGGGCTGCAGAACCAAAAGAAGCAGTATCGGAAGTTGCTGTCATATTACCAAATCCAAGTCGATAAATACAATTTGCCTGCCGGCTAGACAGACTGCTGGATTGACACGCCAATATTTATACATTTAATTTGCAATTAATACAGACTTTATTTAGTCCGAGTGACTTGAATGTCAACTTTAGTCTTGATTTTAGAATGCAAATTAAGTGTTTGGCGAACTGACCGCAGGCTGTCTTGCCTGCGGTTGGCAATCATTGCCGGTGGAATCCGGTGAACACGGCTAGGGCGAGAAAGTCCGCTGGCGCTGTCCTGAGCGCTGTGCTGTCTGGCAATTAGGGGTCAGCGACGCTGTGAAATTATTGAGAAGCGAAATTTCCCGTCTGGAGCATCGGGAGTGCTGGCAGCCGGTGGGGCGGGGACGCACAGTATATTTAACTGCTTGTCAGTTTCGCACAAAACTTTCATCAACCGCAAGGCACAATGAAACATTGTGTTGCAAAAAATACAAGGGATTGGTCGAAATTTTGCATAGAACTCACTTGCGGTGGCAGCTGCTGTCGGACACTCTTCGGACACTCTGGTGGCACAAGTGGCCCAGCGCCCTCGGCAAGAACTGCTAGCTTGGCTAAACTGAAATTTCAGTCTGATCTGAGAAACCTGAATGTCAGCGAACAAAATATTTTTAGTCCTGCTGCTGTTTGTCCCGATTTCCATTGCCGCCCACTTCCTGGAGTGGGGATCGCTGCCCGTGTTTGTCCTCTCCGCACTGGCCATTGTCCCCCTGGCCGCCTGGATGGGCACAGCCACGGAAGAAATCGCCGTCGTCGTTGGCCCTTCCCTGGGCGGGCTGTTAAATGCTACCTTTGGCAACGCTACGGAACTGATTATCGGTCTGGTGGCGCTCAAAGCTGGAGTCATTGATGTCGTCAAAGCCAGTATCATCGGCTCGATCATTGGCAACTTGCTCCTGGTGATGGGCTTGTCGATGCTTTTGGGTGGCTTGCGCTACAAGGAGCAGACCTTTCAGCCGATTGTGGCCCGGACGAACGCTTCGTCAATGAATCTGGCTGTGATTGCCATTTTGCTGCCAACTGCAGTGGATGTCACCTCGAATGGCATTAATGAAGTCACCATGCAGACGCTTTCCAGCGCTGTGGCGGTGGTGTTAATTTTGGTCTACGGGCTGACGCTGCTGTTTTCTATGAAGACTCACACCTATCTTTACGATGTCGGTGTGGCAGAGGAGGCCAACGAAGAACTCGCTGAGGCGAACCTGGCACCGGATCAGGTTGAGGGCAAAACCAATCTGTGGCTGTGGGTTGGCGTGCTGTTTGTCTGCACCGTGATGGTGGCGGTTGAGTCAGAGTTGCTTGTGGACAGCCTGGAGGAAGCGACTGCGCGTCTGGGGCTGACGGCGCTGTTCACCGGCGTCATCCTCGTCCCGATTATTGGCAACGCCGCCGAACACGCTACCGCTGTGACAGTGGCCATGAAGAACAAGATGGATCTGTCTGTGTCGGTGGCGGTGGGGTCAAGCTTGCAAATTGCCCTGTTTGTCGCGCCGGTGCTGGTTCTCGCCGGCTGGGCCTTCGGTCAGCCGATGGATCTGGATTTCAATCCGTTTGAGCTGGTGGCGGTGGCGGTGTCGGTGCTGATTGCCAACTCCGTCAGTTCCGATGGCCGGTCTGACTGGCTGGAAGGCACTCTGCTGCTGGCTGCCTATGCGGTTTTGGGATTAGCTTTCTTTTTCCATCCGGTGATTGAGAGCATTGGTTAGTCTATAGGGCATAGCGCATGGGGCATGGGGCATATAGCGTTTTTCGTATGAGTGAGGTACTGAGAAACGGTACTGAGAAACGGTACTGAGAAACGGTACTGAGAAACCCGGTTTCGCCAAAGTTACCGGGTTTCTGGCGTGTGCTTCATCCAACTGAAAACCGCTATAGGTCATGGCAAACGGGCAAACGGGTATGGGGCATGGGGCACTGGCAATTTCCCCTACTGCCCTGTTCCCACCGCACTGCGACCTGCTCAATGCCCCACTCCCGCCGATGCATGCCCAACGCTCAATCTTCGTAACTCACAGAAGCAGCTGAGATTAGCCCGCTTTGGCGGGCTTTCGCGGTGCCGGCGCGATTGCCAGAAACCGCCTTTCGGGTGAATCCCGATCCTATATTGGGAATACAGCCATCCCACCGGCACCCATGAGCTACTGCATCAACCCCAACTGTCCAAAAGCCCAAAATCCAGACAATCTGCTCTTTTGCCAAACTTGCGGCTCCCAATTGCTCCTGTCAGGGCGCTATCGCGTCCTGCGCCTCCTGGGCGAGGGCGGTTTTGCCAAAACCTATGAAGTTAGCGATAGCGGCACCCCTAAAGTTTTGAAAGTCCTCTCCCTCAATCAGGCAAAAGCCATATCTCTGTTTCAGCAAGAAGCCCAGGTGCTCAGCCGCCTGAATCATCCGGGCATCCCCAAAGTCGCTGCTGACGGATATTTCACCTTTTCTCCCAGAAACAGCCAGCAGCCGACGCACTGCTTGGTGATGGAAAAAATTGAGGGGGTAAATTTAGAGGAGTGGATGTGCCGGCGAAACAATCAGCCGATACCAGAAGCAGTGGCGCTCGATTGGTTAAAGCAACTCTCCCAAATATTAGCTCAAGTTCACAAGCAAAATTATTTCCATCGCGATATCAAACCTGCTAATATTATGTTGCGCACCTCCTCCCTTAACCCTGGGGAGGCAGAGGGTAAGCTGGTGTTAATTGACTTTGGCACCGCTAGGGAAATTACCGCTACCATTCTCGGTGGCGGGCCGAAAGTCACGCAGATTTTTTCAGCAGGCTTCACGCCAGCGGAACAAGCCAGCGGGCAAGCCGTGCCCCAATCTGATTTTT
>Ga0185317_100357_pt1 | contig 12262 bp, 10 predicted proteins | sample DevilsHole_FD_128020 | JGI IMG/M metagenome (GOLD analysis project Ga0185317, IMG submission 128020) | Groundwater microbial communities from Devils Hole, Nevada to study Microbial Dark Matter (Phase II) - Devils Hole (SPADES assembly)... | ecosystem: Environmental > Aquatic > Deep subsurface >...
GCAATTCTGATCAGAGCGCGTATTGGGCATGGGGTATGGGGCTTCTGGCATGGGGCATTGGCATGGTTTCACCCAGCTGCCGGATCTATAGCAGATTTCAACCGAGTTTAGACAGGTTTTGTATATATGCTTTCTTCCGGAAGTAAGAAATGTCTCCCGCAGGGGAGACAAAATATAGCGGGCAAGCATCTGGCTGGAGTACAGTCTGGAGATCCCCCCAAACGGGGCGGAAGGGCCCGCCCCTACGCAAGGGGGGCTTTGAAATGTCCCCCCCCTTGTAGGGGCGGTGCGGCAAACGGAGACCGCCCCGGCTAGGGGGGGATCTAATATCTGTACCTGACTCGGTTGAAATCTGCTATAGATCCGGCAGCTGGGTGAAACCATGCCAATGCCCCATGCCAGAAGCCCCATACCCCATGCCCAATACGCGCTCTGATCAGAATTGCACAGCAGGCCAGTCTGGTTGGCGGTAGTAGCGGGTCATGTCGTCAAATTTGCGCAGTTCGGCTCGCTGCACCCAGAGTTCTTGGGGTTCAAAGTCGATCCATTTCTGAGTCAAGTCGAACAGGGTGGTGGCCAGTTGGCTGCGTTCCGAGTTGGGGGGGATGTCGCCAAAATAGCCGAGGGTGATGTGCCCGCTGAAATGATACTGCTGCTCGATGCCCAAACCGATCAGGTCGGGATTTTGATAGATGGCTCGCCGCAATTGCACGATCTGCTCGTAGGAGTGTTCGTCTTTGGGGACTAGACAAACGCCGGCGGCGCGGGTTCTGAGCATCAGCCCCAGCAACTGCCAGCGCACTGGGGGGCTGCCTAATGGGGGCGGGGTGTACTGGCTGAAGCTGGCGGTGATTTGCTGGCGCAGCATGGAGTCAAATTCGGGATTTTGACTGGCGTGCCGGTAGGCTCCGTCCCAAATCAAGTCGGCCAAGGTGAAATGAAAGCTTTCTGGGGGCACCGGCACGAACAGACCGGCAGGAAGCCGCTCCAGAAGCTGCTGCTGGCACTCCTGCAATTTTTTGTAGAAGGAAGTATTTTCGGCATCTTCTTCCCACGGGGGGGTGATTACGGTAACTCCGGGAAAGGGTATTGGGCGTCTCCCACCGTCGGTATCTGGCTTGTATTTGGGAGACTCCTGGATGTGCTGGACTCCGGACTGATAGGTTGCCGGCAGGACTGTCCGCGCCACTCGATTTAAATAGACTTGATATGTATCGTCCAATCTCGCTCGCCTCGTATTTCTGGTGTGGGGGCTGTGGGCACCAACCATTTTAGATTTTAGACTGTAGATTTTAGATTGGAGAAAAGTCCAAAATCCTAGCATCTGAAATCTGCGTATTGGTTCACCAAATATTTAACTTATGCCAATTTACCTCTACTGGGGGGAAGATGACTTTGCGATCGCCAAAGCTGTGACTGAGCTGCGGGAGAAAGTGCTTGACAAGAGCTGGGCCAGTTTTAATTTTGACAAAATTCCTCCTGAGCAAGCGGATGGGGCGATTTTTGCCCTCAATCAGGCGATGACGCCGCCGTTTGGTGCCGGTGGGCGTCTGGTTTGGCTGGTGGACACGACTGTGTGCCAGCACTGCTCTGCTGAGCTGCTGGCTGAGTTGGAGCGGACTCTGCCGGCTGTCCCGGTGCGGGCGACGCTGCTGCTGACGGCGAGTGGTAAGCCTGACGGGCGTCTGAAGTCTACGAAGTTGCTGCAAAAGTGGGCGGTTGTCAAGGAATTTTCTTTGATTCCGGCTTGGAAAACGGAGGAGCTTGCTGCTAGGGTGCGAGAGGCTGCCGGTGAGAAGGGGGTCAGGCTGACTGCTGGGGCGGTGGCGCTGCTGGCTGAATCGGTGGGGAATGATACGCGGCAGCTTTTTGCTGAGCTGGACAAGTTGCGGCTGTATGCCGGTGAGGGTAAGATGCCTTTGGATGAGGCTGCTGTGGGGCGGCTGGTGACGGCGACTGCGCAAAACAGTTTTCAGCTGGCGGCGGCGATCCGAGAGGGGAATACGGCGGCGGCGCTGGAACTGGTGGCGGATTTGCTGAATCGCAATGAGCCGGCGCTGCGGATTGTGGCGACGCTGACTGGGCAGTTTCGCACTTGGCTGTGGGTTAAGCTGATGGCTGTTGCTGGGGAAAAAGATGAGCAGATTATAGCACAAGCTGCGGAAGTTGGCAACCCCAAGCGGATTTATTTTCTGCGCAAAGAGGTGAGTTCGGTGAGTCTGGAGAAGTTGCAGAAGGTTTTGCCGGTGCTGCTGGAGCTGGAAGTTAGCCTGAAGCGGGGTGCCCAGGACATGTCAGCCCTGCAAATGATGGTGATAGAACTCTGCCATATTATGTCATAAAGATTTAACAGAAGCGGTCAGCCCCGGCACGGGCTGGCCTGAAAGTGAAAAAACTACACTTTAGATTGCGTGAAAACCCTGATATCGCTTTCTGAGTCAGGGGTTTGATAAAAGTTTTCACACTCAAATTTACGGTGGGATTTGGCTGCCAAAGGCGGTAGTCTGGAGAGTGAGGGTTTTCTGTCCTGCTTTTTAGTGTTTTGGGCGGGTAATGCTTAAGTGTGGCAGCTGTTTCGCAGCCCTCGCAGTACGGGCATTTCAGCTGCTGGCCAAAATAGTTAAGGCCCCAAAGTCCCTGCTCAAGGGAATTGCAAGGCTGGAACTTCTGTCTGGTAAAAAAGTTCAGAAGTATTGAAACCTTTGGTATTATAGTTTATTTGGGCACAATTATGAATTTGTTTCGTTCCGGATCTGGAATTAACCTGAAGGGGTTACTGTCACAATCCCTGATTGTCGGTGTGCTGTCTGTAGTGGGGGTGCTGTCTGGAGTGGTTCCCGGTTTGTCTGGACGGTTGCCGGTGCTTGTTATCGGTGATACCGCACGCGCTCAAACGATAAGTGATGGGGAGGTAGTTAACTACGCTCGCGCTGTGCTGGCTATTGAGCCAAAGCGTCAGGCTGCTTATCAGGAGATTCAGAAAAAAACTGGTTCTGGTTCTGTTCCTCCGATTGTTTGCAGTGATTCGACAAGTATCAACAAGCTTCCCGGAAATGTGCGGAACATTGCGCTGAAGTTTTGTAATGAGTCTAAGGCTATTGTCGAAAATAACGGTTTGAATATTGCCCGTTTTAACGAGATTACGGCGCTCCAGCAAAATGATTCAGCTTTGCAAAAGCGGATTCAAGATGAAATCCTCCGCCAGCAAAAAATTTCGGCGTCTTCATAAGGGGCGGGTCATCTACGGATAAGGAGGGGGATGGGAAGAGGGGGATAGGGTATTGTTTCTTTTGATATCCCACGCAAAAACCTGCCACCTTTAGCATCTGCCCGGTTGGGTTGAGAGTGCTCGGCGATTGCTCTCTTTCGCCGCTCGGCAACCCCGATATAATCTGTATCCAGAGGCTTAATTTGTATAGCACAGGTGCGATGTCAAGGGGCACCCCCCTTCTATATTTTTATAACGGCTCTCTCAAATGAACACCGGCACCTCAGGGGAGTTGAGGGAAATTAATGTATAATAAGGCTGGATGTTGAAACGCCACATCTTCAGAAGACCGTGATAGCAGATTCTATATTTTACGTTTGGTTTGAGACTCTCCAAGCGCGCTTTCTTTGAACTGCTGGGAGAGAGCGCAGCAGCAGCTGAGGGCTACAAGTTCACTTCTATTGGAAATTAAGGAGACGGCTTTCCGGATTGATGGCTTGTTTGATCCGGCTGAAGACGCTCCCGAAAAACCGATTTATTTTGTCGGGGTGCAGTTTCAGTCAAAAGAGGATTTTAACGCGCGTTTTTTTAGCGATTTTTTAGCGAAAGCTTAGTACTTAGAAACCCGGTTTCTTAAAGAAACCGGGTTTCTGGCATGTACTCCATCCAACTCAAAACTGCTATAGATCAGGGTGTGCCGGTGCAGTACCGAGAGTTTTTTCATGCCGGCGAGTCAGGCGGGTGTGCCTGGATGTGTTAGGGGAAACTGCAGACCGCTTGGTGGGTGGGGGGATGATACAATTGATAGTTGAGTCCTCGGAAACTGCCGGTGAGCGGGCGAGGGGTTTAATCCAGCAAGCGCAGCAGACTCTGACTGATGAAGCGCTCTCAGCGGAAAGTTCTGGAATTGATTGAGACGATATTGTGTTTACAAGTTTACCAACTTAAGTCGCCAGGAGATAGAAGCTATGTTTGGGTTGAGTGATTTAAAGCAGACGCGAGTCTATCAAGAAGGCAAGACAGAAGGTAAGCTAGAATCTGGGATTGCTGGCGCTGGGTTTGAGTGTGGAACAGATTGCCGGTGCGTTGGAACTACAAACTAGGAGGGCTTCAGCCCAACTACAAACTAGGAGGGCCGACGCCCAACTACGAACTTGCAGGGCCGACGCCCAACTACGAACTTGCAGGGCCGACGCCCAACTACGAACTTGCAGGGCCGACGCCCAACTACGAACTTGCAGGGCCGACGCCCAACTACAAACTGTCTCATACAAATAAGGAGGCGGCGGGGCGGGCCTCGCTTCACACGAATGCCCCCACCCTGTCGCACAGTTGGGATGCCGGTTGGCGGCAATAAATTGGGCGGCGATATCCTCTATCTCCGGCTCTCTCTCTTCCCACAACCCCGCACCACTTGACCGGAGGCAGGGCTTTTCTTTGGCTTGGATTTGGGTAAGAAAGATTTTACTTCCCCAAACCGAACGTTTTTACCTTTTGGCTGCGGTTTGTACTTTTTGCAGAAATCGCGATATTTCGCCGCACATTCGTCTTCCGGTGATCTGGTAGGTATGTCCGGGTAGGAGGTGACGGGGAGGACGCATAGGGGGCAGGGGGCTGCCAGGTATCAAAAAAGGGGGGCGAGAAGAAAAAACCCAAGTCCTTGACAAAAGCCTTAGGGGGATGATTTAATTAATAAGAAGCCTGGAAAAGCCGAGCGCGGACGACGACAGACGACGACGGACGACGCCGCTACGACGCCGCCACCGCCTACGAATTGACGCAGAATTGACTGTCCTCTCCACTTTGGATTAACTCCCATCGCATATCAGCGAGAACAGCAATAACGTCCTCTATTGCATCTCCGCCTGCGATTGCCTCTAACTCGGAGTCCGACAGTTCCGCGCTCGCGAGGAAAGTTGCTGCTTTTTTGTTTTCGTCGCTTTCGTTCATCTTTTTTGCCCAACGCATCGTTGGGTGGAGCCATTTTTGTCGTGTGGTCTAAATACCTCGCTATGGTCTAAAGACCTCGCTTCTCTTTTCTCCCTTAATTTTCTCTCCCACCACAACTTACTGGCTTGAGTATAATTACTGAACTTATTGAACCGGTTTCATAAGAATTGTTTCGGGAGAAGAGCGGGGTGCCGGTCGGATACTGCTGTTTTTGCTAAATGAAGAAACGGCTCAAGCGTCACACACACCATGGTGCCGGCAAGACAAGCGGGGTGCCGGTTCCCATTGGCCTGCTGCTTGGGCTCTCTGTGCTGTCGAGGAGAGTGGGGGGTGCTCAAAGCGTCACACACACCAGCAGGCGTTCAGGCCGGTCGGATATTCCTCTGCTTTTCGCCGGCGACGAATATATATATAACGTCTAGAATGTCTTGAGGGTGGGGGTGGGTTCCCACAACACCCGGTGGGGTGCCGGTCGGATACTGTTGTCCGGTGAACACCGACCGCAGCCCCCGCGCTCTGCACCACCCACCGGCACTCCCACCATGCCGGTCAGCCATCAAGCCCAGGGCGCAGCCCACACCCAGCGGGATAACTAGCTGCCAACCGCAGAACTGATTCATAATGTTTTCCAGGAGACTAGCAGCGTAGGGGAGGTAACAGTGGAACACAAACAAGAAGATATCGGCTTACTTCAAAAAGCAGAGCGTTGTTTGCGGCGACTTTCCCCTGACCGACTGCGCGTGGCAGAAGATTTCCTGGCTTATCTAGAGGAAAGAGAGGAAAACGAGGCAACAGAGGAACTCTTGAGTATCCCTGGTTTTGAGGAAGACTTCCGCGAAGCTGTACAGCAGGCGGATGCAGGGGAAGCCGTCTCGTTTGAGAGTATCCGCCGCGTTGTGTGAACTGGTGCTGGCTCGCAAAGCGCAGAGGTTTTATCAAGAGGCAGACTAATGTTTACCTTGCCGGTTGAACCGCTGCTTTGAGCAACTGCGCCAGAATCCCTACGAACATCCAAACATCAAACAGAATTGCCGGCACTCCTGGATGTCGGCCAGCCGGTGCCGGTCTTCTGCTGCGACTGACATGGCCAGTAAGCCACACCCAAATCGACAACTTCCTGTCCAGTTCACCCAGCCCTACCTCACACATCCTCAGGCATAATCACCGCAATCATTTCATTCCTATTCTTCCGGTAGATTCTAAAATCACTGTCGGGAGTGAACAGCAGACTTCCCGAATACAGCTCAGCCATTCTAACCAGACAGGCATCAGCCAAAGACATCGGCACCGACTGGTAACGGGTCAGCAGCTCTCCAATAGAGGCAGATTCTTCACTCAGGCGAAACGGTATCTGGATTACTCCAGTATTGACTAACGAGATAACGGCTTGTTTGCCGGCGTAAACATTTCGCAACAGAAAACAAGCCTCTGTTATCACTGCCTCACAAGTGAGCAGGGGCGGCGCAATGTTAGCCCACTCCCCTGTTACCTAGGAATGAAATCGATCTCGGCGATCGAGGAGAGCCACCAACGGGCCCGCATCTAACAGTACCCGCTGCCTCATTCCGCTTTATGTCCTTTCAGTTCCCTTTTTTTAATGGACAGATCCCCCGGACCTTCCAGACAGCCAACCAAATTGCCGGCGAGAGTCAGAGCAGACACCTGCTCCCCATCAACTCTTAGCAACTCCTGCTTTATCGTCTTGCTTTGCAAAAACTCCACAAAGTCCATCACCAGCTGCTGTTTTTCCGGAGGCAAGGTTTTCAACTTTTCTACAATTGTTTGCGCCATTTCCAGAGCTTGACTCATGAGTCTTTTCTCCAGCGATATTACTTCAACTTTAGCTTTAGTCTAGCGTTTAATAGAGTGTATAGCAGTTTTCACGCTTAGGAGTGCGGTTCGCAAGCATCGCCCTTGGGGGTGGGGTAGGCACAAGGACTTACCCTTACAAGACCCGCTGGCCTCTGGCCCCTACAAGACCCCTTGGGCCACGACCCACTAGCCAAGGGCCCACCAGCCCCTCAACCGCAAGGCCATCACCCCCTCAACACATCCCTGTCCATTTCTCCGCAGCCGGTTTCCCGGCACCCTGTCCACACACTGTCCTTGCTCTTGCCGGTTTTACACGATTATCCAAAGTCAATCTAATTTTTTAAATTTTTCCCTCAAATCTAGACTTTTATCCGCATTTACTTTACTTTAATGTAATTATACAATTATACTATAAAAGACATGGCATTTTCCCTCGGTCAGCGTCTGCGCACTACTCGCGAACTGCTAGGCTTAACTCAGGAGCAAGTCATCAAACAGCTAAAAAGCAACTACGGAGTCACCCTGAGCCAGCAAGCCTTGTCCTGTGTGGAGAACGGAAAGCGCAAATTAGACGCAGAAAGAGAGCTGCCGGCGCTGGCAGCCGCCTACGGCAAGCCCATCCATTATTTTTATGATTCCTGGGAAGTGCCACCGGCACCCCCCACCCCACCCGTCCCCAAAGCTAGCTCTGCCGGCAGCGCTGACTTTCAAACTCTCACCCAGCGCGACAAACTCCAGCTCGCCGCAGAACTGATTCAAAGTCTCTTACCCAAAACCCAGCCCCACCCGGGGGCAACCGGCACCCGCCGGCCTTTTATTACGCTATTATCCTAAACTTACAATTTTATCGGATAGCGACTGCCACAGTCAGAAAATAAGATTTTATTGTAACTCACAAGATTTCCTGATAAAATGGCCTTCTCCCTTGGCAAGCGCTTCAAGGCGACCCGCGAGTCACTTGGCATGACTCAAGAACAAGTCATCGAACAGCTAGAGATTCGCTACGGCGTCAGCCTCAGCCAGCAAGCGCTGTCATGTATCGAGAACGGAAAGCGCAAAGTAGACGCGGAGAGAGAGCTGCCAGCGATCGCAGCCGTCTACGGCAAAGCAATCGATTATTTTTACGACTCCTGGCACTTACCGCCGGCACCCTTCCCGGCGGCGAAGCCGGCACCCCCCATCCCCAAAAGCCGGTCGGCAGTCACCATTGACATGGAAGCCCTCACCCAGCGAGATAAACTAGAGCTAGCAGTCGAACTAATTCAAAACGTTTTGCAGGAAACCTAGCTAAAAGAGGTAATGTTCGCTGTTTCTGACCCCACACATGAGTGGTTGCGGTTTCACCAATAACCTTTGCTAGCCAATTATATATTATATAAAACTGACACAGCAGATAAAGTGCTTCTCAACTCCTTAGGGAGCGACAAACCGGCCTATGTCCGGGAACTGGGAATCGACCCCATTCCTTAAAAAATAAGATATAGCTTTTCTCAACGAGCGGGAGATCCAGAGAAACCCGGTTTCTTTAAGAAACCGGGTTTCTAAGACACAGCTCAAGATGTCTGCTCAGAGGGCAGATTCAGGCTTTAGCCCTCAACCGGCAGCCGGCGAGTCGCCGGGATTTATCAAAATCTTCTGACACCGGCACCTATCTTAGCTAAACCCACCCCCACCGGTGCGCCACCCCCACTACCCGCTGCCGGTGAATCCCGATACAATAAACCCTGTGCCATTTGCGCAAAGATTACATGTCTACTATCTCCGAAGCCCCATTCTCCCCTGAAGAAATCGCCGACGAAGGTCTAAAGCCCGAAGAGTACGAAGAAATAGTCCACCGGCTCGGTCGCCACCCCAACAAAGCCGAGCTGGGCATGTTCGGCGTCATGTGGTCAGAACACTGCTGCTACAAAAACTCCCGCCCCCTCCTCAAACAATTCCCCACTCAGGGCGATCGCATCCTCGTCGGCCCCGGAGAAAACGCCGGTGTGGTAGACTTGGGAGACGGACTGCGACTGGCCTTCAAAATCGAATCCCACAACCACCCCTCCGCCGTCGAACCCTTCCAAGGAGCAGCCACCGGCGTCGGAGGCATCCTGCGCGACATCTTCACAATGGGCGCTCGCCCGATCGCCGTCCTCAACTCCCTCCGCTTCGGCTCCCTAGAAGACGCCCGCACCCGCCGCCTGTTTGCCGGTGTCGTCGAAGGAATTTCCCACTATGGGAACTGCCTGGTAGCGAGCGAGACATTTATCTGGCGCGACGAGAAGGGCGCACACTTTGATACCATTGGCAACTTCGTTGAATCTCATTTGCCCTGTGGCCAGCTAACCGCCGAGCTAGATCCCTCTGTCACCGTCCAAACCCTCTCCCTAGATCCCGACACGCAGCAAAGTTGCTGGGTGCCGGTGCGCCGCGTCTTCAAGCGACGCGCCACAACCCTGATAACCATTCGCACCGCCCTGGGCCGAACCCTCACCGTCACACCAGATCATCCAAATTTAATCTTGGAAAACGGCGAGTGGCGCACCCGCGAAGCCCAATCCTTAAAAGTTGGCGACCTGATTCCCCTACTGATCGACATGCCGGTGCCCGAATCACTCGAAGGACACACCCATGTCCCAGCACTGGACTTGCTCAGCGCTTTGGACGAACAGCACCAGCGCCATGTTTATGTGGATCTGCCGGCAGATTGGCCGCCGGCAGACACCCTGCGCTCAGCCTTGCGCGAAATCGAACCTTCCGCAACCAAGCGCTGCTCCTACCTGAAAAAGCGCCGGCTGCCCCTCTCACATTTTCTCAGCTTAGAAACCCTGCTGAGCGTATCCCGCCACGATATTCGCCTCTTCCGGCGGGGCAAAGCCAACCACATGAACGCCGTCATCCAGCCTGATGAGGAGTTCGCACGCCTGCTGGGCTACTACCTCTCCGAGGGATGCGTTTCCCAAAACGGGAACACCTATAAAATCATCTTCACCTTTGCCCTCCATGAAACTGAATATGTCAGTGACGTCGCGCACGGGCTGAAAACCCTCGGATTGCGCCCCTGCATCGAACACCGCGATTCCACTATCGCTGTTTACGCAACGTCATGGCTGTTCGGTCACCTCTTAAAAGACGTTTGGAAATGCGGTGCCGACGCCGGCGATAAAGCTTTTCCCGGCTTTGTTTTCCAATGGCCGCGCCATTTACAGCGCCAAGCCCTCAAAGCTTTGCTGCGGGGCGATGGCTCCCTCACCACCCTGACCCACGGAAGTCATGCTAAAATCACTTTTGCCACAATAAGCTCCAAGCTTTTCCAGCAAGCTCTGATGCTGCTTCAGAGTCAAGGAGCAATCCCGTATATCTATCAGCGACCGGCATGCGAAGGGCAGATTCGCGGTCGCTACCATCTGCGCCAACCCCTATGGCAGCTGGAAGTTTGCAATGTTTCCGGACTGACAGCCCTAGCAAACGTCTTTGGCGAAGAACGCACCCAGCAGTTAGCCGAGGGACTGGCACGCTATGACGGGACAAAATATTCATTCCCGCGCTTCTCAATCTCCAATCAGCTGGCATTCGTCAAAATTCAAAGCATAGAAACCCATCCCGTTGATGAGTGCGATGTCTACGACGTTGAGGCAGACAGAACTCATCTTTTCGCCACCACTTCTGGCATAATTACGCACAATTGCGTTGGCGTCCCCACCGTTGGCGGCGAAGTCTACTTCGACCCCGCCTACACCGGCAACCCCCTCGTCAACGTCATGGCCCTCGGCCTGATGGAAACCCCCGAAATCGTCAAATCAGGCGCAGCCGGCACCGGCAACCCCGTACTCTACGTCGGTTCCACCACCGGCAGAGACGGCATGGGAGGAGCCAGCTTCGCCAGCGCCGAACTCAGCGACGCCTCAATGGACGACCGCCCCGCCGTCCAAGTCGGCGATCCCTTCCTGGAAAAATCCCTGATCGAAGCCTGCTTAGAAGCCTTCAAAACCGGCGCAGTCGTCGCCGCACAAGACATGGGCGCAGCCGGCATCACCTGCTCCACCTCCGAAATGGCAGCCAAAGGCGGCGTCGGAATCGAATTCGACCTCGACAAAATCCCCGTCCGCGAAACCGGCATGGTGCCCTACGAATACCTCCTCTCCGAATCTCAAGAGCGCATGCTCTTTGTCGCCCACAAAGGCCGCGAACAGCAACTAATCGACATATTACACAAATGGGGGCTGCACGCTGTAATCGCCGGCCACGTTATTGAAGAACCCATCGTGCGCATCCTCTTCAAAGGCAAAGTAGCCGCAGAAATACCCGCCACAGCCCTCGCCGACAACACCCCAATTTATCACCGGCAACTGTTGACAGAACCGCCAGACTATGCTAAAGAAGCCTGGAAGTGGACAGCAGACTCCCTCCCCGAAAGCACACAAACCGGCATCCAAATCCAAGAAACCCACAAAACCTGGAACGACATCCTGCTGCAGCTGCTAGACACCCCAACCATTGCCTGCAAGCGCTGGGTATACCGGCAGTACGACCATCAAGTCCAGAACAACACCGTCCTCCTCCCCGGCGGCGCTGACGCCTCCGTAGTGCGGCTGCGCCCGCTCGAACCCCCCTCAAGCCCAACGGCGGCGTCTGGGCGCGGCGTAGCCGCCACCGTGGACTGCAATTCCCGCTACGTCTACCTCGACCCATACGAAGGAGCCAAAGCCGTCGTCGCCGAAGCCGCCCGCAACCTCAGCTGTGTGGGCGCAGAACCCCTCGCAGTCACAGACAACCTCAATTTCGGCTCTCCCGAAAAGCCGGTGGGTTACTGGCAGCTAGCGTCCGCTTGCCGGGGTATTGCAGAAGCGTGCAGCGAATTCGCCACCCCAGTCACCGGCGGCAATGTGTCCCTGTACAACGAAACCCTCGACTCAGCCGGCAATCCCACGCCCATCTACCCGACGCCGGTGGTTGGCATGGTGGGCTTAATCCCCGATTTGAGCCGCATCTGCGGTCAGGGCTGGCAGAAAGGGGGCGATATCATTTACCTGTTGGGGCGTGGGACATCCACAGCAGTCACCCTGGGCGCTTCTGAATATTTAGCAGCCATTCACGGGACAGTTGCCGGCATTCCCCCGCGCGTCGATTTTAACTTGGAGCGGCGGGTGCAAGCCGCTTGCCGCGACGGAATCCGCCAGGGTTGGGTGCGGTCCGCCCACGACTGCGCCGAGGGAGGAATCGCAGTCGCCCTCGCCGAATCCTGCATCACCGGCAATCTCGGAGCCGAAATTCACCTGCCCAATCCGGGAGTTCGCTGGGATGAACTCC
>Ga0185317_100358_pt1 | contig 12245 bp, 10 predicted proteins | sample DevilsHole_FD_128020 | JGI IMG/M metagenome (GOLD analysis project Ga0185317, IMG submission 128020) | Groundwater microbial communities from Devils Hole, Nevada to study Microbial Dark Matter (Phase II) - Devils Hole (SPADES assembly)... | ecosystem: Environmental > Aquatic > Deep subsurface >...
ACAGGAGACGATCGGGGCCGGTTTCTGGGGGGCCTGGTCTTTGCCTGGAAACGGCGAGGGCCACCGGGGGGTGGGGGAGACAGCCTTCCCCCACGAGCGGCACTCAACTGTTTTGGGCGGGCCGGCCACAGAGCCGGGGGAAGAGGGCCGGTGCGCTCAACCGGCCTGCGCTCCTGGTAAAATAAGCTGATTTTCAATGCCGGCGGTGGCCTTCCCGCTCGGGGAGAGTGCGCCCCCACAGGCAGTCTTTTCAGACCAGAGGTAAGATTAAACGCCGGCGGCTGTGCCCTCAGATAGAAGTCGGGACAAATTCTTTGGACTTTGGGAAAGATTTTGCTACGGTTTAAAAAAGTTGATTGCGTATTGTTGCATTTTGTTGCAGGAGCAGCCAGCTGTCGAGCAAGCCGACGCCCGCTGGCAATCGGCCTCCTGAGATGAGATACTGCTGAGGGTCAGGAAAACTTAGGCCAGCAGCAGAGCGCAAGCCGGCCCGGAAGGGCAGGGCGCACAACATGCTGGCGCTGCCTTAAAAGCAAAGAACACGCCTGCGAACCCCCTTTAGGTTAGGTAAGTTTATGTCCACGACGACCATCGCCGCCGATCAGGTGAACCGCATTGTTTGGAACCAGCATCACGATCCGTTTGAAGTCCTCGGGCCCCATCCGGTAGAGGAGAATGGCAAACTTACCCGCTGGATTGTGCGAGCTTACCAACCCAGCGCCGATGCCGTGTGGGTGGTTCTCCCGGAACAGCGGAAAGAATACCAGATGCAATCAGTGCATCACCCCCACTTCTTTGAATGCGCGATCGAGACGCCGGAACTGGCCAACTACCAGCTGCGCCTCAAACAAGGAGAGCACGAGCGGGTGATCTACGATCCTTACGCCTTCCGCTCAGCGAAGCTGACGGAGTTTGACTTTCACCTGTTCGCGGAAGGCAACCATCACCGCATCTACGAGAAATTGGGCGCTCACCTGATGGAAGTAGATGGAGTCAAAGGCGTGTATTTTGCCGTTTGGGCACCCAGCGCCCGCAACGTTTCCGTTCTGGGGGATTTCAACAGCTGGGACGGTCGCCAACACCAAATGGCCAAACGGGGCAACGGCGTTTGGGAACTGTTTATCCCCGCACTGGGTGTTGGCGAGCACTACAAATACGAAATCAAAAATTGGGAAGGCCACATCTACGAAAAATCCGACCCCTACGGCTTCCAGCAAGAAGTCCGGCCCAAAACCGCCTCGATCGTCACGGACCTGAGCACCTACACCTGGAACGATGACGAGTGGTTGGAGCGCAGGCGTCACAACGACACCCTCAAGCAGCCGATTTCGGTTTACGAATGCCACTTGGGCTCCTGGCTGCACGCCTCCTCAGACGAGCCGGCCAAACTGCCTGATGGAACAGAAGAGCCGGTGGTGATCGCCTCAGAACTGCGCCCCGGTGCCCGCTTCCTCACCTACCGGGAGCTGGCGGACAAGCTGATTCCCTACGTCAAAGACCTGGGTTTCACCCACATCGAACTGCTGCCGATCGCAGAACACCCGTTTGACGGTTCCTGGGGCTATCAGGTGACCGGCTTCTACGCCCCCACCTCCCGCTTCGGCACTCCCCAAGACTTCATGTATTTTGTTGACCAGTGCCACGCTAACGACATTGGCGTGATTGTGGACTGGGTTCCTGGCCACTTCCCCAAAGACGGTCACGGCTTGGCCTTCTTTGACGGCACCCACCTGTACGAGCACGCCGATCCGCGCAAGGGCGAGCACAAAGGCTGGGGGACTCTGGTATTCAACTACGGTCGCAACGAAGTCCGCAACTTCTTGGTCGCCAACGCCCTGTTCTGGTTCGACAAGTACCACATCGACGGCGTGCGGGTGGACGCTGTGGCCAGTATCATCTACCTCAATTACTGCCGCCCGGATGGGGAGTGGGTGGCCAACCAGTATGGGGGCTGCGAAAATATTGAAGGGGCTGACTTCCTGCGCCAGACGAATCACGTCCTGTTCAGCTACTTCCCCGGCATTCTCACGATTGCGGAAGAGTCTACCTCTTGGCCAATGGTGACTTGGCCTACCTATGTGGGCGGGTTGGGCTTTAACTTCAAGTGGGATATGGGCTGGATGCACGACATCCTGGACTATTTCCACCTCGACCCGTGGTTCCGCCAGTTCCACCAGAATAACGTCACGTTCGCCATGTGGTATCACCCCAGCGAAAACTTCATGCTGGCTCTGTCTCACGATGAGGTGGTGCACGGCAAGAGCCCGATGATTGGCAAGATGCCGGGGGACCGCTGGCAGAAGTTTGCCAATCTCCGCGCCCTCTCGACTTTTATGTTCACTCACCCGGGCAAGAAGACTCTTTTCATGGGGATGGAATTTGCCCAGTGGAGCGAGTGGAATGCCTGGGCGGACTTGGAGTGGCACCTGCACCAGTATGACGATCACAAAAATATGCTGCAGTTTTTCAAGGACTTAAATGAGGTCTATCGCAGCGAACCGGCACTCCACACCCAGGATGCCGGTTACGACGGGTTTGAGTGGATTGACTGCAGCGACAACCGGCACAGTGTGGTTTCGTTCATGCGCCTTGACAAAGATCCGGATAATTATCTGATCGTCGTGTGCAATTTCACGCCCCAGCCGCACAGCCACTACCGCATTGGGGTGCCGGAATTCGGATTCTACACTGAGCTGTTTAACAGCGACGCCAGCAAGTACGGCGGCAGCAATATGGGGAATCTGGGCGGCAAGTGGGCCGACGAGTGGTGGTTCCACAATAAACCTTACTCCCTGGACTTGTGCTTGCCGCCGCTGGGCGTACTGGTGTTCAAGCTCGACCGGGAAAAGACGGCGCAGGCGCTGCGAGCTGCTTCCGTTGAGGAGCCATAAGCGAGAGCGAGAGCGCTCCACCGGCACTCAGGGAGGGAAGCCACAGGTGCGCTCTCTGCGAGTGCGGCAATTGTGAATTTCTCTGCGTGCCTTGGGGCGGGCTAGCTTCCCAAAGCTTGCCAGCGCCCAGATGCCACAAACCCGGTTTCTTGAAGAAACCGGGTTTTTTAAGCTATGGCGCATTGAATTTACACTATCCATCTCTATCTCTCGTTCCCAGCTCAAGCTGGGAACGCCATCTGCCGGCTCCGCCGACTTTCAAGGAAAAAGCAGGTTAAAAGCCTAACAGCTTAACTTGTTTTATTGACAAGTCGGTTTTTTTGTGATATGGGAATTAGCCGGCAATCAGCTAAAGTGCGGTCAGCTGTTGCGCTTTTCATCTGTTTATTAGAGAAAGGAGGCAGAGCCTCCAAAGCCTCGTTACCAGCTTGAACGAGGGGACATAATGAAAATTGTCCTGGAGGCGGGGCGAGCTTTTGGGCGTGCAGCCCAACTACGAACCTTTTCAAGTCAGAGCCTTATTAGCCGCGTTCCGGGGCTCCGGAACGCGGGGGAACGCGGGGAACGAGGGGATGCGAGCGAGCGCCGCGCTTTTGGTGCCGGGAATCTCTAATTCGGGTGCGCTTTGGGGAGACCTGCTTCGGGTAAGATAGATTTTGTCGCGTAGCGTGATTCAGGACGGCTTCCAAACGTGTCATTAACGTCAATTTCCTCCTTGCGTGAGCAACAGCATCCGCTGATCCGCCAGTTAGCTAATCGGATTGAGGCAATCTGGGAACGCTATTTGGATTTGGCACCTTACCCGATGCCGCCTGAGTTGGGTTATGTGGAGGGGCGTCTGGAGGGAGAACGGCTGACGATTGAAAATCGCTGCTACCAGACTCCCGAGTTCCGCAAGCTGCACTTGGAACTGGCGCGGGTGGGGGCGACGCTGGATATCTTGCACTGCGTGATGTTTCCCCGCGCTAACTACGCTCTGCCAATGTTCGGTACGGATTTGGTGGCGGGTAAGGGACAAATGAGTGCGGCGATTGTGGACCTGTCGCCGGTGAGCCCTGACAAGTGTTTGCCGGTGGGGTATCAGCAGGAGCTGGCGGCGCTGGGTGCGGTCAATTTTTCTCAGCCTCGCCCGCTCCCGGAGTGGGCTGATATTTTTTCGGATTTTTGCCTGTTTGTGCGCCCGAACAGCAGCGAGGAAGATTCTCTGTTTTTGTCGCGGGTGGAGTCGTATCTGGAAATTCACGTTAAGCTGGCGCTGAAAAGCCAGCCGGTTTCTGGGGAGGAAGCCACTCAGGTAATAGCCGGTCAGCGTTACTACTGCACGAAGCAGCAGAAGAATGACAAGACTCGCCGGGTGCTGGAAAAAGCTTTTGGCCAGGAATGGGCGGAGCATTACATGACGACGGTGCTCTTTGATTGCGCGGATTAGTTATTAGTGGCTGGGGGCTGGTCAGGAGCGCATGAAAATCTCACGCCGGTGCGCCACGCCCCATCCCCTTGGCCCCTATTTTCAAGTCGGCTTTCGTCCTACTATAGGGCGTCAATAACCTTCGTGTAAATTTCAGAACCCCGGTTTCTTAAAGAAACCGGGGTTCTGGGCCCTATGCGGTTGCGCAAATCATTTTGAACGGCTCTATAATGGGACTAATATCTGATGGAGCAGGAGTCCCGGTTGAAGGATAAACGGTTCTTAAAACCTGGGGGTTGGTGGCTGATTGGGTTGGTCAGTGCGGCGGGAATTGCTGTTACTGGCGCGGCTTATTACCAACTCTCTCAGATGAGTGCTCCAAAGCCGCAGGCTCCCGCACCGGCTCCGCCGCCGGCGGTGAGCGCTTTGGGGAGGCTCGAACCCCAGGGAGAAGTGATGAAACTGTCCGCTCCTAACTCTCAGGAAGGATCTCGGGTTAAGGCAGTGTTCGTGAAAGAGGGCGCTGCGGTTCGCGCTGGGCAAGTGCTTGCGGTTCTCGACAGCCAGAACCAGCGCTGGGCTTCTTTGCAACAAGCCGAAAAACAGGTGCAAGTGGCTAGAGCCCGTCTGGCACAGGTGGAAGCCGGTGCGAAAGCTGGGGAAATTGCGGCTCAGAAGGCTACGATCTCTCGCTTGCAAGCGCAGCTGCAAGGGCAAAGGCAAACTCAAGAGGCTACGATTGCTCGCTTGCTCGCTCAGCTGCAAGGGGAACAGCAGGCTCAAGAGGCTACTGTGGCTAGAGTGATAGCTCAGCTGCAAGGGGACAGGACGGCTCAAAAGGCGAGGATTGCTCGACTGACCGCTCAGCTGCAAGAGGAAAAGGCTGCTCAAGAGGCAACAATTGAGCGCTTAAAGGCTGAGCAGCAAGGGCAAATTGCTGCCCAAAAGGCAGCGGTTGCCAGACTTGAGGCGGAGGTGAAAAATGCCCGCTCGGAGTTCGAGCGCTACGAGCAGCTGTATAAAGCCGGCGCGATTTCTGTTTCGCAGTTTGACAGCAAGCGCCTGACGCAGGAAACGGTTGCGGAGCAGCTGAATGAGGGGATTGCTAATCTTAACAAGATTGTGGCTGCCGGTCAAGAGCAGCTGAAAGAGGAGCGCGCGAACCTCAACAAGATTGTGGCTACGGGCGAAAAGCAGTTGCGCGAGGAGGATGCGACTCTCGGTAAGATTGTGGCTACGGGTGAGAAGCAGATTGAGGAGGCGGAAGCTACTTTAAGAAAGACGGTGAAGACTCTGAGCGAGCAGATCAATGAGGCTACAGCGACTCGGGATGAGACCGTGGCGACGCTGCAAAAGCAAATTGAGGAAGCTGAGGCGAATTTGGATAGAATTGCTGAAGTTAGGCCGGTGGACGTGCAAGCGGCTCGGGCTGAAGTTGACAGTGCGCAGGCGGCTGTGGAGAGGGCTCGGGCAGATTTGGAATTGGCGGATGTGAGAGCGCCGGTAGATGGGCAAATTTTGAAAATTCACGCCCGACCGGGTGAGGTGGTCGGCAATGATGGCATTGTCGAGCTGGGACAGACTGACCAGATGTTTGTGGTGGCGGAGGTGTATGAAAGTGATATTAGCAAGGTGCGTGCCGGTCAGCGGGCGATGATTACCAATGATGCGTTTGCTGGAGAGTTGAAGGGAACGGTGGCTGAGGTGGGTTTACAAATTAGCAAAAAGGATGTCCTGGATACCGATCCGGCTGCAGATGTGGATGCGCGGGTGGTTGAGGTGAAAATCCGCCTCGATAAGGAAGATAGCAAGCGAGTTAAGGGGTTAACTAATTTACAGGTGGAGGTTAAAATTATGCTGGGAGAGGATGGGGTGCAGTCCGGAGCATCCCCGAAGGTGGATGCGGGAGCGAAGGTGCCTTCGGGAGCATCCCCGAAGGTGGATGCGGGAGCGAAGAAGTAAGCTGTTGCGCTTTGAATTTTTGCTAGTTTCCTGGCGATTGTAAATTCACTGCGACAAACAAAGCCCGCCCACACGGGCTAAGAGAATAGTGAGTTTTTCCGATTCTTTGATTGTGTCCATGCCGAGCCTGAGAATGAGGGAAAAAAGCTGGGTATCAGGGAAAATTTACCATGCCCAATGCCCCATGCCCAATGCCCCATGCCCAATCCCAAATCCAAAATCCCAAATCCAAAATCCCAAATCCAAAATCCCAAATTGATATGAAAACACCTTTGGCTTGGTTGCAGCTCACCCGCGAAAAGATGCGCTTGCTTGTGGCGCTGGCGGGGATTGGCTTTGCGGACATTTTGATGTTCATGCAGCTGGGGTTCCGGGATGCGCTGTTTGATAGTTCTGTGCGCTTGCACAGCGAGTTGCAGGGTGACGTTTTTTTGCTCAGCCCGCAGTCTACGGCTTTGATTGCGATGAAGAGCTTTCCCCACCGGCGCTTGTACCAAGCGCTGAGCTTTGAGGGGGTGAAATCAGTCAGTCCTGTGTATTTGAATTTTGCTTTGTGGAAGAATCCTTACGCCAAAGAAGAGGAAAGGAAGTGCAGAGAAGAACATCAAAAGCTTTCCCATGAAGACCTGGATAAAAAGTGCAAAAAAGCCAATACGCGCAGCATTCTTGTCGTTGGATTTGACCCGTCCGATCCGGTGTTTGATTTGCCGGCAGTGCGGCAAAATATCGATAAAATTAGGCTGTCAGATGTGGTTTTGTTTGATGACGCTTCTCGGGCCGAATTTGGGCCAATACCAGAAAAGTTTAATCAGGGGGAAACCATCACAACGGAGGTGGGAGGACGCCGCATTAAGGTGAGAGGGCTGTTTACGCTGGGGGCGTCGTTCGGTGCGGACGGAAATCTTATCACCAGCGATTTAAACTTTTTGAGGATTTTTAATCGCAGCAATAAAGGTTTGATTGATGTGGGAATTGTTAAGTTAAAGCCGGGAGTTGATGTGAGAGAAACGGTGGAAAGGATGAGAGCGTTCTTCCCGGATGATGTGAGGGTTCTCTCGAAAGAGGGATTTTTGGATTGGGAGAGAGGTTACTGGCAGAACAGCACGGCAATTGGTTTTATTTTCACTCTGGGCACGGCGATGGGCTTTATTGTCGGGATTGTGATTGTGTATCAAATCCTTTACACGGATGTGACCGACCACTTGGCTGAGTACGCTACCCTGAAAGCGATGGGATATACGGACACTTACTTTTTGGTTGTGGTTTTCCAAGAGGCTTTGGTTCTGGCGATTTTGGGTTATTTTCCTGCAATGGGTTTATCGTTTGGCTTGTATCATTTGACGAGAAATGCCACTAGCTTGCCAGTTATGATGACTGCCGGTCGGGCTGTGATGGTGCTAATATTGACTGTGCTGATGTGCTGTATCTCGGGGGCGATCGCGGTGCGCAAGCTGAGCGCGGCTGACCCGGCGGATATTTTTTAGCTGTTCGCTTCCCCTCGTTCCCCCGAGGGGAACGAGGGGAGGGGAGGAGGCAGAGCCTTCAAAGCGGTGTTCCCAGCTTGAGCTGGGAACGAGGGGATGCCCAATTCAGAGATATTGGTTCCACCGAACGTGATATAAGGTGCGTTCCAGGCGGAACGCACCCTACTGCTACAGCCAGTTTCCTATTAAAACGTAAGGGGACCAGTAACCTGGATGATTGTAGCTCTTATCCTGCAAAAGAGTCAGTTGGCGCTATGTGAACTACAGGAAAAGAACCGGATTTGAGCTGTTTTTTGAAGTTTTCTTCTGTAAATTCCTCGTTGAGAAGTTTGACGCTTCTACCGCGACCCACATTTTCCACAATTGTCTTTACTTCCTGTTCCACAGCCGGCAATGGATCTTTGCCTTGGTTTGCTTCGCTCACCCCTGCGACTAAGACTTTTAAATTTTGCCGTGGTAAAGGTTTGGGGTCTAACAGTTGCAAACTGGGAGTTAGGGCGACTCTGTACTTCTCCACCAGATACTGTTTGCCGTCGTAGAGGGCAGCTATGGGAATATTCTGCAATGGCTTATCGAGTACGAATACCAAAGTGTTCACTCCAGAGACAGATTTCAAGTCTTCCTAGATAGGTTTTATTCCCAGTTATACACCTGGGTTGAATACTCTTTGATACTTTCGATGTCTGCGCTGTCAAAAGTGGAGAGTTTTTTGTGCAGTTAATCTAAAATCTTAAGATAGTTATCGGGGAGATACTGATGGCGGGCAAGCGGGGGTTTGTTGTCGGGAAGCCGCAGGAGTATTTCTAATCTGTTGCCCACAATTATCGGGTAGATGACTGCTGAGTTGCGGGCTTGCTTATTAAGGAAATCGCGAATCCGCACCGGCACAACTTCCGCAAAGGGATCGCGAAAGAAGTTGTCCAGTTCCGCCACCTGCAAAGCTTCAAACACTCTTGGCGCTAGCTCGGCAGTGTTTTGGGGAGTTTCAGGATCTGAACCGCTCTCCTGATTCCTGCTGCTATTTAGCAATACCAGCTGTTTCAGCGCGTATTCACTATTTTCAGATTGCAACAGCAATCTGACTAACTCCCGATACACCGGCTCGACTTCTTCCTGAAAGGAAAACTGCGCGTCTCGATTGATACCGGCTAAATCTTGGCGGAGAGATTGCAGGGTGTTGAACGCTTCTGCGTAAGCGGCGAGCGCACCTTTACTATCTCCCTCAGTTTTGAGAATGCGCCCTAACTGCCATTGCCAGCGGTAGGCAATCTCCCGATTGTCCCTGCTGCTGTCCTCTAGCAAGAGCTCTAAAGCTTTCTGAGTCTGGTTTTTAGCTGACTCAATCATTCCTTGTTTCTCGTAGCATTCGCCAAGATAGCCGAGGGCGTAAGCTTCCGCTCGCTTGTCTCCCAGATTTTTTGCCATCTTGACAGCTGTGTTCAGAGTCTGTCCGGCGTCGGGGAGGTTTTGGGTCGGAGGGAACGCCTGTCCTACGTCGGGGAGGTTTTGGGTCGGAGGGAACGCCTGTCCTACGTCGGATAGCTTTTGCAGGCTTCGAGCGAAGTCAATGCCGGCATATACCGCAGCTCGACTGGAGGACAAACCAGCAAAATCAGACTGGATATCTGGCAGTAAAGCCTTTGCATTATCGATAAGAGCGGATTCAATCTTCGTCCAGTCTTCTCGCGCATCTTGCGTGAATTTATCACGCTGCTGTTCCCCCCACTTCTTAATTTCCAGCAACAAGTTGAGATCAGCGAGCCGCGCCTGAATCCTGGTCAGTGGTGCGGGCGATTCACCGGCCACCTCTTCATAGGCTTGAAAAGCCTGTTTAAAAGCCTGATTGTAGAGTCCTGCAATGTATAAAACGTCGATCTCATCCAGCCTGTCTCGCTCTCTGCCGGCTAGTGCTCTTTCAGTGTTGCCCAAACTCAACTTGACAGCAATTTTATCTTGGGGAGTCTCAGCCCACGATAAACTCCGTTCCAGCACTTTCTGGGACAGGTCTAAATTTCCCAACTGTCGGAGAATATCGCCTAAGCTGCGCAATGCAACAGCTTTGATAGGAGAGGGAGAATCTGAGAATTCCTGGAGCCAGGAATTGGCCTCTTCTGTTGAGAGTTTGCTCACCCGGGTAAAGTCGCTACCGAAGATTTGCAGTAATGTCTCACCGGCTCTCGGATAAAGCCCTAAATCTTGCAAAGCGCGGGCTTGGTTGAGCCAGCTCTGATTTTTCCCCTCCTCCCAACCTAGGTTATCATAGATGCTGGCAGTTTGCTGCCAGGTTTCCAAAGCTTTTTCTGCCTGTCCCACTGCCAATTGCAGATTTCCTTCGATGTCGCGGGTTTGGGCGATGACTCTCAATTACTCGGCAGAAGTGCCCTGAGTTGCCGGCAGCAGATTCAGACTTTATTCTATACTTTGCGCAGCTTTATGCCACTCTCCTAATTGCTGGTAGGTTAGGGAGAGATTGCTTAACGCCATTGCTTGGTTTAAGGTATCCCCCTGCTTTTGAAAAGCTGAGGCAGCCTGCTGCCAAACGGTTGCGGCTTCCTGGAATTTTCCAGCTTCGTAGAGGGTGGTGCCTTGCTGTGCTAGCTGGGTGCCGGTGGGAGTTTGGGAGAGCGCTTTTGTTTCCAATGCCATCTCGATATCCCCCCTGCCCTCCCTTAAAAAGGGGGGGGTGAGAGACGGGGCTAGCGGGAGAGGGGTTTTGAATTCGCTCCGCCGGCAACGCCCGAACGTTCACACTTAAAATCAGTCCCATAAAGGCTAGGATAACCAGCCTCATGGCGCGCACTCCCCCAAGGATTCCTCGTTCCCAGGCTCCCCCCTGGGAACGCCCCTTGAGAGGATCTGCCTCTCGTTTTTCTCGATAGATTGTGGAGGCAGGAGCCTCCTGAGAAGCATTCCCAGCCAGAGGCTGGTAACGAGAGACTCCCCCAAGGATTAGGGATTGTACTCTCCGGAAAAATACAGTCCATTTTATTGCCATGTTCTTTGTTCGGACTCGACATTAACTAAAGGTATGCTATAATCAATTATAGCAGAAAAGTGATTGCCTGACTGCCACCGCAACCCGACACCGGCACCCACCAGTGTGTTGGGATTCGGGCTGTCTTTCCCGCCGCTGTTCCAAACCGTGCCGGCATCGACAAAGGGCGTCAGCTGCAAAACTCCAGATTCATCCCTGTACACCGGCACCCGCAGTTCTACAGAGGCAAATGCCCCGTTATCGGTGAGCAGCGCATCCTGCCGGTATCCCCGCACAGTTCCCAAACCGCCCAAACCAAATTGCTCCAGCGGTACGAGCTCCCTGTCTGCCAGTTGCGCGCCGCCACTTAGCAACAGGTTGGTGTCTGAATTCAGCTGGCGAAACCACTGCACTTGCCCCCGCCATGCGAGAAACCGGCTGTCGGGAGCGCTATTATTAATAGTAGCGTCAAACGCACCCACTCCGAGACTGAACTGCGAACGCGCCGCCAAAACGTCTTGACGCCCGCGCCGCACCCACTCCTGAAAAAAACGCAGGGCGGAAATGCGGGTTCTCCCCCGATCGTCTGCGCCAGGGGATATGGGAAAATCCTCCCCCTGCAGGGAGGTGTCGCTCTCCCGCCGCGACGCGGTTATACCGAGGGCGAATTCTTGCGTGAATTCGGGGGTGGCATTTCTAATCACCGGCTGCCGGTATGTCAGTTCGTAATTGCGCGAATTCGCCTCAATATCCAGTTCGTCGAAAGGCTGCTCGGTAATATGGCTCCAAGTGTTGCTGTAACTGAAAGTTACGGTGCCGTTGCGGGAATTCACCGGCAAGCTGTAACCGGCATCTATAGCGTTGCTGCCATCCGTATTGCTGTAAGTTAAGCTAATCCCATCCCCAAATCCGAGCGAATTACCTTCCGCTAGCCCCACTTGGCGTCGGAAGGTGCCGGCACTCGGCGAGCGCCCATTATCTGCCAAAAAGCCGGTGCTGAAAGACTGCGCCTCTTTGACTCTTACCACCAGAAAATTCATCCCCGGTTGGGTGCCGGCAGACAGTTCGGCTGACAGGTTTTCAATTAAAGGATCGAGTTGCAATAATTGCCGCGCTTATCGCAACTTATTCACATTCAAAGGTTTTGCATTTGCTAGATCGATGCGGCTGCGAACGTATTCAGGTTTCAAGCGATCAGTGCCGGTAATTTTGATGTCTTCCAACTCCCCTTCGACGACCTGAATGAGAAAAACTCCTGTTTGAGGCGTTTGAGCCGGAATGTAGGCACCAGAGGTGATATATCCCCGGCTGGTGTAAAATTCGGTGATTGTAGAAGCGGCTTGCTGCAGTTGGGCAAAGGTGATCTCTTTGCCGCGAAATTATTTGATGACATCGGCTAAGGTATTAGAGTCGAATTTCGTATTGCCGGCAAACTCGAAACCCTCAACGGTGAAAGTTCCAGAAAGATTCGGCTGTTCAGAGGGAGGAGTTGGCGCGTCTGGAGGTTGCGGGAGGGGGTTTTGCTG
>Ga0185317_100360_pt1 | contig 12184 bp, 9 predicted proteins | sample DevilsHole_FD_128020 | JGI IMG/M metagenome (GOLD analysis project Ga0185317, IMG submission 128020) | Groundwater microbial communities from Devils Hole, Nevada to study Microbial Dark Matter (Phase II) - Devils Hole (SPADES assembly)... | ecosystem: Environmental > Aquatic > Deep subsurface >...
GTTGGGCTTTAGCCCAAAAGGTTCGTAGTTGGGCTTTAGCCCAAAAGGTTCGTAGTTGGGCTTTAGCCCAAAAGGTTCGTAGTTGGGCTTTAGCCCAAAAGGTTCGTAGTTGGGCTTTAGCCCAAAAAGGTTCGTAGTTGGGCTTTAGCCCAAAAAGTTCGTAGTTGGGCTTTAGCCCAAAAAGGTTCGTAGTTGGGCTTTAGCCCAAAAGTTCGTAGTTGGGCTTTAGCCCAAAAGTTCGTAGTTGGGCTTCAGCCCAAAAAGTTCGTAGTTGGGCTTTAGCCCAAAAAAGTTCGTAGTTGGGCTTTAGCCCAAAAAAGTTCGTAGTTGGGCTTTAGCCCAAAAGGTTCGTAGTTGGGCTTTAGCCCCAGAGACGGTCAAATTCCTGAAAAGCTGAACAGGCAAAGGCTTGACAAATTTAACATTTCCTTTATAAATTAGGGAGTATTAGGGGCAATCGTTCGCACTGAATATTAACGCGGTGCGCCGCAAAAATGTAACAGCGCACACACTTCCCTGAAAGAGCATGACTCGCGACTCGCCACACGCAACTCTGCCAGCGATTTTCCGTAATTTTACGGATATAGTTCCCGGAATTGTACGGATAGGGATGCTACGGAATAAGCACTAAAAAAAATTAGCGCTTCTGCTGATGTCGTTGCAGGAACGGCGCGACAAGATAAAAGTAGCAACGAGTTGACAGAGGTGAATTCCATGCTCATCCAAAATACCGTTTGCAGCTTTCCCTATCCAAAACACCAATCTGCCACCTCTCTAGAGGATTTATTTGGCCAGGTGCTTCTTTCTGGGTTGCTTACTCCCATCGACCGCCTGCGGATTAGGGCTGTCCTTTTAAACGACTCAATTTCCGAGGAACATCACGCCATTATAAACCGCCTACTTTACGGCGTGCGCCGGGGCTTTATCAAGCTTGTTTTCTAATAAGATAAGGGCCGGATACTGGCTGCGAAAAAAAACGATTTTCTCAAGGTTATCCCCGGCGGGGTTTCCCCGCCCCTATTCTATCGGAGATCGAGAGCAACCCGGCTTGTGGACGAGCCGTAAATATTTAACGATCTTTGGACAAATTTAAACCAGGCGAAATTTAATAACAGCCGGTAGTTTAAAGTCAGATAAACGGCAAAAACAGATAATAAATCAGGTGGAGTTCGCGCTTGACTGCCACCGGCACAAGCCTTTGGCGCACCGGCTTCCCGATTGCCCCGCCATCCAGGGTTGAGGCAAATTTGATAATTGTCGCCAAAGCTTGCTATATTAGATAAGCACTACCCGAACTAGACTAATCTTTAGTCTAGCCTTCCGACTCGGATCATGAACTCCACCCTAGAACAGCTGAAAGCTCGCTTTGACAAAGCCTTGACCGCCGCCTTTGGCGACGGAATGACCGGCACAGATCCCATGCTCGTCCCCGCCAGCAATCCCAAGTTTGGCGACTACCAGTCCAATGCGGCCCTGTCCCTAGCCAAAAAACTGGGGAAACCGCCTCGCGCCATCGCAGAACAGCTGGTTAAAAATCTTGATGTCAGCGATTTGTGCGCCCCTCCAGAAGTGGCAGGCCCGGGATTTATCAATCTTACCATCACACCGGCATATCTGGAAAGTCAGCTGATGGCTGTGCAAGCTGACAAGCGTCTCGGAGTGCCTTTGGCAAAAACGCCGCAGCGGGAAGTGGTGGATTTTTCCAGCCCCAATATTGCCAAAGAAATGCACGTCGGGCACTTGCGCTCCACCATTATCGGTGACTGCATCGCCCGCATCTTGGAATTTAAAGGTCACGACGTGCTGCGCCTCAACCACGTCGGCGACTGGGGCACCCAGTTCGGCATGCTGATCGCTTACCTGCGGGAAGTTCACCCAGAAGCGCTCACCACAGCCAACGCTCTCGATTTAGGTGATTTAGTCAGCTTTTATAAACAAGCAAAAAAGCGGTTTGATCAGGATGAAACTTTCCAAGAAACCGCCCGCAAAGAAGTAGTCAAACTGCAAGCAGGTGCCGAAGACACCCGCCGCGCTTGGCAGCTGCTTTGCCAGCAATCCCGCCGCGAGTTTCAAGTCATTTATGACGCGCTCGACGTTCGCCTGACAGAACGCGGCGAATCGTTCTACAACCCTTTGCTGCCGGCAGTCGTCGAAGATTTGGAAAAAATCGGATTGTTGGTGGAAGATAAAGGCGCAAAGTGCGTTTTCCTGGAAGGCTTTACCAACAAAGAGGGACAGCCCCTGCCTTTGATCGTGCAAAAATCCGATGGCGGCTACAACTACGCCACGACAGATTTAGCAGCGCTGCGCTACCGCATCCAGCAAGATGGGGCAAAGCGGATTGTCTACGTCACCGATGCCGGTCAATCCACTCACTTCGCCCAGTTTTTCCAAGTGGCAAAACGCGCCGGCTGGATTCCCGAAAGCGTAGACGTGGTTCACGTTCCTTTTGGGTTGGTGCTCGGAGAAGACGGCACCAAGCTGAAAACCCGCTCTGGGGAAACAGTGCGGCTGCGGGATTTGCTGGATGAAGCTGTCGCCCGGGCGCGTGCGGATTTGGAAGCCAGACTCATAAAAGAAGGGCGATCGGAATCGGAGGAATTTATCGCTGAAGTTGCCAAGGTTGTTGGCATCAGTGCGGTCAAATATGCCGACTTGAGCCAAAACCGCAACAGCAATTATATCTTCAGCTACGACAAGATGCTGGCGTTGCTGGGGAACACGGCTCCTTACATGCTGTATGCTTATGTTCGGATTCGGGGGATCCGCCGCCAAGGTCAGATTGATTTTGAGCGGATGGGAGAAGACGCCAAAATTCTCTTGCAGGAGGAAACGGAACTCGTACTGGCGAAGCATTTATTGCAGCTGAGCGAAGTTATCGCCCAGGTTGAGGATGATTTGCTGCCCAATCGCCTCTGCCAGTATCTGTTTGAACTGAGCCAGAAGTTCAATAAGTTTTATGAGGAGTGTCCGGTCTTGCAGTCGGATGAACCCCAGCGCACATCCCGCTTGGCGCTGTGCGATTTGACGGCGCGAACCCTGAAGCTGGGATTGTCGCTGTTGGGAATTCAAGTTTTGGATCGGATGTGATTCCTGACTGGCGTCGTATGCAATATTATCTGTAGGGGCAGATCCCCGCGCCTGCCGGTGCCCCCGTGCCTGCCGGTGCCCAACTACAAACTCTGGGGCTAAAGCCCAACTACAAACTCTGGGGCTAAAGCCCAACTACAAACGGGGGCTAAAGCCCAACTACAAACGGGGGCTAAAGCCCAACTACAAACTCTGGGGCTAAAGCCCAACTACAAACGGGGGCTAAAGCCCAACTACAAACTCTGGGGCTAAAGCCCAACTACAAACGCTGGGGCTAAAGCCCAACTACAAACTCTGGGGCTAAAGCCCAACTACAAACGGGGGCTAAAGCCCAACTACAAACTCTGGGGCTAAAGCCCAACTACAAACTGGGGCTAAAGCCCAACCGGCAGAATGTGAATTTACTGAAAGGATTAGCGAATGAGTCCCAAATACTACTTAACTTGGCGTAACAAGTTTTTGACCACAGATGCGGAAACTATTGACGATATGATAGAAGGGCTGGAATCCGCAGTCCAGGATCTGCGCGAGATGCGATCCGCCGGCGTTGTTCTGGAGGGAGGCGCTGAGGACGACTACGCTCAATTCGTCACTTCCGATCCCGCCGTCGCCAAAAAATTTGGGTTTGAGGAGGAAGAAGAATTTGAACAAGATGATTTTGAGGAGGAGAATTTTTCCTAAAATATTTTCTCGTTTATGAGGCACCCCCTAAATGTATGGGCACCCCTTGTGGGTGCCCACAACCTTGGCTAAACATTAGCAAACTAGAGCGCAGGTCAAGAAATATGAGAGCCTGGTTTTTTTGTTTTTTACGGTCACAAAAACCCGGTTTTTTATTCGATTTTTAATCCCATACCTCCGCTCTATAACACTAGGCTGCCTGTCGTTTTTACCCACCGCAAAAATTGAAACTTTACGCATGTCTAACGTTTTGCTCCCACTCCTGATTATCGGTTTAGTTGCCGGCGTCGCCGGCGGTATGTTCGGCATTGGCGGCGGCGCGATTATGGTGCCGGCAATGGTGCTGCTGCTGGGCATGGATCAAAAGTTCGCCACCGGCACTTCTGTCGCCGCTCAGATTTTACCCATTGGCATTCTGGCAGCTATTGTCTACTATCAGAAGGGCAACCTCAATATTAAGTATGCCGTGATGATTGCGATTGGTTTGGTGATTGGCAACCTGTTCGGGGCGCTTTTTGCCAATCAGCCTTACATCAGCAGCGAGACGATGAAAAAGCTCTACGGGATATTTCTGCTGGTCATTGGCACTCGGTATTTATTCTTTAAGTGACAGAATAGAGAAATATTTAGAAACCGGGTAACTTCGGCGAAACCCGGTTTCTCATCCCTGCGTGGGGAATATGCCGTCATATCCTGTTCGCTGGCATTGCTTTTCGTGTGGTAGGGGCGGGTTTATCAATATCCTTTGCCCCGCGCGGGCACCTCAGTTTATAGATATCCTTTGACACCTGCAGATATCTGGAATGAACCCGCCCCTCGCATACCGCGCCCCTACAATTATAGAAAATTGGGAGCGAACGGACATCAGATCAGGTTCCTGCCGGTGTGGTCTGACCTCTGAATTTGCTGGGCGTTACAATTGGAGTTCCCTTCACTTCTTCAATAATCAGTTGGCAGATATACATATCCGGTTCTAGCAGGACATCATTGCTGCCCAAATTAATCATTTCTAAAGTGATGTTTCCTTCCCAACCAGCATGAATCGTGGGCGCGGTAAAATGGACTAAGACCCCGCAGCGGGCTATGGAGCTTTTCCCTTCCACACGGGCGCTATAGCACCCCCGATTTTGCCAAATGGGAAAGCCCACCCACTCTTTGGTTTTTGCCAAAACAAACTGTTTCGGTTTTAAGATGAAAGGCTGGTTTCGGGTAATAATTAATTCCTTGGAATTATTTTTTAAATAATCCCCGATCTGTTTTGGCCTTAAGGCAAATGACGCCGCCTTAGGGATGGTAATTATAGAGCCTAACTTCAAGTCTACCGAGCTAGTATTGAATGGCGGGTTTTTCGGCTTCACCCCAACTGGAAAGGGGTCAATTACGACTCCCCCATATTTAATTGCTTTAAGGATTTCAACATTGCTTAAAATCATAAATAATTTAGTGCGTATTACTTTGACTTATCTCTACTGATTAAGACAGACTGAAGGCGCACATTCCCGGAAATTATCATTAAAATATTTGGCCCCTCTCACTCGGGCAGAAAAATACTTATAATACGGACTGAAATCGCACCTGTCCGGAAATGGACTAAAGTCCTTACTACAAACCTGTTGAGGAAATCACATGAGTTTGCGAAAATTTCCCGAAAACTTCCTCTGGGGCGCAGCCACCGCCGCCTACCAAATTGAAGGTGCCTGGAATGAAGACGGCAAGGGCGAAAGCATCTGGGACAGGTTCACCCACCGGCACCACACCATCCTCAACGGCGACACCGGCAATGTCACCTGCGATCACTATCACCGCATGCCCGAAGATGTCGCCCTGATCAAAGAACTGGGGCTGAACAGTTACCGCTTCTCTATCTCGTGGCCGCGCATTATACCGCAAGGGCGCGGTGATGTCAACGAAAAAGGGCTGGATTTTTACGACCGGCTGGTTGACAAGCTGCTCGAAGCCGGTATTGCCCCCAGCGCCACCCTCAACCACTGGGATTTGCCCCAAGCCATTCAAGATGCCGGTGGGTGGCCAAACCGCGACAGCGCCGACTGGTTTGCTGAGTATGCCCGTGTGGTGTTCGACCGGCTCGGCGACCGCGTGGCCATGTGGTCAACACACAACGAGCCGTGGGTGCTCGCCTTCCTGGGTTACGCCTACGGCATTTTTGCGCCGGGAATTGCGGATTATTCCCAAGCGTACCAGACGGCGCATCACCTGCTGCTGGCGCACGGCAAAGCAGTGCAGGCGTTTCGCGCGGAAGGCGGATCGGGGGAGATTGGCATTGTACTCAGCCTCAACCAGTACCTGCCGGCAAGCGACAGTTCGGCGGATCGCGCCGCAGCGCAGCGCGTGTACGAGAACAAAACTGCACTATTCCTGCAGCCGCTTTTCAAAGGTAATTACCCGGAAATGCTGTTCGACTGGATTGGCTCCCACGCACCAAAAATACAAGAAGGCGACATGGAAACAATCAGGCAGCCCGTGAATTTTTTGGGCGTGAATTACTATACCACCGAGACGATATCTTTTGCCCAGTGGGGCGGTTTGCTCAAGTGCGCTGACCAGCCGGTTTCCGCACCGGGTTGGGGACGCACCGAGATGGGGTGGGGCGTCAATCCAGCCGGTTTATTGGCAGTGCTGCTCGATATTAAAGAAAACTTCGGCAACCCCAAAATATACATAACCGAGAACGGTTGCGCTCTCAAAGACACCCCCGATGCCAGCGGTTTTGTCGCGGACTGGGGGCGGGTGAATTACCTGCGGGCTCACTTTCTGGCGGCGCACGACGCAATTCAAAAAGGCGTCGATGTGCGCGGATATTATGTTTGGAGTCTGATGGATAACTTTGAGTGGGCGCACGGCTACGCGCCGCGCTTCGGCTTGGTGCGGGTGGATTACGAAACGCAGAAGCGCATTCCCAAGCAGAGTGCTATCTGGTACAGGGAGGTGATTGCCGGTAACGGGGTTATGGAGTAAATTCCTAGTAACCGATTTACTTGAGATCGCTTGTCAAGAATTGACATCTTTGCGCGACTGGAGGAAGTTTAGTAAGGCAATGCAGATGGCAAACTATGTCCCAATAAGAATATGGGGGAAAGCGAGCGCAGCTCGATTCGATGGTCATGCAGAGGCAAAACTTTGGGTAAGAAAGCTAGCGCTATCTTCCTACCCCCTAGGTAAAAGGTAGAATCACCCCACCCTCTTGTCTAGCAGCTGTTCTGCGCGGCATATTTACAGGCTGTTTTAAGCCGGAAGTTGGTATTTATACAAAGCTAAAGTTAGGGGAGCAGTATAATAGCTGTGTTGAGCAAGCGAGCGGGTGAGTGTAAAATGTAACAAACAACACCAGTAACAATTCACAGGGCACGATAGAGTTGTTTACCAGCTCCCGCAAAGGCAATTAGTCTTCAACAGTCCCGACGTTCCACTTCGCCCGGGTCATTGGCACTCGGTATTTATTCTTTAAGTGACAGAATAGAGAAATATTTAGAAACCGGGTAACTTCGGCGAAACCCGGTTTCTCATCCCTGCGTGGGGAATATGCCGTCATATCCTGTTCGCTGGCATTGCTTTTCGTGTGGTAGGGGCGGGTTTATCAATATCCTTTGCCCCATGCGGGCACCTCAGTTTATAGATATCCTTTGACACCAGCAGAACTCTGGAATGAACCCGCCCCTCGCATACCGCGCCCCTACAATTATAGAAAATTGGGAGCGAACAGACCTGAGATCAGCTTCCTGCCGGTGTGGTCTGACCTCTGAATTTGCTGGGCGTTATAATTGGAGTTCCCTTCACTTCTTCAATAATCAGCTGACAGATATACATATCCGGATCTAGCAGGACATCATTACTGCCCAAATTAATTATTTCTACAGTGATGTTTCCTTCCCAACCAGCATGAATCGTGGGCGCGGTAAAATGGACTAAGACCCCGCAGCGGGCTATCGAGCTTTTCCCTTCCACACGGGCGCTATAGCACACCCGATTTTGCCAAATGGGAAAGCCCACCCACTCTTGGTTTTTTGCCAAAACAAACTGTTTCGGTCTTAAGAGGAAAGCCTGGTTTCGGGAAATGGTTAATTCCTTTGAATTCGTTTCTAAGTATTTGCCGATATCTTCTGGCCGTAAGGCAACTGGCGCATGATTAGGGATTGTAATTTTATCTCCTAACCGCAAGTCAACCGAGCTAGTATTGAATGGAGGTTTTTTCGGGAGCATGCCATCCGGAAAGGGGGTGATAAAAATTCCACCGTATTTAATCGCAGCAATAATTTCAACATTGCTTAAAATCATAAATAATTTAGTGCGTCTTACTTTGACTTAGGGAAGCGATTCAAGGCTTTAATGCTTTAAATGTAATTCAATAGGCTTTAAATAAATTTGAAAAAGAACAAATTTGGCGATTTGGCATATTCCGTTTTTCAGCCAGGAAGTGGCACTATTATTGTCTCTTTTTTAGAAACATGCATTTATCTTGCATTTTTTTATTGCGCATTAACTGATAACTGTATGTCTATTTATGCTGCGCCATCACATGAATATTTAGCCATTTAAATGCGATCAACTATTTTTGGAAAGCGATTTATTTGGCATGTAATTTGATAAGATGCTGGCAATTAAGAAGAGATAGATAAATAATGGCTATTTTGGCGTTTAAAATTGCCTGACAGACAATTTATTTATAAATAATAACTCAATCAATCGATAATTTTTCCAAAAAACGGCGATTGAAAGTTTGACCGTTAGTCAAACTTTCAATCATCATAATTCTGGCCAATAACTGCCAAATATCATATAAGTATTTTTGAATCAGCACTATGATGGTCAACAAGATATTTACTGTGGTTGCTTTGGCATCATCCAAACCCTCATCTCTTTCTCCCCCTCCCCGCATGCGGGGAGGGGTAGGGGGTGGGGAACATCGCCGCAATTGTGCGACGCCCTTGCTTGACGGAGCGGCGAGCGCATCCTATAATCCAGAAGTGGCTTTCAAATGCCCCAGTCCCTTTTCACACCGGCACTTTTCCCAGATGTTGGACATTAACGCTTTATTTGACGAAACCTATTATCTGGCAACCAATTCGGATGTCGCCGCAGCTGTAACCGGCGGTGCCTTCCAGAGCGGATTTAAACACTTCCAGGAGTACGGTCAATTTGAGAAGCGCAACCCCAGCGCCCTGTTCGACACCCGCGACTATCTGGCCAACAACCCCGATGTTGCCGCCGCCGTCAGCAGCAACGCCACCACAGCAGTGCGCCACTTCATCGATTTCGGTCAAACTGAGGGGCGCAACCCCAGCACTTTATACAATAACACCTATTATCTAACCAACAACTCAGATGTCGCCGCCGCAGTTGATCGCGACGAAATCACCGGCATCGAACACTTTATCAAGCACGGGCAATTTGAGAAGCGCAAGTTAAGCCCCTTATATAGCGACAGCTACTATCTAGCTAAAAACCCAGATGTCGCCGCCGCTGTTGGGCGCGACGAACTCACCGGCATGCAGCACTACCTCAAATACGGTGCCCTAGAAAAGCGCGAATTCACGCCATTTGTTGAACCCGGGTGGTCAACCTTGCCCAACGGCGTCGCCTCTGGAGACACAACTCAAACCTCAACCGTCTTGTGGACGCGCACCACTGTTCCGGGCACCGTTTCTTTTCAATACTCCACAGATTCTAACTTTAACACAGTTCTCGGCACTCAAACAGCCACCGCTACAGATCCTGCAGTTCCCGTGAAAGTTCAGGTGGCAGGTTTAACTCCGGGAACTCAATATTTCTATCGGATCACGGATGCCGGTGGCACCTCAGCAGTGGGGCAATTCCGCACGCCCGCTGCCTTAGGAACTCGCCAGGGATTGCGGTTTGGGGTGTCAGGAGACTGGCAGGGCGAACTCGCCCCCTATCCTTCTATTTCCAACGCGCCCGAACGCAACCTCGACTTCTTTGTGCAGATGGGCGACACCGTTGAGTCAGACAGCGCATCCCCAGATTTGCCGGGGGTGAGACAAGCTAAAACCCAGGAGGATTTCCGCACCAAGCACAACGAAATTTATTCTCAGCGTTTTGGTTTCAATCCTTGGGCGGATCTGCGCTCTGCCACAACCACCTACGCAACCTGGGACGATCACGAAATCACCAATGATTTCGCCGGCGGCGCAGCACCGGCACAGTCCCCTCAAAAAGAAGGGATTTTCGGCACCGGCAGCGGATTTGTTAATGACACGCCCGTGTTTGATGCTGCCCTGAAAGCCTTCCAGGAATTCAAACCGCTGCGAGATGAATTCTACGGATCCACCGGCGACGATCGCACCGAGATCGAACAAAAACTCTATCGCTTCAACACCCACGGCAGCGATGCCGCCACCTTTGTCCTCGATTTGCGCTCTTTCCGAGATGCGCCTTTGACAAATATTCCTGAAACAGCAGATGCGGCAACCGTCAATCAGTTCCTGGCGGATTCTTTTAATCCCAACCGCACCATTCTCGGTACGGCGCAACTGCAGCAGTTCAAAAACGACTTGCTAGTAGCACAGCAGGCTGGGATTACTTGGAAGTTTGTCATGTCAACAGTGCCAATGCAACACTTTGGCATCCCAGTTGCCGGTGAGCGCTGGGAAAGCTACGCCGCAGAGCGCACAGACTTGCTGCGTTTTATTGAAGACAACAATATCGAAAACGTGGTTTTTGTCACCGGCGACTTTCACGGCACCGTTGTCAATAATGTCACCTATCAAGAGGGAGCCGGTCAGCCCCAAATCCCCACAGGTGCCTTTGATGTCATGGTGGGTTCCGTGGGCATTCAGCTGAATATCGGCCAAGGACCGTTTGCGGCACCGTTTGGCACTGCAACAGTCGCCTTTACACCCGCTGCTCTGTTGCCTCAATCGGAGAAAGACCGGTATAATGCTTTGCCCACAAGGGAAGAAAAAGACGCATTCATCCGCAATGTACTGGACACCCGCACGGCTCCGCTGGGATACGATCCGGTTGGTTTGGAAGGTTCGGAAATTGACGCCCAGATACTTCAGGGATCTTATGTGGCAGCCCACACCTACGGCTGGACGGAGTTTGAAATCGATCCCCAGACGCAGCAGCTGCTAGTCACAACTTGGGGCGTCGAACCCTACACGCAGACCCAACTGGAAGCCAATCCCACCCCTGTCGCCAACCAAACGCCAACAATTGTCAGCCAGTTTGTTGTGAATCCCAAAGCTTAAACGCTGGTTTATAAAGCAATTGTTAAGCCGGCAATGGTGTCCAGAAACCGGGTAACTTCGGCGAAACCCGGTTTCTTCGGTTTCTTGTGGCTTATAAATTAAGAAACACTCTCCCACCTAACTCCAGTGTTGCGCCACAGCGATTACTTCCTGCGCCCTCCTTTCTAATTCTCCCACATTCCGCAATTTCTCGACCCACGTTTGCGAGATGCCGTCATACCCAAATCTCGCTCCCAACAGCGCACCGGCAACCGCTGCATTCGTATCCGCATCCCCCCCTTCCTCAATAACTTTCAAAACTCCATCTTCCCACGACTCTGCATATTGCAGCGCCCAAAATCCCGCTCCCATTGCCTTGAGCGTGTACCCAATTCTATGGACTTCTCCCGGGTTCGTTCCTTCATCCAGATCCAGCGCTGACAGAGAGATTGCTGCCCTGTCAAAATATTCTTCAATATAGGGGTCATACGCAGCCACCTCAGCTGCTATTCCTTTAATCAGCGCCGGAATATCGGAAACGCCGCGCAGCAGGGAGCTAATTGCCAGAGAAACTGCCACGCACGAGCCCAAGCACCGGGGGTCAGCATGGGTGATTTTGCACACTTCTTCTGCATTATATTTCACTTTAGCAGGAAACGGGTATTCCCAAATCCCTAATGCAGATGTTCTCATCACTCCCCCATTAGCAGCGGCGTGCCGCCAGGACTTTTCCCAGAACCGCTGCGCGACTGCATGGGGTTTTTCCAAAAAATCGGGATCGTGAACCACGGAGAAAACCGTGTTGCCAATTCCCCTCCCGTCTGTCACTGCCCAGTCGTGGAAATGGGCTGCAATGTTCAATATATCTACTTGCTTCTTTTCCAGCAAGCTATCTAGAATGCACAGCATTTGCGCCGTATCATCCGTCCAGCGCAACCAGGGCATATCTTGGAGAGGTTCCCCCAGCCCTTTTGGATAATACTCTTGGATTGTGGGCTTTGATAAAGACTCAACACCCTCTCCAAGCGCGTCTCCCAGCGCCTGTCCAAAAATTATACCGCGAATCCGGTTAGCAATTGTTTCATCCATCGTTTTTTCGCTGAGGTTTTTTTGGAAAATCTGTGCCCATGCCCCGAAATAATGTTGATTTAATAAACCAGGTTTCTTGACGGGTGTGGTGGGGCGGTTTTATCTAGCGATTATAGGTG
>Ga0185317_100362_pt1 | contig 12113 bp, 13 predicted proteins | sample DevilsHole_FD_128020 | JGI IMG/M metagenome (GOLD analysis project Ga0185317, IMG submission 128020) | Groundwater microbial communities from Devils Hole, Nevada to study Microbial Dark Matter (Phase II) - Devils Hole (SPADES assembly)... | ecosystem: Environmental > Aquatic > Deep subsurface >...
TGGGACAGTAGCCCGACGCGCCAGCGAGGGAGCACATGGCGAAATCACAAGAAATCAGGCCCGGTCCCTCGCTGGCGCGTCGGGCTACTGTCCCTGCGGACTCCCAGAATCACGCAAAGCCATTTAGTGCTGAACAGCCACGTTTGCAGGCAAGTTCCTTGACGAGGAACAGAACGTACGGAACCTTCTGCCGTACGATCGACGTCTTCGCAACTCGCGCGGACTGATACCCGCGGACGCTTCAAGTCACCGCATCGGGCGGCGGGTCGGCGACCTCGCGTTGGCCGTGCTTGCTGCGCACCAGGGCGATCCGGCCGCTGCGCACGAGTTCTTTGATGCCGTACGGACGCATCAGGTCGATGAATGCCTCGATCTTTTTCTCGGGCCCGGCGATTTCGACCATAATCTGTTGCGGCCCGACGTCCACAATGCGGCCGCGGAAGATGTCGGACAGTTCGCGGATCTCGCCGCGCCGTTCGGACGGCACGTTCACCTTGATCAACATCAGATCGCGCTCGACGTAGTCGGCCGTGCTGATGTCGAGCACCTTAACCACAGTAACCAGTTTCTCGAGCTGCTTGCGTAGTTGATCGAGGACCTTGTCGTCGCCGACGACGACGAACGTCATGCGCGACAGGTGCGGGTTTTCGGTTTCGCCCACAGCGAGGCTGTCGATGTTGAAACCGCGCGATGCCAACATGCCGGCGACGTGGGCTAACACACCGGGTTGGTTCTGAACAACGGCCGAAAGTACGTGACGCATGACTTCGTGATTCCCTGTCGGTGATTTTGTCCGAAAAAGATTCTACACGTCGCAAACGACATCGGCATTGCCATTTTCGCATCGCAGGTTAGAATCCCGCGCAAGCGCTGGGTGCTGTGGCCCTTCCACAGCGGACGATGTTCAAGTATGGAGGCTTGTATGAGCACGGCGAGCGCCGTCGACGCCCACCTTTCGCTGCCCGTTCTTGATTCCCACGACATCGCTAGCTCTGAGAGCGACGAACCCCCGAATAGTGAACGCGACGATCCCCCGTCTCATTCACCACGGCATCCCATCTGGCGCGACGTCCCTGATCATCTGTGGCATGATTGGCGTTGGCAGTCGCAACACGCAATCCGCACGGTCGACCAGTTGATCGAACTGCTTCCGTTCAGCGACGGCGAGATCGCCGACCTGCGCCGACTGTCGGACCAGTACAAGTTGGCGGTGCCGCCTTACTACTTCTCACTGATCGATCCGGATGATCCGGACGATCCGATCCGGCTTCAGTCCGTGGCGTCGCCGCTGGAACTGCGCAGCGAAGCCGGTCTCGAGGAAGACGACCCGCTCGACGAGGACAAGGATTCGCCGGTGCGCGGGCTGACGCAACGATACCCCGATCGTGTGCTGATGGTGACCACGCACGTCTGCACGATGTACTGCCGGTTCTGCACCCGCAAGCGTGCGACGATGAAACGCGGGGGCTGGGACGCGATCAGTCGCGACGACAAGCGGATGATCGACTACCTGCGGCAGCACAAAGAAATCAACGACGTGATCGTTTCGGGCGGCGACCCGTTGACGCTGCCGATCGCCAAGCTCGAATATTTTCTGCAGAACCTCGCGGCGATCGACCACGTCAGCGTGATTCGCCTCGGCACGCGCGTGCCAGTGACGTTGCCGCAGCGGCTGTACGATCCCGAGCTAATACGCGTCATCGAGCGCGCCGAGAAGGTCTGGATCCAGACGCACTTCAACCACCCGCGTGAGGTGACTCCGGAGGCCGCGCACGTGTGCCGGCGGCTGCTGCGGGCGGGCTGCCAACTGAACAACCACGCGGTGTTGCTCAAGGGCGTAAACGACTCGGTCCAGACGATGCGCGATCTCAGCCGGGCGCTGTTGCGCATCAAGGTTCGGCCGTACTACCTGTTCCACTGCGACCCAGTTACGGGCGCGGGGCACTTCCGCACGTCGGTGTGGAAGGGACTGGAGATCATCGAAGGCCTGCGCGGTCACATCAGCGGGCTGGGCGTGCCGACATACGTCGTCGACGCTCCGCGCGGCGGCGGCAAGATTCCGCTGATGCCGAACTATCTCGTTTCGGCGTCCAACGACGCGGTCGTGCTGCGCAACTACGAGGGAATGCTGGTGCGCTACAGCCCCGACGGTCACGCCGAGACGGACTCGCCGCCGCTGGCCACGCAGGGGGTCAGCGCGCTGCTCGCCGGCCAGCGCGAGGTGCTCATGCCGGCCGGCACGCCGCGCATGGAACGCCGTAGGTCGATCGAAGCCGCCACGAACAGTCGTTCCGAGCCTGCGATGAAGTCAAATGGCGCGTGTGCTCCGAGCTCGCCCACGAACGGACGGGCACGCGGCAATGGAAACGGGCTGAACCACGCGACTCTCGCCGCATCGGTGGACCCCGTCGCGTCGGCGTTGTCAGCGAGCCTGAACAGTCACAAGAAACCGCGTCCCGGACTGCGGCGCAAGAAAACGGCGGTGTAAGCGACCGTGGCCTTCGCCATCGCGATCCCCTGAGAGGCCCGACCCGCGGCCAGCTTTGCGGTCCACCGTGGCCGGAGTCTATTGTCGGCTTCGACGGGGCAGTGAGATCCGCGCTGACATCGACTGAACGCCGAGCCACACGATAGCGCACGCACCCAACCCCACACCGATTCCGATTCCAGTCAGCCGCGCAAGAGCCGCTTCCGCCCCGCCACGCGGGCCACGCACGATGCTCGACATGACGAGTCGATCTCCGACCGGCAGTATCGCGCGGTTGCGAACGATGCCCGACGTGCCGCGATGCACCGCGCGGGTGAGCAAGTAGCGATGTTTGTTCACGCCGCGCCGCACGGCCTGCGATGCCCAAGAGGCTGGTTCGGCAACGAGGGCTAGGGCACTTGCGAGCAGACAGCCGCGGAAGCTCCAAGCAAGCAGATGAAGCGGCAGGTTGAGGTAGCGAAGCGACACAGCCGACTCCTGGTGCAAGTGGTTCGGGGCTGTGTGTCGCGAGATGCAGACGCGATGCCGCTGGTCATCGAAAACTGGCTCTCCGCCAAGTCTGGGGCGCAGGCGTCCCGCCTGCCGTTCATCCGCCAGATGTGAGGCGGCCGAAACGGCCACGCCACAATCTCCCCAAATTGGCGGAGAGCCTGACAACCGAACGTCCGAAGGCAGCCGATTACCAAATGGCGGCCCGCCGCCAAGTCTGGGGGAGGTTGTGGCCGCGTTCTGCAGATTCGAGTGACATTGGCGCCTCCTGCAGCAGTCGGATCGCGACTCGTACTTTCGCGCGGTGTTGTGTTCTTGAAACGGACGTTGCCGCCGCACGTTGAGTCAACGCAACGCTGCTACGGCCAGATGCCGCGTTCCAGCGCAACTTGGGCCACTCGGCTGATGGCCACCACGTAGGCCGCGGTGCGCAGGTCGATCGGTTCCAGACGGTCGGCGCGGCGGTCGGGCTTCTTTGTGGCGGCCGCGTTGATCTCCTGCTGTTTGTCGATGACGGCGTCGGTCGCTCGTTCCATCTTCACTCGCAGCTTTTGGTTCACCTCGTCCAAGTCCCACTGCTGGTTTTCGTTGTTCTGCACCCACTCGAAGTAGCTCACCGTGACGCCGCCCGAGTTGGCGAGGATGTCGGGGAGCACCGGGATGTCGCGGGCGAACAGGATGCGGTCGGCGGCGGGCGTGGTCGGCCCGTTGGCCGCCTCGACGACGCACCGCGCTCGTACCGCGGCGGCGTTGTCGTCGCGCAGTTGGTTCTCGAGCGCCGCCGGGATCAGGATGTCGCACGGCAAAGCCAAGAGATCGTCGTTGCTGATCGTCTTGGCGCCGGGGAACCGAACGACCGACTCGGTGCGGTCCTTGTGTGCGATCACGGCGTTTGGATCGAGGCCCTTGTCGCTCGCGATGGCGCCGGTGGAATCGCTGACGGCGATGATGCTCGCCCCCGCCTCGGCGAACAGTTGGGCGGCGATCGATCCGGCGTTGCCGAAGCCTTGGATCGCCACGCTGGCGCCCTGAACCGAGGCGAGTCCGGGCACGATGCCCCGCGCGAGCGCCCGAGCCGCCGCAAACAGGGAACCGCGGGCCGTCGCCTCGCGCCGGCCCAGCGAACCGCCGATGTCGAGCGGCTTGCCCGTGACCACGCCCAGGTTGTTCTCGCCCGGATGCATCATCTGATACGTGTCGTAGATCCAGGCCATGGTCTGGGCGTCGGTGTAGACGTCGGGCGCGGGGATGTCGGTGTGCGGCCCGATGTCGTCGCCTAGCTCGGAAATGTACCGGCGCGTGATCTTGCGCACCTCGTTCTTCGAGAGTTGCTTCGGGTTGCACACCACGCCGCCCTTCGCCCCGCCGAACGGCACGTCGGCCACAGCGCACTTCCACGTCATCCACGACGCGAGCGCCCGCACCTCGTCGGCCGTCACGTCCGGGTGGTAGCGAATGCCCCCCTTACCCGGTCCGCGAATGCGGCTGTGCATCGCGCGGTAACCGCGGTACGTCTGCACCGACCCGTCGTCCATTTCGATCGGAAACTCGACGGTGACCAACCGCGATGTGCGCCGCAGATATTCGACCAGCCCGGCCTTGAGTCCCGGAATGTACCGGGCCGCGTTGTCGAACTGTTGCTGTGCGATGTGATACGGGTTCAGGTCTTCTGCCGCCCCGCCCGCCTTGGTCGCTCGTGCCGCGCCCTTGGACTTGCTCATGCGTGGTCCTCCCTCAGGGTTGGGTGTACAGTCTCGGACTACGCGGAGTGTAGCGTCGTTCGTCGCTCGCGGCCACGGATAGGCTTGCGACTGTTGAACTGCCCCGCGTGCCCCGGCCGATGCCGCGCGGCTCGTTGTTACGCTTGCGTCCAGACGGGCGGTCGCTCATGATGCCCAGCGTGGTTCTTCAGTTGTCGATCACGAAAGGAGCACCTATGAGAACAGACGCCAGTCGACGCGATTTTCTGCAGTTGGGCGCGGCCGCGGTGGTCGGCTCGATCGTCGGTCACAGCGCGTCGTCAGTCGCGGCGGCCGAACCAGCCAACGACTTCAAGATTTCTCTTGCAGAGTGGTCGCTGCACCGCGCGCTCTTCGGCCGCGCCGGCACGAAGATCGATAACTTGGATTTTCCTCGCGTTACGAAGGAACAGTTCGGCATCGATGCCGTCGAATACGTCAACCAGTTCTTCAAGGACAAGGCCAAGGACGAAAAGTACCTAACCGAACTCAAGAAGCGGTGCGACGATCTCGGCGTGCGCAGCCTGCTGATCATGTGCGACGGCGAAGGGGCGCTGGGCGACGCTGATGAGTCGAAGCGCAACCAGGCGGTCGAGAACCATCACCGCTGGGTGGATGCGGCGAAGTTCCTGGGCTGCCATTCGATTCGCGTGAACGCACAGTCGAGCGGCAGCTACGACGAGCAGCTCGGCCGCGCGGCCGACGGCCTGGCTCGCCTCGCGGAATACGGCGCCGGCCGCGACATCAACGTCATCGTCGAGAACCACGGCGGCCTGTCGTCGAACGGCGCGTGGCTCGCGGCGGTGATCAAGCGGGTCGGCTCGCCGCGGTGTGGCACGCTGCCCGACTTCGGCAACTTCCGCGTCTCCAAGGACCAAGAGTACGATCGGTACAAGGGCATCGCCGAACTGATGCCGTTCGCCAAGGGCGTATCGGCCAAGTCGCATGACTTCGACGACGCGGGCAACGAGACGCACACCGACTACTTCAAGATGATGAAGATCGTGCTGGACGCCGGCTATTCGGGCTACGTCGGCATCGAGTACGAAGGCGGCAAGCTGAGCGAGCCGGACGGCATCCGCGCGACCAAGAAACTGCTCGAGCGCGTCCGCAGTTCACTGAAGGCGTAGCGCCATGAAACGCAAAACCAAACGTCGCCCGCCGCCCTCCATGCCGGCACAGGTGGGCGTGGCCAGGTACCAGAAGGAACACTGGCCGCGCTGGCTTGAGGTTGCCGACGACCGCGACGATTGGGAGCCCACCTTCGAGGATTGGGAACATCACGCAAGGGGCATGGTAAGCCGGTTGAAACAGGCGGGGCTCGAGGTCGTGTGGATCGATCTGGAACCAGAATCCTTTGCCGAGTGGTGCCGCGCGCGTGGCTACAAAAACGACGGCGAGGCCCGGTCGCGGTTCGCCGCCGAAAAGATCGGCAACATTCCCCCGCCAGGCCGGCCAGCCGCCCCAACAACTCAGGGGCACTCCCCGTCAGCGGTGGCGCCACGCAATGCGGAATCAGGAGACGCGGTTTGGCGACAACCTTAACGGGTCCCGTTCAACGATTGCGGCCGATCGAAGTCGTCCCGCCAGGTACGCTGGTGATCCACGAAATCTACCGGTCGATTCAGGGCGAGTCGAGCTTTGCCGGGCTGCCATGCGTTTTCGTGCGGTTGACCGCCTGCCACCTGCGATGCCGATGGTGCGACACACCGCACGCGTTTACGCAGGGCGAACCGATGACGATCGACGCCGTCGTCGCCCGCGTGATGGCCGAGGACTGTTCGCTTGTCGAGATCACCGGCGGCGAACCGTTGCTGCAAGATGGGGTCTTCACGCTGATGACGCGGCTGGCCGACGCCGGACGCACGGTGCTGCTCGAGACAAGCGGCGCAGTGGAAGTCGGCCGGGTCGATCCGCGAGTGCGGATCATCATGGACCTGAAGTGTCCCGGCAGCGGCGAATGCGAGCGGAACCTCTACGAAAACCTCGACCTGCTCAGCCGCTCCGGCGAGATCAAGTTCGTCATCGCCGATCGTCGCGATTTCGATTGGGCATGCGAGCAGGTCCGAACGCGCCACATCGCCGATCGGTTCGCGGTGCTGTTCAGTCCCGTGTTCGGCGAGCTCGAGCCGAAGACACTGGCGGAATGGATCCTGGCGTCGCGCCTCGCCGTGCGACTACAGCTTCAACAGCACAAGTACGTCTGGGACCCAAGCGCGCGGGGAGTGTGATTCGGAGTCGGCCGCGTCACCGAGCGACCCTACGGCTTTCCTGACTTGCCCTGAGGCGGTGGCGGCTGCAGTTCGCTGACCGCGTGGGTCGCGACGCGAACGACGTACTGATTCTTGTCCGACAGCACTGTCCGCAACATGTCGAGCGCCGGCCGGGCGCGATCATCAAGCCGATCGAGCGCACAGACCGCGTACAGGCGCACCCACTCGTTCTTGTCGGAAAGCCTGCGGACCAAGACCGGCAGCGCGCGATCGACGAGGCCCATTCTGGCGAGCGCATCGGCGGCTGCGACTTGTACTACCGGCGCGCTGTTGTTGGACGCGGCGCCAAGTGCGTCCGCCGCGGTCTTGGCCTGGTCGCCCAGCGCGCCCAGGCCGGTCGCCGCCCAAAACTGCACGGCAGGATCGGCGTCCGTGAGCAACTCGACGAGGCGTCCGACGTTCGCGGGCGAAACCTCGCCGGCCAAATCCGCCGCGCCTGCGATCCTGTCCATTGGGTAGTTTCCTCGTTCGTTTCGCACCGCCTCGTACTCGGGTGTGTCGCCAAATCGCGTGCGTAGATCGGCCTCAGGCAAGAGGCCGAGATCGACGATCTGGGTCATCCAACGGCGATGCTCGCGGCGTAGACGTTCCAGCACGTCGCGGTGCTCGGCCGATGCAGCCAGATTGTGAATCTCGTGCGGATCGGCCTCGGTGTCGTACAGCTCTTCCATCGGCTTCGAGCGAGCCATAAAGGCGGCCTGCGGGCCGCTGAGCTTTCCGGCCACGGACAGTTGTTGCCACACGCGCAGCGTCGGCATCTCCCAGGCGTAGCTCAGGTGCTGATCGTGGAAGTACGGCAGGTGCGGCATGTAGTTGCGGATGTACTTGTAGCGCCGGTCACGGACGGCGCGGATCATGTCGTACCGTTCGTCCATACGATCGCGGAACCCGTAGATGTACTCGCGCGGCAGCGCGGCCGCATCGCCAAGAAACGCATGACCCTGAAGCTGCTTGGGGACGGCGACGCCCGCGAGGCTGAGCACCGTCGGAGCAAAGTCAACAAAACTGACCAGTCGATCGCACGTCGTGCCGGGACTGCCGGGCGCGAGCCGTTCGTACTTCTTAGGGCAACGGAGGATGAACGGCACGCGCAAGCTGGAATCGTACAGCCACCGCTTGCTGCGCGGCATGCCCGCGCCGTGGTCGGAGAAGTAGAAGACGATCGTGTCGTCGGCCAGCCCGTCGTCGTCGAGTTGCTTCAGCACGCGGCCGGCCTCTTTGTCCATGAAGGTGATCATGTCGGCGTAGCGCGCCCAGTCGCGTCGCACCTCGGGCGCGTCGGGATGGTAAGGCGGCAGCGCTGCCTTGGTCGGATCGTGGAACTCGGCCGGCGTGAACTGAGCGGTCCGCTTGGCGTACTCAGGCTCCGTCAGCCGAATCTGGCTCTCGTGACAGCTCGTAAAATTGAACACCGCGAAGAACGCCTGGCCTGGCTTGCGGTTTCGCCAGTGCGCTCGGTTGCTCGATTCGTCCCAGGCCGTGGCCGGATGTTGAAAGTTGTAGTCGGTCTTCACGTTGTTCGTGCAGTAGTAGCCGGCCTGTCGCAGGTACTCGGGAAAACACTTCACCACGTCCGGCAGTCGCCCGGCACAGCGCATGTGATGCGTGCCGATCGACGGCGGGTACATACCCGTGATCAAACACGACCGCGACGGGGCGCAGACGCCGATCGGCGCGAACGCATGCGTGAACCGCACACCCGCACTCGCAAGCCGATCGAGGTTCGGCGTCACGGCGTACCGATCGCCGTAGCAGCCCAGGTTGGGGCTGATGTCCTCACAGGTGATCCAGAGTATGTTGGGCCGCGATGGCTCGGCACGCTCGTCTGATCCGACAAGCGCCACCGACGCGGCGACAAGTACATTCGCCAGGCAGAAGACCATTGGTTCACCTTTCTATCAGCAACCTTCGCTGTGGAGCATTGCGTCCCTAGCAATAACCTGCGGGAGCGGGATGATCAAGTTCCGCGCCGATTCGCCAAGCAGCGGTGAGTTGGATTTGGCAGTGGGGCGTGGACCGTGCAGACGGCCGTTGGAACGCTACTCTTCCTCGATCAGCGGTGATGAGTGCATCTGGAGGCGGCGACGTTCTGCATTCACTTGTTCTTGGGGATCAGGTCAGGGTCGTTCCAGTGCATATGGAGCGGTTCTCCACCGGCGATGGTAAGGACCGCGCGAAGGAATCTCGGATCGGTCCTCGGGTCGACGTAGTCGTAGGACATATTACCCATAAGCACGTTCCAGCCCCCGCTGGAGTGCACTGCTGAATCGGCCACCGCCGACAGCGCACTCGTCAATGTTGTACACCTCCGGCTTGGTCCAAGGATTGTCGTTCGGCACCATTTCACCTGCGATGACCGTATTTCCCAGGCCGTCCTTCACATCCGGTCTCGTGACACGACCGTCGAGCGGGAAGAACGTACCCCTCCCCGTCACGACAACATAGGACGATGCATTCGGCTGGCCGATCGCGTCCTTCGGACACCCCAACACGCTGGGCATGCGTTCCGCCAGAGGCAAACGGGCTGCTCACTGGTATCCACACTTCTCCCTCTCCCCGTTTGCGGGGAGAGGGTTGGGTGAGGGGGCGGCGTTCCGCCCGCCCCCGACCGTTCGCAGAGCAGTACGAATGACTCAGGACAGAGAGGAGGAGACGATGTCAACAACAGACAAAGAGGTAGTCGTCGTCGTACCACCGTCGTGGCCACGCGGCTGGCTGCTGCCGGTCCTGGCAGTGGCCGCCGTAGTGTGTGTGGCCGTGGTGATAGCAAACAAGCTGCCACTCACTTCGCCAGTCGGCATCTCGCAGCGGCCGGCACCGACTGCAACGGCTGTGTTGACCCGTGTAGTGGGTGAGCTGCGGGCACAATCGCGGCTCGTAGTTCTGCAGGCCGATGTCGTGGCCGAGCTAAGAAAAAGCAGCGAGAAGCGATGGCGGTGGATCGACCTGGGCACCACAACCGTCTGGCTGGCCGCTCCCGGCCGAGTGCAGTACGTGATCGACCTGAGCGACCTAGGCACAGACGCGGTCGAGTATCAACCCGAACGGAACACTCTGCTCGTTCGGTTACCAAGGCCGTACCTGGACCGCGACATGGTGTACGTCGAGCCGGACCCAGCGAAGATCGCAGTAATGAAACAGATCGGCTGGGCCCGTCTCGACCGATGCTCCGGCCGCCAAGTCGAGTACCAGGCCCGCCGCGAACTCCGGTCGGCCATCCTCGCGGCAGGCGAGCACGAATGGATTCGCGAACGGGCGGAGAAGTCCGCACGGGAGTCGGTCACGAAGCTGCTTCGACCGATCACAGCCAAACTTGGCGGCGAGACAACGGTCGAAGTGGAGTTTCTGCATAGTTCGACCGGCGAGTGATTGGTGTCGCAGCGACACGGCGGGCGTGGATGTCCCGGCACCACACTCGCCACTCACGGCTTCACTTGGAGAGTCCTAGCTGTTCCAGAAAGCATGCTCAGTTGCACGGTGTCGAAACGGATCACGCTGGCCCACGCATGCAGACCGAGTATCCGACTATCCCTGAAGCTCCAAACGGGCACAGTTGTAAAGCTCGTCGGATCACCCTTCCACTCGATCAGGCGTTCCCTATCCAGGTCCACACGAACCGTCACCTCTCGGCCCTTGCTCGACACTTCGGCCTCCAAGACATGTTCCTTGTGGTCCACCAAATGGCTGCCCTCGACACGCGTGGGGTTCCCGTCTTCACGGATGACGTGGCCATCTATCATCTCAAGTCCGGAGAACCTTCCCTCGTAATCCAACCCAAGGGTCGCGACGCCTGGACCTACCGGCAACGAGAGGAAAGGTCCGCCCCGCCCTCGAAGACGAGTGAATTTCACCAGAAGCTGGTAGTCCCCATCAGGCCAGACAGGGATTCCCTGGTGGACCGAGGAAGGGTCCAGTTCGCTGAGGAGAACTACACTGTTTCCCTCACGACTGACTGCAGGCGACGACGGCTCTATGAGCCTGAGTAGGTCAGTCGCACTGGTTTCGGCCGGACTGACTTTTGCCTTATCGACGGTCTGTTTCGGCCTCTCCGTTGCTACTGGCTGCTGAGTCTGCTTGCCAGTCTCTTGGGCTACGTTTGCCGCCTTTGGCAAATCTACTCCGGGTGAGTGGGTTGAGTTGTTCCGCGAATTCGTTGCGATGCCTGAATTGCCTGCGTCGCCTTTGGGCGTCACAACGGAAGCCTGCTCCGACCTCTTCGGAGCCACGGACTGTTTCGATGTCACTGAATCTTTGGCCGTGGTGGAGCTGCCGACTTGGTCCGCAAGCCTCTTGATGGCGTAGAATCCCCCCAGTCCGGAGAGCATCAGGAGAAAGACCACCGCAGCAGTGTTCTTCCGTCGCCTACGGATCTTCGACCGAGCACGCCGTACGGCCGGTTCGTCTGGGTCGAACTCCCAGAAAACAGTACCGGTGTCCGGCGGCGGGCTACCGCCGCCAGACGCTCCGGCCGCCGGACGAGTAGGCTTTTCCTTCTGGTGGTGCCTGGCCTCGAAGTCCTTGATCACCCGTCGGTAGGCGTTGTTGATCCGAATGAAATCTCGCGCCCGCCCTCCCGCGTCCGGATGATGCTTCTTGCTGAGCGTGCGGTATGCCGCGACGATCTCGTCCCGTGTGGCGTCTCGCGAAATGCCAAGGAGCTCATAGGCGTCCATCTACCACCGCTCCCCAAAAGAAACGGAGCGCCGAACCGAAGCTCGAAAACAGGCTCACTAATTACTCACATTCCGCACCTCCGCTTAAAGGTTTGCAAGCGGGCGGCGTCGATGTCAAGTTGTCTTGCTTCTCACGGAAATGGAATTTTCGCCCGGGTGGGTTAGCATAGACCCAAAGGAGGAAATTCCATGAGTACCGATTCCAAGCGTCGTCACTTCTCCGCCCAGGAGAAGGTCACCATCCTCAAGAGGCACCTCGTCGAGAGGGTCCCGGTCGCCGACCTCTGTGACGAGCTCAAGCTCAACCCCAACGCCGTCTACAGAACCGGAAAAGGGGACGGGAGTCGTTTCTCGGGTAGTGGACATCGTTTGGGGGCACTCATGGCGAAACTGGCTTCTTGGGACGGCCGGGGCGGCGGACACTGGACTCCAATCCTAATCGCTTGATGAT
>Ga0185317_100363_pt1 | contig 12092 bp, 12 predicted proteins | sample DevilsHole_FD_128020 | JGI IMG/M metagenome (GOLD analysis project Ga0185317, IMG submission 128020) | Groundwater microbial communities from Devils Hole, Nevada to study Microbial Dark Matter (Phase II) - Devils Hole (SPADES assembly)... | ecosystem: Environmental > Aquatic > Deep subsurface >...
CCGGCAGGTTAGCGAAACTGACAGCCACATTGCGACTCGTAGCCGGGCCATTATTGAGAACTTGCAAAGAAGCTGTATATTCTCCCGTAGCAGAGTTCAGGCGCACATCGCTCAAATTCACCTCAAGATCCTGTGTTTGAGTGAGATTGCTTATATTCAGTGCCGGCTCTATTGTAGCCTTCTTCTCCTGTACTGGAAAAATCGGACTGGCAACCCCTTCCGGAGCTGTCGTATCTGTCAAGTTCTTCACCGAGACGACACTGCCGGTATCGGTGTCGCCGTTAATGATTCGCAGCAGCAGAAAGCCGGTGGGAATATCTTGCAGATTGGTTAAGTCAATGCTTACCCTTGACCCATTATAGCGCACCAGTCCAGGGGTAAACTCCGCCTCATCTCCTGCTAGAGAAAGAACTACTCCTCAGAAACCCGGTTTCTTAAAGAAACCGGGTTTCTCAGTACCTTGCTCCCCCACCGGTATCGCTTGCTGAACCAATCAGCCGCGCTGTCGGACTGTGCGCCCAACCGGCAATTGGCGCTGTTAAGGATAATGCCGGCGCGGCGGTATCGAGAGTGAAGTGGACATCAAAAACACTCGATACATTGCCGTTTTCATCTGACGCTTGCAAGTGCAGCGCGTGCGCTCCATCAGAAAGCCGATTGCCGATAATTCCCTCTAACAAAGCGCGGAAAAATGAAAAACTGCCGTCCCCATTTAGATAAGCGGTTACATCGGTAAAATTCTCAAGTGGCGTGCTGTCGAAACCGGCACGCAAGCTGGCAATACGGCTCCTGTCCGTAACCCTGCCGGCAATTGCGGTATCTTGGGTAATGCCGTCCCCACTCTCCTCACCCGTATCGTTAACTAACCCAGCCGCAATTGCCGGTGGATCCGTGTCTGTCGCTGATTTGATATAATCTAAAATATTCCGCCCCAAAACTGTCCCGCGCCAGTCCAGCTCTGGTTTGATTGCTTTATCTAGCAATGCAGCTGTCCCCGTCGCCCCAGTTACAAGGAACATCACATCATTGTAGTCCTTATCTGCGCCGGCATTCACCGGCATATCTTCTATAGCAAAGACGGCTCCCAAACCGGTTACATCAGCTATCTGTCCTGAATTGAAAGCATCTTTAGGGTCAGCTGTCGCTATTGAAAACAGGGGATCTCTAGTCCCGGTTAACAGCGCCGGGTTATTAAACACATCCTCCATCCTATTCCTGGGCGCTAATATCAGGCCAAACTCATACCCTGGATTCATCGAGAAAGTTTTGAACCCCTGGTATGTCCCTTTGTTCCAATCTCGCGGCTCCGCTCCCAAAATCCCACTAAATTTTGCCCCCTCTGTCGGGTCATAAATTGCCACATATCCCCAGGAAGAATTAGTCAGCACCCGCCTGGCTGCTTCTTTGGCGAAGGCCGTGGTATCGTACAAAAAAGCCGACATGCCTTCCGTCTTAAAGATGCCTAGCTCTCCCTCATAGAACCCCCCATCAAACACAAACTCTGTACTGACTTCTCCTGTCGCCCCGACTTCAAACACTCCTGACTCAAACAGGCTTTCGCTTCCGTAACTCTGAGAGGTTGAGTTAGCTACAGGTTGACTTTCACCGGCTCAGGGAGGCGGACAGTGAAAGTAGAGCCAGCACCCACCTCGCTAGTGACAGCAATCTCGCCCCCCATCATCACGCAGAAGCGCTGGCTAATCGCCAATCCCAGACCTGTACCCCCGTACAGGCGCGTTATCGAAGTGTCCGCCTGCGTGAACGGCTGGAAGATATTTTGCAACTGCTCTGCGGGAATGCCAATGCCGGTATCGGAGACAGTAAAAATAATCATCTCCCCTGCGACAGAACTCCCCAGCACACCCTGTTCCCGGCGCACCGCCAGTGATATCCTCCCCTTAGAAGTAAACTTCCCAGCATTGCTGAGCAAATTAAACAGCACCTGACGGACTTTAGTCATGTCAGCGTGCATAGTGCCCAGTGCGGGATCGCAGTCTACTTCCAAGGTATTGCCATTTTTCTGCACCAGCGGCTGTATAGTGGCAACCACGCTGTCAACCAGTGCGAAAATATCGAAGCTCTCCAAATAAAGACTCATCCGCCCCGCTTCGATTTTAGAAATGTCCAGAATATCGTTGATCAGAGCCAGCAAGTGATTGCCGGCGGCGCGAATCTTATCCAAGTCGGGTGCCAGTTCAGGATAACCTAAATCTTTCGCTTCTTCCAAAAGAATCTCGCTGTAGCCGATAATCGCGTTCAGGGGCGTGCGCAGTTCGTGACTCATGTTCGCCAGAAATAAACTCTTGGCTCGGTTGGCAGCTTGAGCCGCACCGGCAGCCCGCTGCAATTGCGCCTCAGTCCGCTGGCGTTCCAGGGCGTTCGCCAGCATTTCCGCCACCATTTTCAGCAGCGCCACACTTTCCTCTGTCCAGGTTTTTTCTGACCGCACCGAATCGAACCCCAGCAGCCCTTTCAGAGAGCGACCGCAGACCATCGGAATCACAACTAGGGATTGGATATTCTGCTCAATCCAGTGCTCTTTTTCAGCTTTCGCCACCGGTGGTAGACTGGCAACTTGCTGAATATAAACATTCTCAAAGAGCAGCAATTTCTGCATCAGCCACGGCAAAGACTCCACCGGCACTCCCTGCAAGAAAGGCTTCTGCGGCTCAAACCCCGGGGCGCACCACTCGTGAGTGCAGTCCAGCGCCGTTCCCTGACCGGCAATCTCAAAGATATAGCTGCGGTCAACACCGGCAAATTCCCCGATAGCCTGCAGCGCCCGCTCAATGCCAGAGTCAATTTCATCGGGAGCCAGATTGATAAAATTAGTTGACAGCGACGCAATCAAATTTTCAAACTCAATCCGATACCGCAGGGAATCTTCTGCCAGCTTCCGCTCCGTAATGTCATTGAGTATTCCCGAAGAACCTGCCAGCCTGTTTTGCTCATCTAACATCAGTCTAGCCTGAACCTCAACCCAGCGAAACCCGCCTTTTTTAGTCAGACAGCGAGCCTCGTGGCGGCTGCAGTCTTTTTTGCCCGCCAGCAGTTTCTTGAAAAATTTTACAGTCGGTTTGCAGTCCTCAGGATGAACGTAATTCAAGAAATGAGTGCCTAGGCTATCTTCCAGAGCGAAGCCGGTAATTTCTGTCCACGCCGGGTTGAGAAAAGTCAAAAATCCGCCCGCATCCGCTTGGAAAATCACTTCTTTAACGCTATCGACCACAGAGCGGTACTTTTCCTCACTCTGTCGCAAAGCCTCTTCCCCCCGCTTGCGGTCGGTAATGTCGCGCACAATGGCCACCACTTCCTCTTCCCCGCTGACCGCCAGCCGCGCCTCGTAATCGCAGCGATCTCCATTGAGGAGCAAATGGTACTCAAAGATTTGTATTTCACCTTTTGACAAAGCTTGCCCAATGTGGTATAATAGGTTTTCCGCCACGGTCGCGGGCAAAACCTGCCGGACGTTTTTCCCCAAAAATTCCCGCTCCAGGAGTACAGATAAATCTGCGCCTTTGGCCGATTTGAAGTCGGTAAAAGTGCCGTCAGAAGTCAGGCGAAACATCAAATCCGGGATAGCGTCGATCAGGGCCCGGTTGTTGGCTTCGCTGCGAGCGAGAGCCAACTCGGCTCGCTTGCGGTCAGTGATGTCGAAGAAGGCGAGAACCGCGCCAGTCGGCACCCCATCCTCGACAATCGGATTGAGGACATAGGACACCGGCAGAATCGTTCCGTCTTTGCGGCGGAAACGTCCGTCACAGTTGCGGCAGGTTGGCGAATTGGCCAGGGCGCTCGGCAGTTGCAGGGGCCGAGAGGGGGCGTGCGGCAGCTCTACCAGCTCCAGCAAGGGAAGACCGGCGAGTTCTGCTTCCGTCCAGCCGAGAAGGCGCTCGCCTTCCGGGTTGACAGAAACCAGGCACCCAGCGGGATCTAGCAGGCACAATCCCGCCCCCAGAGAACTGATCGCCGCCCTCAGCTGGTCTAGCTGTGCAGCAGCTGTGGGGTTTTTGGGAGTAATGCCCGATACAGTGGGAGTGGGCTGGTGTTGCTTCTGGTTCATGTTTAACTGTACCTTTTTCTGCCGGTGAGCCAATAGGTAACCATTGCCCCCTTGCCTTTGACATCAATCTCGCCCCGCTCCTCAAATTGGTACATGTCCCGCAGCCGCTGGTATGTAGCGGGCGCTACTTGAATGCTGCCGGCAATCCCCTGGGATTCCATGCGGCTGGCAATATTAACGGTGTCCCCCCACAAATCGTAGGTGAACTTGTGGGTGCCAATCACACCGGCGACGACCGGCCCAGTATTAATCCCGATGCGGATGCGAAACGGTTCAGAACGCCCCGCATTGAATTGAACCATCGCCTGCTGCATGTCGAGGGCGATCTCAGCAATAGCGGCGGCGTGATCCGGTCGGGGCACCGGCACTCCGCCAACCACCATATAGGCGTCACCAATCGTCTTAATTTTCTCCAAACCGTGCTTCATAGTCAGCCGGTCGAAAGCCGAGAAAATCTCATTGAGCTTGTTGACCAGCTCTGTCGCCGAAATGTGAGCGGAAAGCTTAGTAAAGTCAACAATGTCGGCAAACAGGACAGTCACCTCCCCAAAGCTGTCGGCAATCGTATTGTGCCCCTGTTTCAGCAGCTCGGCAACTGGCAATGGCAAGATATTGAGCAGCAAGCGCTCAGATTTTTCCTGTTCCGCTTGCAATTGTTTTAAATATGCCTGCTCTTGGTCGCGCAGCCGTTTTTTCTCCAGACAGGCGTTAATACGGGCTTTCAGCAATACCGGGTTGAACGGCTTGGTCAGATAGTCCTCCGCCCCCAACTCTATGCACTTGACAACACTGTCCAAATCGTCCACTGCCGAGATCATAATCACTGGAATATAGCGCAGCGCCGGGTCAGCTTTGAGATGTTCCAGTACCTGATAGCCATTCATCCGGGGCATCATAATATCGAGCAGCACCAAGTCGAACGGCTGCGCCTGGATTAGCTCCAGCGCCTGCAAGCCATCTTGGGCGAGAGTGACCGTGTGGCCTTGCCGCTGCAACCGGCGTCCGAGAAGGTCACGGTTGGCTTCAATATCATCAACTACCAGCACAGCCGCTAGGTCTTGGATCATGGCATGGCCTCTTCGTTTAGGAGCGCCTGAATCTTCAAGGCAGCGGGCGTGCCACCGGCGGCACCCACAACCCGATATCGATTCCACGCACTGAGAGCATAAACAAATAAACAATTTTGCGGTATAATTTCTAACATTTGGGTCGTGAGTCACCCGCACGAGAGGGGTGAGAATCCCCCTTTGGCTATGCACGGAAACCGGTTGCCCCGCCCCTGCATGTTTGTAGTTGGGCTGCACGCCCTACATCACCGGAGAGGTTGGGGTTGAAAGCAGTCCCCAGAATCCAGAAATGCCGCAGCCGAGCTGCAACTTACCTCAGGGTGGGGATGGAGGTTGTGCGGTTCAGCCATCAAAAAAAACCCTGTACACCGAGAAGGCGAAATGTTTTGCCATAAAATCAAAAACTATCCTAACTTGCGCTCACACCGCAATGGCAACGCACACTTGTGGGCCACACTCAGATTCTGATGGTTCTAGCGCTTCTCAATTTGACTTGGCACAGCTATATCCCCTAAAGGGCAGCCCCCGCTCAAGAGTGCTCCCCCGCTCAAGAGTGTTGCCTCATAGCGCGGTTGCTTTTTTGAGAAGCGCTTCAATCTTAGCTAGCAGTCGGGGGAATTCCACCGGTTTGGTGTCATAGTCGTCGCAGCCTGCAGCCAGACATTTTTCTCGATCTCCCGCAATGGCGTGAGCGGTTAGGGCAATCACCGGAATGCCGCTGGTTGCCGGTGCCGCTTTGATCTGCCTCGTCGCCTGCCACCCGTCCAGTACCGGCAGGCCCATATCCATCAAAATCAAGTCGGGAGCTTCCGAGTTAGCCATCTCCACGCCTTGCGCCCCATCCGTAGCGATTGCCACCAAGTAGCCTTTGCGGATCAGACGCCGCGACAGCATGTCCCGATTCATCTCGTTATCTTCAACCAGCAAAATTTTCGCCATTGTTCTTTTCCCTGTAGCTTTGAGCCGCCCTATTTTGTGTGCCCCGATTTTGGATTGCTTGTCACTACTGTAAAATCTAAAATCTCCACTCTCCCATCCCTCTGGCGATCCCCGCTACCGGGCAGGCGCACCAGTTTCTGGCACGCCGGCTTCAAAAGCCTCAAGCCCCCACCCCCGTACTGGCTCCGCCCGGAGAATCTGCCGGATCGCACAAGGCTAGCCCTGTGCGCAGGCGGTGTGCCGGCAAATGTCCCGCACCTCGATAGCACTGCCGCATAGCAAAGCGATAACTCGTAAATATTCTAATTTTAATATTTTAAACCAATTATTTTTGAATCGCACAGCACTTATATTGCCTATATTTCCTTTTGAACAATCAAGTAATAGCTCCGGAGGGGTGCCGGTCGTGCTGACCGTGGCGATTTCAGCACCGCGTCCGGGGTGCCGAGGTGGCCCTTTCAACTCGCCCGGCGAGGACATTAATGGCATGGCGCATGGCCCCCGGCGCATGGCCCCAGACATGGGGCATCTGATCATGCCCAATGCCCCATTGCCGACTGCCCCAATGCCCATGTCCGCGCCCTAAGTGGCTAGTGCTAGAAAGCCCAGCTACAAACATAATCAAAATTGTCCCTGAGGCGGGGCCAGCTGCTGGGGCTAAAGCCCAACTACGAACCTCTTGGGCCGACGCCCAACTACAAACTGTGGGCCGACGCCCAACTACAAACTGTGGGCCGACGCCCAACTACAAACTTTGGGCCGACGCCCAACTACGAACCTCTTGGGCTGAAGCCCAACTACAAACCTCTTGGGCTGAAGCCCAACTACAAACCTCTTGGGCTGAAGCCCAGCTACAAACATGTCCACCGCCGTTTGTTGTGGCTAGGGCACCTCGCTTGTTTGCAAGGTGGCAATCACCAAGTCGCAAACTTCGTTAACAAGTTGATCCGGGCTTTTGGCATCCTTGAGGAATATCTGCTCCACACAGCCATTGAGGAGTTGGTAATCCTCAGGCGTGAGATCCATTGCTGTGATCGCGATCGCCGGCAGCGAGCGCGTTTGCGGACTGTTGCGCAATTCGGCAATCACCTGGAAACCATCCATCTGGGGCATCATCAGATCCAGCAAAATCAAATCCGGCAGCTCCTGGCACAGCTGTAGCGCTTCCAGGCCATTTTCCGCTTCCAAAACACCAACCCCCTCTTTTTCGCGCCATGCGCCGCAGCCTGATCGCGGGTTGCCCCATCGTCTTCCACAATCAGAATTTGGTTGCATGGTTTCTTGTACTTGCGCAACAGGGTGAGCAGGCGGTTGCGGTCGATGGGTTTGGTCAGGTAGTCCGCCGCCCCTAAGCCAAAGCCGAAATTTTTATCGTCCAGGGAGGAGGCTACAATCACCGGCACCTCAGCCAGGTCCGGCTCGGCTTTCAGCGCCGAGAGCACCGCCCAGCCATTCATCCCCCGCATCAGCACGTCTAGCACAATCGCATCCGGGTGGAGAGTTCTCGCCAGCTGCAGCCCCTCCTCCCCGGAAGCCGCTATCTCAACACGAAACTTTTCCCTGGTTAACCGGCGGGCAATTAGCTCGCCTACTGCCGGATCGTCGTCTATGGCCAAAACGGTGAACGTGCTTTCCCCGGCTGCAGCTGGCGATTTAGCAGCCGGTCGCCCCTCCGCTACATCGCCTCCCGCCAAGTTTTTCACAAATGCGGGCCGCACACTTTTGACGACTTCTTCTTTTTCTTCTTCTTCTTCTTCCCTCACCCGTTCTGGCAAGCGGATGGTGAAAGTGGAGCCAAAACCCTCACGGCTTTCCACCTCAATGTCGCCGCCCATCATCTGGCAGAAGTGGCGGGCGATTGCCAGCCCCAAGCCGGTGCCGCCATATTTGCGCGTCGTGGAGACGTCAGCTTGGGTGAACGGCTGGAACACCTTTTTCAGCTGCTCCACACTCATGCCAATGCCGGTGTCGGTGACGCGGAAGACGATCTGCGGGCTTCTGGCATCAGGCATTGCGCCCCCAGCATCCGGTAAAGACGCCAGTTCCCGGCTCACCGCCAGAGTAATTGTCCCCCCTTCGGTGAACTTGGCGGCATTGCTCAGCAGGTTGAACAGCGTAGCAGCGCAATTTCGTCAGGTCCGCCCGCATGCTGCCCAGATGCCGGTCGCACTCCACTTTCAGGGTATTGCGGTTTCTCTCAACCAGTGGTAAAATAGTTGCCTCAACTTCCGAAATCAGATCCGAAATCTGGAAAGTTTCCAGGTAAAGATCCATGCGACCGGCTTCAATTTTAGAAATGTCTAAGATGTCGTTAATCAGAGCCAGCAGGTGTTTGCCGGCGGAGCGAATTTTCTCCAGATCGGGAACGATATCTTCATACCCAAAGTCTTGGGCTTCTTCTTGCAGCATTTCACTGTAGCCAATAATAGCGTTGAGTGGCGTGCGCAGTTCGTGGCTCATATTCGCCAGAAAAGTGCTTTTCGCCCGGTTAGCCGCTTCCGCAGCTTCTTTTGCCTGCTGCAATTCTTCCTGCGCCCGCAGGCGCTGAGCGATCTCAGAAACGGTGCCGTCATAGTAGAGAACATCACCGCTTTCGTCTCTGATGGATGCTGGCGTTTTCCGAAATCCAGATAATGCTGCCATCTTTACGATAGACTTGCGACTCAAACCCCTCTACCGTGTCTCGCTCTTCCATCAGGCGAAGGAATTCGGCTCGCCGCTCAGGATTGACGTACAGCTGCTGCCCAATGTCGCGCACTGTGCGAATGAGTTCTTCAGGTGAGGAGTAACCGTAGATGCGTGCGGTTGCGGGATTGGCGCTCATGTACTTTCCGTCGGGCGTGGTTTGGAAAATCCCCTCAACAGCGTTTTCAAATATGCTGCGATATTGCGCTTCCGCTTGCCGCCGCGCCTCTTCCGCTCGTTTGCGCGAGGGCTAGATTGCGTGCGTAGGCGATAAAAACATAAATGGCGAGCGCCGCTATGAGCAAAGCGAAAATCTGAACTTGCAATTTTTTCTGTTCCAGCCGATCTGTGCCTTCTTGCAATAATCCGCGCCGGGCTGTAACTGCAGCGTCATAGAGTTGGAATTGAACCTCTAGGGCTTTGCTGCCGGTTGCCAAATAGTCTGCCGGTTGAATATCCAGGCTTTCCAGATTGACTGTTTGCTGGTCAACCGTAAACTGCACCTCAAGTTTGTAGTTGGGATGCACGCCCAATCAGGCATTTTATCTGCTGCCACTTTTCTTTTAAGGGATTCCATATTTCAGCGGTTTTTAGGGTTCCTACCAGCTTTCGCTCCACTCGTTCAAGTGCCCCGAAATGAGTTTATATTTCCTCTCGCTTGACTCTGAAATTTGCCGGTAAATCCGCACTGCCGGTCGCGCCGGCATTTACCGCGCCGCGCTCCTGTACGAAAGTTTATAAAAGCTGTATTAAAGGCTGGGTGTACTCCAGTCCCAGTCGTTCTTTATGCGCGAACTCTATCTGACCGTTTATTTCGTAAATAAGTTGATATACTGCTAATGTAAAGGGTAAAATAAAAACGATAAGCAAGCCTATTAATCGAGCCCGTGCAATGGGATTGCGCCAGTTTTTGGTCACAGTAAAGTTCTCCTGTTTTGTCGGTTTGAGAGTAACTTTAACTGACAGCTTTCCGGCAATCCAGCAGCAGTGCGGTGAGGTTGCAGTGACGCTCCCTTGCAGCATCCTGAGAAGGCAAACACACCAGGCAGTAATGTGAGAAAGGAGAATGCCTGTGCTATAGCGCAACAGCGGCAGCTGGCAGTTTCAGGCCAGATTTGGCCTCTGGAAGCGGTGCGGAAATCCCCCTGAAGAATGGCAGAAGCCGCCAAAAGCAGCGGGCGAGAGTGAATCCTGACACCGGGATTGAAACAAAGGATTGAAATAAATACGAGAGAGAAATGTTCCTACCGGATAAAAAACTGCGTGCTGCGCAGATATCCTGAAGGGTGAGTGAATTGCAGCGGGGGAAACGCGCTCTGTTAGTTCGCCGGTCCTGCTTGCGCCAAACGGTAAGGGGCAGGAAATACCCGCCATCAACTTGCTTTTAAGAAAATCATTAAGTTTATAGGGCATGGCGCATAGGAAAGACTCATAGCTTTTGCCCAATGCCATGCATGCGTTCTGGCCATGCATGCGTTATGGCCCATGTCCGCGCCCGGCCTACTGCTATAGAACAAAGCTTCACGCACCCTACCAGGTAGCGTCAGGCACCCTACCGGGAGTGGAGCCTGGGTTTAAATATTGCAGAGATTCTATTACCCGGACGGCTTCTGCGGGGCTGAGGTAACTATCGTTTTCCAGAAACATATAGTATTGGCCCTCATCCCCTTTCATCCAGTCAGAAAACATACCCTCTTTCGGTGGGCTGACATTTGGATATTTGCCGTAATAGAGGACGTACTCCCTACCAAAAAGCGGAGAATTGATAGGTAACTTGGAGGCTAAAACAGGACCTCCGAAACCGCCGCTAGCCGACTGGATACTAAAATTATAACCGCCGGCGTTGCGGTAGGTAATTGTGTAACTGGGGCCAAACCGGCAGCGGCGGGCACCATTTGGGCAGGGTTTTACTTCAATCTCGGCGACTTGAAATCCATCTGGTATATAGGTAGGGACGGCAATTTTTACGCCTGTGGACTGTAGCTGATCGATTTGAGCGGGAGTTAGGTTGTCTCCTGCTGACTGTGCGATAGCGACTTGCCTAATTCCGGCATTTATAAACAAGCTACTGAGGCAACTGAGTGCCAGTCCAGGCACTAACGTTGGGGGTTTCATCGTTTGTGGTAGTGACTATTGACCGAGGTAGGTGTTAGATTTCTATGCTAGCACAGGGATGCGACGAGGTTGCACCGGCTGTATCGAAGGGCTGAATTTAGCCTAATTTGAGAGTCGGCGCTTGTCAAGGAACTGTCTCCCGCCGCTTGCCGGCTTATCTTATATCCCTCTTCTGTCAAACAAGGGTGAAAGCCCGCTTGCGCAAGCGGGACGCGAAAGCGCGTTCTTCTGTCGTTGCCTGAAATGGCGCTTTCGAAAGTCAAATTGCCCCAAAGTGACAGAAGAGGGATATAGCAGTATTCACGCTCGGTGAGGACATTCATGGCATGGCGCATGGGGCATGGGGCATGGCGCATGTAATGATGACATGCATGCGTTCTGGCCCATGTCCGCGCCCTAAGTGGTTAGTGCTATACCATAAGAGGGTGTTTGTCAAGAATAAGTGAGGGCTGCCAGAAATCGGTTTTCTCGGTTCAGCAAGAGAAACCGGGTTGATCACCGACTGCAGCAGCTCAACAATTACTTTATAAACTCGCGCTCTAGTCAGAGAGAGCTAAAGAAAACATCATCTTTTCTTTTATGCGTGCTTTTGGCACTGTCGCTGTTTTTTAACCGCTACACGGGGAAATCCTGCCTGGGGTTGAAAGTTTCAACTTGACGCAGCTTTTCATAGAGTTCCCGTTCTTGTTGGCTCAACTCTCTCGGAACTGCAATTTGGATCTCGACAATCTGGTCGCCGCGACTACCGCTGCCGGTGGGGTAGCCAATGTTGGCAAGGCGCAGGCGTTGCCCAGACCTGACCCCTGGCGGTACAGTCATTTTCACCAGCCCGTCCAGGGTTGGCACTTCTACCCGCCCTCCCAGCGCCGCCTCGCTGGGTGTCAGGGGCAGCGTGCAGCAGATGTCAGATCCTTGCAGCTTAAAAAAGGAATGCTGGGCTACGGTAATTTTCAAATAAAGATCCCCGCCGGCTATTCCTTGACTCTTCAAGCGGATTCGCTGTCCAGTTACCATTCCAGAAGGCATGTTTACTTCGAGAGAGCGACCGTCTTCCAGGCGAATCCGTTCATTTCCTCCCAGATAGGCTTTTTCCAGGGGCAGGGTCAGGCGAGCTTCCACGTCGCGGCGGGCGGCGCGAGAGCCGGCGATGTAGGCGGTTTTGGTAGTTCCGGGGCGGAAGGAGTCGGGGGAATCGGTGCGGAGGCGGGAGCCCGGGGGTGGGG
>Ga0185317_100364_pt1 | contig 12084 bp, 6 predicted proteins | sample DevilsHole_FD_128020 | JGI IMG/M metagenome (GOLD analysis project Ga0185317, IMG submission 128020) | Groundwater microbial communities from Devils Hole, Nevada to study Microbial Dark Matter (Phase II) - Devils Hole (SPADES assembly)... | ecosystem: Environmental > Aquatic > Deep subsurface >...
GGGAATAAACCTACGTAGGGAATGTTACTCGACATCCGGCATTACAACTCGTTCATCTCCTGTGAGCCACTTATCGAAGATCGGCTCAGAGACGACCTTTACTTGACCTACTTGAATTTTTCCCACATGTTTAATGGCGTCTGAATAATGCCGAGATCCTTCAGGTACGCTGAAAGCACCGGTACATCCATAGGTGGGTGTAAATGTAAACGTACCTTTTGGAGATTTCGTCACTCGATATGCTGGTTTTGCACCCAACGTCGGTAATTCTGTTATCTCGTTTTTTGCGACTTTTGAAATCGCGTCGGCTAACTCATCATCTGAAGACAAAATTGCAAAGTTGGCCTTTTGATCGTTGCTTTGCTCACGATATAGACGTTCTAGTATTTCACGAATGTATTGCTTATCGGAACTGCGTGTCTCATTAGCAGGAAGTTTGTGCAGCTCTAGCCAGGCATTTTGGAGTTGCTTGCAAGCTGGCTTGTAATCCAAGTCCTCAGCTGCTTCCACATCACTCGTTAAATTGCTTGCAATAAGTGCAACAAACAACAAAGCCCCAAATACTATTCTCACTACTTTTACTCCAACAGTGGCCGGTAATAGTTTGACTACTATCGGCCACATTTTCAATCTTCCGAAGGGAAAATTACGGGATGAAGCTAGCCGTGTTGTACCACATCACTCCAAAATAGCTCGTGCTGTTCGTCTGAGCCGTTTTCTTGAAGTGAGTGAAGGTTTCTGGCCACGTCAGGTAGTTTGTGGTACTACCACCAGCCTGGGGCACAGCCGCATACGGGTTGTCATTCAAGAACTTGTTCCTGAACTTGACATACAAATGTGCCCACAACTCTGCCTTGGCGGCGGAAGTGTTGCCGAAAATCCAGGGGAAGAGATCCTTGAGGATAATTTCGTTCCGATTGGGAGTTCCCACAGCTGGCGGAGTATACGAAGTCCAGGTTCCACCAGGCATGTTGATTTTCTTGTTCGGAATGCCACGAGGAAATACGACTGCCTCCGACAGCGCATTGATGTCAGTCCAATCCTGGCCGACCTTGGTCCAGAATACACCAACGCCCTGTGAAACGCCGGATGGGCTTCCAATCGTGGTCCCCCAGGCGTAATCGAGTGCGTGTCCCTGCTCATGGATAAGAACCTCCTCCATATCAGCCGAAGGCACCGTTTCCCAACTCGAAATGAAAACGTAAGTCGTTCCGAAAAAGTTCACCCGAACAGTATTACCAAGTATGCCGGACGCTGGAACAGACGTACCGAGGTAGCTGTTTGCCTCTGCGGGTGTGTCTGTAATCAACAGCCAAGTCTTGTTGTCGATCAATTTCTGCCTGACCAACGGCGGCAAGTTAGTGACCGTGGACGCTGACGGATTTCTGTACAGGGCTGTATTTGTGCCGCAGTAATAGTAGTGCCCGTTACGCGGCCAAAGTGTCTGATCGTTCACCAAAGAACAACCGATACTGACTGGGGGAATACCCGGAGTGTTTGGATGTGATGCCTGTGTCGCTGGCGCAGTAAGGAAGAAGCCCGCGGCGATGGCAAGGGCTCCGAGCGCTGTGATTGCTCGTTTCATATGTTCTCCGTTCGTTTGCCTTACGGCTCCCGATGGTACAAAGGGAGATCGTACCTCCTATGGTACTACCTACAGGCGTCTACAGCTACGATGTATTTTTGATGTAATCGACGGCACATTAGCGGCACGGTGGAGCACGAATCTGTATACAGCCCATCAATTGCCACTTTTAACGTGCTACACTTTCCGGCACGCTCTTCCACGATAAATGATGTAAAATGCGTAGATTGGCTTTTCATGCGCTGTATACACTTTGGCGGTCCTCGTATACGGCTGCCCGAAGAAACCTGTAAATCATTGTCTAGCAACTGTCTACATGACGGACAAGCCCCCAATCTTGGCACTTGAGGTACTACCGAAAACCTGAAAAGCCTTGCACCGCATTGTAAACATGCTGATGTACTCTCGGGAGCACTGGCGGTAGGTTGATGTAAGGAAACTCCGGAAACCTCACCCAGCAATGAGATACAAGTTACATCAACCAGACTTGTTTGTTTCTCGGCCAACCTGTACGTTTGCGAAATGACAAACAACGAGCTGGCCGCGCCCGAGACCGGCACCGGAGACGGACCTCTGCCATGGCTCCTTACGATCAGCGAAAATTCATCTGCAAAGTGTGATGAATAGCCGCACGAACGCATTGTCAAGAATTTATAATTGGTAGCGTCGGGAACTGTCTTTTTGTTTTTGCGTTCCGCCCCAAAGGAAGACAGGACGCCCTCTCCAGAAGTTGCGCCCAATTTCTCTTTGATACCGCTTACGGTGGCATTAGTATAGCAGACCAGACCGCCTCTGTCGCTCCTGCCTTCCTCGACGACCGGAGCCGGACACCTGCCGCTGCTGCTCCCCCCATCCTGGAGCATGACTGAGCCTGAGCCCTTAGAAAAAATCTCCCGAGGATTTAATTGGAGGGGACCCAGCGGAGGCTCTGCGGAGCTGGGGAGGAAGCCGTTTAAGCCGCAGGTACCTAAAGTACCCCCAAGCCAGTGCTTGCTCCCTGTGCTAGGCTGCGTGCGCGAGGGTGAGGCAAGGGACTCCGGGGCCTCCATCCCGTCGCTTTCCCTCACCGTCGCCACCTGCCGGTCAGCACAGGAGAGCAAGCACAAAGCCGAGTCGGCAACGAGGCGCAACGTAGCGGCAGCCTGGGGCGGGCTGGGGGGAGCCTCTGCTGAGCACAGCGAGGCAGTCGGTTCTAAATCGTCCTGGTCACTCTCCACATGTTCTGGAATGCAAGAGAATTCAGTTTGCCGGGAGTCTCCCACAAGGACCGAAGGTAAAAAACTTTCTTCTGCTACAGCCGCTAGGACAGTACTCCCGGTGCTATCTACTACCACCCTCCGGGGGTCTCCTTGAATCTCAGGAAAACTAATTTCTCTTTCTTCAGGACAAGTACCGGAGCAGCCAAGGGCAACAACCCCCCCCACACCCCCCGGATCTATATCGCCTCCCCACTTTGACAACACCACCACGGGCGATATCCGATGGATATCCGAATGCCGCCTTACTGTCTTCCTGTCGCAACCACTGACCCTGGCCAGTCCCTTGATAGAGAGTTTCCTTCCTGCTTTTATAAAAAGCTGTACCGCTTCGCGGATGCTTTCTCGTGCTCTCGCTTCTCTCTTTTGATTAGCGCGCTCGAGATCGGCAGGCGTAAAAAGATGCCCCGTCTTCTTGGTCAGTCCGATCATGGCATCCTCTGCCCTCTCAGTGACCATATACGGCACGTATTCGGCAACCGGCTGGTGATCCTGCCTTCTCCACTCAGCCGCCCGCCTTATGTGCCCATCGAGTACCCGCCAGTTCCCCCGGTTGATGTTCCATGACCGGCCGTTGTGGTTTTTCTCCAACCACTCTTTTATAAACCGCCATCTCTTCTCGTCATTGTGGGTTCCTGGTAGTCGCGGCACCGCTCGGGCACGGTCGCCAAACCAGAGCAGGTGCTGAATCGAATAGATCGCAGCATGACTTTGTCCTTCTTCAGTCAGTCCGTTATTCAGGTAATAACGCGCTTCTTCAATTCGTTCGGGAATTTGACCGGAATTCCACAGCCCCTCAAAACCCTCTACTTCAATGGCTTTCTTATGCGCCTGGACGCCGGCGCTGGCAGCTCCGCCGGCGGAACTAATCTGGCTTTCTATGCGGCTTTTCGCTTCGCTCCAATTTCTCTTATTTTCTTCCAGGTCACAAAGGAATGAGGCAAGTGCGTCGTCTACTCTTATTTCTTCTCTTCTCCGAACTAAATTTCCCTCCGGATCGAGCCAGCCAAATCCCTTCTGTAACGGCAGTCTCAAGGCGTTACCCGACGGGAATACTTCGAGCTGCCCGCATTCGATCTTGTAGCCTTGGGCCTTCAGCCATGACTTCAAAGTCTGCTCTACCTGGCTTGAATCTTCCCAGTCATCTAAAAACAAGTAAAGATGCCAGCCGCCTGAATCGCTCGATTGAAAAGGCGTTCCCTTCAATCCAACTGCAGCTAATTTCTCCTGCAGTTTTTGGAGTTCGGCCGCATTGTGGTACTTGCTCCCGGCGTCGATATCCAAGACCGCATGGCTGGTCTTGTGGCTCCAGTAGCAACCACGAAACAAACCGCGCCCCTCATCCGACACCACGCCTAAGATCTGGTGGTCCAGGAGCGGACCGTTAGCCTTCTTCCAGCCTTGTCCCGGTAGCTTCCAGATGAACTGATCCCGGCGCGGGAATATCGAACAGAAATGCTCTGGCACTGCATCTGGTGTCAGTACCTGAAAATTAATTTTGTCTGGTAACTTTTGTCTTGAGTACTCTAATGTCTCAAGAACCGTACTAGTTGCCGTTGTCCTTCGCCTCTGCTTCTTGCAGGCGTGCTTGACGAACGAAAGCTAGTCCTCTATTCTTGCTGTAGTTTCAAAACCAGCCGGCCAAAGTTAGTTCTGAAACACAAACAAAATTGAAGACTTAAAATCCGTAATGATTTTCAAAGCGCCAGCTCTAGGGCTGGTGTTTTTCGTTGTCGGCTTTTCCCTCCAAGAATAATCGCGCGGGGTATATACAGTGGATAGCACGGTATCTGATACCGCTCGTCTACTATAGAGGAAAAATTATCAGCGCGCTACCGGCCAAAGAACCATTTCTTGAATTGGCTCCACCAGCCGTTCTTATGCTGGCAATCCATGAGCAATTTTAGCTCATGGACATCAGATTCTCTTTCTCGTACCTGTGACTCCAGCCAACCGATTCGATAGTTAGCGGCCTCTAGCTTCCCCATCAACTGCTGAATAATTTCAAGGTGTTTCGCCTGGGTTACGCCTTCTTCCTGGTGTAATACGCCAAGGGTTACCGGTGTTTCGCTTTCAATTGAACTGGTTACGCCAGGCGTAACCCTATTGTTTCGACTAAAAACTACGCGAGGTTTGCCATCGGAAGCTAGGATGGTTTCATGCTTTCCGGCTTTTACTTGTTTATAGAATGTTGTGTAAGGAATACCAAGGCGTCTTGCAGCTTCGGCTAGTGTCAGTAATTCGGTGTTACCCTCGGTTACGCTTTCCACGTCACAAGGTATTACTTGGGTTTCCCCTTGGCTAGCCGATTCGAAGAGATCATCTAGTCCGTCAATGCTAACGGGCTCAACTGTCTGATAATCACGGGCGGTATCACTCATGAGCCGGATTATAGACCGGAAAAGCTCACCAGTCCAGGGTTTTATATGTAAGCGATATGCGATTATGCGCCTTTAGCTGTCTTTTGTTGGAAAGGTCCGATGAGCAATCCAGGCAGATCGCGACGTGTTCTCAGGTGATCCAAAATGGCATTAACGACGACCTCCAGGCCTACGGTCGATGGTAACCGTAGCTCAAGCAGTTTTTCATCAGACCAAGTTCCATTTTTTGCCCGGCCCCAGGACTCAATTAGATACTGGGATGGATAACACCGAAGCGAAACGGAAATGGACCTACGTTCCAAATCTTCCCATGAAGCAGCTTGAGCATACTTCAGTTCAGGGGGTTTTTTGAATCCTGGCATGCCATCCTCAAAGTAAACCACATCCTCTTCTGGCGGATCGGATACATTGGGAAAGCCTCTTTCGATGGAATTTTCCAAAGCAGCAATGAATTCGCTTTTGTCCTGATAATCAAAAACTTGTATAGGTTCAATGGAAATCGTAAATCGGCTCGGTGTCAAAGCATCTGTTGGCAGTATCGCTTTGTCTGCCATGATAATTAAGCTCATTGAGCAATACGGTTTTTCTCTCATTGCAGCACCGTCACCTTGATTTTTATAGGAGCCTTGTCCACAGGCAAGCTCTGATTGTACTTCATCACACCACGACCTACTTCTTCTAAGACCTTCACTTGGTCAGGGTTTAAGGCGCCTTCCGGGATACCCAAATGAATGATTTTCTCTTCGATTTGATCTTGGGTACACTTAAAACCAGCTCGTTTGTTAGGTTGTCCTTCGTAGAGTTCCATTTTATGGACGAATTCATTGAGCTTGTTGCGAAATTTGGACGGGTCCAAGTAAGAGTCTAGGCGCGGATCAATCGACTTAATGCTTTCGGCGATCCCATCTTTGAAAACTATACGATCAATTGTTTTCGTGCCAGAGGGAAGGTTTTCCCTCAGTCCTACGTGAACATCATCACCACGAATTACAGGCGGTTGCTCCCAGAGCTTATCTTGTCCCGGTCGAGCTGTCGCGAGTTCAATACCGCTATCTTCGCTGAATGTCAGTGGCTTTCCTGTGGCATCAAGACCTTTGTGCATGCGCTTACCAGATTGCCCTCCAAGGTCGTCAGCCTTGGACATTAGCATCTTGGTTTCATCTTTCATAGCGTCTTTTGGAATTGGCATCCTGACGCCCATTCCGGTATCGCCGACTGGTTGAAGCAGATCGTCAACTGCGCCCGAGACAGCCTTTGCCGCTTTCTTTATCACAGGCTTGCTTACTGCATGTAGCTCCTTAGCCTGCATGGCAACCGCGTCTAGTACTTCAGTGAACTTTGAGGCCTTTTGTATTGTGCTTGCTCCAGCCGCACCGATAGCGCCGCTTACTACTAGCTCAGTGATAAGTTTTGTTTTGATTCTCTCTTGTTCTTTAGGCGGCAAGCCGCTCCACTGCTGATCGAGTTTTTGGCCGACAGCTACAACATCTTGAAATGGCTTCGCGTAATCGCCTGTATAGCCGATGTTGTAGAGATATTGATCGGCTGCCTGAAAGAGCCGGACGCCTCCAACAATCGTTTGACCTAGAGCGGCGCCGAATTCCTCGCCCATCTTTCCGGCCCGCTCGTTATCTCCGAGTAGGCAAGCCGCTCCGAAATCGGCTATTTTAGCCAGTCCTTGCAATACTTCACCGGTGCCCTGGACGGTGCCGATCAGTCGGCCCCAGGCGCGCTCTCGTTCGTCATGCTGGTGTTGTTCTATGCCGGCCATCAATCCTGAGCCGATTACTTGGAGCTGCTTATCCACCGGCAATTGTGCAATCTTCTGGAGGGCGGTAAGCCAGCCTTCGGGCGTGTTTGTCAGGTTCTCTGGTTTTATCGCCTTGTGTGTCCCTCCGTCGAACTGCTCGTAGCGGGCTCGCATTTCAGGTGAATATTTTGCCGCCAGCTCTCGGCTTAGTTCTGTAAGCTTCTGTTTTTGCGGATCGTCGGCTGGAAGTGAATCAGCGTGCTTCCTTCCTAATGCGACCGCCTGCATAGCTGGATTCTTACCGGCCTCAATAGCCATAAGGGTGGCTGACTGCGAAATCTGCTCGTGCTTCGCCTGCCTCTCCGCCTTTATCTTCGCCTCTACTTCCGGCGTCATGGCAGACATCATGCGGGTCGGATGCGGATCTAGGCAGATGTCCTTTTGTCGCTTTGTGCTTGTTTTGTCGATGGTTAGCTTGTTGCCTGCCGAGTCTATGGCTTCCAGTTCCATGCTGCGCTTATCCGGGCTATCTACGAATCCGTCTTTGTAGGCAAGCTCGGTCATGCCCTTTGTTCTGTTTGGGTTCCGGTCCAGGGCGTCGGCTAACTGTTCTTTCGAGGCATTACGCACTTCCGGGCCATCGGGTGGCTTCTCCAGGCGGTTGTTTGCCTTCTGGGTGGCTTCTTTTACCTGGTCGGTAGTCTTCACCTGGTCGGACACGGTAACGCCTCAAAAACGCGGCACTTTACTAGTATAAGCCAGCGCGGCGGCGGCACCGCTGCGCAATTAGCGGCTGCGAGGGGCGGGATGGGGGTCTACAAAAAATCGCCGTCAGGCGTACTGCTCTTGCCCTGATTCTTACTGGTTTTCAACGGGTCCGATTATGTGAACCGATGCGAGGTCGCATCGGCGCAGTCGGCAGAGCCGCCTTGCGTGCGCGCTGGCGCGCGCATTCGGATCGTCTGATAAGGAGAACCCGTGCGATGATCGCACGGGCCGCAGTCGCTAAACGCGACTGTACGGCGGCTACGCCGTTCGGATCGGTTTAGTCCGATAAGGTTGGTTATGCTTCACTACCTGGACAGGGCAGCCGAAAAGCCTTACCCATCCTGACTTTCGAGCTTCGAATTTTTCAGCGGTTTTTGCCGTCACTTCCTCACTGTCGGATAATCTCGCATCCCAAGCCATTTTTGGGGCATTACTGCTACAGCGCGTAGTAAGAGTAGACGCTAAACGTAGTGGCAAGGAATAAACCTACGTAGGGAATGTTACTCGACATCCGGCATTACAACTCGTTCATCTCCTGTGAGCCACTTATCGAAGATCGGCTCAGAGACGACCTTTACTTGACCTACTTGAATTTTTCCCACATGTTTAATGGCGTCTGAATAATGCCGAGATCCTTCAGGTACGCTGAAAGCACCGGTACATCCATAGGTGGGTGTAAATGTAAACGTACCTTTTGGAGATTTCGTCACTCGATATGCTGGTTTTGCACCCAACGTCGGTAATTCTGTTATCTCGTTTTTTGCGACTTTTGAAATCGCGTCGGCTAACTCATCATCTGAAGACAAAATTGCAAAGTTGGCCTTTTGATCGTTGCTTTGCTCACGATATAGACGTTCTAGTATTTCACGAATGTATTGCTTATCGGAACTGCGTGTCTCATTAGCAGGAAGTTTGTGCAGCTCTAGCCAGGCATTTTGGAGTTGCTTGCAAGCTGGCTTGTAATCCAAGTCCTCAGCTGCTTCCACATCACTCGTTAAATTGCTTGCAATAAGTGCAACAAACAACAAAGCCCCAAATACTATTCTCACTACTTTTACTCCAACAGTGGCCGGTAATAGTTTGACTACTATCGGCCACATTTTCAATCTTCCGAAGGGAAAATTACGGGATGAAGCTAGCCGTGTTGTACCACATCACTCCAAAATAGCTCGTGCTGTTCGTCTGAGCCGTTTTCTTGAAGTGAGTGAAGGTTTCTGGCCACGTCAGGTAGTTTGTGGTACTACCACCAGCCTGGGGCACAGCCGCATACGGGTTGTCATTCAAGAACTTGTTCCTGAACTTGACATACAAATGTGCCCACAACTCTGCCTTGGCGGCGGAAGTGTTGCCGAAAATCCAGGGGAAGAGATCCTTGAGGATAATTTCGTTCCGATTGGGAGTTCCCACAGCTGGCGGAGTATACGAAGTCCAGGTTCCACCAGGCATGTTGATTTTCTTGTTCGGAATGCCACGAGGAAATACGACTGCCTCCGACAGCGCATTGATGTCAGTCCAATCCTGGCCGACCTTGGTCCAGAATACACCAACGCCCTGTGAAACGCCGGATGGGCTTCCAATCGTGGTCCCCCAGGCGTAATCGAGTGCGTGTCCCTGCTCATGGATAAGAACCTCCTCCATATCAGCCGAAGGCACCGTTTCCCAACTCGAAATGAAAACGTAAGTCGTTCCGAAAAAGTTCACCCGAACAGTATTACCAAGTATGCCGGACGCTGGAACAGACGTACCGAGGTAGCTGTTTGCCTCTGCGGGTGTGTCTGTAATCAACAGCCAAGTCTTGTTGTCGATCAATTTCTGCCTGACCAACGGCGGCAAGTTAGTGACCGTGGACGCTGACGGATTTCTGTACAGGGCTGTATTTGTGCCGCAGTAATAGTAGTGCCCGTTACGCGGCCAAAGTGTCTGATCGTTCACCAAAGAACAACCGATACTGACTGGGGGAATACCCGGAGTGTTTGGATGTGATGCCTGTGTCGCTGGCGCAGTAAGGAAGAAGCCCGCGGCGATGGCAAGGGCTCCGAGCGCTGTGATTGCTCGTTTCATATGTTCTCCGTTCGTTTGCCTTACGGCTCCCGATGGTACAAAGGGAGATCGTACCTCCTATGGTACTACCTACAGGCGTCTACAGCTACGATGTATTTTTGATGTAATCGACGGCACATTAGCGGCACGGTGGAGCACGAATCTGTATACAGCCCATCAATTGCCACTTTTAACGTGCTACACTTTCCGGCACGCTCTTCCACGATAAATGATGTAAAATGCGTAGATTGGCTTTTCATGCGCTGTATACACTTTGGCGGTCCTCGTATACGGCTGCCCGAAGAAACCTGTAAATCATTGTCTAGCAACTGTCTACATGACGGACAAGCCCCCAATCTTGGCACTTGAGGTACTACCGAAAACCTGAAAAGCCTTGCACCGCATTGTAAACATGCTGATGTACTCTCGGGAGCACTGGCGGTAGGTTGATGTAAGGAAACTCCGGAAACCTCACCCAGCAATGAGATACAAGTTACATCAACCAGACTTGTTTGTTTCTCGGCCAACCTGTACGTTTGCGAAATGACAAACAACGAGCTGGCCGCGCCCGAGACCGGCACCGGAGACGGACCTCTGCCATGGCTCCTTACGATCAGCGAAAATTCATCTGCAAAGTGTGATGAATAGCCGCACGAACGCATTGTCAAGAATTTATAATTGGTAGCGTCGGGAACTGTCTTTTTGTTTTTGCGTTCCGCCCCAAAGGAAGACAGGACGCCCTCTCCAGAAGTTGCGCCCAATTTCTCTTTGATACCGCTTACGGTGGCATTAGTATAGCAGACCAGACCGCCTCTGTCGCTCCTGCCTTCCTCGACGACCGGAGCCGGACACCTGCCGCTGCTGCTCCCCCCATCCTGGAGCATGACTGAGCCTGAGCCCTTAGAAAAAATCTCCCGAGGATTTAATTGGAGGGGACCCAGCGGAGGCTCTGCGGAGCTGGGGAGGAAGCCGTTTAAGCCGCAGGTACCTAAAGTACCCCCAAGCCAGTGCTTGCTCCCTGTGCTAGGCTGCGTGCGCGAGGGTGAGGCAAGGGACTCCGGGGCCTCCATCCCGTCGCTTTCCCTCACCGTCGCCACCTGCCGGTCAGCACAGGAGAGCAAGCACAAAGCCGAGTCGGCAACGAGGCGCAACGTAGCGGCAGCCTGGGGCGGGCTGGGGGGAGCCTCTGCTGAGCACAGCGAGGCAGTCGGTTCTAAATCGTCCTGGTCACTCTCCACATGTTCTGGAATGCAAGAGAATTCAGTTTGCCGGGAGTCTCCCACAAGGACCGAAGGTAAAAAACTTTCTTCTGCTACAGCCGCTAGGACAGTACTCCCGGTGCTATCTACTACCACCCTCCGGGGGTCTCCTTGAATCTCAGGAAAACTAATTTCTCTTTCTTCAGGACAAGTACCGGAGCAGCCAAGGGCAACAACCCCCCCCACACCCCCCGGATCTATATCGCCTCCCCACTTTGACAACACCACCACGGGCGATATCCGATGGATATCCGAATGCCGCCTTACTGTCTTCCTGTCGCAACCACTGACCCTGGCCAGTCCCTTGATAGAGAGTTTCCTTCCTGCTTTTATAAAAAGCTGTACCGCTTCGCGGATGCTTTCTCGTGCTCTCGCTTCTCTCTTTTGATTAGCGCGCTCGAGATCGGCAGGCGTAAAAAGATGCCCCGTCTTCTTGGTCAGTCCGATCATGGCATCCTCTGCCCTCTCAGTGACCATATACGGCACGTATTCGGCAACCGGCTGGTGATCCTGCCTTCTCCACTCAGCCGCCCGCCTTATGTGCCCATCGAGTACCCGCCAGTTCCCCCGGTTGATGTTCCATGACCGGCCGTTGTGGTTTTTCTCCAACCACTCTTTTATAAACCGCCATCTCTTCTCGTCATTGTGGGTTCCTGGTAGTCGCGGCACCGCTCGGGCACGGTCGCCAAACCAGAGCAGGTGCTGAATCGAATAGATCGCAGCATGACTTTGTCCTTCTTCAGTCAGTCCGTTATTCAGGTAATAACGCGCTTCTTCAATTCGTTCGGGAATTTGACCGGAATTCCACAGCCCCTCAAAACCCTCTACTTCAATGGCTTTCTTATGCGCCTGGACGCCGGCGCTGGCAGCTCCGCCGGCGGAACTAATCTGGCTTTCTATGCGGCTTTTCGCTTCGCTCCAATTTCTCTTATTTTCTTCCAGGTCACAAAGGAATGAGGCAAGTGCGTCGTCTACTCTTATTTCTTCTCTTCTCCGAACTAAATTTCCCTCCGGATCGAGCCAGCCAAATCCCTTCTGTAACGGC
>Ga0185317_100366_pt1 | contig 11986 bp, 9 predicted proteins | sample DevilsHole_FD_128020 | JGI IMG/M metagenome (GOLD analysis project Ga0185317, IMG submission 128020) | Groundwater microbial communities from Devils Hole, Nevada to study Microbial Dark Matter (Phase II) - Devils Hole (SPADES assembly)... | ecosystem: Environmental > Aquatic > Deep subsurface >...
GGAGAGAGGGGAGGGGGAGAAAGGGGAGAGAGATTTTCATTGCCTGTTGCCGGCTGCCGGCTGCCGGTGGTAGAGGCACCGCCGGTGTTCCAATCAGTGAGGCTGAACCGAGCGACCGCAAGTTTCAGCTCTGCAAGACCTTTGTCAAGTCTAGCGTTAGAGAGTGTGGCCAGCAAATCTGCGCCCACCGGCACCCCCGGAGCGGAGATAGCAGCGCTACCCGCCGAGAAGGAAAAGCACCGCCCAGAGGTGCCGGTGCCAGCGTCCCACCGGCAGCGGCGCACCTGCGGTGACGACGAGTTGGGCACAGAGCCGGCCAGCCCTTTGGGCCACTGGGGCGAAGCTCCTTGGGGGAGTGGGGGGCAGAAGGGGGCGCACCCATTGGAAAACCGCGCTGTATCTATAGCGGTTTTCAGTTGGATGAAGCACATGCCAGAAACCCGGTTTCTTAAAGAAACCGGGTTTCTCAATACCTCACTCAGATGAAAACCGCTATAAGTTGCAGGATTTGGGCGCTGATATTGTGACGGGAGAGAACACTTGCTGGCCACGCTGACCGGGCCGGCGCGATCCGACCGGCGGGGAGAGCAGGTCTTGAGTTGGGCGGTGAAGCGCCTCTCTTTGCCAGCTCCTTATGATCTGCTTTGCTGTGACATTTGTTGTCCGCTTGTTGTTCGCTCACTGCCCAGAGTCTGGCCGTGAAGCGCCTCTCTTTGCCTCCTCCTTATGATCTGCTTTGCTGTGACATTTGTTGTCCGCTTGTTGTTCGCTCACTGCCCAGAGTCGGGCGGTGAAGCGTGTCTCTTTGCCTCCTCCTTATTCTCTGCTTTGTTGTCCGCTTGTTGTCCGCTCACTGCCCTCGTTCAGGTAGAGTGATCTCGCTCTCGCAACTGGGTGACGAAAATCATTCAGGAGATAGTTGACGGGTTTGGGAAGAAGCGTTATATTGTGGGTACGAAAGTATTTTTTTAGAAGGATGAAGACCTCTAACCCCAAGCATACATTTACAGTGGCTTGCTCCAAATGGCTTTAACTTTCTGTAACAGGAGGCCGCGTTCTGCTCTGCCGATCAGGATTTCGAGAAGGGCGAATTGTCGCAAACAACAACTAGCACATCCTTTCCCAGTAAGATGAACCACCCTAATTTAGCCTTTTAACAAGGCTTGAATATTTGTTTCGCCAGCGAAACAAACCGCTGCGTTTCTAGCAGAGATGGAATTGATTTGTACGTCAATATCCCCTTCCTCGGAGAGCAATCAACTAGCCATTACCCAAGCGAAGTGGGAAAACTATACAAACAGCAAGGTTTTCATCTGCTGGAAACAGACTCGCAGTTGATTGGGGCTTTGGCGCAACCAATAACCTATCCCCTCGCCGAACCTGTCTATAACATCTACCTGAGTTGGCTGGAACTGACCCGAGGCTGGAATTTATGTCGAATTTGGAACTATGTCCCCTACATTAATGATGAGAGCGGGGGGCTGGAAAACTATAAATCCTTCTGTCAGGGGAGATCGCTAGCGTTTGAAAAATTTTATGGAACAGACTTCCCTGGAAAATTGCCTGCAGGAACTGCCGTAGGCATTGCCGATGACACCTATGTGATATACTTCATGGCGGTGAAGGAAAACATCACAAATGTAGAGAATCCCGAACAAGTTTCAGCCTACTACTACCCGCCTCAGTATGGGCCGCGTTCACCCAGCTTTGCCAGAGGGACTGTGATCAAACGCAATGGCAAGCGGATTGGTTATCTGTCCGGAACAGCCAGCATCAAAGGTCATCAGTCTGTGGGCCAAGGCGATATTTGCCAACAGTTTGACATCACGATCGATAACATGGGGCTGGTGTTTGAACGTCAGGGCTTTAACCGTGGACTTCCAGATCCGGCGCTTTACGCTCGCGCCTTCACTATTTACCTCCGCAAGCTTTCCGATCTGCCGGTCGTTCAACAGATGGTTAAGAACACTTTCGCAGCTTCTGATTCTATCATCTATTTGCATTCGGATATATGCCGGTCAGAGCTGGACATTGAAATTGAAGCCACCATCACTGAAAAGTAGGCACCATCAACGGACTGCAATTGAGCTGTCCAACATAATTCACCCAAGTTGCTACCTACAAGGTCTTTGCATCCAGATCCCCCCAAACGGGGCCGGGGGCACCGCTCCGGCTAGGGGGGTATCTCACCTGACTCACTGGTAAGTAGCAACTTGAGTTAAGTAGCCACTTGAGTTAATTCTTTGTCACCGCTAAAAACAAGATGGAATTTGGTTTACAGTTTTTCCCCGATGTTAGCCCTCAACAGAAGTCAGGAGCGCAGTATTTTAACGAAGCGCTCCATCTGGTCAGTCTCTGCGATCAACTGGGCTACACCCATGTTCGGATCGTCGAACACTACTTCCACCGATATGGCGGATACAGCCCTAATCCGATCGTTTTTCTAACAGCTGCGTCCCAACGAACTCAAAAAGCTCGCCTGATCACTGGAGCCGTGTTGGTTCAACAATCCACTCAAACTGGCGGGCGAGATTGGCATGCTGGATGCCATTTCCAACGGACGTTTGGAAGTTGGCTTTGCGCGTGCATTTCTGCCCCATGAATTTACCCGATTCAGGATCGGTTTGAACGAGAGCCGCGCCCGCTTTGAGGAGGGGATGGAACAGGTGCGTCGCCTGCTGGAAGAAGAGAATGTGACGATGGAGGGTCAGTTTCACCGCTTTGATAGTGTTACCTCTTTGCCCCGTCCAACTCAAACTCCCCGTCCTCCCTTCTGGGTGGCTGCTCTGGCGACGCCAGAATCTTTTGTGGCTGCCGGTCAGAAGGGTTATGGAGTAATGGCAATTCCTTTGGCCGGCGGGAAAATGGCTGAGCTAATCAAGCTGTATCGAGATGCCTGGAAATCGGCTGGTCATCCAGGGCAGGGCAGGGTAATGCTGGCTTTTCACATGTTCTGTGCGCCAACAGCAGACGAGGCAATCGCGATTGCTCGTCAACCCTTGAATGACTATTTGGAATCTTTGGTAGAAGCTGCTTCTGATTGGGTAACGAATACCAGTTCTGCGGACTATCCCGGCTATGACAAGATCATCGCTGGACTGCAGCAGGAAACCTTTGAATCTCAAGTAGAGAAGGGAGCGGCTTGGATTGGCACACCCGAACAATTGCGGCAGACGATCTTCCGCTGCTATGAACAGGTTGGGGGTTTTGAGATTGCATCTATGCAGGTGAACTTCAACACCATTTCGGTAGAAAACTCCGCTGCCTCTATGCGACTGTTTGCCAGAGAAGTGATGCCTCACTTTAATAGCTTTAAAACAGCAGAGACAGCCGGTGTTTGAAATCTTGACTTAGCGAACGCAGGTATAACTGCGACCGGCGCTGTAGATGCCGGTGTTGGGTTTGCGCGGCTGTCGCCCACCGGCTAAATTCTGGGGTGACGACAGCGCATCTAAACCGGCACCGGCTTCCGCTTCCTGCAGCTGGCAAAGACGCCGGTGCGGGGCGTCCTGATGGGAAATGGGGCAGTACCCCCGTGCCGTTTACGACTGGTTGGTTTACAGACTTTGGCTTAAGCGCAACCGGCACACTGGAAACAGAGCAGTTAGGGGAGCCAGACACCACCCTAATCGTACCCGGTAGCGGAGCCATGACACCGGCTTACTGCTCCCCAGAACAGGCAAACGGCTTCCCCGTGACGCGGCGCACCGATTTGTGGAGCTGGGCTCTGTCCGTGCTAGAAATGTTCCAAGGGGAGCGCACTTGGCCGGTGGAATAGGCGCTCACGCCGAACGAAAACTATCTCGACGGAGAAAAAAACCCAATTTCGTAGTGCCGGTGGCACAAAAGCCCGCCCCTACCGAGTTTTTCAGTAGCACACTAATCTGAGAAACGCTATAGTTGGAATTTTCAACAAAAGCGCTTGGAATACATACCAGCAAAATACTTATAGCAGTATGCACTTCGGTTAAGACATGGGCCAGAACGCATGCATGGCCAGAACGCATGCATGGCCAGAACGCATGCATGGCATTTCTGTGAGTCTTTCCCATGTGCCCCGATCCATGCGCCCCGATCCATGCGCCATGCCATTAATGTCCGTGCCCAATATAATCTGCTGCTATATCAAATAAATCAACGGCATGCTAAGAACGTCATTAGTTTTGCCAAGGGCAATGGTCTGGGTGCTGGTTGCAAAAGGGGCAGATGTCTGGGCTAGAGACAGCAACGGACAGACCCCGCTGGGCATGGCGGAAACAAACGGCTATACAGAAATCGCTGAAGTGTTGCGGCGCGGCGCGACAAAGTGAAGCAATCTGTGTTAAGCTGAGGGAGAGAAACATTAAGGTCATGGGAGTGCCCGGTGATTATATGATTCAGGAGGAGTGCGAAAGGTGAATTTTTCTTATCAAATACCGGCGGCGTTAATTGGTGCGGCGATTGTGCTGGCGCAAACCCAAAGTGCCGTGTCGCAAACTGTGAGTGAGAAAGCCATCGCTGCGATGGCGAAAAGTGTCACCGTGGTGATCAACGGTCAAAACCCAGGTTCGGGCGCAATTGTGGGCAAAGACGGCAACACTTACAAAGTAATAACAGCCAAGCATGTGGTGGCGACGCCGGATGAATACGAGATTGTGACTTCCGACGGAACCCAACATATCCTGCGCTACAGCACGGTGAAAAAATTGCCGGGGATTGACTTGGCGGTTGTGGAGTTTACGAGCGAGAAAAATTATCCCGTCGCCAAGATGGGGAGTTCGGAGGCGGCGACAGAGGGGTCGAGCATTTATATTGCCGGTTGGCCCCATCCGGGACAAGCGATTACTCAGCGCATCTTTCAGTTCACATCGGGAAAGATATCGGGGCGAACCCTCGGTGCGGCAGAAGAGGGGTACGAACTGGTGTACACGAATACTACTAATTCTGGCATGAGTGGCGGGCCGGTATTTGACGAGGAAGGTCGCTTAATTGGCATTCACGGACGCGCTGAGGGGGAAGTTATCTTTAATGCGGATACGGGAAATTCAGTGGCGGTAAAATCAGGGTTCAATTTAGGCATCCCAATTGATGTCCTGTACAAGCAATCCGACGTAACTCTCTTGCCCAAGAATCCATCGCTGGCTGAAATACTGGCTGACAGGGCTGTATCTTCTCACAAACAGAAGCAAATAGACCAAGCTTTTGCTTATTATGAAAAGTTGCTGTTTGTCAGCCCCAACAGCTGGCTTGCTAATATGAATATAGGTTTGATAGAATACGAGAAGGGGAATGTAGAAAAAGCAATCCAGCACTGGCAGAAAGCAGCTGAAATTGCTCCAAAAGGAGGAGAAGCTAAATTGGCCACAGGAGTGGCTCTCTATGCCAGAGGGGAACAGGAGCGAGGATTGGAACTGTCTGCGGAAGCTCTCCAATTAGAACACAGTTCTTTTATTAATGAGAAGAATCTCAGCAATTCTCTTTGGGGTTCTCGTTTAATAGAGGCTGCAAAAGCAGTTGCGCAGAACTTTTCCCCGCTCAAAAATTTTGAGATTGCTAAGTTTCCGTGGCAGCACTGGGCAATCAGCCCTCAAGGAACTGTTTTAGCCACTTTACAGCCAGAGGGCAGCAGCGGTAAACCTCAGGAGGGTATCCCTCTCATCGATTTAGTCTCCGGGCAAGAAATCCGCCGCTTGTCCAAACCGCCACAGACGGTTAAATATAAGAGATATGAAGGGATAATTCATGACAGGGTAAGGCCAAATCTGGCCATTAGCTCTGATGGGAAAATACTGGCCGGTGTTTTTAGTACGAACAACGGAGGTGGACAGGACGAGGAAAATATAAATCTACTTAAAGTGTGGGATTTAGCGTCAGGGAAAGACATTCATGCCATACCGTTTTCTTTGGACAGCGCTGAGTCTATCGCGTTCAGCCCGGATAGCAAAATTCTGGCGATAGGGGGGGAGAAGGCTATTAAGCTATTGGATGTAGCCTCTGGGCAAGAAATCCGCAAACTGACTGGACTGCCGGCGAACACTACCACTAAATCCCTAGCTTTTACTCGAAACAGTCAGAAATTGGTCAGTTGCCACGAAAACGGAGCTGTCAAAGTCTGGAATCCCAGCACCGGCACTGAACTGAAGGCGTTTAGCGAGCTTGCCGGTGCAAAGTGCAATATCTCTATAAATGCAAAGGGATTTGATATCAGCCCAGATGACAGGACATTTGCCGTTGCAATTTCTCCTAAAAAAGAAGATGGGGATTATATCCAGCTTTTAGACCTGAGTAGCGGGCAAGAAATCCGGCGGCTCACTTGGCGGAATAAGCGAGATATGGCCCGGTGCCTTACTTTCAGTCCGGACGGCAAAAATTTGGCTGCTGTTATTGACAATGACTGCCTGTTGGTGTGGGATGTTAGCAGTGGTCGCGAGCGGCAATTTTTTCTGGCTAACGCCCGGGGCAAAGACTGTAAAACTCTGGTTTTTAAAACTGACGGTAAAACCCTGACTGGCATTTATGAAAGTTCCGGTATATTTTGGCATATTTCAAATCGCTGAGTTCTAGGATAGCGGCATTAATAGCTCACAAAAACAGCATCACCGGCGCTATCAAAAGATTCGATTTATGGCCATAATTGGGGTTGGCGATGGGCGATGTTCAGCGTCGCCGTCGGCACTTTGGGCTTTATGGCACCGGAACAGATATAGCGGTTATATTCGAGTGGTGAAAAGGTAGAAACCCGGTAGGGGCGGACCCTTCCGCCCCTACGAAACCGGGTTTCTGGCCCCTCACAGATTGCACAAATCATTTAGAACCGCTATAATCCTACTGAGGAGGATGTGACGCTAGCCCTCACCCGGAGCGGCACCCCCACTTGGACCATAATTCCTTATTTATCCTCCAACTCCTTCATCATTCGCAGCAGCACGCCGTTTGTCCAGCCGAAGCCGTCTTGGACGGGGTACTCACCGCCACCGCTGAGCAATGTGGTGTCTTCCACGTTGTATTTTTCCAGCAGTTTGCCCGTGCGTTTGAAAACCGCCTCGTTCAGTTTGAGCCAGCGCCAGGCCAAGTCTAGGGCAGCTTCCTCAAAGTCGTAGTTCGTCAGGGCGCGGTAGGCTATCCATTGCAGGGGGGCCCAAGCATTGGGTGCGTCCCATTGCTGCCCACTGTGCACCGGAGTGGTCACCAGCCCCCCCTTGCGAAGGAAATTTGCTAGCAAGAACTCCGCGCTGCGCTTGCCCTGCGTTTCGCTGGCAAGGCGGAAAAACAACGGGAAAGCGCCGGCCAGGGTGGGCCTGTCCCTTAGCTGTTCCTTGCGCGTGAAGTGGTAGTCGTAGTAATACCCAGTTTGTTCATCCCAGCAATAGGTTTGCAGCAGGCCGGCGCGCTGTTCGGCCAATTTGAGGTAGGCCAGCGACAAATCTTTATGCCCCTTGCGCGAGTAGGCTTTTGAAATAGTGTCTTCCAGGTTCCAAAGCAGGCAGTTGAGGTCAACGGGTAGGATGTGTGCGGTTTCAATGGTGCGCAGGCTGTTGCCGTCCCCCAACCATCTGCTGCTGAAGTCCCACCCGGATTCGCAGGCCGCCCGGATGTTTAGGAAAAAATCCGCATCATCCCTTCCACTTTGTGCCGAAAGTTCCTCATCGGTGGCAAACATCTCTGCACGGGGCTGGTGTATGGCGTCAAAATAGCGGTTCAGCACCCCGCAACTACCTTCACTACGCGCTCTATGGAGACTTGGCTGCTGCTTAGGTCATTTTTTCCCCGCATCCAAAACTGGTATTCCTTCAGCAGTTGGGGTAGGTAGTGGGGCAGGACGTTTTTGTCAGGCAATGCATCGTCCAGCAGTTCCACCATAGCCGCAAAAAACGGCGGCTGCGAGCGCCCGGTGAAATAACTCCGGTTCCCATTGGGGATGAAGCCAAGTTTGTCAATCAGCCAGGCGAAATTGTCAAGCATGCTCCGGATCAAGTCCAAGCGCCCGCTTACCGCAAGGCCCAGCATGGTAAAGTAGCTGTCCCAGTAGTAGATTTCATTAAAGCGCCCGCCCGGCACGATGTACGGGTGGGGCAGGGGGATGAGGGAACTCCCCTCCAAGCCTTGGTCGGCGTTGCGCTTCAGCACCTCCCACAGCTGCTCAATATGGGCTGCCACCCCCGCATTCACGTCGGATTTAAACCCGCTGGATGGGGATTCGGGCAGGGAAAAATGCGCCTCGAAAAAGGCTTTCAAATCAAAGCCCGGGCGACCCTGTTCCGCTTGGTATGCCGCCATAATGTCTGCCGGCGAGGATTTGGGTATCGCATCTGCCAGGGATTTGTCGTCGGCCCATAGGCGGCTGTGCTGCAAGGCGGAAAACAGCCCCGAATAGAGGACCTCGGGCGTTGGGAAGTCCGGCATGGTGGTTTGTTTCTTGTAGAATTAGACTTGTTCGGCGGGTCATGATTGAGCGAAAGTGCAACAAATTTTATCCTGAACAAGGTAAAAAACGCAGGCGATGCCTGAGCATCGGCGAGGCTTTTTAACGACGTGCAGGGTTAGCAAAGGCTTTTGATTCAGCCGGTTTGAGCGGTCAAACTGTCAGCGGCACTACGGCTGGCACACCGGCTTTCATGCCGCGACAGCAGGTAATCAATTTCAAGTATGCCAAACCGGAGGTGGATGTTTGGGCGGCGGCGGCGACTCTGTACTACATCCTCACCGGCACACCCCCGCGCGACTTCACAGGCATTGATCGCTGGCTGGTGGTGCTGCAAACCGAGCCGGTGCCGGTGCGCTTTCGCGACGCCTCCATTCCCCAACCCCTGGCGGAAGTGATTGACTTCGCCCTGGCTGACAAGCCAGAAATCCGCTTTAAAAGCGCTGCAGAATTCAAGCAGGCGCTCGAAAGGGCTCTGTGAGCTAATTTACGGTTAATTACTTTAATTATATTATCTCGCCCTTTTCCTCTGCGGTATTTTCCGCCTCTACCCCTCTTTTAAACTTTATAGCGGTTTTCAGTTGAGTACATGCCAGAAACCCGGTTTCTTTGAGAAACCGGGTTTCTCAGTACCTGACTCAGCTATAAATAAAGGAATTAAGCGGATTTTGTCTTTTTCTACCGACCGGCAAGTGGCCACCGCTTATAAATGAATTAAGGATTTATAGCGTTTACCAGCTGGATAAAGTACGCATAAAAACCCCGGTTTCTTAAAGAAACCGGGGTTCTCAGTACCTCACCTCGGATGAGAAACGCTATAAGTATTGATATTTTTTCTCAAAAACCCTTATGATGATTGACGCCGTATTGCAACTGCCCTGTAACCCAGTGGTGGCAATTGGCCAAAGTTAATGGAGCGAACGAACGTGAACAAACAGATTTTCTGGGGTGCCGGTGCCGGCTTTCTGTTGCTGGCGGGTTTGGCCCTTAGCGCCAGCGAGGGGACGCAACCCGCAAAGGCACACCACCACCCCGCCCACCAGGTGCAAGCCCCGATGGCCCAAAACTCCCTCACCCGTCTGGTGATAGTATTTCCCTCTCGCCGGGATTCCACCGACTTGCAAAACAAAGCCAATGCTGTGGCCAAGTTCCTCTCCAAGGAACTGGGAATGCCGGTGGACGCTATCGTTTCCGACGAAACAGCTGCCGTAGAAGCCTTGAGAGCCAACCGCGCCGATGTGGCTTTCTTGAGCAGCCGGCCCGCCCTGAAAGCAGAGCAATTAGCCGGATCGAAGCTCGCTCTCGCCGAAGTGCGCTCCGACTATTCCGGCGGGCACACCTATAATTCCGTGCTGGTGGTGCGCAAAGACAGCCCCCTGCGCCCCCAAGGTTCGGAAAAGCAAACCCTGCAACAGCTGAAGGGCAAAAGAATGGCCTTTGCCTCTCGCACCTCTGGCTCCGGATTTATCATCCCCACCGGCCAGTTCGTGGGCCAAGGCTTAGTAGATGGCCCCGACCGCTTAGAGAATTTCTTTGGCCAAGTTACCTACGGCGATGGCTACAGCAGCGCCCTGCAAGCCGTGCTGCGCAAGCAGGCGGATGTCGCCGCTGTCTCGGAATACGCCCTCACCCCCCCCTGGATTACAGCGCAGGAAGCCTCGCAGCTGCGGGTTCTCCAGGAATTCCCCGGCGTGCCGGCGCACGGGATTGCTATTGATGACGACGTGCCGGCTGCAGTGCGCGAAAAGATTGTCAACGCGCTGCTGAAGCTGAACCAGCCGGCGAACAATTCCATGCTGCGGGCTCTGTACAACTCCACCCAGCTGGTGAAAGTTGACCACAACAGCCACTTAGCGCCCATGCGTCAGGCGCTGCAACGTGCCAAAATTGAACCCTAATCGCTGAGAAATGCCTGCAATTGAGTGTGAGAACCTGGAAACGCCCTACGCTGCGTCGCTGAACCGTCCCATCCTCAGTGGGATTGACTGCGCGATCGCCCAGGGCGAGTTTGTGGCGCTGCTGGGACTGAATGGGGCGGGAAAGTCCACCCTGCTGCGATCGCTGGTGGGGCTGGTTCCCCTGCGGCGGGGGGAGATCCGGATTAATGGCGTGCCGGTGACTCCCCGCACCCTGGCGCGGATTCGCCGCGATGCCGGCTTGATATTTCAGGGAGGGGGGCTGGTGCGCCAGCTTTCCGCCCTGGACAATGTGCTGTGCGGGCGTTTGGGGGCGCTGTCCGCCTGGGAGACGCTCTGGGGCTTTGGGGAGGGAGACCGGCGGCGGGCGCTGGAGCTGCTGGCGGAGCTGGGGTTGAAAGACCTGGCGAACCAAAAAACCGGCTCCCTCAGCGGCGGACAGCAGCAGCGGGTGGCGATCGCACGGGCGCTGATGCGATCGCCTCAAATCCTTTTGGCAGATGAGCCAACCGCTGGGCTGGATGTGATGGGGATTAAGCAGGTGATGGAGATTTTCGCCCGGCTGCACCGGCAGGGGATGACGGTTGTGCTGGTGTTGCATGACTTGGCGCTCGCAGCGGCTTATGCGGAGCGCGCGATTGTCCTGGATGCCGGTCGGGTGGTTCATGATGGCCGGTGCGAGAATTTGTCGGAGCGATTTGCGCAGTTGAGTCAGGCTTCTGTTTGATTTGAACCGCCATAGACGCGATAGCGGCTTCCCGCAGGGTAGACGCAGAGGACGCCAAGGGAGTTTAGGAGAGGGATTTAGGCGGAGTTTTTAGGATGAAGGATTTGGTGAGTTTTTGGAGGCGGAATGTTTGGGTGAGGCGGCTGGCGGTGGCTGCCGGGGTTTTCCTGGTGTATGCTTGGGCGTTGAAGGGGCTGGAGATTGACCTGGAAATGCTCAAGACGAGCTGGCCATACATGGTTGATTTTCTGTCGCGGTTGTGGCCACCGAATCTGGAAATCGTGGATGTGGCGGTGAAGGCGCTGATTGAGACGATTCAGATGTCGCTGTGGGGAACGACGATTGGGGCGGTGATTTCTCTGCCGGTGGCTGTGTGCAGCGCCCACAATCTGGCACCGAGCTGGCTGCGACCGGTGGCCAATTTTGTGCAGAATGCGGTGCGATCGGTGCCGTCGATTGTGCTGGGGCTGTTTTTTGTGGCGGCGACCGGCTTGGGTGCGCCGGCGGGCACGCTAGCGGTGGGAATCTATACGGTGGGCTATCTTGCGAAGTTTTATCAAGAGGCTATTGAGGCAGTTGACCCGCGCTCGATTGAGTCTTTGCAGGTGGCTGGGGCGTCTTGGGTGCAAATTGCCCAGTACGGAATTCTGCCGCAAGTGCTGCCTTTGGGGCTGGGGTACACATTATATATGTTTGAGTACAACATTCGCGCGGCGTCGGTGCTGGGCGTGGTGGGTGCCGGTGGGATTGGCTTTGAGCTGGTGAGCTATTTCAAGAGTTTTGAGTACACCAAGGGAACCACGATGATGCTGGTGCTGCTGGTGGTGGTGACGGCGATTGATGCGATCAGCAGCAAGTTGCGCCGGCGGTTAGAGGCGATGTAGTTTCGCTGGTGGGAGAAAGAACCCCACCCCCTAACCCCCTCCCCGCGAGCGGCTACCG
>Ga0185317_100367_pt1 | contig 11964 bp, 6 predicted proteins | sample DevilsHole_FD_128020 | JGI IMG/M metagenome (GOLD analysis project Ga0185317, IMG submission 128020) | Groundwater microbial communities from Devils Hole, Nevada to study Microbial Dark Matter (Phase II) - Devils Hole (SPADES assembly)... | ecosystem: Environmental > Aquatic > Deep subsurface >...
GTACACCGGCGCGGCGATTTTGACGGGGTTGGGGGCGCGGGCTTCTGGGGTGGGGATGCTGTCGGTGGCGGTTCCGGAGTCGGTTAAGCCGCTGCTGAGTTTGCAACTGCCAGAGGCGCTGATTGTCGGGTGTCAGGAAACGGATGCGGGGGCGATCGCAGATTTGCCTGCAGCTGTCGATTTGAATTCCTACAGTGCGATCGCTTGCGGTCCGGGGCTGACGGTGGGGGCTGCGCCGGTGGTGGAGGCGGTGCTGGAAAGCTCTCCCCCTCTGGTTTTGGATGCGGATGGGCTGAATGTGCTGGCGCATCTGGGGGCAATTCGGACATTAAGTGAGCGGCGATCGCCTGCAGTGCTGACGCCCCATCTCGGTGAGTTCAAACGCCTGTTTCCAGAAGATACCCTCACCCCCAACCCCTCTCCCATTGAGGGAGAGGGGAGACACAGAGGCAGAATTGCTGCTGTGCGGGCGGCGGCGATGCAAACTGGGGCGGTGGTGCTGCTAAAGGGGGCGAGAACTGTAGTGGCGCATCCTGATGGTAAAGTGTGGGTACAGCCGGAAAGTACGCCAGCTTTGGCTCGCGGTGGCAGCGGGGATGTGCTTACGGGGCTGATGGGGGGATTGTGGGCGCAGGCTGCTGTTGCGGGAAAGCCGGTTGAAGAGTCATGTAAATTGGCGGTGTGGTGGCATGCGAGAGCCGGTATTCTGGCGGCGCGGGAAAGGAGTGAGTTGGGGGTAGATGCGTTTAGTTTGACGCAGTATTTGGTGCCGGCGATTTGCGGTGGTTTAGATATGGATTAATTCGGTTCTATTCGAGTTGTGAAAAGGTAGAAACCCGGTTTCTGAAAGAAACCGGGTTTCTGGCCCCTCATTTCACAAAGTTTGCCGCAGCCGGTTGCCCGCAACTACAGCTATAATCTTCTCTGAAATTAAATCCCCCATTCCGGTCGAGATAGATATGTCCAAAGTGCCAGCATTCCGCGATGAAAAGCTGCTGCGCCGCGCACTCACCCACAGTTCCTATGTAGAAGAACATCCCGAAGCGCGAGAAAATAACGAGCGCCTAGAATTCCTCGGCGACGCCGTGCTGAATTTTCTCTCTGGCGAGTTTCTCTATAACCGCTACCCGAACATGAGCGAAGGCGAATTGACGCGCCGGCGTTCGGCGCTGGTAGAGGAAAAACAACTCGCCAAATTCGCAAACGACTTGGGAATTGGCAAACAGATGCGCTTGGGCAAAGGCGCAGCAAGAAAAGATAAAGGCCGGCACAACCCCTCCTTACTCAGCGACGCCTTTGAAGCCATGATCGGCGCGTACTTTCTCGACTCCGGAATTGATGCCGTCCGCGCCTTTGTCGAACCCCTATTTATATCCGTTGCTGACAGCATTCCCTCTTCTAAACCCAGTGCAGATCCCAAAAGTTTGTTTCAGCAGTGGGCGCACGCTCACACCGGCAAAACCCCTCAATACCTGATAGTAGCTCAATCTGGCCCAGAACACGCCAGAAAATTCACCGCCGAAGTCCGCGTTGCCGGGAAAATCTACGGTAGAGGCACCGAACGCAGTAAGCAAGCCGCCGAAAAACTCGCCGCCGAAGACGCGCTCAAAAAAGTCCGGTAAGCCACTGACCGGCCCACTTTACGCCTCGATCGCTCACATACTGACTCCATCCCCCAAAACCAGTAAAAGTAGGGTGCGTGCTGGCGTCGCACAGCGGTGAGTTGGGCAGAAACCGGGTAACTTCGGCGAAACCCGGTTTCTACGCTTTGAGGGGCCAGAAACCCGGTTTCTTTTAGAAACCGGGTTTCTACCTTTTCACAACTCGAATAGAAACGCTATACCGGCCTGCTTATCTAACGATCTCAGAAGCGCCCTCAGACTCCCCTTCCCCAGAGGCGCTAACTTCGCTTCCTTTCTCGGCAGCCGATTTGCCGGTCAACCGCATTTGAGCCGTCGTAGCGATCGTATAAAACACCGGCACCACATACAAACTCAAAAACGTCGAGACAAACATCCCCCCCACAACCGACATGCCGATAGACACCCTCGCCGCCGCACCGGCACCCGTCGCTAGCGCCAGAGGAATCAACCCAAAAATTGTCGAAAAAGCCGTCATCAAAATCGGGCGAAACCGAATTTTCCCCGCCTCAATCGCCGCCTTGGCAACCGGCATCCCCCCCTCGCGCAACTGATTCGCAAACTCCACAATCAAAATCGAGTTTTTCGTCGCCAGCCCAATTAGCATAATCAGCCCAATCTGGCTGTAGACATTTAAATCCAAACCCGCCAGCAACAGCGCCGCAAACGCTCCCAGCAGCGACAGGGGCACCGCCAGCAAAATAACGATCGGGTCGAGATAGCTCTCAAACTGAGCCGCCAAAACCAAGAAAATAAACGCCAGCGCTAGCAGAAAAATAGCGCCCGTCGCTTCCCCCGCCTCTTTAAACTCCAGAGACTGCCCCGCATACGATATCCGAATCTCAGGCGGCAGCACCTCCTTCGCCAATTCCTCCAAAGCATCCAGCGCTTGCCCCAAAGTATATCCCGGTGCGGGGCTGCCTTCAATTGTAGCCGCCCGAAACCGATTAAAGTGATTAATTTGCGGCGGCGTTGTCGCCGAACTCACCGACACCACATTGCTCAAAGGAACCACTTGCCCCTGACTCGTGCGGATATACAGCTGGCGAATATCCTCCGGACTCGCCCGAAATTCTTTTTCCGCTTGAACAACCACTTCATAGCGGCGGTTTCCCCGGTTGAAACTCGTAATTTTCTGACTTCCCAAAAGGATTTGCAGCGTCCGAGAAATCTCCTGCACCGAAATCCCCAAATTCGCCGCTTGCGCCCGCTCCACGCTAATAGTCAGCTCCGGTTTATTCAGCTTTAAATTCGTGTCGATATTCACCAGCTGCGGCAGCTGCCGCGCCCGACCGGCAAACTGAGCAGAAACCTTAGCCAGCGTTTCTAAATCGCTGCCTTGCAGGACAAACTGAACCGGCTGCCCGAAACCGCCCCCCGGCAAAGCAGGCGGATTTATTGGCAGCACAAAAGCATCCGTAATTGGGGCAAACCGGCCAAAAAGCTGCCCAATAACCGCTTTTTGCGACTGCTGCGGCAGCTTGCGCTCATCCCAAGGCTTCAGGCGGACAAACGCAAATCCCTGATTCACCTGACCGGGCGCACCCCCACCAAACGCACCAATGGTAAAATAAGTATTAATGTCCTTCACCTGGCTGAGCGTCTGTTCAATTTCCCCCATCACCTTGTCGGTGTAGTTAATCGTCACCCCTTCCGGTGCCCGCACAATCGTAAACACAGCCCCCCGATCCTCCGTAGGCAAAAATTCCAGCGGCAGCTGTTTAAACAGCTGAAACGTCAGCCCCAAGGACACAAAAAACCCCAAAACAACGACCGCCTTTAACGGCATCAAAATCCGGATAGTTCGGTCGTAAATCGCCAGCATCACCCTGACGATACCCTCAAACAATGCCAGAGGCGCACTCAAAAGCAGCGCCAGAGGATTTTTTCTTTCTTCTTTCGCCCACTCCGGTTTAGCCGGCTTGAGAATGCGGGCGCACATTGCCGGTGCCAGCGTCAGGGCGACAAAGGAAGAGATCAGCACAGAACCGGCAATCGTGATTGCAAATTCTGTAAACAGCCGCCCCGTCGTGCCGGCGGAAAACCCCACCGGCACAAACACCGCAACCAGCACCACCGTAGTAGCAATCACCGCAAACACCACCTCACCCGTTGCGGCAAAAGTCGCTTGCCTCGGTTTCATTCGCTTTTCTTCGATGTAGCGGATAATATTTTCCAGCACCACGATCGTGTCGTCAACCACCAGCCCCGTACACAGCGTCAGGGCAAACAAAGTCAGGGTATTAATAGAATACCCCAGAAAGAACATGATGCCAAAGGCACCGATAAGCGAAACCGGAATCGTCACCGCAGGAATCAGAGTTGCCCGCCAGTCTCGCACGAAAAAGAAGATAATCAGAATAACCAGAAAAATCGAGAGGTAGAGCGACGCCCAAACCTCCTCAATGGCCAGCCGGATAAACTCCGAATTGTCCACCGCCAGCTGGTAGCTCATCCCCTCTGGGAAGGACTTCGCAAGTTCCGCCATTTTTTCTTTGGCTAGTTTTGCTACGTCTATGGTGTTAGCATTGGAGAGTTTAACCACCCCTAAACCCACTGCCGGGTTGCTATTAAACCGCACAAAAGATCGCTCGTCTTCCGCCCCAATTTCTGCCCGCCCGACATCTTTAAACCTCACTTGCGAGCCGTCAGACTTGCGCTTAATCACCAAATCTTCATATTCCGCAGGATTCTGGAGCCTGCCCAAAGTTCGCACAGAATATTCCGAGGTTTGCCCTTCAATGATGCCGCTGGGAATCTCGACATTTTCCCGCCGCAGCGCCTGTTCTACATCCAAAACAGTCAGGTTGCGGGCGGCGAGTTTCACCGTATCTACCCACAGGCGCATCGCATATTTGCGCTCGCCGCCAATAATAACGGTGCTGACACCCGGAACAGTTTCCAGCGCATCTACGACAAACCTGTCCGCATAATCGCTCAACTCCAAAGTCGAGAATTTACTCTCTGGGCTGTAAAGAGCAAACCACACAATCGGAGAGGCATCGCTCGATTGCTTGTTAACAATTGGCGCTTCGATCTCATCGGGAAGTTTGCCCCGCGCTCTATCCACGCGAGAGCGCACATCTTGCGCCGCTTCCTCAATGGGGCGGCTCAATTCAAACTGGACAGTAATTGCACTGACAGACTCACGACTTTGCGAGGTGAGAGTTTTAATCCCCTCAACCCCATTAATTTCGGCTTCTAATATTTCAGTGACTTCCGTCTCTACAACTTGGGGGTTAGCACCCGGATAAACCGTAGTTACGCTCACCACCGGCGGGTCAATTGTGGGGTATTCCTGCACAGGCAGCCTGGTGTAACCCACCAGCCCCACCAAAATAATCAGCAAAGAACACACTGATGAAAAAACGGAGCGCTTGATAAAAAAATTGGTGAACATGAGTCGCTCATTTACACTCTATAATTGCTACCTTTTCTAAAGTTCGTAGTTGGGCTTTAGCCCTAGGTTCGTAGTTGGGCTTTAGCCCAAAGTTCGTAGTTGGGCTTTAGCCCAAAGTTCGTAGTTGGGCTTTAGCCCAAAGTTCGTAGTTGGGCTTTAGCCCAAAAGGTTCGTAGTAGGGCGCTCGCGCCCAAAACGCATAAGTAAAGAGGAGGCAGAGCCTCCTGGAAAGGGTTCCCAGGCTCCGCCTGGGAACCAGATTAAAGAGAAAAGTCAAAAAAGAAAAGGGCATTTTTCTCCCTTTTCCCTTCTTCTCTCTCACTTCTCACCTGCTCCCTTACTCCCTTTCCCCTCACCGCTGGGGAGGGGCATAATAGGTGCACCGTCAGCCAGCTTTTGGATGCCGGAGACAATAATAGTGTCACCCGGCACAACTCCTTCGATGACTTCCGCACTATCCCCACTAACCAAACCCAGTTTCACCGGCTGGCGTTTAGCCACCGCCGGCTCAAGTCCTGGAGCCACAAACACAAATCGCTCCGCACCCTGGAAAACCACAGCCGTTGCCGGCACCACAGCACTAGAGCGCCGGTTCCAAATCACCTTAGCCCGCACGAACTGGCCATTGAGCAGCTGCCTTTGCGGATTGTCAAACTCCGCTTTTGCCAGAACCGTTTGCGAGTCAGTCACCGTTGGGGAAATAAAACTCACCCTACCGGTGCCCAAAGATTTCCCTTGCGAATCGCTCAGCTGCACCGGCAGCCCCTGACGCAAATCCGACGCCCGCTCCAAAGGAACCGGCATGCGCAGTTCCAGCAATTCGTTTTGCGTCACCGCAGTCATCTCCTCCCCTTTTTTGACATAATCTCCCAATTTCACGGGAATATCGCCGATTGTCCCGGCAAAAGGGGCCACCACCGCCGCCCTTTCCAGCTCGGCTTCCGCGTTCCGCACTTGGGCTGCCGCTTGGGCCACTTGGGCTTCCGCTTGCGCGATCTCCTCTGGGCGGGAGCCATTCTGCAATTGCAGCAGGGCTTGCCGCTGCTGTTCCACTTCCGCTTTCAGCCGCTCAATGTCGGAAGTCCTGCCCTTTCGCACTTGAGCCAAGCGCCTTTCGGCTTCTTGCAACTGGGCGGCGGCGCTGCGGTCTTCTTTTATATATTGATCGAGCGTGTCCTGAGCAATCGCCCCCTGCTGCGCCAATTCCCCATACCGGCTCACCCGCTGCTTGGTGAGTTCTGCAGCAGCTTTTGCCGACTCTAATTGAGCTTCAGCTTGAGCGATCTCTTCCGGTGCCGCCCCAGCTTGCGCATCGGCGAGGCGAGTTTCCGCTGCAGCCAAACTAGCTTTGGCTCTGGCAATTTCCTCTGGGCGGCTGCCGGCAAGCAGCTCTTTGAGCCTAGCTTCGGCACCGAGCTGGTTTGCCTTGGCTTGACGGAGCTCGGCTTCCAGGGTGTCGCTCTCTATTCGCGCCACCGAGGTTCCTTTTGCCACCTCCGAGCCGGATTTGACATAGATTTCCCTAACTAAACCGTCGATTTCTGCCTTCAGCCCCACTGCCTTCTGCGCCTCCAGGGTGCCGACAAACTCCGAGGACTCTTCGACAGGGGCGAGTTGCACCCGCGCCAGCTTCACCGGCACTCCCCGAGGTTTGCCGAGAGCTGCCGGTGGCCCGCCCGCACCCCCGGCACGGCTGCGCGACTGCCACCACTGCCAGCCGAAAACCCCACCTGCGACCAGCAGCAGCAGCCCCACCGCCAGCAGCACCGGCAGCAGCAGCGATCCGGATTTTGGTGGCGGCTGTTCTGCCGGCGGCTCATCTGGCTGGTATTCCCCCGCATACTCTGGAGAGAGGACGTATCCCGTCTTTGGATCATCCTGAATGCCAGCCGGTGTCTCCTCCGCTTCAGCTAATCTCTGAGGGTTCTTAATATGATTTGTTTTCGTCATCAGCAAGGACTCCTGGCCTTTGGCCAATTGTGAGCTGTAAAGCTTTGCTGCGACAGCGTGCGGTGCGGGCGGCAAGCTTTGGCGTTTGTCTGAACCAGTCTGCCTGCTCCCCAGCGCCCTCCGCCAAGCGTCCATTGTGCAGCCGGCAATGGCTGTTTTGATTCCTCTAACCGGATGATTTTGCAGCAAATAAACCGCCCGGGGCTATTCTCGCGCCGCCTCTGACGCAGATTGCAACTGAGTGAGGTGCAGATATCGATCCCCCCCTCACCGGGGCGGGCTTTTGTGCCACCGGCAGCCGGCATTGGGGGGCGAAGAAGTTAGCCCCCCTTTTTAAGGGGGGTTGGGGGGATCAAAGTGTACTCGGCACAAGTGAAAAGTGCGCTTCACCGCTCACCTGCGGGCAATTTCCGCCTCCAGATGCTGTTCTGAGGCTGTTGCTCGCGGTTTCCCCCGCCCGCCTGTTTTTTCGACCGCCAGCTGCTCGGCTAACCACTGGATCTCCCCTTCTACCATCGCCAAGTGCCTTTTCCACGCCTCTGACCGGTAGGGATCTGCAGCCAGCACCTGGTTCCCCACGCTCTCATAGCGCTGCCGGCAGGCAGCCAGCCGGTGTTCCAGCAATTTCACTCGTTCGGCAACCTCTAAATCGCCGAAAAAGAAAAACTTGATCGCAAACCGAGAGCGGCTGTTGACCCAGCTCTCTCGCGGTTGCTCCAGCATTTTTTGCCGCCAGCGAGCCCTTCCTTTGGCCGTGATGCTGTAGATTTTGCGGCAGGGGCCGCTTTCTGACTCCTCCTCCCCGATGGCCACAATCTCGCCCCGCTCTTGCAAGCGCTTCAGCAGCGGATAAATCGCTCCGTAATTTACGCTTATGCAGCCGCTCATGAACAGCTCCAGCTGCTGCTTCAGCCGGTAGCCGTGCAGGGGTTGGCGCTGCAATAGGCCCAGTGCGGATAGCTCTAGCATTTATATCAAAGTGATATACTTTTATAATATTATATGCGGAGTAACACAAAATATTTAAAATTTTTATTAAAATTAACAGGAAGTCATATAATTTAAACACCCAACCCCTAGCGGGACAGGCCATGTCAGTTCACCAAACCGGCACCGCCAGCGTCCCCACCCCTAGCGGGCAGAACTACGGGCGAGGCAGACGCGCAGATAATCTGCTTGTTAATGAACTGAGCGAAAAATAAATCGCTGTCCAGATAAGCACATCTCAGACTCTACCATCTTTATTTAATGTAAATTAAATGTTTAAGAGTTCAGATGTTCCCCCTCCAGTTGTGACTCTCAGGATTTGCCGCCTAGTAGCGTTCGCCGGCTTGCTGGCAGCAGCCTCTGGTTGCGGCTGGCTGCCCAAAGAAGCAGCTGACGCCCAAACCCGCGCCCCCAGGGCGGAAAGGCCCGCCGGCGCAACGCCGGTAGATGTGGCCATCGCCCGCACCGGCACCCTGAGCGAGCCGCTGGAGTCCACCGGCACCACCCTCCCGGTGCGGGAAGTCTCCCTGCGCCCCCAAGTCGAGGGTAAGCTGCTGGAACTCAACGCCGATGTGGGAGACACCGTACAAAAAGGCCAAGTCCTGGCCCGACTGGACGACGCCCTGCAGATGAGTGCGGTAGTCGGGGCGGAAGCGGAACTCGCCGCCCGCAAATCCGAGGTGGCGCGTGCTGAGGCAGAAGTGAGCAACGCTCGCACCAAGGTGGAAGAGGCGAGACTGCAACTGCAGCAAGCGCAAGCAGACGCCAACCGGCTCGAACAGCTTTATAAAGAAGGAGCGGTTTCAGCCCAAGCTGCGGAACAAGAGCGGACAGCGGCGCGGACAGCAGAGCAGGCTCTGCGATCCGCCCAAATGCAAGTTGCCACGCAGCAGCAAGCTGTCGCAGCGGCGCAGGGGCGCGTCGTCGCCGGGGAAGCCATCCTCGCCCAAGTGCGAGAGCGACTCTCCTACGCAGTCTTAACTTCCCCGATCGCAGGCACCGTGCTGCAGCGCGTCACCGAACCGGGCAATCTCGTGCAGCCGGGGAGCGAAATCCTGAAAATCGGCGATTTCAGCCAGGTGAAAGTCGCCGTCGATGTCTCGGAATTGGAACTGAGCAATATTCGGGTTGGGCAAAGGGTGCGAGTCAAATTAGACGCCTATCCGCAAGAAAGCTTCACCGGCGAGGTGACGCGCATTTCCCCCGCCGCCGATCCGCAAGCTCGCAGAGTGCCGGTGGAAGTCACTATTTCCAACAGCAGTGGTAAAATTGGCAGCGGCTTGCTGGCGCGAGTCAGCTTTCAGTCAAGGCAAGCTGAGCGCGTGCTCGTGCCCTTGAAGGCGCTGGAAGCCGGTGGAACAGGGAGAGGCGGAGCCGGAGAGCAGGGGAGCAAAGGCGCAGGGGAGCTCAAGGACAGGGGTGCTCTGGAGCAAAGGAGCAGTGAGGGGGTTGTGTTTGTCGTCAGTGGTGAGGGGAAGGAAGTCAAGGTTTCCGCTCGCAGCGTCCAGCTCGGCGAACGCGCCAACGGGCAGGTGGAAATCCTTTCGGGATTGAGTGCGGGAGAGCGATTTGTCTCCCGCGCCGGTAAACCCCTGAAAGACGGTGAGGCAGTTAAGTTAAGTATTCTGTCGGAAAAGTAGTTAGTGCCGGCAGTGCCAGCGATTATAGCAGTAGCCACGCACGGGCACGGACGCAGGCTGCGTTCGGCCTGTCCCTGTTCCTAAGCTGTTAGGCTTTTAACCTGCTTTTCCCTTGCAAGGAGGCAGAGCCGACCGCTCGCGTTCCCAGGCAGAGCCTGGGAACGAGAGAAACGAGAGAAACCGGGTTTCTGATGCGTACTGAGAGCCTGGTTTCTCGCCAAGAGTCTTCTGCCGTAAAACTTGTTGCGCTTCGGCGCACCCTGTTAACATTTTGCCGAGTTATGTTAAAATATTTACGCTTAATTAGTAAAGGAACATTTTGCCGGCGGCAAGACGCGATTCAGCGATCTAAAAGAGCGATAAGTGCGGCCCGGACGGTGCGGAGAGAGAAGCTTGCGATCGGCGTGCGGGAAATTCAATGATAAACTCCGTTCCCTTTTTTGGCCGGCTTTCCATCCAAATGCGACCCTGATGCACCTCCACCACAATCTGATAGCTAATGGCCAGACCCAAACCCGTGCCTTTGCCAATCGGTTTGGTGGTGAAAAAGGGGTCAAAAATTTTGGTTTTAATCTCAACCGGCACGCCTGGGCCACTATCGCGCACGCCAATGCGCACCAGCAAATTGCTGCCAGTTTCAACCATGCCGGTTGTAATTTCAATCAGTTTTTCCGGTTGGGGATAATCGCTGACAGCATCAATAGCATTGCTGAGCAGGTTCAGAAAAACCTGATTCATTTGACTGGCGTAGCACTCCACCAGAGGCAGATTGCCGTAGTGCTTGAGGACTTGGATTTTGTCATTAAGCCGGTGGTGCAGTAGCAGCAGAGTGCTGTCGATGCCTTCGTTCAGGTCAACTTGTTTTATCTCCGCCTCATCCAGGCGGGAAAAATTGCGCAGCGACAGGACAATCTGGCGGATGCGCTCGGTGCCCACCTTCATAGAATCGAGCATTTTTGGCAAATCTTCCTGGACAAACTGAAAGTCTATCTCCTGTTCAAAGTCTCTAATTTCTGCAGGCTTTGCCGCCAGGGATGCTTGGTATAAGGTAAGCAGCTGCATTAAGTCTCGCACATATTCGGTAACGTAGGGCAGGTTGCCATGAATGAAATTCACGGGGTTGTTAATCTCGTGAGCAATTCCCGCTACCATTTGCCCCAAGCCAGACATTTTTTCGCTCTGCACGAGCTGCGCCTGGGTTTGTTTCAGGTTGGCTAGGGCTAGGTTGAGTTTTTCAGCTTGTTCAGCGAGGAGTTTGACTTGTTCTTGAGATTTTTCAAATAACCGCACCTGACGCCACGCCCCAAGAATAGCAATCGCCAGTAAGCTGCCCAAAACCGAGGCGAGCACATTCAGCGCCACAAGCTGGGATTCGAGATTTTCTCGAGGAATCACCAAAGCAACTGACCAGTTAGCTTCTTGCAGGGGGGCATAGGCAACATAGTGCCAGTTGCCATCAAGTTGCGTTAATTCAATTGCTTGCTGCTGGCTCACCATCCGCCTGGAGATCGCCGCTAGGTTGGAGTCTGAGATTTCCAGCAAACTGGGAGCAGGTTTTTCTAGGGTTCCCCTCAATTTGGGGTCAGGATGGACAATTGCCCTGCCTTCAGAATTGAGGGCGAAGGCATAACTGTTTGGCCCTTGATGGAGACGGCTCACAACTCGATCCAGGCGATCTATTTTGATAGCACCTCCCAGCACTGCTTGCGGCTGGGAGCGCTCGCCAATAGGCGCAGCCACGAGCACCTGGACAATGCCGGTGGAGCGGCTAGTTAGGGGATCGGAAACGTAAACCTGTCCCGCCATTGCCCTTTGAAACCACAGCCGGTCTAGAAGATTTTTCCCCTGAGCGTAATCCACTTTAGTATTGTAATACGAGCCGTCAGAATAGGCGAAAGTGAAATGGTGGTATTCTTTCAGCCGCTCCACTTCTGACTTAAGATAAGGGCCAGAAACTTCCCAGTCAAGCGAACCCACCACCGGCGTATTGGCGATGGTTTCCACCTCAGCTTTGCGCGTGGCTAGCCACCTGTCGATTTCAGCGATGCCTTGCTGGACTTCTAGCAGTGCCTTTTCCCGCAACTGTTGCAGGATGAGTTCCCGCACCACCTGATAGCTAGCCCGGGCGATAGCACCCACTGCCAGCGTCGTGCCTGCTAGAATCAAGAGTACAGCTAAGTTGCGCTGTAGCCGCCGTTGCTGATAGGGGCGCTGCCTGGATTGGAACATTTACCGCAATTTTTTAGAGAGAGTGGAATCTTTTCTTAGCATAGCGCCGGTGAAGTCATCCTAGAAACCAGGTTTCATGGGGCATGGGACATGGGGCATGGGGCATCATCGCATGGGG
>Ga0185317_100368_pt1 | contig 11897 bp, 11 predicted proteins | sample DevilsHole_FD_128020 | JGI IMG/M metagenome (GOLD analysis project Ga0185317, IMG submission 128020) | Groundwater microbial communities from Devils Hole, Nevada to study Microbial Dark Matter (Phase II) - Devils Hole (SPADES assembly)... | ecosystem: Environmental > Aquatic > Deep subsurface >...
CCGCGACGCGCCTTGCGGGTCGTCGTTGTTGGTGGACAGCGCGGTGAGCAGGTTGAAGCCCGTGACGCCCAGTGGATGGATCATGCTGTGGGCGCCGCCGGAGAACATGATGTCGGCGTCGCCGCGTCGGATCACTTCGAGCGCCTCGCCGATAGCCTGGCTCGATGCGGCGCACGCGGTCAGGCAGTTGTAGTTCGGCCCGCGCGCACCGACCAACGCGGCCACGTGGCCGGCGGGCATATTCGGTTCTTGTTCCCACTCGCGTTGCGGGTGCAAATGGCACATGCCGCCCCGGCTGAATTCGGCGACGTGGACCGCGTCGTCGTGATACGCCTTGGCCAGGATGTACATGAAATTCTCGAAGTCGTGCTGGCCTTCGCCGGCGCCGAGGTAGACGCCGATGCGGTCGCAGTCCATGCGTCCGGCGTCGACGCCCGAGTCCTTCAGGGCCATCGTTGCGGCGGCCATCGCGAAGCGGCTATTTTGGCCACAATACTCGTACTGTTGGGCGTTGGCCACGAAATCGGCGAGTTTGAAGTCCTTCACCTCGCCGGCGATTTGGGTCGGCAGGGTCGATGCGTCGAATCGCGTGATGCGAGCGACGCCCGATCGACCGTGGCGCATGCCGTCCCACGTCGACTCCACGTCCTTGCCGAGTGGAGTGACCATGCCCATTCCAGTGATAACGACTCGTCGTCTCATGGCACCAGCGTTCAGCGATCAGCAAGGTAAAGGATCAGAGTTCGAGTTTGCGGGCGACCAAGGCGGCCGCCTGTCCGAGCCAAGTGGCGTTGGCCGTCAGGAAGCATGGGCCCCGCAGTTCCCGAGGCGAGCCGGCCACGACGCTGAGCGGACATTGCGGGTCGGGCTTGGCATAGTTGATCGTGTGCGGAACGACGCCGTGTTGCAAGGCGAGCACGCCGATGACGAACTCCATCGCCCCACAGGCTGCGACCGTGTTGCCGATGTTGCTCTTGTGAGCGGACACGGGCAGCTTCAGTGCGTGGTCGCCGAGCACGGCTCGCAGGGCCTCTGCCTCGACGCGGTCGCCATCGACCGTGCCGACGCCATGCGCGTTGTAGTAGCCGATGTCCTCTGGATTGACCCGTGCGTCGCGAACCGCGGCCCGGAGCGCGGCGCGGTAGCCACTGCCGTCGGACACGCGCTGGTTCACAGTTCGGGCGTCGCACCCCGCGCCGAAGCCAATGACCTCGGCATAGATTCGTACGCCGCGCTTGAGGGCGTGTTCTAGCTCCTCGAGCACGATCACGGCCGCCCCCTCGGCCGGCGCGCCGCCGTCGCGATCGGCGTCGAACGGCCGGCATGCCTCGGCCGGTGCGTCATTGCGTTTCGACAGCAAGCCCGATTGGCACAGCCGGACCATCGAAAGCGGATTGACCTTTGAGTCGCATCCGCCGGCGATCATCACGTCGGCCGCTCCTCGCGCGATGATGCGATAGGCCTCGCCGATCGCCAGCACGCTGGCCGCCTCGGACTGCGTGATCGAATTATTCGGCCCGCGCAAGTCGTACAGAATCGAGATGTGACAGGCCGGCATGTTCGGCAGGTATTTGAGCAGCCAGAGCGGCGGCATCTGCGACATGGCCGCCGAGCCCCATTGGCTGTAGTTGAAGTTCTTCGGCTCGGTCACGCACGAGTGCGCTGAGGGAGCGAGGTCGTTCAGCTCGCTCGAGATCATGCTCGCGCCGAACTCGACGCCGATGCGGTCGGGGTCGGGGCGCGTGTCGAGCATTCCCGCGTCTTCGAGCGCGAGCCTTGCCGTGCCGACGCCCAGTTGAATGTCGCGGGCCATGATCTTGAGGTTCTTGCGCTGCGACGACGGCACGAACTTCTTGGCGTCGTAGCCGCGGACCTCGCCGGCGAATTGAGTAGGCAGCCCGCCTGGATCGAACGCCTCGATGCGGCGCACGCCGCTGGCGCTCTTCATGAGCCCGTCCCACAGCGCAGCGGCGCCGACGCCCAGTGGCGACAGCGCGCCAAGGCCGGTGACCACAACTCGTCGTGGGGCACGTTCCATGCGGAACTCAGGTGGCGGTTCTTTGGGGCACGCCCAGCACGTGCATCATGTCCTGGCGGTAACTTTCGTAACGGTTGTTGAGAAGTTCGGAACCGGCCGAGCGATCCACGTGACCGAAGGCGATCTCGGCCGTGGCGAGCGGGCGGCCGTTTACAAACGCCTTGGCCTCGACGACGGAGCCCTCGTCGCGCAGTTCGACGATCTTGGTCTCGTAGGTGAGTTGATCGCCGGGCAGGGCGATGTCGGTGAGGTCGACTCGCGACAGCTTGGCGAGCACAACCATGTTCTTGAAATCCTGAGCCTCGCCTGCCAGAATGCCGCCGGTCTGGGCCATGCCCTCGATGATCAGAGAACTGGGCATGACGGGGTAGCCCGGAAAGTGGTCGCGCAGTTGGTCTTCGGCCATGCTGACGTTCTTCACGGCCTTGGCGAACTCGCCGCTGCGAAACTCCAGGAACTTGTCGATCCAGAGCCAGCGCATCAGACTCCCATGGCGTAGAAAAACCCATAGCCCCTCACCCCAGACGCTCGTTGAGGCCGAGCGGCCAGTGTGAGGGGATGGGGCGGCTTGCCTTGCAGCTAGTTGCCCAGCTTGGTCTCGACGTAGTTCACGATCATGTCGACCGTGAACAGGTCTTGGACGCTGGGTTCGTCGCCGATGCGGTCGAAGTTGGCCCAGGGCATCTTGGCCCGCAGCTCTTCGAGGCCTTTGGCCGTGACCTTGCCGCCCGAGACGAACTGCGGATCGCTCAGCAGATTCTCGGGGAACAGGTCGCCGCGCGGAATCTTGATGTTGAAGTTCTTCTCGAGGCGAAAAACGATGTCGAGGAAATCGATCGACTCGGCGCCGAGGTCGCCGGTCAGCGTCGATTCGCCGCTCACCTCGTCTTCGTCGACTCCTAGTGCATCGACCAGAGTGGTTTGCACCTTCTCGAAGATTTCTTCACGTGTAGCAATCGCCATGAATCGCTCCTCCTGCGTTCGTTAAGTAACGCGAACTCAACGTGGTCTGGATTCTCGAGCACCAATATGTTTAATCAGCGGATGCCGCCAAGGCTCAATCCGCCGTCTATGGTAATCACTTGGCCGGTGATGTAGTCCGCGACCGGCGAGGCGAGGAACACGGCGAGCGCGGCGATCTCTTCGGGCTTGCCGGCCCGCTTCAGCGGCACGATCTTCTTGATGTCGTCACCGATCAGGTTGCGTACGGTCTCGCTCATTTCGGTCTCGATAACGCCGGGGGCGATTGCGTTGATCGTCACGCCGCGCGAGGCCAATTCGGCGGCCAGGCTGCGGGTCATCGAGTTGATGCCGCCCTTGCTGGCCGAATAGTTCACCTGGCCGCGTCCGCCGTGGGCGCCGGCGACGCTCGAAATATTGATGATCTTGCCCTTCCGCGCTCGCATCATCAGCACGGCGGCCGCTCGACTGTAGTTGAACGCGCCGCCCAGGTTCGTGTGAATCACCTCATCCCAGTCGCCGGCGTCCATGGTCACGAACAGCTTGTCGCGGATCACGCCCGCGTTGTTGACCAGAATATCGAGCTGTCCCCACTTCTCGACCACCTGGCCAACCACTCGTTCGGCCGCGGCAAAGTCCTTGGCGTCGGCCGCGAAGGCGATGGCATCGCCGCCCGCTTCCACCACCTCCTTGACGAACTGTTCGGCCGGCTCGGCGCTCTTGCTGTACGTAATCGCCACACGCGCGCCCTCGGCCGCAAACGCCTTGGCGATCGCTCGGCCAATGCCACGCGCCGCGCCCGTCACCAACGCCGCCTTGTCTTTCAGTGTCATCGACGAACCGTTTCAGTCCGAGAGCAGGGTCAGGCCGTCACGACCGATGCCAGTCGGTCGACGAACGGTCCGTTGATCTTGTCGTTGGCGCGGGTCCACTGCCGAGCGAGCAGAGCAAACTGCCGACGCAGGGCGGCGACCATGTCGTGATCGAGCGACTCCAAACAAGGCTCGCGATCACGTAAGTTATAGCCGTGCATCGTAATACGGCCTGAAACGGTGGACACACCGTCTACCGCCCCTTTCGCTCGTAGTTCCGTTTCGCTCGCGCTGGCCTTGGTTATCTCAGCCTCAATCGCCAACTGGCGGCCGGGTGTTACAAAGCTGCCGTACCTCACGGCCTTGACCGACTTCAGCACCAGCACGCTATGTGCATAGTCCTCCGTGATCCGAATCAACCACGCTGAAGCCTGAGTAATCGCCTCAAGCATCAGCACGCCGGGCATCACCGGAAATCCGGGAAAGTGCTCAGCCAGATACTCCTCGGCAAGCGTCAGATTCTTCACCGCGACGATCCGACGCCCAGGCGCCAACTCCAAAATGCGATCGATCAGGGTAAACTGCATGGCATGTCGGCGCAGGAGTTCCGTGGGCGACGGCTAACAGTCCTTCGCTTGTCACGATCCCCAGGACCGCCGTGTCGACGGGGGATTCAACGGGCCAAGGAGTATAGCGGACGCTCCTGGCGTCAGCAACCCCTTCCCTGGGTTGCATTTGCCATACAGGCGTGTCAGATCGTACACTCCAGCAGCAAGGCGGGCATGTGCCGGTTGTGCCGGCGGCTGGCTCATGGTCCCGACTAGCAGACAGAGGACACAGCCACTGTTATCGGTTCCGGACCAATGGCGGGCGAGTGAAGCGGGCAAGCGACCGGATTGCGGTGCCGGTCGTGCCGGCCCTGCGAGGCGTCGCGATGGAAATGAAACTGCCAGGGTTGACTGACGCCCGACTGAGGTGTGACGCGTCCCCAGCGAAGTGGGTCACGTTTCTAGCCCGCGGTCGCGCGACGAAGGTCGCCGGCTGGATGCTGCTGGTGCTTCTCGCCGGCGACCAGCCCAAATCTGCTCACGCGACCGATCAGGCGTGGTCGCCGGACGGCAAGTGGTTTGCGGTATTGACCGAGTCGGGCGGCTCTGAGTTCATTCTGCCGCCGGGCTGGTGGCAGCATACGCGGCCGCTACCCAAAGCCCCGTCGGGCAGGGCGACATTCACACTGTGGCTTTGTCAGAGCGATTCGGGTCGGTGCTGGCGACTGGCAACCAGCGAATTCGCGGTCTCGGCGCCCGCTTGGTCGCCCGACGGTCGCCATGTCGCTTACGTCCGCTGGAAGCAGGCTGGTGGCGGGCAGCCCGTGGTCGAACTCCTGCTGCAGCAGGGATTCGATCCTCCCAGAGCGTTGAGCGCCTGGCCGCTAGGCGAGGGTGGCACCGACGACATGGCCCACGTGCCGTTGGCGTCCCCGGTCTGGTCGCCGCAGGGCAACTACATTGTCTGCTCGCCGCTCGGCATGACAACGGTCGTTCGCGTCTCGGACGGCAAGGTCGTCGGGCAGTTGGCCGATGCGTCCGCCCCGTCATGGTCTGGGGACGAGATGCAGCTTGCGTTCGTGCGAAACCATTCAGTACCGGGCTACTACATCGCGTCACCCGACCTGTCGTCGCCTCGGCTGGCGGTGCCCACGCCGCACGCCCGCGTGCCGGTCGTCTGGGACCGTTCCGGCCAATCGTTCTCGACCGTCGTGTGGACTGAGCATCGGGCGGTGCCGAACAATCCGCTGTGGGTGGGCGACCTCGTTCGCCACGACGTATCGCTGCGGCGGCTGCAGGTGCTACGCCGCGTGTTCACTCGACCCATTGCCAACGGCGTGCGCCCGGCCGACTTGCTGCTCGCTCCGTTGCCCGGAACCGACCGGCTCTTGCTGATCGTCGCCGATGACGAGCGGACGTTGGACGTGCTGGAACTGGACCCCGATCGGCGCCCCGAGCCACGCCGGTTCGTGCCGCTCGATCCGGCGATCTTGCTCGGCCGAGCCAGCGTGGCCTCCGACCTGAAACGCGTGGCCGTGGCGTTTGGCAGTCGCGGGTCGCCTGGATCGCCGGCTGTCCTTGATCTTCAGGACGGCCGCCTACAACCGATCGCGCCCGATCGCGCCACGCAAGTGCGCGCCAGCCAGTTCGTGGCCGACCTCGTGCTGAAACAGATCGAGTCGGCGCCGGCGGCGGACGGCGCGAAGCCGCCGCCGCGCGCCGTGCGATTGCCCAACCCGTCGGCCTACCGGTCACTGGCGCTGCGCGACGGTCGGGTGACCGACCGCGTCGAGCGGCTCGCCCGGTTCGGCCTGGAGGTGCTGCGAGTTGAGATCGACCAGGACGCGACGGATGCACACCGCCGGGCGCTGGCCGAGACCGGCATGCTGTTCCACTATGTCACCGGATCCTTTGGCGACGCGCTCAAGGAGACCGACGTCGCTGAGCCGCTGATGAATTCGAGCGACGAACGATTGGCTCTGGCCATCGTGCGCGTGCAGTGCTACCTGGGGCTGGCCCGGTGGAACGAGGCGCGGAATCTGCTCGCAGTCCTGAGCGACCGGGCAAGTCGCATCGGGCGCGACGAGCCGGGCGGCGAAACGACTGACGCGGCAGTCTTGCGTGAGACGATCTTGCAACTTGAGCGTGAACTGCAGGAGAGTCAGGCAAACTGATCTCGGCCGTGGGTTGTTGTTTCCGGCCTCGCTACTGCCGTGGTGGCGCCTTCGCTTCTTCGCTTCCGTTTCACCTTTAACATCTACGGCGCGGTTGCTAGACTACGGCCCAAGCTTGGCCCGGCGAGTGGCCGCAGGAACCGATCGGTTCGCGGTGACTCGACTTCGGCCGGCCAACCAGCAAGGAGGTGCACATGGCGACGGCGACTGCCAAGGCGCCCATTCGGGCGCGGACCCCCAGCCCACAGCAAACGGGCCTTTGAAAAGTACTTGGCCCGCGGCTGTGAGCATGGCTTCGATCAACAGGACTGGTTCGAGGCGGAGAAGGAACTGGTCATCGAAGCGATCGAAGCCAATCAATAGCAACGAGAGAATCGCTCGGCCGGTGGCCCACCTCAGGATGCCTGCCGTCTTGGGGCGAGGAGGCGCACGCCCTCAGTTCTCCGCGTCGTCCTTGCCCAGAACGCCTCGGCGCCGCGTTGACCGCGTTTTTCGGTCCCTTCTATAATCCCATCGTCAAAGCCACTCGGCGCGATTTGACCAACCTGCCGTGGCTGTTGAGGATCGCACCAATGGATCGGCCTCGTACTGTCGGTGAACTGCGAGCGAGCGGCTATGGCATTCAGTCCGTCAAGGATGAGATGCGACGGAACCTGATCGCCAGGATGCGGACCGGTGAGCCGGTGTTTCCCGGCATCGTGGGATACGACGAAACAGTCATCCCTCAAATCCAAAACGCCATTCTCGCGCGTCACGACCTGTTGCTGCTCGGATTGCGCGGACAAGCCAAGACGCGAATGCTCCGCATGCTTGTAAACCTGCTGGACGACGCCGTGCCGATCGTCGCTGGGTCGGAGGTGAACGACGACCCGTTTGCGCCGATTTCGAAGTACGCGCGCGAGCGACTGGCCGCCGACGGGGACCGTTGCCCGATCGACTGGATCGGCCGCGACGATCGCTATCACGAGAAGCTCGCCACGCCCGACGTCACGATCGCCGACCTGATCGGCGAGGTGGACCTGGTCAAACACGCCGAGGGGCGATACCTGTCGAGCGAGCTGACCATGCACTTCGGTTTGATCCCGCGATCGAATCGCGGCATCTTCTGCATGAACGAGCTGCCCGACCTGTCGCCGAAGATTCAGGTCGGTCTGTTCAACGTGCTCGAAGAGCGCGACGTGCAGATTCGCGGCTACCCCGTGCGGCTGGCGCTCGATCTGTGCGTGGTCTTCTCGGCCAATCCAGAAGACTACACCAACCGCGGCCGCATCGTGACGCCGCTGAAAGACCGCATCGGGTCGGTGGTCAAGACGCACTATCCGCTCACGCGCGACATCGGCATTCGCATCACCGACGAGAACGCCTGGCTCGCGCGCGACGGAGGCGTTCACGTACACGTTCCGCAGTACATGAAGGAGGTGGTCGAAGAGACCTCGCGGCTCGCCCGGCGCAACCCGCACATCAACCAATCGTCGGGCGTCAGCGTGCGCATGTCGATCGCCAACTGCGAGACCATGGTCTCGAACGCCGAGCGACGCGCCGTGACGACCGGCGAGGCGCACGTCGTGCCACGGGTCAGCGACCTCGCGTATCTGGCGGCCAGCGCCCGCGGCAAGATCGAGCTGACCATGAGCGAAGACGACGGTCAGGAAGACAAATTGCTCGGCCGGCTGTTGGGCGAGGCGGTCAAGAACGTCTTCGATCAGCACTTCGACGTCGGTGCCTTTCGCAGCACGGTCGAGTACTTCGAGAATGGCAAGTCCATCGAGGTTGGCGACCAGGTCCCGTCCGCCGACTACTCGCGCTCGCTGGCCGCGGTGCCTGGCTTCAAGAAGCAGCTTCACCAGTCTGCAGAAAAACTCGCACCCGAGCTGTTGAGCTCACCCGCGAGCGACGCCCTGTTGGCCAGCGTGGCGGAATTCGTGCTCGAAGGACTCCACGTCCACAACAAGCTGAACAAGAACGAGAAGACCGGCAAGGTCGTGTATCGTCGGTAGGGTGGGCGATTCTGGCGGCCGCTGCATGTTGCGACTTCGGCCTCAATTTGGGCTTCGCACGGCAAGCTTGGGGACCCAACGGTGAACTGCGAGTCCAAGGCGAGTACCGCCGCGGGAACGAGGGGCGCACGACGCGGTTTGCGACTTGGCGTGCGCAAGTCGTTTAACGCCGAGCCGAAGGCGACGGCAGGCAGTTATCCAGATAGTGCGGTCGCCTTCGGCTCGGCGTTAAACGAAGCGCCTGCGCAAGTGCGTCGCACACCCGAAAACAAGGACGGAACCTGGACGTCTTGAGACTACGCGGGCCGCAAGCTGGCGGAGTACGAATGGAATGACGGTGAACTCAAGACGGCAAGACGCTCCGCCCAGTGACTACAGCCAGCGATCGAGGAACCGCTCGATCTCGGCGCGCATGGCGGGCGTTTCTTGATGGCCGACGTCTTCGCGGTGCAGCTTCCAGGCGTCGGCGGCGCCGCGCGCGGCGTATTCCTTTTTCATGGCCTCGTCGATGCGGTCCAGGCCGGCCGGCGGAGTCAGCTTGTCGAGGTTGCCGGCCAGGCTCAGGTGCGGTCGCGGCGCGATCAACGCGTTGATTTGCGATGTGGTGAAATGCTTGAGCAGCCGCGGCACGTAGTAGTAGATCCCGTGACCGTCCAGGCCGCCGGCGTCGATGAGGGCGTGGAAGTCCGTCAGGCAACAAAGGTCGATCGTCACCTTCACTCGCGTATCGAGCGCGGCCAGCCACCACGCCATCGTGCTGCCCATCGACAATCCCATGGTCGCGATGCGCTGGCCATCCACCTCGCTGCGACTAGCCAGATAGTCCAGCGCGCGAATCGAGTCGTACACCATCATGCCCCACAGCACCTGGCCGCTCCACAACATCTCCTTGAATAGTGACGACTCGGTGCGTCCGCTTCGCTCGCCGAACAGCCAGTGGTCGATGCAGAGCGTCACGTAGCCGCGTGCCGCGAGCAGTTCGGCGTACGGCGGGCTCTGGAGGTACTTGGAATCGCCGGTGATCAGCTCGTCTTTGCCCTGTTTGTACTTGCCGCCGTGAAAGTGGTTGTACAAGACGCCCGGCACTCGACCAGCCGGCTTGTCGCGGGGCAACACCAAGAATGCGGGCACCGGCTGCTGGCCGTTCAGGTCAAGCGTGAGTTTTTCGACTACGTACTTGTCGCGCTGTTCGCGCGAGACAGGTTCCGATCGAATCGGCCGGCGTCGGTCGGGCAAGTCGCCCAGCAGCGCGTAGAGTTCCTGCCGGGCGGCATCCTGGTGGGGGTCGAGTGCGAACATGGCGGCTTCCTCTGAGCAACCTGGCCAGCGGCACGGGGGCCCAAGCTACCCGGTGCGGAGGCGAAGCTCAAGTTGCAACAGGACCCGCGAGATCGCTGCAGGCAGGTCATGGATTGGGCTAGGTCTAGTGTACGAATGAGTCTAGCGACCAGTTCCTGGTAACATTGCCCGCCTCGGCCCTGAAAGCCGTTCGTTTGATGCACCGGACGTTCGCGGACGGTGCCCCCGAAGTTCGTTCGATGCACTAGAATCGCGCGCGTGAATGCGCGGTCACGACCTGCGACTATGAACCGAGTCCAGATACCGAGTTTTTCAGGAGATGTACGGATGAAAACCGCTCGCCGCTCGTGTCTGACAGGCCACCTAATCTTGGTGAACCTTGGGGTCCTGGCGATAGTTGCTGGCACAGCCCTATGCGCCGATGAGAAACGTCCGACGAAGCAGGCCGCAACCCCACGGCCCCCGTTGCGACTTCACGGTTTGAGGTGGCATGCTGAGCTGCAAGAAGCCTTGAAACACGCGGAGGCCGACGAAGGCGAGCGTGCGGATAAGCCGGTCTTCTGTTTGCGAGTGTTGGGCGACCTGACCGGCTACATGTGAAGCGCGGGACATGCCATGCGAACCGTGACGTTCGCTGCCGCACCCGTGAAGCGACTCCTGAGTGATTCCTTCGTCTGTGCAGTCATCAACACAACCGGCGACCCCGCTGCCGGAGCGTCTTTGTCTCATACGCTGAAGGATCCGGCCGGACCGTGTCTGCGTGGAAACGGCGAACACAACGTCCAGATTGTGGTGCTGACTCCGGCGGGCGAGTTGTTCCACGTTCTTTCCGGGTTCATTGGCCCTGAAGAACTGGAACGCGAACTCACGTTTGCATTGTCGACGTACAAGGCGATCAAACAGGATCCGGAGAATGCAGGCAGGACTGTCAGAAACCGGCATGTCGAATTCTTGAAGAAGCAGGGCTTCAAGGAAGACGAACTCGAGGGCAAGTCCACGCTCGGATTCCCAAACTTCATGGGATTCGATCCGCAAGCGGGCGGAGGTCCGAACTTCGCGAACGGGCAGTTCAGCATGGACAAGATGTTTGATGGCTTCACCAGGCAGCGTGTGCTGGCCGATCATCGTTTTGCCATGGAGCACCCGATGATGCCGATCGAGCAGTTTCGAACCGAGATGCTGGTAGGCAGCGGCAAGTCATTCTTTGGAAGCACATCGAGCGGCGGCGCCGTATCGGGCGGTTCAGGCCGGGCAAGGCAGTCCGGAAAACGGTCGAGGCCGTAGCCCCCGGTTGGACGGCTTGCTGTTCGACAGACGCCCGGCAGTCCGACGCTCTCTGGACAACAGCGGCAGCGGGAATGTGAACTCGTCTGCTCGATATTCACGTTCTGGTCTCATTGTTCGACGCCGCCGATACGCACCATGATGCAGCTCATCGTTGGTTCGCGGCCGGCCGCGGAAGACTCGTTGGCCTGCTCCGGGGCGACATAGTCCAGCGAGCCCAGCACCACACCGGGCTGCGTGTGTTTGGTCGAGGCTGAAACGGCGTCCGAGTCCGTGAGGCGGGCCAGCCCCAAGTCGAGCAGTTTCAAACGCCATCCGGCGCGATCAGCAAGTTCCGCGGCGTGACGTCGCGGTGTACCAGGCCGTGCTCGTGGACGTAGGCCAGAGCAGCGGCTGCCTGCCGGAGAAAATCACAGGCCCGGTCGGGTGCGAGCGGCCCGTGCTGTTCGACGTGCTTTTCGGTGTCGAGCCCGGGGACGAATTGCATCACCAGGTACAGACGCCCCTCGTGCTCGCTGGCGTGCATGGCCGTCACCACGTTCGGGTGCGGATTCATGCGGCCTCGACCGTGATCCAATTCGAATTCGGGCATCGCCCGGACGAGCCGCACAAAGACGTCCTGCACCAGGTCCAGCGCGTCCTGGCCGCGCAGCCCGCGGCGAGCGAGGTATTGCAGCAACAGCGGCTTGTACAGCGACTCAAACTCACGCCAGCTCTCGGCGTCGTTCGGATCGCGCACACGTTGAATCAGCGAAACGCGGGTGGTGGCCACGGCACACATTCTA
>Ga0185317_100369_pt1 | contig 11755 bp, 7 predicted proteins | sample DevilsHole_FD_128020 | JGI IMG/M metagenome (GOLD analysis project Ga0185317, IMG submission 128020) | Groundwater microbial communities from Devils Hole, Nevada to study Microbial Dark Matter (Phase II) - Devils Hole (SPADES assembly)... | ecosystem: Environmental > Aquatic > Deep subsurface >...
ACCCCTAACAGCTGCCCCAGGCCACCTGGCCGGCACACCCCACTCCTGAAACAAGTGCATAAATTTTTTCCCCCTCACCTATTAACGCTTTGTAAGGACTGGAAAGAGCGGAAGAGTTCAGGGTTGCAGTCACGGATATGACTGAGAAACCCGTGCAATCCGCAGATACTAGCGCTCCTTGCAATATTTAGGATTACCTAGTTATTTTAGTAGGGCTGAATTTGTCCATTTAGGGAGGGTATTCTACCCATGAATAAATATAATCGGCAAAAACTCCTCGCCGCACTCACCGGCATCTTCCTGTCTCTCAGCTCACCGCTGCTGCTGGCTCGCCACGCCTGGGCAAAAGCGCCGGCTGACGCGCAGGTTGCCTCCCAGATCGAGCAGTTGAAAAACGCCGATGAATTAAACCGCGACGAAACTGTTGATACTTTAGCCAAACTTGGCTCGCGGGCTGTCCGCGCTTTGATAAACGCCTTGCATTCGGATGATCCTCAAGTCCGCCAGGGTGCAGCCGATGCGCTGGCAAAAATCGGTCAGCCGGCTATCCCCGACTTGATCAAAGCGTTGCAGTCCAAAAATCAGAGAGTGCGGTGGAATGCTGCTGCTGCTCTGGGGAAGATCTATTATAGGGATGAGAGTACTGGCTATATTAAAAATGCGGATGCCGTCATCTCTGCTCTTGTCAAGCTACTGAAAGACTCGCATTTGCAAATGCGTCAGCGTGCCGCAAAGTCACTGTGGCAAATCAGCGCTCAATGGTATCAATACAGAAAAGTTACACCGGCAGCCAAACAGGCTATCCCGCAGTTAAGGTTAGCTCTGCAAAACCCAGATGTGAACCTGCGGCGCAGTGCGGCTGCTGTTTTGGCGAACATGCGTGCGGAAGCCAAAGACGCTATCCCCAATTTGAGAAAAGCTCTGAAAGATCGAGATGCCGAGGTGCGTTTCCGTGCGATTGATGGTCTGGGGCGCATACGTTTTCCCGCCAAAGATGTTGTCCCAGACTTGAGGGCGCTTCTCAAACACGACGCGGATCGAAACGTGCGTTTCAATGCAGCTTGGGCTTTGGGGCAAATAGGTGATGATGCCAAATCCGCAGTTCCCGATTTGAAGAAGGCGGTGGCAGACCAGGATATAGACGTGCGTAACAATGCAGTTGCAGCTCTCGGAAGAATCGGTGCTGCCTCTAAAGACGCTCTTCCCGAGTTGAGGGAGGCTCTGAAAGATCCAGTTCCTTATGTGCGCAACAATGCAGCTGACGCTCTGGGAAACATTGCTCTTAGCCTTCAGGACAGCGCAACAACACTATCCGACTTGGAACGGGCCATATCGGAATTGGAAACTGCCTTAAAAATTCTAGAACAATCTAAAGGAGACTTTTCCGACAAATCAATCGCCAATTTGCGCCGATTCCTGTCAGTCATCAAGGAGCAAAAAAGCCAGCGTTTGTTCATAAATTCGCTTTTACATAATCCCTGGGTGTGGGGCTCTGGAATGTATCTAGTCTCACTGTTCGGATTTTTTGTGGTGCGCCCCATCGGGCTGCTGAAAATTTATCAATTCTTGAAACCAATCGGCTTTAAAGTGCCGATTTTGGGCGCAGACGTATCGCTAGGCTTCTTGATTTTTCTCAAATATCACCCCAGAGTTCTGGATGCCTGGGTGACTTCCCACATCCAAGCCGCTCGTCAGGAATTTCAGAAGCGGGACACAGTGAGCGCTCGCAAAGTTATCGTCCCAATTCCCGCTCTCCTGGATGACAAAACCATTCCCGACCTCACCAGCAAAGATTTGCGACCCACATTCGCCCAAAAACGCGGCTGTCTGCTGATCTGGGGGGAAGGGGGAGCCGGCAAAACCAGTCGCGCCTGTCAGATTGCCAAATGGGCGATGTCAGACAGTCTGGAGGAGCGCATTTGCAAGCACCGGATGCTGCCGGTGCTCATCGAACAGGAGCTAAACTTTAAAGTAGCTGATGGCAAACAGCCTTTCCTAGAAGCCATCCGGGGACAGCTGCAAGACCTGACTGACGATAAAGAGCCGATTTCCGAAGAACTTCTAGAGCGCTTGCTGCTAGAGCGGCGCATCCTGGTAATTGTGGATCGCCTGTCGGAAATGAGCGAGGCGACGCAAGCGGCAATACGGCCAGAAATGCCGGACTTTCCGGTGAATGCTTTGCTCGTTACTTCCCGCCTTGACGAACCCTTGGGTTGCGTCACCAAAACCACAATGAAACCGCTTCGCATTGCCGGCAACCGGCTGTCCTCGTTTATGGAAGGCTATCTTACCCAGCGAGGTAAACGCGATCTTTTCACCGATGAGGAGTTCTTCAAAGCCTGCATCCAGCTGTCGAGAATGGTGGGGGACAGGAACATCACCGTCCTGCTGACAAAACTCTATGCCGACCAGATGGTCGCCGCTAAGGAAGGCGCGACAGAGGGCGATCTTCCTGACAATATCCCCGAACTGATGCTCTATTACTTGAACCAGCTCAACCGCAGCGTGTACGGGGAGAAATTAAGTAACTCGACTCTCCATGAAGATGCCATAACTCTTGCCTGGGAATGCCTGAAGTCTACTTTCCGACCGGCACCGGCAAACCGTGAGGATGCTATAGCCGCTCTCGGTGGAGATAGCGCCGAATCGCGCCTCAAATATCTCGAACAAAAACTCCGCCTCATCCAAACTAAGGGCGTCGGACAGGATCAAATCAGCTTTTCCATTGACCCGGTAGCTGAATATCTGGCGGGCTTGCATTTGGTGGAAATATATGAGAAAGATCAGAGCAAGTGGCGCAGTTTCTTATTGAATGCAGACGCGATGCCAGGAGAGCCGGCGGCTATCAAAGGATTTCTTTTAGCAGTGCGGGATTGCTACCTAGCCAAAATTCCGGGAGCGAAAGACACCGATTTCGTGCCGAAGGAACTGAAGCAACTGGGCGAGGGATCTGGGATAACTGTTGCAGCGCCGCAGCCGGTGCTGGTGTAATATCTCTCGCCGTGAGGCCCAAAAGTTCGTAGTAGGGCTTCAGCCCAAAAGTTCGTAGTAGGGCTTCAGCCCAAAGGTTCGTAGTTGGGCTAATGCCCAAAAGGTTCGTAGTTGGGCTAATGCCCAAAAGGTTCGTAGTTGGGCTAATGCCCAAAAGGTTCGTAGTTGGGCTAATGCCCAAAAGGTTCGTAGTTGGGCTAATGCCCAAAAGGTTCGTAATAGGGCTTCAGCCCAAAGGTTCGTAATAGGGCTTCAGCCCAAAAGGTTCGTAGTAGGGCTTCAGCCCAAAGGTTCGTAGTTGGGCTTCAGCCCAAAGGTTCGTAGTTGGGCTTCAGCCCAAAGGTTCGTAGTTGGGCTTCAGCCCAAAGGTTCGTAATAGGGCTTCAGCCCAAAAGGTTCGTAGTTGGGCTTCAGCCCAAAGGTTCGTAGTTGGGCTAAAGCCCAAAGGTTCGTAGTAGGGCTTCAGCCCAAAGGTTCGTAGTTGGGCTAAAGCCCAAAAGGTTCGTAGTTGGGCTGCAGCCCAAAAGGTTCGTAGTTGAGCTAATGCCCAAAAGGTTCGTAGTTGAGCTAATGCCCAAAAGGTTCGTAGTTGAGCTAATGCCCAAAAGGTTCGTAGTTGAGCTAATGCCCAAAAGGTTCGTAGTTGGGCTAATGCCCAAAAGGTTCGTAGTTGGGCTAATGCCCAAAAGGTTCGTAGTTGGGCTAATGCCCAAAGTTCGTAATAGGGCTTCAGCCCAAAAGCTACAGAGGGGCGTTTCCAACCTCAGGCTGGGAACGAGGGTAAATTTGAGAACCCCGGTTTCTTTAAGAAACCGGGGTTCTGGGCCAATATCCGGTGCGCAAATCATCTAGAACTACTATAACTCGAACTACTATAACTCAAGTTGCTATTTAAAATTAGAAGCATCTAGAGCCCCCCAAACCCCCCTTAAAAAGGGGGGCTTTGAGATGTTCCCCCCTTTGTAGGGGCTGGCCCTTCCGCCCTGGCTAGGGGGGGATCTCGCCTGACTCTCAGGCAAGTAGCAACTTGAGTTACTATATAATTATACCCTCCCGCCGGCCCCACAAGAAAGCCATATTTCTGCTTTCCCCCACCGGCAACCAGCTCGACAGCCAACCGAGGCGACAGAACTGGTAAGTTAAACTCAAGAAAACCCAATCTCACTCAACAGGGGATTATACCTGAAACCATGTCTGACTCAACCTCACTCCCACAGCGCTACCTAGCGCTCATCGACCAAATTGTCGAAACCACCCTCAAAGGGCAAATCCGCTCCAAAGATCAAGTCTATCAAATGCTAGTCGGAGGCATCAGCACCGGCACCGGCGAAATCTTCGAGCGCTGTCTGCAAGACCGGCTCAGCGCTACCGAAAACCAGCTGAAGGCGGAAAAAGACGAGTTAAAACAAGCCAAAGCCAACCGCATCCTGCGAGCCCTCAAAACCGTTGAAGGCGAATACTCGCGCTGGCAAAAAGAAAACCGAGTCTCCAGCGCCATCGCATCAGCGGTTCAGCAAATCCTCACCGCCTCACCCGCCGATCGCCTGAGCGCCTTATTGCGAGCAATAGACCCCAACCAGCAGCACCCCCTCACCCTAGACCAAATACAGCAACTCGCCAAAGCACTGCACCAGCAACTGCAGCAAATTACCACCCCAGACTTAGAGCGAGACTTGCAGCAATTGCTCACCGGCATCACCAAAGGACTGGAATCTTGGCACCGGCTAGAACCGCACCTCGTCAGCTGGATTTACGACCAAAGTCGGGGGCAATTAGGATTTGAAAGCGTCCCCGGACAGCACGGGCCTTGGGCGCTGTGGGCCAAACAGGTGAATAGCCCCTTTCCCCAGGCACTATTCAACACCATCGCCCTCGATCAATCGATAGAAGAACTCGTCACCCAGCGCTCTGACCTCGACCTGAGCATCGCCGTTGAGCTTGCGGTAATTTTGCAGTGCTTGCAGCGGGGATTAGTTGCCTGGTTTGACCAGCTGGTTTATGACTCCAAAGTCGGCGCAAAGCTCTCGATTGCCACCTTTCTTACCTTTGCGGTAATTTGGTGCGTGCTGGCGCATGGATTTAGCTCAGCCGCCAGTCTCAATTCCAGCAACCGCGAGCGTTTGGAACATGCCTGCTTTCAAGTGACGCTGCAAATTATTCGCGCCTTTTCCCAGCGTGACTACTTTCCCCTTTACGGTGGAATTTTTGCCTCCTTTTCCGGCAGGTATCTCCGGGAGACTTTGGATTATTTGAGCGAACCCATGCGGCGAGTCGAGGGCACCCAGGAAAAGGCTCGCATTCTGACGCTTCTAGGCTATTCCTACCGCGCTCAAGGCCAGTACGAGCGAGCGATTTCCTTCCACGAGCAAGCCTTAGAAATTGCCCGATTTGCCAACGATAGCCCCTGCGAAATTGCCAATCTCAATCACCTCAGCCGTACTTGTGTCGCGCAAAAAAATTATGCCGGATCGATTGATTACAGTCAGCGGGCGCTCATCCTCGCTCGCCAAACCGGCGACCGATTGGGAGAGGCGAACGCCCTTGCTAATTTGGGTTACAGCGAAGTGTTCCAAGCGCGACAGCTCGAACAGGTGGAACCGGAAGTTTATGAGGCAGCTGTCAGCTATTTGCAACAGGGTTTGCAGCTGTCGGAGCGACTTGGCGACCGGCAGAGTCAAGCTCTCTGCAGCAGCAGTCTCGGCATTGCCTGCGTTCTTTTAGAACAGCCTTCAGCCGCGATTGAATACTTGGCAAAAGGCTGGCAAGCTGCGCAGATTTCAGGCGATTTGTACTTGCAAGGTCTGAATATGGCTTATTTGGCGGAAGCTTATTACAGCCAGCAAGATTTTGAAAAAACAGTTGGCACCGGCGCTTTGGGAATGTATATTCTACAGCAAATTGCGGCTGCTGAGTGGCGCAAGGTAGCCGGCTTGCTGACTATTTTGCAAGGTCAAATGGGCGCAGACGCTTTCCAGAAATTATTGGGGCTGCAGCGGGCTAAAATTATTCCGGTCATCGGTGTTGACGGCTATGACTACATCCCGCAACTGCTAGAGGAGTACCGCCGGTCGCTGGAATAACCTTAGGTTATAGCTGTAGTCACTTGGATTAGGACACGCTTGACAGGCGGGACGCCTGTCCTACGCTTTATATTTATAGGGCAGGCGAGACGCCTGCCCTTATGCCCTCAAGTGTCCGCGCACTGACTGTTTATTGCTATAACCCTCTTTTGTCAAACAAAGGTGAAAGCCCGCTTGCGCAAGCGGGACGCGATAGCGTCCTTCTGTCGTTGCTTGAAATGGCGCAAATTCGTCGAATTGCCCCAAAGTGACAAAAGAGGGATAATAAGCTTTTTGGCTTTTAATTTGCTTATCTATTGGAAGGAAACAGAGCCTGCTTGCTTGGCGTTGCCAGCCTGTAGGGGCGGGCCCTTCCGCCCTCCGAAACAGCGGGTAGAGATGGACAGTGTAAAAACTCCCCCTCCCCGAAGCGCGGGGAAGGGGTTGGGGGGTGGGGTTCCCAAACTACGGCTCTACCGTGACGGGCGTGCCCACGGCCACCTTTTCAAACAGAGAGAGGATATCCTTATTCAACATCCGGATGCAGCCGTGGGAAGCAGCGTATCCCACCGTTTCCTCATTCGGGGTGCCGTGAAACCCAATCACATTCACACCGTCACTCCAAAAACCGATCCACCGAAGTCCCAGGGGATTGTCCGGCCCGGCCTCGATCACCTCTCCTGTGCGAAAATTCTGCCAAGAGGGATTCTCGATTTTTTCCATGACTTTAAAATTGCCGGTAGGGGTTTCCCAACCGGCCTTGCCCACCGCAATCGGGTAACTCGTTTCCACCCGGTTGTCCCAGTAGACATAGACGCGGCGCTCACTCAACCGGATCACCAAACGACGAGTGTCGGGAGTGGGACTGACCGGTGGGGCTGCGCCATCACCGGGAAGAAAATTAGAAGGTTCCCCAATCGGAGGCACGGCATTTTCCTGAATCTGAGGGGTGGCCCCTCCCGGAGTAGCCGTTTGAGGAGTTGGATCTGAGGCTGCAGCCTGCCTCTGAGCTGAAAGCAGTAGAATTGCAGCGCACAGAAGCATTAAGCTTGGACGCGATTCCCCTCTCACCATTGCTGTCTTCTCTATATCCCTAGCTAGTGACTTGTACAGATATGCTGTCTGGAGTTCACACAACCAGCAGTTGCTTTGTTAAATTTTAAGCTATGTCCCTCTGTTTGGGAATTTAACCAGGAAGCTGTCCCATGTCCAATGGCCACTTTCTCTACCGCCCTGGTCGCTCCTTGTAACAGTCATATTGCAGATATTTATCAGTCAAGCCGATTTACTTTACAATAGTTAAAGATAGTCTTAATATTTTTTCACGCCCAAGTGGGTACAGTATAGCAAGTGGGCAACGCTCCCTGATTCGTTCTGAGAGTCACCGGAGCTGCTGAAAACGCTAGCTGGCAACACCAGAACTGCCACCGGCAAATTCTATCCGCACGGTGAAGTTCGCCTGAAATCAGGGAGTGCTGGCTCTATCAACGCCGCTCCCCCTGCAATAATGAAGACGCAACGCTTGCCAGCGTTGGGTCTGTTGGCCACAGTATGCTCCAAAACAGGAGGTTGGAATGCCCAATCAGGGAATAAAAATATTGACAGGTACGACAGTGACACTGTTGCTCTCTGCAGTAGCAGTGGGGCCGGCAATGGCGGGCCCATCTGCTGAAATCGCTCAGCAGCGACAGCAGGTTCCCCAGATGAATGGGACTAGGACGATCAGAGGCTCCATCAAAAGCATTGTCGGCGAGGTGATCAAAGTTCAAGAAGCCAACGGCAATGTCATAGAGCTGCGGCTCTCGAAGCGAGACCAAGGAATCCTGGGGCTGGTGTCCGGGATGGACATTGTAGCACAGGTGGCCAGCGGGCGTGTGCTTAATATCGCTATGGCTACGGCTGCCTCATCACAAACGGCGAGCTCTAGCCGCTCTACCAGCACAAGTTCTGGCAGCAGCAGCAGCACAAGTTCTGGTCGCAGCACAAGTTCTGGCAGCAGCACCAATTCTACAACAACTATCACTCGTCCTGCAGTAGCACCTGCTCCCAGTCCAGCCACTATCACTCGTCCGGTACTGCCACCACCAGTACCGTCCGCTCCTGTGGTGCGACCGGTGGCACCCCCACCGATGGCACCTGCGGTACGACCAGTGGTTCCTGCCCCAGCAATGACCCCTTCTGTCACCGTGCCACGGGCCACGCCCGCGCCGGTGAGAGCTCTTTGGTAAGTCACACAGCACCTTGGCCCAATTAAGTCAAGCCGATTTCACAGAAAAATGCCGTCCTCCGGGACGGCATTCGTGTTGCAGGCAGGGCAGGCCCTGCGTCCCACCGCCCGCAGCGCCACTGCCTGTGCCCTCCGCCTCCCCGCCCTAAAAAATCTGCTGATTTGCTTATTCAAAAGCCAGCCCGGCGACTTTAGACCCCAGACAGCCCCAAATGCTGCTTAAAAAATTCCAGCGTGCGGCTGTTGGCCAACTGAGCGGCATCCTCGCGGTACGGCTGTCCGCCGACACGGGCAAAAGCGTGGTCAGCCCCCGCATAGCTGTACACCGTCACCAGCGGGTGGCCACTCAACTCCGCCCTGATCGCGGCTTGGGTTTCCGGAGGGACAAACCGGTCTTTTTCCGCAATGTGCAGCATCAGCGGCTTTTTAATATTGCCGGCTTCCGCGAGATTGTTTTCAATGGCGACACCGTAATAGCTGACATTGCAGTCAGCATCGGAGCGAGTGGCCATCAAATAAGCCAGCTTCCCGCCCAGACAGAAGCCAACCGTACCAACCTTGCCGGTGCAGACCGGCATCTGCCTGAGGGCGCTGAGCGTTGCGATTAAGTCCTCAGCGCCTTTGTCCTCATCAAAACCTTGATAGAGCTCAATCGCCCTGTCCCACTCCGCCTCAGTTCGGTCAGTTAGCTCGACATTCGGTTCTTGACGCCAGAACAGATCCGGCACAATCGCCACATACCCCGCCTCGGCGTAAGAGTCCGCAATTTGCCGCATGACTTGATTAATGCCAAAAACTTCCTGGATCACCAGGACACCGGCACCCAGACCGCCAGCCGGTATGGCCAGATAGGCGCTGAAGCTGCCGCCGTCCGCAGATGCCACCGCAATCTTTTGATTTCGCACGAATCCCTCCCAAAAACGATTTTATATTTTATATTTTGGGCTACCATAAATAACTTCAGCCCCATTCTCCCTACCTTGTCCTACCCGCTCTACAGGAGCTGGTTTAAACACCACCGGCTGAGTGAAATCACTCGGCCATAATTGAATTTTGCCGCCTATTTTACCGCATTTATGCCATGCAAACCGGGCGCTTTTTACTGCTGGAGGCGCTGTAGAAAAGCTCCGCCTGCAACCGCCTGCCTCACAGCCCAAATCACGCCTACCACAGCAGTAGCCGCCCAGAGGCTGTCAGATGAGAAAACTAGCATAAATTGAGCTATAAGTCAAGCCCCTGGCTGTAAAAGTTTTCGGTGATTCGAGGCTGAATTGAGGTCGGTTTGGCTCGCGTCTGCCGAACTCAAGAGAGCCCCCTCCAAAATGGCTCCCTCCAGATTGGCCCTCGTCAAATCTGCCTTTCGCAAATCCGCACCCTTGAGGTTGGCTCCTCTGAGGTCAGCTTTGGTCAAATCCGCCCCCCTCAGATCGGCTTCAATCAGGCAAGCCTCATTTAAGCTCGCTCCTGTCAGATCCGCCCCTCTCAGGTCTGCCCCCCTCAGGTTTGCCCTTCTCAGATGGGCTCTCGTCATATCTGTATCCCTGAGGTCAGCTTCACTGAGGTTGACCTGATTCAAATGGGCTTGAACCAGATCCGCACCTCTCATTTCTGCATCCTTGAGGTTAGCACTCTCCAAGAACGCTTTCCTCATATTTGCACCGCTGAGATCCACCCCCCTGAGGTCAGTTCCACTCAGGTTGGCCGCACTTAAATTGGCCCCACTCAAGTCTGCGCCGCACAGATCCACTCCACTCAGGTTGACCCCTTGCAGGGACACGTTAGTGCCGACCCAGTAAGCCCCCGCCTCAGTCAGGTCAATATCTTCCGAGAACCGGGTTTTTACGTCACAGACTGCCTTTTGCAGGATGGCTCCATTCAAGGAAGCCTCTCTCAGGTCGGCACCGCTCAGGTTGGCCCTAAATAGGTTGGCGTTCTCCAGGTTGGCACCCATTAATTTGGCCCCTCTCAAGTTCGCCCCCCGCAAGTCGGCTCTCTTCAGGTTGGAGCCGCTCAAATCCACCCCACTCAGGTTGGCTCCCGGGAGTGATACGTTGGAAGTGATGCAGTAAGCTCCTGTCTTGAGGGGGTCAATCGCTTTGGAAAAACGAGTGCGGGCATCGTAGATAGCTCTTTCTAGAATTGCCCCACTCAGCTCTGTCTCGCTCAAGTCTGTCCCGCTCAGGTTGACTCCACTGAGATTCGTTCCCGTCAGGTTGGCACCAATGATGTTTGCCTCTCTCAGGTTGGCCCCACTCAGGTCGGCTTCAGAGAAGTTGGTTCCCACTAGGTTGGTGCCACTTAAGTTGGCTCCTCTCAGAGTTGCTTCAGTCAGATTCGCCAAATTCAGACATGCTTTAGTGAGGTTGGCTCCATTCAGGTTGCAGCCCCTCAGGTCAGCGTCAACCAAGTCTGTGTAACTCAGGTTGGCCTCACTGAAGTCTGTTCCACTCAGGTCGGCACTCCTCAGGTTTGAACCCCTCATGTTCGCGCCACTCAGGTTTTCCCCCTTCATAGGAACCGGAACCAAGTTGGCTTTATTGAATTCTAGACCGTTTAAATCTTTGCTATTCACTAACACAATCACCCTCTAATTTAGCCCTATATATAAGATGTGTTATTCCCAATCAAAAAAACAGGCCAATAAATTATCTGGGAATTGATATGCTATAATTTTGTCGCCATAAGCAGTAAAATAGCCAACCTCCTCCTCGCGGACATTATCAATTCTTAATTATGCATCCATCTTTTACTCTATTGTAAATTTTCTGAATTCAGGCTTATGGCTCCCCCCCCCTTTAATCCTAAGAGATGAAAGATGGTTAATTAAGTAAAGAGAAGATTAAGGATGCTATTTTAACTCACACCGGCTGTCGGTCGCCGCGCCTGCAGGGAAAGTCGAGCCTGCAAAGAGCGAGCGTTCCTCAGCCGCAGCCAACCCCAAGCGCTGACCGCAGTCGTCTGCTTTATTAACAATCCCTACAGAGGAAGTTGACAGTGAGGCGCAAATGTGCTATAAACACACGCCGGTGTGCGGCGGCGTTCGCTCCGAGGGAGCTTGCCGGTTCACTCTGGTGGAAATCTGCTGTTGGCGGAGGCGGAAAACGGTGGCACATAAGGGAGCTGCAATATGAAGACGAGTCACAGGCGCAATTTCTCTCGTTCCCAGGCGGAGCCTGGGAACGCAATCTGGAGGCTCTGACTTGAAAAGGTTTGTAGTTGGGCTTTAGCCCTATCGGATCGCCTGCGGTGGGCCAAGTTTTCATTGGTGGCGGTGTGCGCAGTTGCAGCGCAGCGGCTCCGCAGGAGCATCGTGACTGCCTCCTTTCAACGGAAAAGCAGGTTAAAAGCCTAATAGCTTAGGGCGAGTCACCGGCGCAATTCGCGTGCCTTTTCCATAAGGGCAATCGCGGGAACAGATAGCCCTGATAACAGGTCAGAATCTGCCAGTTATATTGGAATTTAGAGCTATTCCGGCTGC
>Ga0185317_100371_pt1 | contig 11617 bp, 14 predicted proteins | sample DevilsHole_FD_128020 | JGI IMG/M metagenome (GOLD analysis project Ga0185317, IMG submission 128020) | Groundwater microbial communities from Devils Hole, Nevada to study Microbial Dark Matter (Phase II) - Devils Hole (SPADES assembly)... | ecosystem: Environmental > Aquatic > Deep subsurface >...
CCTTGTCTTTAGCAACGATTTCTAAAGCTTCTTGACTGTTCATGACCCAACCTTTTCCATACGGGTTTCTCTTTCTTCCTACAATAACGGGAAAGCCAAACTCCTCACCCGTGTACTTATCAACATACCCTTTTAGCCTCCCTGTTTGATCGTACAAAGGCTTGATCCGAGTTACTGGCATTTTACTTGCTCCTTACATAAGGTGGGAAAAATTAATCCACAGCGTATACGCTGTGATTCACAGCATATACGCTGTGAATCCAATTGTCAAACCCTTGCTACAAGCCACTCATAAGTAAGCTTATTTGTCTCTACATACAGCCAATCCATAAGCAGAGCTTATATGAGGAGCGATAAATGGGCTTAAAGCTTTATTCAGTAAGGGTTTTACGACTTAGGGCTGGATTTTCTGACTCCTGAAGGGCTAATCATAGCACTTAGTGCTATACAATAGACAGAGAGGAGGTGATATGGCGATCTACAAAACTCGTTGGTTCGACCGTTGGGCGCGTAAGCAGGGACTAGATGACTTTAGCCTTGGCAACGCGGTGAGCGAGATGACGGCAGGACTATACGAGGCTGATCTAGGCGGGGGACTGCTGAAAAAACGAATTGCGCGGCGTGGACAGGGAAAGAGAGGCGGCTTCCGCACACTGGTCGCTACCGATAAGGAAACCCGTTGGTTTTTCATATATGGTTTTCCGAAGAATGAGCGCAGCAATATCGACAAGGATGAAGAAGAAGCCTTGAAGAAACTGGCTTTATGGTTGTTATCGCTCACACCAGAAGCTCTCGAAAAGGCAAAATCCGCTCATGAATTGATGGAGGTAAATTGCGATGAGAAAGACAAAATCAGCGATTCTTGAAGCCGTTCACGAAACGGCTAAGGGGCTGTACAAGGCTGGTGTGATGGAGCAAACCACCCTGCGCGAATTCGACCGGATGTGCTTGCCCCCGGTTGAACCACTGGAGCCTGAGCAAATTAAGCAAATCCGTATCGCCTCTCATGTCAGCCAAGCAGTATTTGCGGCGGTTCTGAATACCAGTCTCTCAACGGTTCAGAAATGGGAGATTGGCCAGAAGCGTCCCACAGGAACGGCTCTCAAGCTGCTACACCTAGTTAAAACACGAGGATTAGACAGCGTGATTTAGCGGTTTGTCAAATGACTCTTTGTCCAAAGTCCAAATAGTAACATCTTGGTTCGCCTCCGGCGGGGGCAGATGGGAAAGAAGTGTCCCTTAAATCAGGCCGGATGAGCATTTCAAAGCTCTAGTCCTCTCCCTCGGCTACGACGCGACTGACTCTGTTGTTGTCTGTCCCTCGAAATTTGCGCCTTTAAAGCCTCGTTCCAGTCCTTTTGATGTTCTGGTACATGGCGATAGATTTGAGAGCCTTCAGGGGCATTTTTGGCTATCTCCAGAGCAAGTTTTTGACCGGCTTCATCCCTGTCTGTGGCAACAATAATCTCCCCTCCCAGGGCTATAATCTTCTCGAAAGCCCCTTTGAGTAAATCTTTCTGCTTCTCGGAGATTGTTCCTCCAGTGGCGAAGTAGCGGGTGTGGGGGTCTGAGAAGAGTTGGTGGTAGCTGAGGCAGTCAATCGGGCTTTCGCAGATGACCAGCTTCCTGTCATCTTGGGATGCCTTGGAATACCACAGTCCCTTAGTGCCGCCTTCTGAGAAGCCCTTGAACTGCTGATTACGGATTTCGTAGCCACAGATGCCCTCGCGGTCAGAGTGGGGGAAAATCACATTACCCCTTGAATCGGTGTAAGTCGTCCCTTCAAATCGAGGGTCGCTGATTGTCTGTTCGCTGATGCCCCGTTGGTTGAGGTAGGGGTGATTGGTACTTGCTTGAAAGCTCTCGAATTGAGCCAGAATTTTGTGTCTGTCCTTGGTGGTGGGGGTGGGTTTAGGGGCAGGCTTTTTGGGAGTGTAGGTTGGCAAGTCACCCCTACCAATCCAAGGTCTAAGTTCTTTTCTAACTTCTCCTAGATTGAGGTTTTTTCTCTTCTGAACCAAGTCGATAATCGAGCCTCTATCTCGCTCATCTGTGACAGAGTAATAGAAGTAATGACCGTCGGTTTTATCTAGTCCAACTAGAATTTTATCCCCCGTTCCATCCTTGAGGACGATGCAGTTTTGAGATGACTTCTTCTTGTCTATCTCGTAGCCTTGACTTTGGGCATATTCGACTAGGTTAATCTCGGACTTAAAGCGTTCTAGTTCTTCAGAGCGTTTCATTTTTATTCTTCTAAGACGGTCAGAATGTCTTGATAGGCTTTCTCTAATTCTTCGACTCTGTTGCTTAAGGTGTTCACCGCCTTGGTCAAGGATTGAATTTGTTGTACTAAGTTGTTGGTTTGTTTGGCTTGTTCTTTGCTCAAGGTGTTGAAAACATCTTCTTGAGCTTTCTTGTCCGCTTCGTATTGATTGACAAAGTTTTTGAAGGTCTGGAGAAGTTCTTTTTCTAAGTCGGTCATCTTCTTCCTCTACAGTTTTAGACAGGGTTGGCCGTTGCACTTCCATTCGGTTGGGTATTTGGTATCTGGAGGGAGGATTAAGAATCTCCCGTTCTGGGTTTGATGGAGTTCTACTCCCCAGGTCTTCTTCTTGAGCATTTCTAAGGTCTGCTTCTGGGTTTGGATTTCCTTGGCTTGGTTGGTTAAAGATTGCATCATCACCCAACTGCCGAGCGAGGAACCGGCTAAGAGGCTCATAAGTGTTGCTCCGGGTAGGATGAGATACCACTTCAGTTGAGCGGTGAGGGTCTGCCTCATTCGTTCCGTATCGGCTTTGATGGTATTCAGTACGCTCCAACACTCTGTTTCTAAGTTCTGCCTCAGCTTCTCTAGTTCGCTCTTGTGCAGAGCTTCTATCTGTCTCCTGTCGGCTTCCAGCTTCTGCTGTAAGTCCTTTTCCAAGTCGCCAAGATGCACTGTAGATTCCTCCTTTAAGTCTGATTCTTTTGTTAATGTCTTCTCTAAAAACTGTTAGGTAATCATCTCCGGAGCGGGTGATTTCAAAGCCCGTTTGTTTGAGGGTGTTGATGATATCTTCTCTGTCTTTTATGAGTCCTAGTCTGATGTTTTCTCCTAGGTAGTTGGTAATAACTTGGCGATAATCATCTCTGCTGGTAAGGGGTTGACCTGCCAGTTCTAGGCGTTGGTTCTGGGCATCGATGAGGGCGTGATAGTCGGGGTGGTAAGCTCTGGCACGAGCTGGGTCGTCGGGACTAGCCCATCCCTGTGAGTGATTCCAGTAATCGCGCCAGGGGCGGAAGTAATTGCCCCAACCTGGAGGGGCGATGTTGAGGCTCTTGCCTGTGGTCAGTTCGACTCTGGGGGTGACAAAGTGTAGTTCTACCCTGTTCTCACCCGTGTGGGTGTGCCTGACCCAGAGGATGCTGTATTGGTCACGGTCTAAACCAGCAAAGGCCACCTCCTCAAAGGAGTTGATGATGGCTTGTTGTTGAGCTTCAGTGGGGGCATCAAATGGCGCAAAGCTGATGACTCCACTGCGGTATTTGTGTTTGAAGTCGAGGGAGTCGATGAGTTGAATAATTTGCTTGGGGTCGCCCCTAAGCACTTCAGGGGCTGGCTCTCGCCTGACTCCTCTGGCATCCTTTTCAGCAGTCAAGTAATGGACAGGGCTGCTGCCTTTGCCCGTACCTCGGTTAAAGAACTTAAGTAACATCTTGGTTCGCCTCCGGCGGGGGGGCAGATGGGAAAGAAGATATTTCCCTAGTTGAGAGTTGGTTGAGCGCGTCTTCGATGGCTCTGAGGGATTCAATCACTTCAAGGGCTGAGGCGGTTGATTTGTAGGTGTTGGCCCATTTAGCGATTTGGTTTAAGTTGTTTCCGATGCGGCTGATCTGGCGGGTTTGCTCCCTAATTAAAGAGCGATCGCCTGCCGTCCAGGTGTGAGTTTTGGACATGGCCTGTCGCATTAGAGTGGAGAGGGGGATGCCTGCGCGAACGGCTTTTTCTTGCCAGGCTTCTTTCTCTTGTCGGCTGAGTCTAATGGTGAGAGATGAATTGAGTTTTTCTGTCATGGTTACAAGCAAGAAGCATTCCTTTCCCATCTGCCCGAATGGGGGTTTTAGGGGGTTACCCCCTAACCAGCTACCCCGCGCGATAATCTATAGATTATAGCGTAAACGTTAGTACGCGGGGTCTGCTGGCTATATTTTTAGGTTTGGTGGGGTTGGAATCCTATTGTGGGGCGATTTTGTGGGAGTTTGAAGGTTGATTTAAGTGGTGTTGAGTTAATTGCTCCGCAGTTATTTGTTACTGGGGGACTACCCGTCCTCCAAACCCCCTAGGGGTAGATGGGAAAGAAGATTTTATGCGTGAATTGAGAGTATTCTGCTCAAACGTTTACCCTAGGGTCGATTTCACTTTATGGACATTACATTACGTAGCAAGTGGACAAAAAATGGCGTTTAGCGTATAATTAGGATTATTTGCTTAGATTAAGGGACAATTTGTGCGTATAAGCTGACCTTTACGCCGAGTTTTGGCCTACCCGACGTATAATCAGTTTAAAAATCCTAAATTATCTGTCAAAAAACTTGACCTATAACCAAAGTTTCTTGATGGTGCTTTAGTGGAACCGTTAAGGCTTAAAGGCATAAAACGCAGAACTGGGACTGATTACAGCTTAAAAGAGTACTTAAATTATCCGCTAACCGCTGTTTTTTGCCCGCTTGCTACGTGATGTTTAGATAGCTTAAATCGATTTGCTTGGCAATAGTTAAAGTCTGAGAAAATGTCAGCATAAAAATAAAAATAAATTTTTTAATCAACATAACATTTAATAAACTCAAAACCGTCACAATGTGGATGATTTACGTTTGTTCGACAAAGCTCATTGCCATTAATAGTTTTTGTGATGCCACGCGCTTGATAAGATTTTTGAAAATCATGTACACCATCAAAGCCTTTTAAACGACAGAAAGCTCTTGCAGCAGGTCTACCACAATCAGTAGCCCAAGTTAGACACCAATCTAAAAAATGACCTTCATAACGAGGGTTACGAAAGGTTGTTATATCTTTAGCAAATGCTGGAACTGAGAATACAATAGCTAGAAAAAAAATAGCAATATTAAGTGTTTTCATTTTTTCTTCTCCTTCTTAAATGAGTTATTTGTTATTTTGAATTACAGCGATAATAATGGCTCCAATAGCACTAATTAATGCACAGATAATAGCAACTATCGCCGTAATATCTGGTAAATTAGGTGGTCTATTTTTAGCTCCTTGAAGACTTAAAATAGTCATCAGACTAATAAAAAATATAAAAAATTCTAAAAAATATTTAGTTTTCATAATAACTCTTTATTTAAGATTAAAATCTATAGGTTTTGACTTTATCTTATTAAGTGATTTTTAATCATTACATCCTATATAACGTATCTCACAGATTCCTCCTCTATCGTTTTTGCATTCTTTTAATGCTTTGTTTGAGGCATCTTGAGCAGAAAAACCTTTCTGAGCATAAATTACCTCATCGTTATTTGAACCTTTTGTAATAGCTATACAAGCATATTCTGTAGTATCTATTGTTTTTCCAATAACACAATGACCATATTTCTTATGACAAACTTTGATAGCTTCCCTAATAGCCTTATCTAAAGTTGTATTTTTTCTAGCAACCCACTTTCCATTATAATTCCAGACAACGGCTATTGCTTTGTAAGTCTGTGCCTTAGCTGTACTAACAATTAAGAGAAGAAAAGAATTAAGTAGTAATACAATACTAATAAGTTTTGTAAATTTTTTAAACATTTTTTTAAGATTTTTGGTAACTAGTAAGTGCAACGACCATCATCTTATTGAGAATCGATCAATCAACGGTATGAACCCTGGGGCAAGCTCCGGCTGTTATTCCGCCCCAAGGGGCGGGGAATCCAACCCAAAGAGATTGAAAATGAATTAACATAGAAAAAACGATCTTATTTTTGCGAAGGCTTGATGTACAAGGGGTCTGACTTGAGCCTTGTCAATAAGAGTATCTTTATTGCGATGACTAATTATGATTTTTGATTTTTGAAATGTTGATACTTTAAATTTATCAAAGATTTTAAGAGTTGAAAAAACTTTTTACTTTTCTTAAAATAAAAAATTTGTTTTTAGCTCGACTTGTAACTAGTCACTGCAACAAGCATCATCTTATTGAGAATCAGAACGTCTGAAAGCCTTGAAAAATCAAGCTTTTATGAAATCGGCATAATAGTAGTTCTTTTGTACCACTTAGGCTGAAACCCTATATCTCTCGTCGATTAATGAAAATGAATTAACATAGAACAAAAGATCTAAAGTTTGCGAAGGCTTGATGTACAAGGGGTCTGACTTGAGTATTGTCAATAAGAGTATTCTTATTGCGGTGACTAATTACCTCGACTTGCTCGACTTTATCGGGGTCTGAGTAGCATCTGTGCAGAAAGTGACGCTAAGGACTTTTAGCTGAGTCAAGTTAACTAAATTAGTAGGGTTTCAGCCTTCAAGAGCTTGTTCATATTTCAAGATTACCCGTCTAGATGGTATATATGCACTAAGTTAGAAATCTTGTTGTGATTGAGTTTCAGCCTTAGCGTTGTTTTTTGCACAGATGCTACTCAGACCCCTTATTTCAGCGGAAAGAACCGAGTCCTACTGCTACCCTCCTCTACAGGTCGGTTAATCCACCCGCTTAACTCCTCAAGATATTTGATTGGGTCGAGTTCAAGGACGGCTGCGGTATCCTCAAAGGCTTTGGTTGAGTCAAAGCCAAGTTTGCGGATCAGATCGCTTCTGGTAATCCCTTCCCTTTGGTCTTGTGGAGTATGATTCCACTCCTGTTTCCCGCGTGGGGGCTGATAGACTTCTAGCTTCTTAGCGATTGAATCTATCCCTAACTGAGTTAAAGTTGAGAAGGTATGATTAAACTGCTGTTGAAGGGCTTCAACTTTTTGTTGTAGTTGCTCAAACTGGTCAGATGTTACTAGAGCTTTACCAGTAGTTGTTTCGACTGGCTCTGCTTTAAACTCCTCTATAGTCTCCGTGAGGCTGTCAACAGAGTTAAAAATAAAGTAACCGATGCGGCATTCAATAGAGGACTCGATAAAGTATTGGTACTTGTGATGGCTATTCCATCGGGTTCGGAGATTGTCTGCCTTGCCAATATAGAGAACTTTGTGGTCTGGAGTGTAAACAAAATAGATTCCTGGTGACGGAGGTAATTTTGCTCTATCGGTGATATGAAGACTAGGGATTGAGCTTAGTAACATACCGACTATTACATCGGTTTTACTCTGTCTTGTCTGTCCTGCTTGGTCGTCAATACTCTTTATCAAGCTATAGGGCAGGCGGATAGTAACGCTGCTCGTGCCAGTAGTTTCAGTCATGTCGTCTGCTGTATGAGTAATGTACTTACATTGCATTATAGTCTGTCTTGCACACTTAGAACAGTGCAGGAAGTTTTCATTAGCCTTACGCTGTCATACAAATTATTTTACAACAATTTTTATTACAATGCAAGAATATACAATTACATTATTAAATAACTTGTCTTACAATATTATATATGTGCAGTGCAATTTATTTAAAATTACAGTGTAAAATTAACTGTTTTATAAAGTTAAATTAAGTAAATTTAATAGCAATGTAATGTTATTAAATTACATTAGTGTACAAATTGTCTTACACATTTAAATTTTGGCAGAATGACTGGTAAAAATCCTCTTCCTGACGGGGGCAGATGGGAAGGGAATATCTGTTGTGTGAAGACGTTAAAACTTATTTTACTTGCAATGTAATATAACTTGTCTTAGTCAAGGGTTGGGGAGGGTGAGGGATTGTGTGGTTTGAGTGTCTTGGGGGGGTTCTGGCTCACGAAAGCTACTTTCACCCCTTCATGGGGTGGGACTGTTGGAGGGTTGTTCCTCTTTGTTTAAGGTGGTGGGGGTGTCAACGGTTTTTAAGTATCTTTCTCGAAATTCTCGCCGTTCTTGCTCCTCCTCTTTCTTGCGGTAGTCGTTCAAGTTCTTCACTTTCCCTTTCCAGCCGTAGTAAGGATTGAGTCTAAAGGCGTAAGACCTTCCAATTTTCGGACCTCTGAGGATAATTCCTTTCTCCTCTAGCAGTAGGATAGCTCTTGATACATTTTGCTTCTTCATATCAAGCTTTTCAACTATTTCGTTTTGAGTAATTTGAATCCAGTTTTCAAAATCAAGACGAGATAGCAGAAGCAGAAGCACTCGATAATTCTCACCAGTTAAGTCCTTATCTGTAGCTAATAGTTCTAAAGCTTCTTGGCTATTCATAATCCAACCCGTTGAATAAGGATTCTGCTTAACTCCACAATAAACCACGACACCATCTAATACCTCACCCGTATCTTGATCTACCGAGGCTATTCTTCTGCGTTTCATAAGTCCTGTGAGAAATAGTCATCATATATGATTACTTAGTCATCATATATGATGACTATCTAAATTGACAAGCCTTACAGGATAAGACTTTCAGAAATGGCCTTATGTATCTTTTGTCTTGAGCGTTTGTACTAAGTCGGATGGCCAGCTTCCTTCCCATCCGCCCGTTAGAAATCCAAGGTGGAGATCGCCCTCTGCTTCTGCTTATCCGTCACCCCCAGATAACGCTCTAGGGCAGCTAGAGTCCGATGACCGGAGATCGCCTGGATGTGCCTTAAAGGAACACCTGCATCGCTCATCCACGTCAGAGCCGTCCTCCTGAATGAATGGGTGCTGACCCCTTCAATCTCCAGCTTCAGACAAGCGGAGCGTAAAATTCGGTCAGCACTCGCCTTATGGATGTGACCCCTGCCATGTCTGCCGGGAAACAGGTGAGGATTGTATTTATCCAGCGACGGGGCTGAAGCTCGATACTCTTCTAGGTACTCCCGTAACCGAGGGTGAATATCGATTTCCCTTGTTTCCTGTTTGCCTTTGGTGTTAAAACAACGGATCACTAGCTTGTCCCTGACTCCCTTGAGTCCGATCGCGTCGGCATAGAAGAGGGTGCAGACTTCATTGATGCGGGCGGCGGCGTACAGACAGATCCCGAATAAAGCTTTATCTCTTGGATTGACAAAGCCCTCGTTAAACAGAGACGATATTTGTGGGGCGGTGAGGATTTCCGCCCGTCCGAAACGGTTAACTTTCATAACCTTAATTCTAGGCGGTCATCTTAAAGTAAGATCGCCTAACCTGCCGCAACCCCCATAATTCCGTTATCCTAGCTAGGCGAATTTAGTTTTTCTTATCAGTCGAGGGGGTTTTTCCCACCAATTCCGCCCCTGTGATAAGTTCTTTTTATCTAGTTCAGTAGTTCCAATGGTTCAGGGCGATGAACTGGTTGCTTAGGTCAAGGGCGGCCGCTTCCAGGTTGGCGATCGCCTTGACGATGGTTTTAAAGCTCATATCCTTTGAGGGGTCATTATTTTCGCAAATCACTAAGATGCCTGAATGGTCTGGGTTGGCGTTGTGAAGTGCTTGAAAGTCATCATAGTTGCGGGTCAGTACCAAGCGTCCTTCTTTTCTGGCATAGTCGAAAACGACCTCATCGGGTTGTCCCGACAGGCCGGCCTCGTTGACCGTGATGACATCGTGAGCGGCCTTCTTGAGCAAGGTAATTAGCAGCTTGGCTTGGGAATCCTCGTCAATGAGTAACTTTAGGCTCAAGGGGGACTCCTTTTTCCTCTAATCGTCTGCGTCCTTCAGAGGCTTCCTGCTTCAAAAGCTCCTGGTGAGTTTGGCAGTATTCAATGATCTCTTGAATGGCAGCTAAAGGTAGCTCCCAGTTATCGACGGCTTCTTCTGGGGTAATCTCGTTGACAATCATGTCTGAGTAGATGACAGAGGCTTTAATTCTCGTTCCCTTGATGTAAAGCTGCTGTCGCCAAGGGTGGGGACGTTTTTCTAAATACTGCCATTGGGTTTTTGTTTGACTTTGGGTCATGGTTTTTTCCTTTGTTGAGAGATGGTCATATAGGGTCGGACGGTTCCGGTGGGGTCGTAAGCGTCACTCTTGAGTTGGGTGACGGCTTCGTTGATGCGGCAGGCGGTGTAGAGGCAGAAGCCGAAGAGGGCGCGCTCTCGGAGGGTGTCGAGTCCTTGATTGAAGAGGAGTTGAATTTCGTCGGGGGTGAGTATTTTGGCTCTGCCGTGCCGCTCTCGTTTCATGATTGGTGTTTAGGTTAGGGTGATCTTAAGGCAGGGGTGAGGGGTCATTCCTTTCCCATCTGCCCCCACGCGGAGCGCGAGACAAGAAACGATAAGAGAAGGAGGTTTTTTGGGCGGATGGGAAAGAAGTAATTACTCAGATTCATCGGATTTAGGGGGAGTATTAACGGCTTTTAAATGTCTATCCCTAAATTCTCGCCGTTGTCGCTCTTCTTCTTCACGACGATAATCGTCTAAGTTTCTGACTTTGCCCTTCCAGCCGAACATTGGATTTAATCGAAAAGCATAAGTTCGTCCTATTTTTGGACCTCTAACTATAAGCTCTTTTTCCTCTAAAAGTGTTATGGCCTTAGATACATTGACTTTATTTATTCCTAATTCCTCTGAGATCTCCTTTTGGGTAATTTGAATCCAGTTTTCAAAGTCAAGTCTAGACAGTAAATACCAAATTATTCTATGCGTTTCCCCTTTTATATCCTTGTCTCTAGCTAAAATCTCCATAGCGTCTTGACTATTCATAACCCAACCCTTTGAATAAGGATTCTGCTTAACTCCACAATAAACCACAACACCCTCTAACACCTCACCAGTATCTTGATCTACTGAAGCTATCCGTCTCTTTCTCATAAGCTCTCCCAAAAATAGTTAGTTTATATGCTAACTCAGTTAGTCTATATACTAACTATTCAATTTTCAATCCCTCTCCGGGTGGGCATCCTAGAATTGGCCTTATGTCTTTGTTGATTGAGCAGTTGTACTACACGCCCTTTGGCGACGATTGGAGCCGCCCCCCAGGGGGGCAAAACGCGAGGGGGGTAGGGGTGAGGATTTTGGCTCTGCCGTGTCGTTCGCGTTTCATGAGGGATTACTAAACTTTCTCGTGAGTTTGACTTTCTTGTTCCTCATTTAGCAGGTTATAAATTTTCTCAATATTGACCTTTCCTTCTTTAATGGCGAGGATGAGTTGGTCTTTTTTACTTAACTCGAGGGATTTTAAGTTTTCTTGGTATCTTTCCTGATTTTTTTGCTGATTTTCTCGATCTTCTCGTTCTTGGCGATAATCGTCTAGGTTTTTAACTTTGCCTTTCCAGCCAAATTCAGGGTTGAGCATGAAGGCATAAGAGCGTCCTACTTTCGGTCCTCGGAGGATTATTTGCTTATCCTCAAGTACCTTCATGGCTCTTGATACTGACTGCTGTTTTAAGTCAAGTTCATTGCCTATTTCGGTAACTGAGATTTGAACCCAATTCTCAAAGTCAAGACGAGCGCAGATAAAGAAAAGGACTCTATAGGTCTCTCCTTTGATCTCCTTGTCTTTAGCAACGATTTCTAAAGCTTCTTGACTGTTCATGACCCAACCTTTTCCATACGGGTTTCTCTTTCTTCCTACAATAACGGGAAAGCCAAACTCCTCACCCGTGTACTTATCAACATA
>Ga0185317_100372_pt1 | contig 11603 bp, 8 predicted proteins | sample DevilsHole_FD_128020 | JGI IMG/M metagenome (GOLD analysis project Ga0185317, IMG submission 128020) | Groundwater microbial communities from Devils Hole, Nevada to study Microbial Dark Matter (Phase II) - Devils Hole (SPADES assembly)... | ecosystem: Environmental > Aquatic > Deep subsurface >...
GGGGGGGACAGGCGAGACGCCTGTCCTACGCCTGGAGGGGGTGGGTTTAAAGCAGGGAGTCGGGATCTATGCCGCGCCGGCGCAATTCTTCTGCGAGCCGGTGAGCTCGCTGTTCTGCCTGACGAGTGCGTTCTTCTGGTGTTAGCAGTCGCTGCCCGAGCTGATCGTACCAGTAAAGCCATTCGCGGGTGATTCCCTGATAGGTTCCCTGTTCTCGCCCAATTCCCAATCCTATTTCTGGCATCCAAATGGGAGAACCCTGCTGCAAAATGTAGGATCCATCAACTAAGCGAGCCACTTCCAGGGGAGGCTTGCGCCGCCGGTGGGGGGAATAAACCGCATAGTACAGCACTCCCATCTCAGCATATATTTTCTTTTTGCTGCTGTGTTCTACCCTCTGGGTCTGGGAGACGACCTCTAGCACGAAAATCGGGACGGTTTTTTCTTCCCAAAGGACGTAACTTAGGCGCAAGTCTTGGTCAATAATCCGCTGCACTCCTAAGCTAAAGAAACCATCCGGTACGATGGGTGGCGTTTCGGGGTCATAGTAGATCCCCATGTCAACGCCAAAAAACCAATCCATGCGGTCTGGCCACGCCATAGCAAGTACCGCTTTCAAGAGACTGGGAATCAAATCTTGCAGTTCGTTATCCACAGGAGTGTCGTCCGAGTCGGGTAAATCCTCAGCAGAGGGTAAGAGCATCTGCGATTCGTATTTTAACATGATGGGTCTGGGGGTAGACTCTCTTGTTCTATGATACCTCAGAAAGGATAAACTGGAGAGGAGAGATTTTGATGCCCGGTGAATCAGAACGCCTCCCAGTTTTGAGTACGTTATTCAGTAATATCCGGCGATTGTAAATACAAAATATCGCCTGGCGCTCTATAAATAGCAACGGCTCAGGTTAGGTTGTGCGGCATCTGTTTAGGGGTGCGGTCTTTCTGGCAACAGGGATGTACTGAACGAAAAAATCCTAAGTTCGTAGTTGGGCTTCAGCCCAAAAGTGCCTAAGTTCGTAGTTGGGCTTCAGCCCAAAAAATCCTAAATTCGTAGTTGGGCTTCAGCCCAAAAGTGCCTAAGTTCGTAGTTGGGCTTCAGCCCAAAAGTGCCTAAGTTCGTAGTTGGGCTTCAGCCCAAAAGTGCCTAAGTTCGTAGTTGGGCTTCAGCCCAAAAGTTCGTAGTTGGGCTTTAGCCCACACCCAAATGAGCCACACCGGCGCGGAACGCACCCACAAGCCCCACGCCAAAATAAATAGTGCCGGTGCGTTACACCTACGCCCACATCAACAGTGCCGGTGGGTTCCGCTCTAGCGCTACAGTCTGCGCCCAAATGCCAACTCTGGGGCGGAACCCACCCTACAAACTCCATCGTTCGAGCTCTGAACTCCATCGTTCCAATCCACCGGCACACCAGGCGCTCAAAACAGATGCCGGTGGGTTCCACGCACGCCCAAATCAACAGTGCCGGTGGGTTCCACGCACGCCCAAATCAACAGTGCCGGTGGGTTCCACGCACGCCCAAATCAACAGTGCCGGTGGGTTCCACGCACGCCCACATTAACAGTGCCGGTGGGTTCCACGCACGCCCACATTAACAGTGCCGGTGGGTTCCACCCACGCCCACATTAACAGTGCCGATGGGTTCCGCCCTAGGGCTACAGTCTGCGCTCAAATGCCAACTCTGGGGCGGAACCCACCCTACAAGCTCTACCCTTTTTCAATCAGGACTTAGGCAAACCTTTTATCTGTAGGGTGGGTTCCGGGCGGTTCGTAACCCACCCCACACCATATTAAGTGTCGCTGCGTAAGTCCTGTCAATCCAAAATCCAAAATCTTTGCATCCAAAATCCACATTAACCCACCGGCACATCAGGCGCTCAAAACAGATGCCGGTGCGACGCTACAGAAACCCGGTTTCTTTAAGAAACCGGGTTTCTTAACCACAGTGCGTTACACCCACCCCCACATCAACAGTGCCGGTGCGCCGGATAAAGAACCGTTCGAGAGAACCCGTCCCCACCGGCAGACTTTGGGGGCTCAGCTCACGAGGGCCCAACCGGCCAAGATGGACTTTCTGGCTGCCGGCGATGGCGCGGCTATCACAATCAAATTGATAGACTCCGCCCAACTGGCTGATGTCCTCGTGGTGGCCATTCTTCTGTACCGCCCCTCAAAAATTGGCTTGTTTGCAAAGAAATATTTATATTTGTTGCGCCGGCGTCCTTTAAAGGTTAACTTATTTAAGTTATTTAACTGTTAAGTTGCATTTTTTTACATTAATAAGCTTGTTAAGTAAATATCGGGCGTGATATCTTAAAGTAGTCTTGAGCGGAGTAGGAATTAATCTCTATCACCGCAAGCTTTACGCGCTGCCGCACAAATCAGGAGTTTTGCCACTCCGAAGCAATCCAGGCCAAACCATCGAGTGTTTAAGTCACTGTGGGAATTTGGATCGGTGGTGGAGCGAGTGGGGAGCAAAGCTTCAGACCTCGCGAAGCGAGTAGCGGTGAGGCGGGAAAATGTTGCCGGTGTAGCCGGTGAAGTTGCCGACACTTGCTCCCCATCGCTGGCTAAGATGTGCCGGCTCCTTATCAGTTGAGGAAAATTTCATAAAAGTTTAGCGTCTCTCAAAAATTATGAGTGCGAGTAAATATATTTTCGTCACTTTCGCTCCCATTCAGGGCTTTATCGAAAAATCCCGCAAATTGCGAGATTTATATGGGGCGTCGTTAATTTTATCCTATCTGAGTACCGAGATCCTCAAAGCCGCCAAACAGAACGCCGAGGTGATTTCACCTGGATTGCCCGGGTTTTCCAGAGGAATGCCCAACCGGATTCTCGTGAAAGGCCATTTTCCTGAAGAGGTGGCCCGTGAGGCTCTTATCGAAGCGTGGGGCAAAGTTTTAAAGCAGTGCAGGACTTATCTAGAAGAGGAGATCGATGAATTTCTCAAAGGCCAAGGCAAAACAGTTTATAGCTATACCTGGGATACCTGGGAGCTCGAATGGGATAAATGGAAGAATCATACTTGGGAGCTTTTTTGGGGAGAGGGCAATACCCCCGATGAAGCGCGAGAAAACCTAGAAAGGCGCAAGCTGTCCAGACGGTGGACGGCAATTAACTGGATCGGCGATAGTTCGAGCATCAGCGGGGCTGATGCGATTGCCTATCCGCGTCTGGAAGCCAAAGATATCAGATTCAACAGTGACGGATTCTCATCTGGAGAAAAAGAGCTAGTCAAGGATTTTTATCAAACCTTGGCGGCTCTGTTCGATGTCAACAGCAAGTGGAAACAGGATACGGAAAATTTTGAAGTTGAAGGCAAATTTATTGCTGAGAACGAACGGCTCAGCATTCCCGAACTCGTAAAGCGTCTGGTGACTCACCGTGACGTTGGCAGCCCAATTGGAATTCTTCCGCCTGAAAATTTTAATGATATTGTCCGTCGGGCGCGGAATACAGAGCAAGATATCCAAGGCCACTGGACGGGCTGGTTTATGGGGGATGGGGATCGCATGGGCGACCATCTCAAAACCCTGGCCCAAAGAAGCGATGCTGATATTTATAGATTTAGCGAAATTATACGGAATTGGGGGAAAGACTTCGGCAATAACTTTCCTAGGCAGAGAGGCCGAGTTATTTATGCGGGAGGGGATGATTTTCTGGGAGTCATCTATAGCGGGAAGCCAGAAGAACCGATTGCCGGTCGTGTGGCTTTTGAAGAATTGATTAAAGTCCATCAAAACTGGCAAACTATTCAGCCGAAGATTAGGCAACTGCTGGGGAAAGAAGTTACAATAAGTGTGGGATTTGTCTGGGTGGGTGCCGGCGTTCCGCAGCGGGACGTGCTGCAACACTGTCGGGAAGCGCAAAAACGAGCCAAGAATCGAGGGCGCAATCGGGTGACGATCCGAGTCGTCTTCAATAATGGCCAGTATATCGAGTGGACAACCCCTTGGGAGTATCTGGACATTCTAACGCACTACCGAGACTTAGACGGCAAAGATAATTGGAGTCACGTCTATGGAGATTTGGCCCAGCTGAAGGCTCGCCATGCTTTTGGTTTTGGGGTGAATGATTTAGAAGACATTGACAAACTTCCGATTGAGGATTTTCTAGATGGAGCATTGGAGTTTTTAGAGATTTACTTTCCCAACTATAAATTCCGAATTTCTAGTAAGATGGAGGATATAGTCGGGTATGCTACCTCGGATCGAAAAAGACGAAAAGAATTAATTTTATGGATTGAAAACTTAATTAATGTCGGGTGGCATTTGTTAGGAGACGCGCCGTCCGATTTATCGCTGACACTGGCATCAAAGGAGGACGGCTGTGTTTAAATACGAGATTTTAGTGCGCCCGTTAGGGATGATGTACGGGAGTGCGGGAGGGTTTCTGTCTCCAGAAAATCTGGTGGGGCGGTCGGGGGCTAAGTTTCCCCCAGACGCTGCAACTCTGGCGGGGCTCTTTTTTAGCACTCACTACGGGAATGCGGGTGTCAAAGCAGAACTGAAAGAAAAATTATATGTTGCCGGCCCGTTTTGGGCAGAGGAAAGCAAGCCAAAGAAAATTTCCGTCCCCATTCCTTGGCATTTAATCATTGGCGAAAAAAAATGGGACAGATGGTATTTAGAATGGGAAGGGGAAGAACCAATCTGGCAGCGAGAGCATAAGGATTGGGGACTGGAACCTGATTATAGCTGGCAACCCATCTCATTGTGGGACGACCCGGAAGGTATTTTTAAGAAGCCTATCACAAAAAGCCCTTGGAAGTATGCGCCCATTTTGCATCCGCAAATGAAAAAAACGGAGCGCAGCGTCCTCGATGAAGATGGCTTATTCTTAGAAAATGCTGTTGAAGTCGCTCCGGAGGTATGTTTGGTTTATCTCTCCACCTATCCCTTAGAGCCGGGATGGTATCGTTTTGGAGGTGAAAGTCACTTAGTTGAAATTAATTGTATCGACCTCAAAGGAAAAATGGCAGAACTGTTAGCAGAACCGATTCAACGGGCTTTTGCTTTAATTGTTCCGGGGGTTTGGGGGTCAAATCGATTTGACTATCGCTCTCCCTACCACGCCAACTGCCGCGACTTTCCCAAAATCATAGAAATGCTGACGGATAAACCCGTTCCTTATCGATACAGTGCGGGGGGTCAGCTCAGTCGCGGACGCTATGCTGTACCCGCCGGAAGCGTTTGCGTTTTAGAGCGTCCGATTGACAAGCCGTGGTGCGAGTGGCCCAAAGAGTGGTTCCCGCAAAATGGATTTCTCAAGCATGTTGGCGGGGGATTGTGTTTGCCGGTAGAGATTCGTGGTTTAACTGAGCGGAAAGGAGTGGCATAATGTATAAATACAGACAAGGCTGCGGAATTATTGAAACCCTCGCTCCCCTTCATGTTGGGGCGACGGCAGGGGAAGAAACGGGCAATCTGAATCTGATTTTCCGAGATCAGTTTACTCAAACCGGCATCATTCCGGGGAGTTCGATTCGCGGCAGACTGCGTTCCGACTTGTATCAATCCGGAGAGGACGGCGAGAAACTCGCTGAAAATTGGTACGGTCGTGCGGCAGAACGCAATAAGGACATAGAGTTTGAGTCGCGCATCAAAATCGAACACGCTTCTATCGTGTGGCTGCCCGTTTTTTGTCCGGGCCAACCCATCGTGTGGGTGAGCTGTCCGCGATTGCTGATGCGCTATCAGCGAATTGCTGGAGATTTTGTTAAAGTGGATGAGAAGAAGTATCTCAAGGACATCAAGATTCCCAAACCTAGCACAGGTTCCAAAGACCTGGTGGGGCGAGAACTCAAAACGGAAGTGGCGCGGAAAAAAACCGTTGGGAAAAAAGTTCTGTTTTTTAATTTTGGCTTTTTGAGCCTGAGCCAAACGGAAGAGGACTTGTCGCCTTGGTTTCCTCTCGATACTATGAAGACTTGCGAGAGCGCGAAGAAACTTCCGGCAGTCGTCGTTGAGGATAAAGAGATGGCACTAATTCACGATATGGCACTGTACCGGCAGAGCCGAGTGGCCTTGAAAAAAGACCAAAAAGTTGTGGACGATCGGGCCTTTTTTAACGTGGAAGCGCTACCCGAAGGCACGCTGATGGTATTCCCCATTGGCATTAAAGACAAGGAAGGTGATAAACTGGACTGGAAGCCCTTCATCAACAGTCGGGAAGGCGATATCTACCTCGGCGGACTGGAGTCGGTGGGCTTTGGTCACTGTTACATGACGATTAAGGGGTTGACGTGATGGTTTTGAAATCTTATAATTTAGATAGAATCGCCCAGAAACTCGTTCTCAAATATCGGGACAAAGAAGTTCTCAATGAATCTCACAAAATGCGCCAGACAGCCGCCTATGGGTTGGAGCGGTTCTGGGGGGAACACTTTCGGTTGCTGGGGAAAAACAAAACGCGCGATCGCGATGCGGGAGAATACTGGAAGGAGACCTGGAATGAATTAGTCAAGATTATGGAACGAGCTGGAGTTGCAGTTCCCAACGATTCGGTCAATCCCGACAAAACTGATGAAATCCGCGCAATGGCGCAGCAGCTTTGGGACGATGAGAAATTTCCTAGCGAAGACCGGCAGTACACTCTAGCGGTTCTCATCCAACTGTGCGACAGTTTGGTGTGGTGGACGCAGCGGTACAAGAAAAAGTCCGAACGCGATCAGGAGTAGCCAAACAATGAATTCTGATGAAATCCCGCTAATGTTTCAAGCTCAAATAGAAGGACGCTGCCAGCTTCAGCGTAACAAATCGAAGCGTCGCCATCAAGCTTACGATTGGAAAGACGAATGGACAAAACCTTATCCTAAACCGCAACCCAAAGCGGTTGCCAGTCCCAAACCGCAAACTGTATCCCAACTGGCGTTCGCCCGTGGGCCCAAAACGCCGGTGGGCTCGAACTCAGAATGCAATCCCCTGGCAACTCCTCCCAAATTTGGGAAGGGAGTGCAGACAAAAGAGTATTGCATCAGTTGGCGCTTGGTATCGAATAGCGGGCAAGATGACAACATCATTCGCCCAATTATCGGGGCTAAGGGCTATCCTTACTATCCGGGATCTAGCATGAAGGGCGCATTCAGACAGGCGTGTGAATCGGAAGCGCAAGCTTTGCACTACTGCGGTGGCGAAGTGCCGGTCGAAGATGGCGAAAATAAACTGCAACCGGGCATCCTTCGCTTCCACGGCGCTTATCCGGTCGATACATCTTGGACAAATTGCCTTGTCGATCCTGTCCACTCTCAGCAAAGCAAGCAAGTCATTGCTGACGAAACGACAAATGCCAATGTGCAAATCTCGCTGTATCGGGTGAAGTTGCGCTTTGGAATTTCTAGTGCTATACTGGAACCAACCGATCCGAGATGGGAGGAAATTTGGAAAATTTGGGAGAAGGCGCTCTCTTTTGGTTTGGGCAGCCGGGTTAGTGCGGGATACGGGTACTTTGATGTCTCTCATCAGGTTTCTACACCTGAGGAATTGCAGCGCGTCGAGCTAAAGGGACAGGGATTGGCTTCTACTCTGCTGCAGAGGGAACGACCTGAAGAAAAGACGAACACGCCAGAATTTCGCCCCAATATGTTTAAAGCCTGCTTGCGCGGTCACACTCTGCGCCTGTTGGGGGGGATGACTGACCCGCAGACAGCGCAATATTTGACTAAGATATTGTGGGGCGGTTTTGGAGACGATCGCTCGAATGGGAAAAAGGCGATCCAAGGATTGTTGCGAGTGCGGTTTGAGGGTGATTTACAGAAAGCCATCGGACTGCACGAGTATATCCCCAAGCCGAAACCGGGCGAGAGTCGCTCTCCCACGCCTGAATACGCGCCGGTGTACAATTTGGATCGCGGCGTGCTGCGCATTTTGCTAGCTGACCCAAATATAACAGAGGAGCACCGGCAAAAATTAAAGGAGTTGACAGCGGCTCTGATTCGATTTACAATGCTTCTAGGTGGGTTTGGCAAGTCTTGGCGCAGAATTGACCATCGCTTGTTTGCCCCGAACTATACAAAACACAACCATCCCATCGGCTGTCATTGGGAGTTCGCACCGGCTTCCGAATCCCTTTACCTTCCCGTCCACACTTTACAAGATGTTACTCGATTTATCGATAGCGTTCGCGACTGCATACAATCTTGGGCTGATTATCGAGGAGTCCAGTTAGGCAATGCTATTGCCGAGCGCTGGCGAGAGGCATGGCATCCTTACAATAATAGTGGATATGGGGTGCAGGTGTGGGGGCGCATCAGCAAAAAGGGGATTAGCAAAGCCCTTCCCTGGTTTCACCGTCCCTATCGGGATAACGATTCGATTTACAAGTCTTGTTTAACCGGCGGAATGAATCAGACGGGACTCATCTGGCATCGGATGTATCCCCATTATGACGTTGATTCCCAGGGAACGGCGCGACTCACAGGAGGCTATGTCGAGTTTCTCACGATTTTTCCGGGGAAGACACAAAGCGATGGCTCTGACACAACAAGTCTGTTTTTGAGCTTTTTAGACCAAGAAACTGAATTTCAACGACTTTGGTGAGGCAACTATGTCTATCTGGATTGTGACGACAGGTAACAGCGACGTGCAGCTTACGACTGACGAACATTGGGTGGATTTGTACGATGCAGCTGTGGAGGAAGAAGACAGCTCGATTTTAGAAGACTGTGAAGATTTGAGGCCGGCTCCTCAACAAGATCGCGCTACCGGCTTGTATCCCGCGCCGGCGAGAGCGCTGGGTTTGGTTTATCGCGCCGAGTGCTTGGACGACTACTATGAAGACTTAACCTTTCCTTTGCTGAACACTTTCGTTCAAGGCATTGAAAATCTTCCCGAGTCAGAGTGTCCCAGCCAAATTATCGTTCTGCTCACCGACCAAACTCAGATTTTTACCGCCAAGCAAAAACAATTTATCGACTGTCCATTTTGGCAAGATACAGTCGATCTGCGTGACATTTTGACGCGCTACTTCCAAAATCAAGAGAAGTTGGGCATCGTACCGAAATTTTATTGCATTACTCCGGCACCGGCACAAGACAAAGCTCAGACTGCGACAGCAGGGGCAGACAATTGGGAGTATATGCTCAAAAAAGTTAACGAAACCTTAGAGCGAGCCTTATCGGAACTCGGCGTCAATCGCGAGGAGGAAACTGTCTACGTCAGTCACCAAGCTGGAGCACCGGCCATTTCTTCAGCTGTCCAATTCTTGACAGTCAGCAAGTTCCAAAACGTTAAGTTTTTGGTTAGCAATCAATATTACCAAGGCTACAACCGAGTTTCCTCACATCAAGTTATTCCCAGTTCCAATTACTGGCGGGGATTGCAGGTTGAGAAGGCCAAGCGCCTAATTCAAAACGGACAGCCCGGTGCGGCTTTGAAGTTACTTGAAGGAATCCCTGAAATTGAAAAAATAGTAACTCCAAAAGGGAAGCCAGTCATTTCACGATTAAAAAGGCTGGTCGATTTGTTGAATTTTAAAGCCGTCGGACCTCAGGATTTGGAATTTAATCCCTTTGCCGCTATTAAACGAGTTCGGCGCTCGCTAGATTTAGCCGAACTATTTATTGCATCCGAGAATTACTTGCCGGGCGTTAACCTGTTAGCAGCCGCGCACGAAACTTTCCTAAAAGCTGCGATTCTCTATAAGCTCGAACAGAATAACGCAGTTCTAGATGGGTTTCAAGTTTCGCGATTAGTGAGATGGAATAGCGAGGGTTTCTGCCTACAGCCTAAGAAGGATTTGAAAGACAAGGGGTTTTTGATTCCTAAGAATAGCGAGGATTTATCGAAGGCGCTTAAATTCCCTGCCCCTGAAGAAAGTATAGATTCCAAAAAAAATAAGCTGGATAGGAGCAGGAGTAGTGGCGATTACGATAAGTGGTGGGAGTACCTTGGAAGACAAGAGCGGTTTACTCTCGATTGTGTTTCCGACAATAAATACTTCGAGCTAAACGAAAGTCGGTTGCGCAAGTGGTTACTAAACTTGGAGAAGTTTCAGGAATGGTATTTGATGAAATGGTCTTGCACTCATTTCAGGACAAAGAAGCTAGACCTGCGCAATCAAAATATGCACAATTTATTGGGAGTCGAAAGGTTAGATGTCATTAGATATTTTTTGGGCAATCCAAACGACCCTAAAATTCCCCGCATTGACCAGGAAGCTAAGAATGCTTATGAAGACTACGAAAACCGAAAAAACTCTCTGAAGGTTAAGGATGTTATCGACGTTTATCGCGAATATTTTCAAACGCCTTTTGTAGAAGCTTTGAAGTGTTTTGGCTTGGATGATACTGTCCTGCAATACACGCCATTGCCAAAAGAACTGGAAGAGTTGGCTAAAGCCCTGGAAGTGTAACTGGGGGTGGGCGACGGCATTCCCAGAGCGCAACTCACCGGCACTTCCCACCCCCCCCTTGACACCGGCCCGGTGGCACCGGCTATCCTGGAAAATGCCGGCCAACCTCTAATCCCCAGGACTTACGCAGCGACACTTCATGTGGTGTGGGGTGGGTTACGCTAGCGCTAACCCACCCTACAGTAGAGACTTTGCGGAAGTCCATCCCACCCCCTCGACCGGCAAAAAAAATTTCAGCTCCCCCCTTGACGCCGGCAGTTGAAAGATGTAATACTACAAAATAGAGAAGCCCAAGAGGGCAACGCAACCTAAACGCAACCTAGAAGTCCCGTTTTTTTTCCGGTTGGGCGAGGCAAAGCCAAAGGCCAATCGGAGTGGACACCGAGCTAGAGGTTGCGAAGCAATGATCAGCAAAATCCTTGCAAAATTCCCCTTACTCCGCACACTAGAGTCGCTAGTACGACTTCTCAAACAGCAACAGCTCCTGCAACAAGTCGCACGGCGGCTGAAAAAAGCAGAGCGACTGGAACGAAGGGTAGCAATCTATGTCCCCACAACGGTTGATGTGAATGTCCCAGCGGATACGTCACTCCATGTAGAGCAAACGCTGCAGCTGATGGCTCAGTTGTTCGGCGGCGCAACCTGGAGCGAACAAGAGGGACTTTACATGAGTAATATCGCGGGGATGGTTCGCGAAAAGAACATCGTGGTGCGTTCCAATACCACCACAGAGGTTCTCTACCGGCACTTGCCAACCCTCGTGGGCTTTGTCGGCGAACTCCAGTACGAACTGCGCCAAGAATCAATGGCGATGGAGCTGGATGGCGAAATGCTGCTGCTTCAGTTTGCCTGAAGCCGGTGATAAAATCTATCCCCCCTTCCCTATCAGGGCTGGGGGAGATTTGTTTTGCTTCCCTTTCCCTTTCTGAGCTGGAGGCTGGGGGGTTGGGTTTGTGATGGGCAATTCTATAGGATTTGAGATGCCGGCGGGGAATCGGTGGCGGGGAAATCCACCGGCTGAATTGCCGGTTGCCGACTGGTTTTTTATATCCTTTTAGGGGTGCCGGTGCGGGTTTATTCAAACAGAAAGCCGGGGGTAGGGTGCGTTCCCTAAGAGGGAACGCACCCTACGAATCACTATACAAACTTTAGAAACTCCGCTTTGGGGAATAGATCCGGCAATTGGAAATTCCCTGCGACAAACGAAGCCCACCGGCACCTAATATTGAACTTCTTGAAACCCTTGCCT
>Ga0185317_100373_pt1 | contig 11584 bp, 11 predicted proteins | sample DevilsHole_FD_128020 | JGI IMG/M metagenome (GOLD analysis project Ga0185317, IMG submission 128020) | Groundwater microbial communities from Devils Hole, Nevada to study Microbial Dark Matter (Phase II) - Devils Hole (SPADES assembly)... | ecosystem: Environmental > Aquatic > Deep subsurface >...
GAACTTCCTCCGCTGACTGGTAGCGAGCGCTAACCATGTCTTCGATCATCTTGTCCAGGATTTGCGCCAATTGCTCGCTAATCCCTGTGCCCCGTTTGGCCAGATGCTCCCGCCACACCCAGCCCCTGAGGGGGTCAAAGAGATGATCCGGTTTGACGTTGGTGAGCAGGTTAATGCAAGTGACGCCCAAACTGTAGATGTCGCTTGCTGGATAGGCTTTGCCGCTGCGCAGCTGTTCCAGGGGGGCGTAGCCTTGGGTGCCAATTTTCGTACCCGTTTGCATCAGGGAGGCTTTGCTAAGCAGCTTGGCGACGCCAAAATCGATCAGCATCAGTTGGCCATCGCGCTGCCGGCGCAAGATGTTCACCGGCGTAATGTCGCGGTGAATGACATTGCGGGCGTGGATAAACTTGAGCACCGGCAGCAGGGAGTTGAGAATCTGCCGAATCTGCTGTTCGCTGAAAGCTCCCCTGTCCTGCATTTCGTGCCACAAAGTCTGCCCGTCAATGTACTCCTGCACCAGATACAGGCGCTGGTTCTGTTCAAAAAAAGCCAGAAGCGTCGGAATCTGCGGGTGCTCTCCCAGCTCGCACAGTCGCATGGCTTCTTGATTGAACAGCTGAATCGCCTTCTCCAGTGAAGCCTGCGCTCGCGAGCCGCTGCCTTCGATTTGCGGCAGCAGCTGTTTAATCACGCAGCGAGTTCCCAGCCGGTCTTCGTCCACCGCTAGGTAGGTTCTGCCAAATCCCCCTTGCCCGAGGGGCCCGATGGCACGGTAGCGCTGTTTTAGCAGTAACTGTGACCCGCAAGTGATGCAATGCGTTAACCCATCTGGGTTTTGCGGGTGCGAACAGGCGGGATTGAGACAAAACGTCATACTCGTGCAGCAATGGGGAGCCTGACTATATAGTAAGTCTTCCCCACCTGCCTGAGTTCAATTCAACTGATGCAGAATATTACATTTTATATTTTTGATTCACGAGCGGCAATGGACATCCATCCCTCAGGGGGTACGGTCGCTGTGAGAGCCGGGAGGAGCGGGCCACCCTCTGGGGATGAGACTGTCGGGCTGGGTGATTTCCCTGAGCTTGGGAGTCTGGGCTGCACCCAGGGCAGGGTTTTACTTCCAGCGAATCGCGCTCTGTATCCCCACCTGCGGCGCTCGATTGCCCGATAGCAGCAACCCTTCTTGGGCCATCCCTCGGTGGGCAAGGGATGGCAATTATCTGCGCACGCTTTCAGGTGAGGGCAGCAGTTGGCTATTCCAGATGTAGCGCAGTCTGGGAGAGCGGCGCTCAGTTCCTCAAAGCGCCCACAACATATTATAATTCTATTATAATGTTTCAGAAAGCTGCGCTCACAAAAAAACATGACTGACTCTAAAGACGCTTTAGAACTAGAGCAATTCCTAAATCTGATTCAGACATTTTTATTTATCCTAATACGGCATTGGCTGTCTGCAGGATCTGTGCTGGCCTCGGTTGTTGCGCTCACAGCCCTATCTACCTTTTCCCAAGAACCCCTGTACGAAGCTGTCGGCAAGCTCCGGTTTGAGAGAATTAGTGATATCTCTTCTCTCACCGGAGGGGGAGCGGAAAAGGTAGGCCGGCTGGATATCTTGGCTCCAGCGAGCGATCCTCTGCTGACAGAAGCCGAAGTAATTCGCTCTCGTTCCGTTGCAGAAATGGCGATCGCCAGACTCTACCAAGAAGGATCTATCACTGGCGCAAAGGATGAGAGTCCGTGCAACTCATCTCACCCTAACCCCATGTCCCCGACACCCAATCTTCCATTTACCTCAGAGAAAATTGGGATGAAATCGACGAATATTGGTGCCAATCGCATGGAGCCAGAAATATTTTTGAGCGGGCTTGAAGTGCGGCCCATTCCCGGAACAGACATCCTGAATATTTCCTATAAAAGTAACTTTACCCAACAAGCTTTCCAGAGGGCAAACGCTATAATGGAAGCTTACATGGCCTACAGTGCGTCCACGAAACAGGGCGATATAAATAAGGCGCTTAAAGCAATAGAGGAGCGGCTTATTCAAGCGGAGGAAGCTTGGAAAAAAGCCGAGTTTGATCTCAAGGTTTTTAAAAATAGTGAGGAAGTGGTTAACTTAAGGCAGCAAGCAGAATTGGCTTTAAATCAAGTTCAATAACTTAAAACGCTCAGCGAAAAATTGGGGGCTGAGTTGGGCTCAGTAAACCAACAGTTTACTGTCCTGCAAAATCAGTTAGGGATGGATTTGCCGGAAGCGATGCTAGCAATTTCTCTCGCTCAAGACCCAGCAGTACAGAGTGCGATTTCAGAAGTCCAGAACACCCAATTAGAATTTGCTAGACAGCAAGCTCGTTTCAAGGAAAATTCTCCACTTATGGAAGAACTGAACAGAAGGCGAGCCGCGTTACAAAAGCTTCTTAAAGAAAGAATTGAAGAAAAATTAGGGGGGCGAGATACAGAGTTTTACGCTCGCTTGCAAATGGGCTTACTGCACCAAAATTTGATTGAAAATTTGGTCTTATTAGAAGCCCGCCGTCAAGGTTTGAACCGTCAAATTGAGGATTTAAATAAATTAGCGAAAGGGCACGAAAGCCAGCTCAATAAATTCCCGAATTTGGAGAAAAGACAGAGTGAGTTAGAACGGAAGCGAGAGGTATCCCAAGCCACCTATTCTAATTTACTGAGTCAGCTTCAGTCACTTCGGGTTTCAAAAGAGCAGAAAGTTATCAATGCCAGCATTCTGGAATGCGCCGTGGAGCCTAAAGTTCCGGTTGCGCCCCGCACCACATTAAATCTTATCATCGGGAGTGGAGCCGGTCTAATGCTCTCCGTAATGACTGCTTTTATCGTCGAGGGAATAGAGCTAGTCTCAAAAAACCGACGTTCCCAACTCCCCTAGCAGCTAGAAACCAAAGTATTTCTGCAGCAAATCTTTGACCAGCAGACCCAGCAAAAACCAGGGTTCTACCAAATAGCGCCGCCACAACCGGCGAGGTTCTGTTATCAGCCGGTAAAACCACTCTAGCCCAATGCGCCCCAGCCAGCGCGGGGGGGTGGGAATTGCTCCCGCCACATAGTCGATACAGGCTCCAGACGGGAGTATAACATTAGTCTGAAGGTGAGCGTAATTATCCAAAATCCACATTTCTTGGGTGGGCATTCCCATCCCCACCATTAAAATATGGGGAGAATAATGGTTAATTTTCTCCCGAACCAGCCGGTTCTCCTGACGGTCAAGGTCAAAATCGAAGTAGCCGTGAGCGCTTTGAATCTGCAATTGGGGGAACTTAAGCCGCAGAATCTCGCTCCCTTTGTCGGCGATACCGGGCTTAGATCCCAAGTAGAAAACCCGCCTGCTGTGCCGCCTCAGCCATTAAGGGATAGATCCAGTCTACAAAGGTGACGCGGTGTTCCCGGCGTAAGGGGAGTCCGAGCAATTTTCCTAAGAATACTAAGGACATGCCGTCACAGTGAGAATATTTAGCAACCTCATAAAATTGACGCATCTTAGGAAGGTGATGGTAGAGGTACAAGCTGTGCAAGTTGTGATTAGCGATAATCCAGCATTGCTGTGACTCAATGGCTCTGGAAACCAGAGTGTTGAGTTCCTTGAGGGTCAAAGGATTGACCGTGACGCCCAAAATGCGAACCGCCCGGTTAGCGGCTAAAGTTTTGAATGGAGGATTCGTAGTCATCTGTCATTTTTTCTAAACTGAACAGCGCGGCACGTTGTCGAGCGCGAACTGATAACGCTTCACGGAGTTTATCACAATCTAATACTTTTTGAATAGCTTCAGCCCAAGCTCGATCGTCTGATGGTGGAATCAGTAATCCTGCGGGTTGGCTCTCAGTGATGTCCTCTGGCAAGTGTCCCTCTTCTAAGTTGGAAATGGGAGAAATCCCAAGGACACCGCCAAGAACTTCTTTGAGAGCTGGGATGTCGCTGGCAATTACGGGCAAGCCAGCAGACATTGCCTCGATAAGAGCCAAGCCAAAAGCCTCGAAATGAGAGGGAAATGCAAAAATATCTCCGGTTCGCAGAAAGTCGGCGATATTTGAGGGGGATATTTCTCCTAGAAAATGAACGCGAGCGCCAATCCCTAGAGTAAAAACTTTCTGTCTTAACTCTTCTCGGAGCTCCCCATCGCCGGTGATCGCCAAATGCACATTCGGCAGCCAGCACAGCGCCTTCAGCAAGACTTGCTGATTTTTTTGATAAGCCAAACGCCCCACGTTGATCGCCAGCGGAGCACTCTGAGGCAGACCAAATTTAATCCGCGCCTCTACTTGACTCAGGGACGACTCCCGCAAATAAATTCCATTATAAACGAGTTGCAACCGGCTCAGATAAGACTTTGGATAGTTAGCGAAAGACTCGCACACCGAACGAGAAACGGCAATATTTGTCGTGTAGACACCCAAGCTGCCGATCGCCCAATCCAGATATCGAGCCATCCGGGGATAAGTCCACGCCGGGTTGTGTTGGGAGGCTACCCTAGCCGGCACCCCCGCCAAGAGAGCGGAAATTTGTCCGAGTCCATTGGCATAGTGGGTATAAGTAATCACCCCATCGGGGTTAAATATTCGCAACTGCCGATTCAAAGCCATAAAAATATACAGATAATCGGCTAGCTTCTTCGGCTGAGAATCAAACATCACCCGCACCCCTTCTTCGCCCACATAAGTAGGGCGCTTGAGGTAGAGAAACCAAGTCTCTGACAAGTGCCCGCGCCGCCGCAATTCAGCAGCCATTCGGATTGCTGCTGCCTGCGCCCCACCACCTTCCATCTGAGTGACAATATTAACAATTCGCAAGGCTCTGTGATTCATACTTCTTCCCGTAAAACCGCCTCGTAGATATCCTCTAGAATCCGAGTCTGGATCTGCAAATTGAACAGAGTGTGCACCCGCTGTTTGCCATTGTGGCTAAACTGCTGCCAAAGTGTTGGATCTTCTAGCAAACGCAAAATATATGCGGCTAGCTCTTGGGAGTCTCGTTCTGTAGCTAGAAAACCAGTTTCACCGTGCCGTACTGCTTCGGGAATCCCACCACTGGCAAAGCTGACTGCTGGCAATCCCATAGCTTGGGATTCTGCGAAAACCATGCCAAATGCTTCACAGTCACCCGATTCCACTGTAACGCTCGGAACGCTGAACACCTTCGCCCGATTCATCCAAGTTTTTACCGCTGCTGGGGATTGCGCTCCCAGAAAACGGTAACGCTGTAAGGATCTGGCAGCCATTTTCTCTAACGCAGAGCGCTGGTAACCCTCCCCGATTACCACTAGCTCTATATCTGGCATTACTGCTTGGACTCGAGTCATAGCTCGAATCAGGTACTCGCATCCTTTTCTCTCCACTAAACGCCCAACAAACAGCACGAATGGTTCGCGCGGCACTGCGGGATCTGGCTTAAATTTTTCCAAATCCACACCGATGTAGTGAACTCTGATTTTTTCTGGCGGGAAACCTTGCTCTAGCAGTTTCGTTTTGATGAACTCGGAAACGGCAATGAACAGCTTAACCTCACGTTTAAGGACTTCTCGCCGTCGTAAATATACCTGGTGGACGTAAAACGAGTTCCGGGCGTATTCGTCTTTCACTGTAGCATAAAAACCGTGAAAGGTGACTATCATCGGAATTCCCAAAAACTGAGATATCGGGAATGCCCAGGTTGCGCCACCACCGGTGTGAGCGTGAATCAATGCAGGCTGGATCTGGCGTAAATCTCGATAGAACGATGGTGCTATGCCCCAAACTTTGAACAGGATCTCGGCAACTTTCCCCGCCAATCCGCCTTTATTCACCACTAGGGTGCGCTCTTCGGGCAGGGGCAATCCCAATACGCGCCGCGACCCCACATAGTAGGGGACAAAACTTTGCAATTCCTCTCCTTGGCTTTTTACAAAGGTTTCCCAAGTGCGGAGTAAATGGTCCCAATAGATGATTGCGGCGGGTTTTCTAGACATTAGATTTTTCCTCCTTTTCTGGTTCTGCTGGCTGGATCGCGGCAGGCGACATCGAGAGAATGGTTGCTACATATACTGCCCAAAAGATGCTGTGTTGTGTCAGGAGCGTGCTTTCGGTGATGTTGTACAGAACAGTAAATGTCATGCAGGTCATGGGCCAGAATTCTGCTGGGGTTTGCCGCGAGCGGATACAGGCTATTACTTGTGGCAACTTACTCAAGAATTGCAGCGCAAATGCGAGGACTCCGAATAAACCCAAATCTAGCCATAAGTCTAAAAAACCATTATGCGATTTACCAGCTACGTTCGGTCCGAGGATAGGCAAGATGTGGGCATCTTTAATTCCCACCGCTGACCAAAACGCACCGTACCCGTAACCCAGCCAAGGACGTTCGCGAATCTTCACCAGCACTGCTTCCCAGAGAGAAGTGCGCTGGCTGAGTGTAATATCTTTTCCCAATAGACTTGTCACTATGTCCATATTACCTATAACCCACCAAATTATACCGCATCCCAGGATTCCCGCCGCAATCAGCCAGGGGAATGGCGCGGGAGAGTACCGCTGCAAAGCTTTGGATGCGGGGAGCAGTGCGAGAATGCCCACAAATACGATTAAAGCAGTTTGGGAAGTCGAAGTCCAGATGAGGGCAGCGGAAAGACCGAAACCAGCCCAAAGAATCCAGCGGTGCCGGCGACTGCTAAGAGCAAGAATCAGAAAAATAATGGCGCTCAGGCACATCCAGCGACCCAGATTGTTTTGGTTCCAATAAATGCCTCGCCACCCATCATAGTGAAGCCCGTAGGTTGGCAGCGCTGTGGCAAATACTAGACTGAGCAGTGCGGATATACCCAACATCCATGCTAACAGTTGCAGCTGTTCTTTGAGGCTATAGCGCGTAGCCAAGTATATGCCAAACAGGGTGGTTGCCCCCAGACCAATACTGTGGCGCAGGGTAAGTTTCGGCAGTTCTGACCAGGCAGCGGAAGCCAAAGAAATTCCTATCATAACCCATAATAACTTATCTCTTGCCGCTACATCAAGAGCTTTTTGCCATTGGGGGATAAGTAAAATCAAGATAATTGCGTATGTTCCCCAGCGAACAGCCCGCAATACCGGATCTGCCTGACTTGGATCGTCTAACCTAAACTGTCCCATTTTTTCGTGCGCCTGTCCGACCAGGGGTTCGGTAAAAATCAGCAGCGCTAAAATGATAAACAGCTTTTCGGCAACTTCTCTGAACTTCAAAATAACCTTTATCACTTTATTCTCCTTTTTGTGTAACTGCTGCCTCTTGACTGCCAGACAAAATCGAGAAACTGACGGACACATAAAGTACCCAGAATAGACTATTGCGGGTGACTAGGGTGCTTTCTGTGAGGTTGAATAATATCAAAAATGTCAGATAAGTTAAGGGCCAAAGACCCTCGGCTGTTTTGTGCGAGCGGAGCCAGGCTATCGCTCGCAGTAAGTTTCTTGCAAAACCGAGTATAAATATCCAGCATCCTAACAATCCCAAATCGAGGCATAACTGTAAAAACCCGTTGTGAGCGTGACTCAAGGTTCCCCTCCAGTCATAAAGAGTTAGCCAAATTTCCTCGGACTCACTCCCCCAACCCAACCAGAATGCACCGTAACCGTAACCGAGCAAGGGACGCTGACTAATCTCCATTATAACTAATTCCCATATTTCTGTGCGCCCCGTAAATGTGGCATTTTTTCCAAATGCGCCCATGACAAGTTCCAGATGGTCGAGAGTCCACAACAACGTACCTCCTGCCACAATTATGGAAATTATTGCCCAAGGCACAGCTAGGATATAGTGAGATCGCAAGCCTCTGTAGACAGGAAGTATGACCGCGATAATCACAAATACGATTAAGGCAGTTTTCGCCTGCGACAGCCACAAAAGACTGACAGAAAAACTCAATCCCAACCAGGCAATCCAAGAAGGAATGCTGCCCGACCTGGCCAGGATTATAAAGATAACCGCACTCAGGCACATAAATTGACCTAAACTGTTTTTGTGGGAATAAATTCCGCACCATCCTTGTGTGCCGTAAACCCCGTAACGCGGCAGCGCTAAGGCTAAAAATAGGCTAACTAATGCGGCTAAACTTAGACAAGAAGCTAATAAATGAAGTTGCGCTTTGAAACTAAAGCGCCTAGCCAGATATACGGCAAACACCGTTGTCAGTACCAGGGCAAAACTGCGGCGCAGTGTAATTCCTGGATTGCCGGACCAGACAGTGGAAGCCAGGGCAATTGCCATTAGTACCCACAAGGTTTTGTCTCTGAGGGCAAGTATAATATAACTCTGCCACCACGGAGCGAGTAGGATTAGGGTGAGTGCGTATATTCCATAGTAGGCAATTTGTTGTCCAGAACTTCCCTGAGTAAAGGATTCCACCCCACCTCCCCCGGAAAGTTTATCTCGCAAATCTAAAAATCCTGTAAAACACAGCAAGACCAAAAATGTAAGGCCCGTTTCGGCTACCCTGACGATTGCCAAGATATTTGTCAACCTTTTAGACGGTGATAAAGGCATCGAATAAGTACCTCAAGTTTCTCTGAAAGCGTCAGCCATTCCCAATAACTGTTGGCCAGGTTTCTGTATTCCGTCTCAGCTCCGCCGCACCGCCAATAAGTGCCAACTCCTTCCGCAAAGAGTTTATTGGTAAATTTTTTAAATTTCGGAAATTTAATTTTTAGCCAATAAGCGATAATAAGATCTACACTTGCTCTCAGTTGCGGCTTGTCCTTCCTGAGAGTGTAGGCATTATTGGCGTGAATTCTTTGCAGGGCTAATTGCCGCTCCATAAAAAAACCTGGGTCTAGATAAAATGCGGCAAATTTTAGGTAATTATCACTGGTAATGGTAATCGCTTCAGGCATGGGGAGAATCAATTTTAAAAGGGAGCGGCTAAAACAAAGACCCGATGTAGCGGGGTGAGAGAAGCGTCGTTTGCCACTTTGAATGTAGGCGCGAAAATCGCGCTGACCTGACGGACAGCGAGCTGTGCGAATCTCCATCAATTCCCGCCCCAACTCATTCACCAATCTAAGCGGGTGAAAGCACCAACCAATATCTGGATAGCATTCAAACACAGTCACGATCTCAGCTACCTTGTCCGGCATCAAAATATCGTCAGAGTCAAGGAAACAAATAAGCTCGCCACTACTGGCTTCAAACCCCGCGTTAAAAGCCGATGCCTGACCGCCGTTCTCCTTAAGCACTGGGAGAATTTTGTCTCCGTAACTGGCAATAATTTCTCGCGAATCGTCCGTGGAACCGTCATCTACAACAATGATTTCAACATGCTCGTAACTCTGATTTAAAGCGCTGTTAATTGCATCCCGGAGAAACTGACCGTAATTGTAGTTATCAATCACAATGCTGACCAGGGGATTATTTTTCATCTGTTTTCCCCCCTTTTGAAATTAGCCAAAAAACGCCTAATTTCTGATAAAGTACCAGGCGACAGCAGGACAGCGGGCAAACTGACAAAAGTCCAGGCTCCTAGCTGCTGCCAAAATAGGGGTAAACTCATCCCCACCCACCAGATCCCAGCCAGTCGGTAGTCGGGAGCCTCCAAGTAGCGCACAATATAAGCGTGAATCACGATATAGCTGAGGATAGCCAAAACTTCTGCAGCACCATATCCTATTATACCCCACTGTGGCACGAGAAAATATGCACCTCCAGCAAATAAAGCGATATGGGCGAAATGAAAGAGTGTTACTTCCCAGTTGCGCTTAAGCACATAAAGCGTGGCGGAGTGGAGATTAAATAGGGCGTTGGTCAAGTAACTCAGGGCAATGAATGGGTAAACCTGGAGGACAAGAAGCCAGCTTTTATCCCAGAATAAGGGAAAAAGCCACGGAGCGACACAAGCAAATCCAACCAGAAGTGGTGCTATCGCTAAAATTTGCAAGCGCATCCCTTCACCGATTGCTTGGACAAGGCGAGTTCGATCTGCCTGTAAATGACTGAGGGTTGCAAGAGAAAGCCTCCAAGTGGCATTCTTCAAGAAACTCAGCCTCTCTACTAACTGTATGGCTAAATCTACATAGCCTGCGGATTCCTTGCCTAAAAATGGCAATACCACCAAGGGGTTTACCAATTGGCGCAAGTGCCAAACCCACATGGAACTAGAATAACCAATACCGTACCCAACCATCTGCCGTACCAGTTTCCAGTCCCAATAAAAATGAGGACGGTATTGTGTCTTTTGGTACAGGAGCGTTAACTCTACCACTTTCTGGCTCCACCACCCGCCTACTGGTGCCCAAACTCCAAAACCTTGGAAGGCCAAGGTAAGGGCAACTAAATAATAGACGATTTGACCAATCAAGTCGGTTATGGCAACCAGACGATAATTCAAGGCACGTTCGAGGCGAGCTAAGGGAATCAGAGCTAGCAAATGAATTGGCAGCCCTAAGAATAGGCTGATGATTATCGGAGTGAATCCCGTATCTTTTGACAGCTGTTCCCAAAAAGGCAAGCCTAAAAGCGCGACCAAATTCACAGATATGCCGAACACCAGTAACAGGGTGAAAGCTTGGTGGCAGTCTTCATGGCGCTGTTCATTATTTTGCCCTCGAATTAAGTACACCCCAATTCCCAACTGGGTAAAGTCATAGGAGTATTTGTAAATTCCCAGTGCGGCTGCATACAGTCCGTAATTCTCCGCTCCGATGGTGCGGGTTAGAACCAGCAATCCGCCAAAACCAATGACCATTCCCAGCCCTTGGCGAAGGGCAAGATACGCACCCCCATGCAAGACTCGACTCCGCAGGTTCATCTCTATGTTTTAGAATACCATTTTTTTCTTTTGTTTGGCCTGGTTTAGACTTTTGGGGACAGGCGAGACGCTGTTTTTGGGACAGGCGAGACGCCTGTCCTACGCCAGGTATTTATTTTTATTCCCGCACCCTACTAACCGCTTGCTGGAAGCCCAACAGAATCAAGATATTGGCTAGGGTCAAAAATAATTCCGCCCCCCCGTGCAGCCAATCCACATTCGCTAAGGACTGGTCTAGGGCCACTTTGGCGTAAATCCCAGCGGGAATGGTGACGGCGACAAAAACTAGGGTCATGTAAAACCCAATCAGCGCTAAACGGGGCACTTGTCCCGATCGGGTGAGAAACCACAAGAACCCCAGGTAGGGAAACAGGGAGATAGCAAACAGACTGTCTTTTGAAATCATCGTCGCGATTCTGTGGGGGCGAAGTTAGGGGCGGAGTTAGCGGTATTTTCACCGGCAACAGGTTGCGTGGCTTCCTTTAACCGGCTTGAGCGCCAGATCCACCAAGCGCCGGCGCACATGGTGCAGTTCCCCACCACTGTCATGGCGGCTTGCAGGGTGACGAGCCACTCCAGAGATTCGGGGTTGTCAAAATAGTGCCAGGTGCAGGCGCACATGGCGCTGACTAATGCCGGCAGCATGGCCACGGACAGGGCCCGCCACGCCCGGTTGCCAGTGACTTCGCCGTATGTCCATATCAGCCAGATGGCCCCAACCCACTCGATAACGCTGGAAATGTGAATAATCCAGGTCGGAATAGAAAGCGCGTGCATAAAAAATCCCTGACACTGCCTCAGTTTTCCTA